>Ga0307372_10009353_pt1 | contig 13539 bp, 20 predicted proteins | sample OX1MG_FD_202533 | JGI IMG/M metagenome (GOLD analysis project Ga0307372, IMG submission 202533) | Soil microbial communities from Risofladan, Vaasa, Finland - OX-1 | ecosystem: Environmental > Terrestrial > Soil > Coastal area > Acid sulfate soil | place: Finland: Risofladan, Vaasa | collected...
GCACTCGGCATCGGCACCAACAATTTCAATCCGTCGACCACCCCGCTGCCGGCCACCAGCAAGATCAAGTACGTGCGGGCCTGGAAGCTGAGCTCCTGAACGGGCGCGCCCTCCACGGGACCCCGGCCGCGTCGCCGGACCGGTCGGGGTCCTGATTTCAGCCTGCAGTGGTCTCCGGCAGCCGCCGGCAGGCTCCGGCAGCCGCCGGCAGGCTCCGGCGGTCAGGAACCTCAACCCGCGCCTTTCCGGCACTCGGGCCCGAACCGACAACTGGCGTAGGGTGGCACCGTGGATGATGACGTCGACGATCGGAGACTGACCGATTCCGAGTTGACGGAGTTGGCGCTGGGTGCCGATCCGGATGCTCCTCTCGATGCCGACGCCATGCCCATGGACGTGTATCTGGCCCAGTCGCCGGGGCTGTTACCTGAGTGGTACATGCCCCTCGGGCTCGCCCGTCCCGTCTCCGGTTGGAAGGTACCGGTGGTGGCGGTGCTGGTCGCCACCTTCCTGGTCCTCGAAGGGCTCGGCCTGTGCAGCGCCTACGGGCACGTCGTCATCGGCTGAAACGCACCGCGCCACGCCTCCGCGCTCGCTCAGGTTGACATTGGTGGGAGTCCGAACCGGGCCCTGATCGCCGCCTGCACTGTTTCGACCGACTCGGTGGCGTCGATGGTGGCGACGTACTCCTTGCGCTCGAAGATCTGCAACACCGGGGCGGTGTGCTCGCGGTACTCCCGGATGCGAATGGCCAGCGCCTCAGGGGCGTCATCTTCCCGGGCCACCAACCGACCCCCGCAGACATCGCAAAGATCGGGCTCGGCCGGGCGGCTTTCGATCAGGTTGTAGTCCAGTCCGCAGCCTTCGCAGTAGCGCCGAGCCAGGACCCGCCGTTCGACCTCGCTGTCGGGCAGGTCGAGGTTGATCACACCGTCGATGTCGTAGCTCTCGAGGAAGAACTCCGCCTGGCGCGAATTGCGGGGGAACCCGTCGATGATGAACCCGAAGTTCCAGTCGTGTTCGGTCAGTCGCGTCCGCACCACGTCCTCGATGAGGTCGTCGTCCACCAGGTGCCCGTCGTTCACGATCCGCTTCACCCGGGCACCGAGCTTGGTATGGGTCAGGATGTGCGACCGCAAGATATCGCCGACGCTGATGTGCACCAGGCCGAAGTCGTCAGCCAGGAGCTTCGCCTGGGTGCCCTTCCCGCTCCCCTGGACACCCATGATGACGTACTTACGCATGTTGGCAGGAAGCCGAGTGCTTCGGTCGGGCCCGGACCCTGGCCCCAACCGTTGGTGATGCGTCCATGGTGCGCGGACTCAGCTCGGCAGCAGCTCGGGGTGGCGGGTGGCGACCATCCGGTGCAACCCGTCGCGCCACTCCACCGTCGTGGGGCCGAGCAACTCGTGCATGAGCGTCAGATCGATCTGCACGCTGTCGATGGTGTCGGCGGTGGGCTCGAATGTGACCTCGACACCGGTCAGCTCGGAAAGGTAGCCGCACCACTCTTCGATGCTGACTGCGTCGTCGCCTCCCCAATTGACCGTCGTGGCCGGCAGGTTGGCGCTGGCCAGCAGGCCCGGCACCATCCCGATGATGTCGTCCTCGTGCAGTGGGTGGTACACGCTGGGTGCATCGATGTGCACCGGGATGCTGCTGCCGTTGAGCATCATTTCGAGGTGGATGGCGGGCCAGCCACCTCGGTCGCCGTAGGGGACCGACAGCCTGGCGATGGTGGTGGGGAGCTCGAACCGGCGGGCCGCCCACCGGGCAGTGGCCTCGGCGGCGATCTTGCAGATGCTGTAGGTCCGGAGGAAGGGCCAGACCGCGTGGCTGTCGCCCAGCTGGCCGTCCTCGGTGAAGACGTGATGACCCATTGGCTTGTAGACGGCGGTGGACGAGCAGTGGAGGAAAGCGGTGGCCCGCTGGTGGTGTTCCATGAGGGCCGCCAGCCCTCCGCAGTTGGCATCCAGGTCGGTGGCCCAGTCGTTCGATTTGGTCACGGCGAAATTGATGACGTAATCGGCGTCGGCCGGCAACCCCGACACGTCACCGGCCACCAGATCGATGGGGACGCAACGAATCCCGGCCGCTTCCAGGCGAGCGCGGGCCACGTCGTCCCGGAACCGGGCCGCCCCGATCACCTCGTTCTCCTTGGCCAGCGCGACGGCCACCGGCTCGGCCACCTGACCGGTCGCCCCGGTGATGACGATCGTCTTTCCACTCAGCGGTTCAGCCGGCACGTCGTCCCCTTTGGTCCCCGATCCCGACCACCGGGATCCGACGTTTGCGATCCTAGGGGATGTCGGATCGGGCATCCCCTGAGCGGTCGAACCCGGGGCGCCCCTCCCGGATGGCGCCCGGGACGTGAATTTGGTGCTAAGGGTGGACATCCCGGCACTTCGTGGGCCATACTGTCTATTCCGCCTTCTTTCACCGGTAGACCGCGTATTCCCTGGTCACTGGTGCAATCAGCCCGGCGGAACGACCAATGACCCTAATCGACAGTGAGAAAGTGACGTTCCCATGAGTGCCACCTGGCGCAAGCACGCAGCCTGCCGGGGCATCGATCCAGATGTTTTCTACCCGATCTCCGACGAGGAGGCCGGCGAGGCAAAGGCTATCTGCGATCAGTGCGCGGTCCGGGAGGCTTGCCTGGAGCATGCGCTGGCCAGCCGGGAACGCGAGGGCATCTGGGGTGGGGCCACCGAGCGCGAGCGCCGCCGGATCCACCGTCAGCGTCGCAAGTCCGCCTGATCCCGGGTGACAGGAGCCGGAACCCCGGCTGCCCTCTCGAGGCAATCACCTCGAGCCAACCATCGCCAGGCCTCCGGTCCGGCCTAGATTTCTGGTCGGCCCTCAACACTCTCCGGTGGGACCATTGAAGACTGGAGCCCGATGACGATCGCAGCTGGGGTCGACCGGCCTGAGCTCTCCGCGGAGGAGATCCGGGTGCTCGGCTGCCTCATCGAGAAGCAGCTGACCACCCCGCAGCAGTATCCCCTGACCCTCAACGGGCTGACCCTTGCCTGCAACCAGGCGTCGAATCGTTACCCGGTGGTCTCCTATGACGAGGCCACCGCCGAGCTGGCGGTCCGGACCCTCAAACAAAAGGGTCTGACCCGGTTCGTCCATCCGACCCACGGCCGGTCGGTCCTCCGCTACGAGCACGTGCTCCGGGATGCCCTGGGCGTCGATGAGCCGCAACTGGCCATCCTCGCGGTGTTGTTGCTCCGGGGCCCGCAGACGGTGGGCGAGATCCGCACCCGGTGCGAGCGGATGGCGGAATTCGACGACCTCCGACAGGTCGCCCACGAGCTCGACCTGTTGGAGGAGCATGCCGGCGGTCTGGTGGCACCGGTGCCTCGGGGTCCGGGCCAGAAGGAGGGACGTTTCGTCCACCTGCTCGGCACCGACCCGTTGCTGTCGATCGTCGAGCCTCCGCCTCCTCGGGTCTCGGCGCCGGTCCCCGCTGCGGGGGACGACCACCCCGATCACGGGTTGACCGCCCTTCAGCGGATCGAGCTGTTGTCCGAGGAGGTCGCGGCGTTGCGCCGCGATCTCGATGCAGTCAAGACGGAGCTCGGTATCGGTTCCGGCGGTAGCCAGTGAACCAGGTCGAGCGGCTCCGGGCCGCTGTCGAGGCGCATCAACCCGGCGACGAGCGGGAGACCGCGTCACGGGCCACGTTCTTGGCCCAACTGGACAGCCTCGAACACCCCTTCGACGAGAACGCCGACCTTACCCACGTGACCGGATCGGGCATTGTGGTCGGCCCCCGGGGGGTCATCCTCCACATGCACCGTCGGCTGAAGATGTGGATGCAACCGGGGGGCCATATCGAGCCCGGTGAGAATCCGGCTGACGCCGCGCTGAGAGAGTGTGCGGAGGAGACCGGTCTGCATCTCTCCCACCCGCCCGAGGGACCGGTGATGGTGCACGTGGACGTGCACCCCGCGGCCAATGGCCACGTTCACCTCGATGTCCGCTATTTGATGTCCGCGCCCGACCAGGATCCGGCGCCACCTCCCCACGAGAGCCAGGAGGTGGCCTGGTTCTCCTGGCCCCAGGCGGTGGAGATGGCCGACGATTCGCTCCTCGGCGCCCTGCGGGCAGCCCGTAGAGTCATCGATACCTCGGTGCCCATCCTGGGGGCAAACGAGACAAGTGAGAGGACCGGCGATGGCTGAGCCGTTCGACACGCTGATGGAGGTGCAGCAGCACGACACCGCCCTCGACCAGCTCCGTCACCGCAAACAGACCCTCCCCGAGCAAGCCGAACTGGCCAAAGTCGAGGCCCGGCGGTCAGAGGTCTCCGGCGAAGGGACGATCGTGCGGACCCGGGTGGACGACCTGAAATCCCGGCAGGCTGCCCTCGAGGAGCAGATCGCCGCGGCCACCAAGCGCCGACACGAGATCGAGCAGCGGATGTTGACCGGCGGCGTCTCGGCTTCCCGGGACCTGCAGGCCATGGACGGCGAGGTGCATCACTTGGCCGAGCGGCAGGCACAGCTGGAGGAGCTCGAGCTCGAGCTGGTCGACGAGGAGGACCCACTCGATGTGGCCCTGGAGGCCAACGAGAAGGCGGCGGCCCTGCTCGATGCGGATGCCACACGGCTCCAGGGGGTCATCAGCCAGGAAGTCGCCCGCATCGACCGGGCGATCGTGGCCGAGGAAGCCCAACGGGCCGAGCTGGCGGTCAAGCTGCCGCCCGATCTGGCCGAACAGTATGAGAAGCTCCGGGCCCATCTCGGCGGGGTCGGGGCAGCCCGTCTGGTCGGTGACCGGTGCGATGGGTGCCATCTCACCCTGCCATCCAAGGAAGTCGAGCGCATCCGTCGTCTCCCCGCCGATGAGTTCGCCACCTGCGACCAGTGCGGTCGCATCCTGGTCCACTGAGCCGGTGACGGGGGAACGGTTCTCGCGGTGCTGATCCTGGTCCGCCACGGGGAATCCACCGGGAACGCCGACGGGCTGCTCCTCGGTCGCATCGACGCTCCCCTCACCGAGCGCGGCCTCGACCAGGCCCGCTCGCTAGGGTCATCTCTGGCCGGGGTCACCCGGGTGATCTCCAGCCCGCTGTCCCGCGCCCGGGACACTGCCGACGCGCTGGGGCTGGGGGTTCCGGTGGAGATCGATCAACGATGGATCGAAGTCGACTACGGAGCGTTCGACGGCCAGCCACTGGGGGAGGTGCCGGCCGAGGTCTGGCTGCGGTGGCGGGAAGACGCCCACTTCCGGCCTCCCGGCGGCGAGTCGTTGGCCGAGGTGGGCATCCGGGTGCGCAAGGCGTGTGAGGAATTGTTCGCCACCGACGGGGATGGGGCCCGGGGCGAGGGAGATGTGGTGGTGGTGAGCCATGTCTCACCCATCAAGGCGGCCACCTGCTGGTCGTTGGGGCTCGGGGATGAGGGAGCCTGGAGGCTCTATTTGGCCACGGCATCGATCACCCGGGTGTCCTGGGGTGCCAACGGGCCGGTACTCAATCGGTTCAACGACACCCCGTGGTCGCGGCCCACCTGACTCGTCGGTTTCTGACCGGCCCCGTGGCCGTTGGAGCGCCCCAGGGGCGGGGACGACAGGATGTCGGCGACGATATGATCGTCGGACAGGGGCTCCCTGCCCGCACTCTCAGGGTCCCGACGTGCGTGGGTCACCCGGTCGGCCCCGCCGCCTGCGGCGAACGGTGACCGGACCAGCGAGCAGGCGAGTGAAGGGAACTGGCTCACCATGAGTTGGACCGGAGTGGAACCCTACGGGCCAGACATCTACACCGAGCCCGACGGGGAGCCAGACACGCTGGCGAACCTGGGTCCACTGGCCGCCTTGGCGGGAATCTGGGAGAGCGCGACAGGCTCCGACCAGCACCCGGTGGCCGACGGCACCGAGGCCAACGCCTTCGCCGAGCGCTATGAGCTCCAACCGATCGACCGGCAGACCAATGGTCCGCAGCTGCTCTACGGGTTGCGCTATCACACCCACATCGTCAAGCCGGGCGAGACCGAGACCTTTCATGACCAGGTCGGCTACTGGCTCTGGGAACCGGCCACCCACACCGTCACCCTCACCCTCGGTATTCCCAGGGGCGAGGTGCTGTTGGCGGGGGGCACCGCGGAGCCTGACGCCGACGAGTTCGAGGTCCACGCCGCGTTGGGCTCCGAGGTCTACGGCATTCTGTCGAATCCCTTCCTCGACCAAGCGTTCCGCACCCTCAGCTACCGGATGACGGTCACCGTGCACCCCAATGCCACCTGGTCGTACGAGGAGGAGGGAGTGCTGGACATCCCCGATCGAGACGAGCCCTTCTCCCACATCGACCGCAATACCTTGACCCGCATCGGACCACCGACCCCCAACCCCCTGGCCCAAGCGGCCATCGATGACGGAAGTCTGGGTAGAAGTTCGGGCGTGAGCCCGGGTGGAGGCCTGGGCATCGGAAACCTACGAAGTGAAAGCAGGATGATCCCATGAACCATCTGATGCGAGAGTTGGCCCCCATCGCCGACGAGGCCTGGGACCAGATCGATGCCGAAGCCAGCCGGTCGATCAAGCATTTCCTGGCTGCCCGCCAGCTGGTGGACTTCATCGGTCCGCTGGGGTGGAGCCATTCGGCCGTCGATACCGGGCGGATCGAACCATTGGACAGTGGTCCGCTCGACGGGGTCGAGGTAGCGGTGCGCAAGGTGACGTCCCTGATCGAGGTGAGGTCGGCGTTCTCGCTCGATCGGGTCGAGCTGGCCGCGGCCGAGCGGGGCGCCACTGACATCGACCTGGCTGCGGTGATCGCCGCCGGACGAGCGGCTGCCCTGGCCGAGGACCACACGGTCTTCCACGGCTACCAGCCGGGCGCCGTTCAGGGCATGGCGAGCGCCTCACCCCATGGTGCGGTGGCGATCAGCAATGACTACAGCCACTATCCCGAGCACGTGGCCCAAGCGGTGGCGACACTTCGGGCCGCCGACGTGGCCGGTCCCTATGCCATCGCCCTCGGGGCCCGGTGTTTCACCGGAGTCACCGAGACCACCGAACACGGGGGTTACCCGGTCTTCGAGCACCTCCGACAGATCCTGGAGGGCCCGGTGGTGTGGGCACCGGCGGTGGACGGGGCCGTGGTGCTCAGCCAGCGGGGCGGCGACTTCGAGTTGACCGTCGGTGAGGACTTCGCCATCGGCTATCGATCCAGCGACGCCACCTCGGTCGATCTCTACATCGAGGAAAGCCTGACGTTCCGGATCAACACGCCCGAGGCCGCAGTGCACCTTGCCTACCTCTGAGCTGGCCGGCGTCTGAGCTGGCCGGCGTCGCAGCTGGCCGGTGTCGCGGCACGGACCGGGTGTCGCATTCTGTTCAGTCTTCGGGAAGAGCGGCAAAATCACGCTTGGTGTTCCTATACCACCCCATTCCGGATAGAGGTCTTTTCCACCTACCCTTCATCTCCTTCAAGGCGCCGTCATGCGCCACATCACCCCCTGTGACCATGTCCTTCAAATGCTTATCTTGCAACTTGATGACCTCATCAGCGGTGTTCCCATGGAGCGGGAAATCACATGGCCCGCCCAATTGTCTGCACATCATCGTCTTCATGAGTTTCACTCCCTGTTCAAAGTATTCAGCCAACCCAGAGATCCTGTCCCCGCGCCGACGCCGTCGTGGCCATCATCGGTGCATCGCCGTCGATCCCGCTTTTCCTCCGCTTCCACCCGAATCTACTTGGGCGGTTGAATGAGCCCAATGACGTTTCCGTCCGCATCGGTCGCCCATGCCCGCAACACACCGCCGCCGACATCCTTTGGGTCCTGCTCAACCACGGCGCCGGCGTCGAGGAGCGATTGCAATGTGCTCTTGATGTCGTCCACATACGAATAGGCGATGGGCCCGGTCATGCCCTGACTGTGGCCATTCGGATCGAGGCCGACCTCTACGCCACCCAATCGAAAGCCGACGTACCAGGGGTCGTCCGCGTACGGCTCCACACCCAAAAGGGTCGCGTACAGCGTCTTTGCCTTGGCAATGTCCTTGACCGGAACGACAAGGGTTTTGATGCCTTCATTCATACCCAGCTCCTTTCACGGGGTCCAATGCTCGAACTGTCTCGTTGAGCGTTCGCAAGACTCCGGGCTCATCGGTGAACCCACCGACGCCCCGGTCATTGATATGACGGATGGCGACCTGAGAATGTGACCGGTGGCGGAAAACCCCTGGCCGGGCGACAAGTCCGGCCAGGCCATTGGGGAAGACGACCGTGCCACCGGCTCGACCGATCGAAGCAGATTTACCGCCGGGCCGGATCACACGAGGGCTCGATCTCTCTGTCACATTGGCCGGGTGCCATTCGTCATACTGATGACCGAACGACACGAGGACATGTGACCGATGGACGAGATCGACTGGCTAGCAGGGGAATTCGAGACCAAGCGGGCCCACCTTCGGGCGATCGCCTTCCAGATGCTCGGGTCGCCGCACCGAGCTGACGACGCCGTCCAAGAGGCGTGGCTCCGTCTCAGTCGATCGGGCGCAAGTGACGTGGAGAACCTCGGCGGTTGGCTGACCACCGTCGTGGCCCGGGTATGCCTTGACATGCTTCGTTCCCAGAAGTCTCGGCGCGAAGAGTCAATCGAGGCTCACGAATCCGAGGCGTCCGTCGCCGGCAGGGTTGCCGACAGCCCCGAGCAGCAAGCCGTGCTGGCCGATTCCGTCGGTTCCGCGTTGCTCGTCGTCCTCGACACATTGGCGCCGTCCGAGCGGCTGGCGTTCGTGCTGCACGACGTATTCGCGGTGCCCTTCGATGAGATCGGACCGATCGTGGGTCGGTCCCCGACCGCGACACGCCAGTTGGCCAGCCGTGCCCGGCGCCGGGTCCAGGGGGTGACCCCGGATCCCGACGCCGACCCTGCCCGCCACCGGGAGATCGTCATGGCCTTCCTCTCCGCCTCACGCGACGGGAACTTCGAAGCCCTGGTCGCGCTGCTCGATCCGGAGGTCGTCATGCGGGCCGATTCGAGGGCCACGCCTCCGGGCGTATCGAGCGAGGTCCGCACGGCCACCGCCGTCGCCAACGCGTTCGTAGGGCGCGCCTCAGCCGCACAGTTGGCAGTCGTGGACGGATCGGCGGGAGCCGTGTGGGCGCCCCGCGGCAAGCCGCGTGCCGTCTTCGCGTTCACCATCGTCGGCGGGAAGATCGTCGAGATCGAATTGATCGGCGAACCTGAGCGTATTGGGCTTCTCGACGTGGTGATCGAAGAAGCCCGATAGGTCCCTACCAATTGTGGCTGCGACCGCGGCACGTGAGCGCGCCGGGGAGAATGCCGCTATTGACAGTTGATTTCCCGAAGGAACCCGGACGGGAGCCCAAACCCCTGCTCGAGCTTGCTTCAGGTGCGATGTGCCGAGCGATCCGAGGCACCCGGACGCTCCTGCGCGCTGGCCATTCCGCTTCACCCTTACCGGTGCGGAGTCCCGCTGGCGTCGCCATCGGCGGTCTGTTCTCTGTGCGCTGTCCGGCAGGTCGCCCTGCCTGGCCGTCAGCCGGCACCCTGCCTCTTGGAGCCCCGAGTTGCTTCGAACCGACCCTGCGCTCGCATTTAGGGCATTCTGTAGCATCAGATTCTCGGCCCTAATCGAACGGCCCACAAGGAGGTCGCCATGTCTTTCCCTAAAGCAGGTGGTTCGGCTCGGTCGGGCTGGCGGCCCACTTGGCTCACCGCAGTTGCCTTCATCGCCGCTAGCCTTGGCTTGGCGGCCTGTTCGGTCCATGTTGGGACAAGCTCCACCACCACCACCACCACAAAGGCCCCGACGACCACGTCGACGACACCCCCAAACTTGCTCACGCAAATGCCAAAAGCGTTCGCGGCACAATGCACCAATGAGGTTTCGTCGGACTTTCTCGATACAAATCAGACCGCCCAGGTCGTATGCAGTGGCAGCAACGTGCCGGATGCCGACGTCCTCATCTATGCGCAGTTCGACAACTCCGCCGACGCCGACAACTACTACAGCAGTGCTCTGCTCTCCGGGAACGGTATGCAGAGCGGCCAAGGCGACTGCACCTCGGCAACGCTCTCGGGTACGAGCACGAATGGCACCTATTGCGAAACGAACGTGACGCTGAACAACAAGCCGGTCGGCAATGTCTTCCTCTTCAATGGAACCGAATTCGAAGTTGGCTCTGGTGTCAGTTTGGCTTCTGTCTTGTCTTCACCTCCGCCCATCTGCGCAAATACCAGCAGCGGATTCGGGGTGGTCGGCTGGAGTGTTGACAGTAAGAACCTGGCGGCGCTTGCCATCACCTGCAGTAGTGACGTCGGCACCCTTCAGACCATCAACAAGGACTATTTGGCCAACGACTTCGACCTTGGAACGTAAGACGACGTTGGCCCTGCCGGGACAGGATCGTCCACGCCTTGAGGTGATCGAGAACTAAGCGCGCAGCCGCGCCAGTCGCGAACCCCGAGGGCTGGAGCGAGCGTCAGGGAAAAGGTAGGAGAGGCAAGCTCGCACGCAGGAATTCGTTCGGCGGCATGAGAAGACCAGACACCAGAGCCTCCGTCAAACGCCGGATCACTTCATGGCGCTCCCACTTGAGTCGCCATTGGCAAGCAACTCAGTTGCCCGTGGCAACCCCGGTCAGGCTGCCCCCCACCCAGGACAGCATCCACCCGCCCCAGCAGGGCCTCTTCGGGCATGGCGCGGACCATGCGAGCGACAAGGTGCCGTTGCGACGACATGAAGAGGGTCGGGATGCTCATGGCCTGATAGCTAGCAGCGGTCTGCTGGGCGATGTCGACGTTCACTTTCACCACCTTCAACCGCCCCGCTCTCACTACCGACAGATGCTCAACGACCGGGTCCACCATCCGACAAGGCCCGCACCAAGGTGCCCATCGGTCAATCAGGACTGGGAGAGGGGATTGAACTGCGATGGCATCGAAGGTCGAGTCGTCAGCTTCGACGAGCCATGGCAGCGCCGCGTGACACTCCCCACACCCGGCGCACCATTCTCGGCAGCGGGAACCCGGTTCCGACGCCCGCAGGATGGGCATCGAACCTGACTGGTTACCGATTGACTAGCCATGCTTCATGTTCGCGCCGGGTGTGCTCCCTGCACAGCAAAACGTCCGCGTCCAAGTGGGGCAACGCTCTACGGACATCCCTGAAGATCGTGGCTAGGAACCGCCCTTCAGGGGTCGCCTCCCGCCGTAGATGACATGGTCGAGCTGCTTCCAGTACACGTCGACCGCCTCGAAGCCCGCTTCCTTCAAGAGGTCGAGTTGAGGGGCGAGGGGGATCATGTATCGAACATGGTTCTCGAAGCGGACCTCCTCTTCCGGCGTGCGGTTCGTCCGCTTCGCCGCCGCTTCGGGGTCCCGGCGGTCGCCGGCCCGTTGCCAGGCTGCCTCGACGACTCTGTCCTCGGTCGTGACTGGGTCGTAATTGAGGTACCAGCCCCCGGGAACCAGGTGCTCCAGGATCTCGGCGAACAACGCCCCCTTGCGCTCGTCGGGGAGGTGGTGGACGGACAGTGACGAGATGACGGCGTCGACCTCACTCGGGATCTCCGTCGGCCAAGGGCAGCGAGCGAGATCGAACTTGACATAGCTATAGCGATCCCCGAAGGCGGAGAGCTCTCGGCGCCCCTGTTCCATCATCTGCAGGGAGTAGTCAGCCAGGATGGCTCGTGCGCCGGGGAAGTAGTCGAGGACTACCCGAGCAGCAGCACCGGTCCCAGCGCCCAAGTCGACGAAGGTGAACCGCTGGTCGTTGTCGAACGGAAGCAATTCGGCCATGAGTCGACGCTCGTCGGCGCGTCGCCGCTCACGGTCCTCGACCGTCGATACCCAGTGCGAGATCGCTGCATCTGACTTCCAGATGGCTTCGTTCGTATCGGCGCTATCAGGCATACGGGAAAGCTACCGGCTCGACGCACATCGAGTTCGTCTGACAAGACTGACCGACAGCTTCCTCAGTCGATGCAACTGGCTGCTGGACGCAGAGCGGACGCGCTCCCTTCGCTCTAGCTTTGTGTGCCAGAGTTCAATGGGCAATGCGAATCGGTACTCTGGCGACATGGGCCTCTACCGCGAGCACATCCTCCCAGTCCTGGTCGACCGAGCGTGTGGGACCGCCGGACTGAAGAAGTGGCGCGGCGAGCTGTCCAGTGGGCTGTCCGGACGAGTCCTCGAGATCGGGTTCGGCTCGGGGCTCAACGTCGAGCACTACCCGTCGACCGTCGAGAAGGTCCTTGCGGTCGAACCGTCGGCCAAGGGTTTCCGAATTGCGCAGCGCCGGATTGACAGCTCACCGGTGCCAGTGGAACTCGTCGGGCTCGACGGTCAGTCGATCCCGCTACCTGACGGCTCCTGTGACGATGCCCTTTGCACCTTCGCCCTGTGCACGATTCCCGACGTCGACGCCGCCTTGGCGGAGGTCCTACGGGTGCTCCGTCCAGGAGGCCGATTCCACTTTCTCGAGCACGGCCTTGCTCCTGACGCGGGCGTGGCGGCGTGGCAGCGCCGTCTAGAACCTCTTCAGCGCCGCGTGGCCGATGGCTGTCATCTCACCCGTGATCCCGTAGCCATGGTTCGGGGCGCCGGCTTCACCCTCGACGACGTTGACCAGCGCTACGGCGTTGGACCAAAGCCCTGGAGCTGGTTCACCCGGGGGGTGGCGGTCAAACCCGGATAGCGCCGCCTGTCCGTCCATGGTCGGACCAGCGACACCAATGACTACAGCGGCGGGAATCTCGCGGTGGAGGATTGCCGGATCAGTCGGCCTTCGACCAATGATCAGGTTTGACGGCCCCGCATAGGTGCCGGAGTGACATGCTTGGGACGTTGACCATCGCAGTGCACCCCGACGTAGAACCTCTCTCCGCCCTGTTGGGGACCTGGACTGGGTCCGGTCACGGGGAATATCCCACGATCGAAGCGTTCGGAGTCCGCTCGGCATTCTCTTGACGAAGCGTACGGAAGGCCCGTGTTCGGGACTGTGGCAAAACCCTGGCGGCACGGTGCGGTTCGGCGAGCCGCTGGTCGTAGCGGTCATGCGGGTTGCATCAATGGAACTTGGCTTGGAGATGGATGCGGGGCCGCTCCTCGGCTACATCGAGTACCCGAGCCACTACCTCAACGGATTGGAATCACCCGTCGGCATTGCATTCCTCTGCCACGGCGACGTTGACCTGACGGCCGACGCCAGGTCCGGACGAGGGTGGTTCACGGCGGCACCCGATCCCATGCACGCGGAGCAGGTCGACTTCCTGACCGAACACGGGCTACTGGCAGTGGACCGGTACCGGCCACAGGTCGAATCGGACTGAGGGTCGCCTGGTCAGGCGGCGGCGGCCCGTCCCTGCGAGGCCGACATTCGCCAGGTATCCCGTCCTCGGGGGATTCGCTCGCGATGTTCACTTGCGCTGTGCCGTGACTGGGCTCGGTCGGCACCCTGCTCTCCTGTGAAGGGAGCGCACACTCGTTCGCCCACGGGTAGTGAGGGGCCGTCGTTCACCCGCCATTCCTGTGTGAGCTCGATGCTGAT
>Ga0307372_10009357_pt1 | contig 13531 bp, 15 predicted proteins | sample OX1MG_FD_202533 | JGI IMG/M metagenome (GOLD analysis project Ga0307372, IMG submission 202533) | Soil microbial communities from Risofladan, Vaasa, Finland - OX-1 | ecosystem: Environmental > Terrestrial > Soil > Coastal area > Acid sulfate soil | place: Finland: Risofladan, Vaasa | collected...
GCGCGGATGCCTGAAAACCCGCACCCTCTACGACGAGGCAACCGCCTGGTCCCACCGGCAAAACCTCCCTCAATCTTCCGTAGCGGCTTGACACTTAAGCTCCTGGGATGTCTTTCGTGGCGTTGAGCCGCGTCGTCGCGAAGATCGGCGTGCCGTGGGAGGTGACCTGGTTGCGGTAGCCCTCGGCGAGGTAGGCGTGGTAGCGGGTGGAGAGGATGCAGCGGTGGCAGGCTGGCGTCAGCCCGGGGTAGGTGAAGGTGATTTCGGCGCCGCGGCCTTCCAGGTAGGCCTGCGCACACAGGCTCGGCAGGCCGAGATGCAGGCCAAGCGCGTTGATCCTGGCCTGGGCGTAGAAATCGTCGGTGAGCCCGCATAGCACCGTGACTGCTGGCTCCTGCCCGCCGCCGGCCGCCCCGAGGCACAGCTCTCGCATGGCGGCGTCGTCGAGGTCAGCGAGGCTGCGCGCGACTTCCCCGATACGGGCGCGGGGGTTGATGTCGCGGAGTCTTTCTGCCAGGGCGGCGACCTTGTGCCGGCCGATGTCCTTGCGGTAGACCTGCTGGGTCCCGATGTTGGAGTCGGCGACCCGGTCCGGGTCGATGAGCACGAACTCGCCGGCGCCGCAGCGGGCGAGGTCTTCGAGGAAGCCCGCCGCAGGCTACGACCCGCGCGTGCGCCATCCTGGCAAGGTCGTAGGCGCTGCGCACCCGGTCGAATGCCGCGTCGGGTACTGCGGGCTCCTCCCCGGGGGTCTCCGACGCTGTCCACAAACTGGCGGCCATCACGTCGTTGCCGGCCTCCTGGCCATCCAGGATGTTGAGGGCAACGCGCTGCGCGGTGACCGTGCCGCGGTCGCGCACCACGAGGAATGGGGCCAGATGGAAGGTCCCTGTGTCCGGCACCGTCTGGGCAATGGGCAGGACCAGGCAGGGCAGGTCCGGGATGGCCGCCAGGATCTGCTCCGCGTACTCCAGGTCACCACCGGATGGCCGGCCGCAGCCCGCGGGGTGGGAGTGGACGAACCCGGCCAGGCGGATGCCACGCGGGTTCCACTCTTCGCGGAACACCGTGTTCAGCGTTGTCTCGTCCGGCGAGTAGGTCGCGCCGGTCGTCCTGGCCGTGTTGTCGAACCGGAAGAAGCGGACCACCGGGTCGTCCTCGAGCCAGCCCAGCGCTCCGCCCTGCTCGGCTTTCATGATCCCGACCGTCGCGGCGATCTGATCGTAGACCGCACGCGTCAGGCACAGACGGTCCATCCAGCGCTCCTGATCTCCTGCAGGGGTGGAACTGCACTCGCTTACGGCCGCTCGATCGGGATGCCGTACCTGATGTAGCGCTGGGTCAGGTCGGACCAAACCGCCACGACCTGTTTGAGATCAGCCTGGCTGCGGATCGGCCTGTCCCAGCACACGTACTTCCTGCCCGACGGGCGGTCGGTGAGCCTGTGGGTGTGATCGGCGTCGGTGAGCCTGGACCCGTACGACGGCTGCGACACGATATAGGCCCGCCAGTCTCCGCCAGGCTGCCGCTCGAACGAGAATTCGTAGTCCGCCTGCCCATCCTTCGTCCGGTACTTAATGGTCATGGCCGTTTCCTTACGTGGTCGTGCTGGTCGGGAAGGACCTGCACTGCCAACTGGTCATGCGTGGCAACCGGCCGCGCACCGACCGGGCCTGATATGGCAGCAGGTCCGGCCGGCCGAGACCGGTCAGTGGAAGGTGCCGGCCGGGATGTCATCGCCGCAGTGGAACGTTCCGGCGGGGATGTCGTCCCCGAAACCAACCGCTGGCCTAGCGGCGCGCGTGATGTCGCTCATTCGTCGCCTCCCCTCGCAGCCAGTAGAATCCCTGATCGTTCTGCCTCCCAGCCAGCTGAATACTGATCCGGGATAGGCTAGGAATGACGTTACGGACGCGTTCCCGGAATGAACAGGCAGAACATGCGGAAGCGCTCACAGAATGACCGGCAGCTTCCGGCAGCAGGAATGACAGCCAGACGGGTGCCCGTCAACCGCAAGGCGGGGATGTTGAGCACGGTCCGGCTGCGGCCGGGTAACCCGTGAGCGGCTTCGGCGACCTGCTCAGACGGTATCGGATGGCCGCTGGCCTGTCACGGGAGCAGCTCGCGGAACTCTCGACGGTCTCCGCGCGCGCCATGGCCGATCTGGAGACGGGGAAGACGAAGAAGCCGCACTCCACGACGGTCAGCCTCCTAGCCGATGCGCTTCACCTAACGGGTGCGGCGCGGGAGGGGTTCAAAGAGGCGGCGCGCGAAGCAGCAGCTGCGGCGGCCGGTGAATGGGCCTCCCCGGCAGCGCCGCCCCGCGATAGCGACCCGCAGGACTGGTTTGCGTTCATCGTGGCCGCCCTGGATCGGCGTGGCGTGGCAGGGGCGCGCATGGCCTTGACCGAGTGGCAGGAGAGCGGAGAAGCCGACGCGGCCCGGCTAGCGTGGGCCGAGCGGCTGCTCACTCTCACTGCGGAGGGACGGCTTCCGCTCGCCGCATCCCGGCCGCTGCCCGTCGGCGACCCCGGCCTGGGCGCTGACCGCCACCCGTTCCTTGGCCGCCAGCAGGAAGCGAGCAAGCTGGGCGGCTTCCTCGACCGGGTCCAGCAAGGGCGAGGAGGGGTCTCGCTTGTCTTCGGGCCCAGCGGTATCGGCAAGTCTCTGCTGGTCAGCAGGGTTCTCGCAGAACGGTTCGACGGCGTCCAGGCAGATTGGATCACGTTCGACCGGGGCGAGGCTGGGTATCTCGGCTGGCGGCGCCTGCTCGCCCCGCTGTGGACGGCGATCCGGCGAACCGAACTGGCCCCGGCCGACGTGCTCAGGTACGCCCCCGTGCTCGATGAGATCCTCCTCGTCGGAAGTGAAAGCGAGTTGGCAGGCAGGCATCCGCCGGGCGACGTCGCCCGCGCCATAGCCGCGATGCTGGCCAACAGGGCGCGGCAGAAGGCGCTCATCCTCGTCATGGACGACGCGCATCGCGGCGGCATAACCTCCGATCAGCTGTTGCTGCGCGTGGCACGCCAGATCAATGCCTGCCGGGCAGGGTTCATCGCCGCCCTGCGGCCGGACGAGCTGGACCAGGACTCGCCGCTACTTAGCTACAGCGACCAGCCGGACAGCCGGACAGCCGCCGACGTGGTGACCCCGATCCGGGTGGCCCCGCTGAACGTCAGCGACACCGCAGAACTGCTCAGCACGCGGATCCGGATCACTCCGCCACCGGAGGTCGCCGAACAGGTGGCCCGGCAGACCGACGGTCGGCCGCAGCTCATTGACAACATCGAACTGCAGGCTCCGGCAGACGCCACAAGCGGCTCCTGGGTGATCAGGCTCGGCGCTGAGGGTCTGCGGGTGCTTCTCGACACCATCAACAGCCGCCCGGAGCCGGTGCGGGCCATCTTGCAGGCCGCCGCCGTCTGCGCCGACGGCAGATGTGCTGATCCACGTCGCGTGGCGCAGGTCACTGGCCAGGCAGCTGAACTCGTGGAGCAAGCCCTCGATGCTGAACGTCGGCGAGGGCACATCCTGGCACGACACAACTCCCGCTATTGCTTCCAGCATGACAACTGGATTGACGAGCTCCTGAACTCCTGCCCTTCACCCACGCTCAGCGCCCTGCATGCGCGATGCCTCGCGTCGCTGCGGGCCGCCCCGTCAGCGGATCCCCGCAAGCTCATTCGGCATGCGATCGGCGCCGGGACCGCCGCCAACCTGACGGATGAGGACATGGCGATACTGGCCAGCCGAGCGGCAGAACTCCATGCTGCCGACTACGCGTTCAGCGCCGCCGCGCAGATGTACGAACTCGCAGCCGTGCACTCGACTGGTCCAGGCCGGGCCGACCTGATGGTCAGGCAGGCGGACGCACTGAGGTTCTGCGGCCGGTGGCGGGAGGCGCGCAGCGTGCTCCAGCAGGCGGCCAGGCATGCCCGCCAGCTCGCGATGCCGGACCGTGAGGCAATCGCCCTGGTTCACCTGGAGCGGCTGACCTGGACTTACGGGCTGGATGAGCAGGAACTGACGCAGCAGTTCAGGGAAGTGATGCCCAGGCTGCCGGCCAGCGAGACGGTACTGCTCGCCCAGGCCAGAGCCGGACTAGCTTCGCGGCTCAGCATTGTCGCCCGCCAATACGAAGGCGAGCAGGCCGACCTGGCCAGAGCCGCCCTCCAGGAACTGCCCTCGGTAACCGACCCGATCGCGGCCGTCGACATACTCGTCGGCTCTCGCTGCGCGCTGCAAGACATCGTCTCGCCCGAGGTCCTACTCGGCTACGACAGCCAGGTGCTGGAGCTGGCCATGCCAGCCCATGCCGTATTTCACGTCGGGGAGGCGCTGGCAGCACGCATCGTGGACCTCCTGCGCGCTGCCCGGCTCAAGGAGTTGCCCTCAGCCCTCCGCGCCTTCCGTGACTACGCTGAGCGCAGCGCGGCTCCTACGGCCAGTTACACGCAGGCTCTCATCGATGCCATGCTCGCCCTCGCACAGGGTGAATTTGACGCGGCCAGCGATTACATCGCCCAGGCAGGCGTGCACAGCAGGCACTGGGGCAGTTCCATGGCCAACGAGGCGCTGACCGCCCAATTGGGCTGGCTGTTGTATGAGAAAGGTGAGGTCGAAGGGCTGGCTAGTCTGGTGGCAGACCTGCAACGACACGCAGTGAGCGGCCTGAACGAAGAGGTGTGGACGCTTGGCACCGGGCTCATTCATGCAGAGAACGGAGATGCGGAACCAGCTATCGACCTGCTTCGTGACGTCTGTTTGGCCACTGGCGATCTCAAGCGCCTGCCCCGCGGGCCGGCGCGAATCGGAATACTCGCCACTGCCGCGATGGTGCTCGGCCACCCCGTAGTATCCGATGTGATGCCATCGGACCGGGCCCACCGCATCGGGACCAGCATCGCCGACTTGCTGGACGATCATCCCGACACCTTCGTAATCGCTGGCTGGCCGGCGGTACTTCTTGGAAGCAAGCACCGGTACATCGGGCTCGCCCGACTCGCGGCCGGACAACCCGAAACGGCCGCCGATCACCTGGCCCGCGCAGCAGGAGAGGATGGCGATTTCAGGGTCCTGCACACCAGGACTCGATTCGACCTGGCGCGAGCACTCATCCAGCAACCGGACAGATGCCCGGAAGGGCTCTCTGAGATGAACCGCGTCCATCAGAAAGCGGAAGAACTCCGAATGCGGAGCCTAGCAAAGCAGGCCGCGGATGCACAGGCACATCGGCCTCACTAATGGCTCGCATTCAGCCGATCCAGGCCGTCCCGGAAAGATTGTTATGTGCGGTCGCTGCCTCGAATTCCTATTGGTCGCTAGGAATTCATATTCGGCGATATGCGGGCTTTGCGGAGATCCGCTGTGCACTGTCTCATTACTCTCCGCGCACGTGACATGTCTCCCCGAACGGCGAGCAAGAGATTCGCGGTTGCGCTCCGCATTCGACATCACTTGGCGACCGCACAGCCGATGCATCATCATGATCAAGCGATCCGAACACTGTGCGGAGGAAGGTAACGGTTGAGTTGGCCCCAAGTCGGTAACCAGTCAGGGGTGCCTGTTAGTTGATCATGCTGGGTTGGGTGGCATCCAGCAGGTGCCGTTGAGGGCGTCGCGGATGGCGGCGAGCGGGTGGTGGCCGTGGCTGCGGGCGGTGGTCAGGCAGGAGCGGATGCGGCAGTGGCGCTGGAGGGTCGCGAGGGTGCGCCAGCAGCCGCTGATTTTCGCGGCGAGCTTGTAGCCGCGGATGGCGTTTTCGGATCCGTTGTTCGTGGCCGGGACGTCGAAGCGGGTGGCGAAGAGCCAGACCTGGGCGGCTTTGCGTTTCAGCCTCCTGGCCAGGATCAGCCCGGGGTGGTTGCCCTTGTGCCAGGGCCGGGACAGGCTGACGGAGATCCCGAAGGCGACGGACTGGTCGTAGCTGTGGCGCAGCCTGTCCAGCAGGGCGGGATCCAGTTCAGCCTGACGGGCGTCCCGGGCGGCCCTGACCGCGGCCGAGGTCGCGCGGAGGGCGTCGCCGGCCTGCCGGGTCCAGACCTGCGATTCCGGGTCGGTCGCGTAGGCGTCGTCGAGGTACCTGTATAGGTGAGCGAGGCACTGCTGCACTCCGGCGAGCCCGGCGTCGTAGCCGAGGTAGCCGCCGTAGTCGTCACGGACCAGGACCCCGGCGAAGCCGTCCAGGATCCCGAACCCGGTGATCGAGGCCCTGGTGCGATTCCCGGCCGCGCCGTACCAGATCAGGTCCGGCCCGCCGCCGGTATAGGCGCGCATGGTCCGCACCGTATAGACGTGCGGGTTCCCGCGGCCTTTCGCGCTGGCCGCCGCGGTGGTCAGCGGGGCGGGGGTCTCATCGGTGCCGAGCACGTCCGCCGACCGCAAGGCCTCTTTCAGCGCGTCCTCGAACCCAGCGGCGATTAACGCCGCGTCCAGGCGGGCCAGGCACCGCGACACGAACCCTGTCGAGACCGGTGCCCTGAGCAGGGCGGCCATCAGGCCCGCGGCCCGCTCGACCCCGATCACGTCCGTGCTCACCAGCAGCGTCGCCGCAGCCGCCACGTTGGGGCCGTAGCAGACCGGGCCGCCGGTCACGCCCGGCGGCGGCGGGGCGGTCGTGACCTACCCGCACCCGCAGGTGCGGCTCATCATCTGGTACTCCGTCACCGTCAGCGCGGCCGGCGGGACATCGAAGACCCGCACGCCGGACGCGACCCGGCCCGCGGCGCCGGCCAGGCCGGCGCCGCACCGGCCGCACGTGCCCGGCTCGATCACCGCGGTCCTATCCGGCCGGGCGGACCACGCCTGCTCGCGCCCGGATGGCCCTTCTGCCCGCCCTGCGGCCTGCCCGCCCGCGCCCGCCGACTGCCCGCCCTTGCCTTCGCCCTCGCCTCAGCCGCCGGGCCATCCTGACTCGGGGGCTGCGACGAGTTCGAGGAGTCCCGGCCCGCCTGCCGGCGCAGCGCCGCGACCTCGGCCCGCAGAGTCTCGATCAGCGCGGCCTGCTCCGCCACGACCGCCGTCAGCTCCGCGACTCGGGCAGCCAGCTCCCCATACGACGGCTGCTCCGGATACGGCATCCCCGAACCAAACCATGATCACAAACCGGACGCCAGCACCGACACGCCCCAGATCAACAGGGGGTGTGACTGGTTACCCAAGTCGAGCTGATGTCCCCTTCACCCTCGCCGAAGCGCGCGCGACCTTAGCGGAAGCATGCGCTCGGGCTGACCTGCTCAGCGAGGAAGCCGAACTCATAAGAATGGGCGAGAACGCGCTCTTCCGCCTCGCGCACGATGACATCGTCGTTAGGATCGCTCGCAACGCCGATGTCCTCAAGGACGCGAAGAAGGAGGTGGCCGTCGCGTCGTGGCTCCGCGACCTCGGCATTCCGGCCGCCGAGCCCACTGACCACACACAGCCGATCATGGTCCAAGGCCACCCCGTAACCTTCTGGCACCTGATCGACGATAGCGGCGCCCGGCCATCCCTCTCCGACCTGGCCACGATCCTGCGCCAGCTCCATCGCGCCTCCGTGCCGCCGACCCTTCAACTTCCCGACTTCGACATCTTCGACCGCGTCTCCGACCGCATCGCGAAGGCCCCCGAACTGACTGACGCCGAACGCGATTTTCTCGCCAGCCGCCTGACCCACCTACGCACCGAGTACGAATCAGTCAAGCTCACCCTCCCGCCCGCTGCCGTCCACGGCGACGCCCACCAGAGCAACCTGATCCAGCGGCCCGACGGCAAGGTCCTGCTCATCGACTTCGAGCGGTTCGCGTTCGGCCCGCCCGAGTCCGACCTGGCTGTCACCGCAACCGAATACCTGATCGGCTGGCACACCGACGTGGCCTACGCCAGCTTCTGCGATACCTACGGCTTGGACATCACCCGATGGGACGGCTTCCCGGTGATCCGGGCGATCAACGAGCTGAAAATGGCGACCTGGCTGATGCAGAACGTCGGCGTGAGCGACCAGGTAGCCGCCGAATTCCGCACTCGCCTCGCCTCGCTGTGTGACGACAACAGCCCTCGCAACTGGCGGCCCTTCTAACCACCCCCGAGGTTCGGATACCGCTCTGCGGTGAACTCGCCGAACTCCCGCACCTCAGATTCGTCTTCGTATGGCGCCAGGTCACTGCGCAGATCCCGGATGTATCGCAAATACCGGTGCGACTTCAGGCTGCCCGCCAGTTCGATCGCCCCGCGCGCTACCGCGACCCTGACCTGGTTCCCGCTGCTGAACATAGCTAGCGGCATGCACGAGCCGCACGAACGCCAGCGTCCGCACGTACACCGGGTCGGTCAGCTCGATCGCCCGCGTGACGAACTCGTGCGTGGTCCTCGGGTTGCGCAGATCCCGGAAGCAGTGCGCGCCTTCCCCCGCCAGCTCGGCCGCGTCGAAGTACCTGATCCACAGCGGGTCGTCGGCACTGTCGCTCTTCTCGAAATACCGCTCCGCCTCGCGCAACGCCCGCGAACAGGCCCCGTCCTCACCGTTTCCGGCGTGTGCCCGCGCCTCCATGGCCAGGAACATCGCCATCGTGGTCGCGCTCGCCGCGTTCCGCGACCCCTCCTGCGCCGCCCTGGCCAGTTGCACCGCCAGGTCGAAATTCCCGAGGTAAGCGGCCTGGTGACTCATGTTCGACAGCAGCCGACCCCCCATCATCCGGTCGTCCGCCTCCTGGGCCAGCCGGAGCGCCTGGATCAGGTACCGCTGCGCGAGCCCGTGCCGCCCGATGTCATACGCGGTCCAGCCCAGCAGCTGAGCTACCTCAGCCGCCGCCGAGAACAGCCGCCGCCCAACCTGCTCCGTAAACCGTCCTTCCAGCAACGGGCACACGTCATTGACGTAGTACTGTGCAAGCGCCGCCCGGGCATGCCCGCCGCCGAACTGAAAGTCCATCGTCATGAACATCTGCGCGGTCATCCGCACTACCTGAACATCCGGATCCCCGACGTTCACCCGCCCGCCGTTCCTGACCGGAATCGGCTCCGGGCGCGACAACAGCCAGTTCAGCATCGGCCCCGACCAGGCCGACGGAACGACGACGACCCCTAACGTCGCGATGAACTGGGCGGTCGCAGGGCGGGGCATCACGCCATCCAGCCAGCGGCGGACATCCACGTGCATGCACTTCAGCTCGGCGCCCTGCTCCCGGGCGACGGCCTGGACCCGCGACGCCAGACTGGTATTCGAGCACCCCGTGCGGCGCATAACTTCCGCGAGCCGGGCATTCGGCTGTCGAGGCATTGCCTCCGCCCTTCGTCCTGCGCCCCATCGCCGCCACCTGGGTAACAAGATTACGCACCAGAATGCGTGCTCGCGCTGAGCGGCATAATCACCCCGCAAAGCACCCCCTGTGCACCCGATCACCGGCCTGATCACACTGCCGCAGCACTCTTCCTCGCGGTTTCGTGGATTCAGCCCGAGACCACCAGGCCGGGCAGGCAGAACCACCCGGCGGGCGTTCGCGCCAGCACAGGAGATGAGCCAGATGATCACGATCGCGATCCTCGTCGCCACGTTCCTTACCGGCGGCATCGCCGGAGCCATTGTCCTGATCTGCGCCAGCATCGGCCGCGAAGAATCTCGGCACTCCCTGATGCGCAAGCCCGCCGGCCGCGCTTGCGCCGCGACCCGCCGCATCGTCGGCTTCACCACCGACGTACCCCAGCGATAACCGTGCCTCCCGCACCACGAGAACGGAGCCTCACCGTGACCACGACGCCCGGCACCGATCAGGCAGCCACCTTGAGCGAAGAAGACAACCGCGAGCCTCACCTCGCGCACGGGCTGGTCGCCGGAGCGGTCCTGCGAGCGGCCCGTCAGTCGGCCGGGCTCAGCGGCAGCGAACTCGCCGCTGCCGTCAGCCTCACTGACACCCTGATTCACTCCTGGGAAACAGGAGCCGAGCCGCTCGCCTCCGTTCCCGTCCCTCACATCGACAAGCTGAAATCAGCACTGCGAACCGCCGGAGCGCAGGCGCGACTCGTCGACGACCTGGACCCAGCGGCCTGGTGCGACCTCGTCCTGGAAGCCACGCTCGCCCGCGAGGACGCGAGTTGCCCGCTGGCTGACCCGCTAGCCAGCGACCCGGCCTTCTCCGAACTGCTCACGTGGGCAATCACCGGCAATCCGCCGGCGCGCTACACCCGGTACGCCGATGCCGGCCGGGAATAGCGCCCGGCCGATACCGCCGTTCGCGCCCGCGAAGCAGTGCCCGTCAACCGGCAGGGAGACACATAGTCCTAGACCCAGACCCGGGATTCGTTGCGGGCTTCCTTGGTGCGGAAGGCGTCTTCGAGGTTGATTCCGCACCGGTTGACGATCGACATCAGCAGGATCAGCGCATCCACCGCTTCGTCGCCGACGTCGGCGATCCGCCCGCCCGGATCCTGGGGTTGTCCTTGCAGCTTGCGGACGGCCCGGTACAGTTCGCCGACCTCTTCTCCGAGCTTGAGGCACTGGGAGGGCAGGTCCTGCTTGTCGAGTCCCCGCTCGGCTTCCATCTTGGCAACGTAGTCCTGGATTCCGGCAAGGGAGATGCCCCGGCTCAGTGGCTCCATGCGGCAGTTACCTCGTGTACTCGGCGGGACCTGCAAGGGTTGTGACGCTAGCAGCGGGTCAGGTCGGCGGCGGTGTTATTGGCGGGGGACGGCTGGGAAAATTCGGCGCTTGGCACCGTGCCGCGATGGCCGGCTGGGTGCCAGGCTGCGCGCAGCGCCTCGGTCAGCGCTGTCGCGCGGATCTTCACCTGACGCCGGATGGGCGGAGGAATCTGGTCCGTCGTCAGGTCCACGTCGGTGCAGGCGTTACGGCTGTTCCATGACCAGGTGCCAGCCACTATGCCGTCGACGATGACGGTGGGCAGGGCCTCCCCGATCTGGTTGAATGCCCGCTGCTGTGACAGGCCACCCAGATAGCGGCTGCGAGTCTGGAAGTAGGCCTTGAGGGCAGTGTCCTCGTGAGCGAGGAATTGCACCCCGGTGGTGACTGCCTTGCTGGCGGTGCTGTCGTCCACCTGGTCGGCGAACATCAGGCACGGATCCGCGCACCAGGGCGTGGCGACCGCGATGATGGGACGGTCGCACGCCAGCAATGCCGTCGTGATGTCGGTCGCGGATAGCCCGGACCACCAGGTGGCGTCCCGGAGGGTCGCAGGCCCGTACCGGTCGAAGTAAGCGGTGACCAATTCAGTGATGGCTTGGTCGCGGGTGACGGACACGTCGAGGGCAGGGTAGGCAGCGGCAGTCAGGGCGAAGGTCCTGACCTCGCGATTCCAGGCGGTGGTGGCGTTGATGTAGGCGATCGTCCCGCGTTCCCAGGCGACCTTGATGGCGAGCCGGCCGGCCTGGACGTCCTTGCCGCGGGTAGCCAGGGCCGATTCGATGGCGCGGTGGGGCAGCGGGCCGGCCTGCAGCAGCTCGCACAGGCGGTCGATTGTCCGGTCGATGGTGGCCATGGCATACCCGGCGTTGAGGACGGCGCGGCGGGCGTCGCGATCACGGAATCTGAGGGTGGCGATGTGAGCGGCGGCCGCGAGAGGCAGCGGCAGGGCGTGGAGGGTCTTGCGCATGCACCTGACGGTGAGTAACGACTCTCGCACCGGGTTCGTGAACAGGCTGGCAGGCACGGCGGGGTCGCCGGTACGGGCGGCGACGATGGCGTACGGGGACGGCAGGCGGGACGCGTGCAGCCCGAGGACGGCGTCGGCGACCTGCCAGGCACTGCCGAGGCGCTGGGAGTCGGCGAGGCCCTGCCGTGCGAGGATCCAGTTCCAGGTCCGCGAGGCGGCCGGCTCGTCCAGCGCGCGCAGCTCGGTGCCGGGCGCGAGCATGGTTCGCCATGTCATCGTGGCAGGCTAGCCGATTGTGACGGGTGGTTCACCGGTTCCCGGCCGGATGGCAGCGGGGTCAGCTCTGCGGGCCCCAGGTGGCCTCGACGAAGTCACGGAGCCGCCGGTAGGAGGATTCGACCTGCGCCCACTGGGCGTCGGTGCCCCACCAGCGACGGGTGTTGTGATGAATGTGGAACGCCGACCAGTCGCCATCCCAGCCGGGCTGGAGGTGAGTACCGGTCACCCCGTAGGTGTCGGGGCTGGCGTACACCTGGGTACCGGGCAGCGGGACGAACCGGAATAGTGACACCCGGGCCAGGTCGGGCGCCAGTTCGGTGAGCAAGCTGATGGTGTCGTCAGTGGTCTGGTCGTTCTCGCCTGGGAACCCGTGGATGACGAACACTTTCGCCGCGATGCCGGCCTCCACCGCCGCGTGGACCGCGTGGCGGATCTGCTTCCTGGTGGTGTTCTTCCGCATGGCTTTCAGCAGTCCTCGCTACCGGACTCCATTCCGTACTTGACCTCGATGCAGCCAGAGGCGGCCATCTTGGCCAGGAGCGCGGAATCGATGGTGTCGACCCGCGACAACGCCGACCACCGCAGGCCAAGGCCGGTGATGTGGTCGCAGATGTCGCCGACCTTGGTCTTGTTGACGATGAAGTTGTCATCGACGATTGCGAACCCTTCGATGCGGTAGGCGCTGATGAGGTGTTCAAGTTCGAGCCGGGCGGACGCACCGCCCCGGTACTGGATGCGGGTCTGGCCGGCAGCGCAGAAGCTGCATGGGAAGGGGCAGCCGCGGCTGAACATGACATGGGCCATTCGCAGGTCGGTGCCGGCGAGCCGGTCGGCCAGTACCACGTGCTCGGCGGGCAGAAGGTGCCGGGCGGGCAGCGGCAGCTGGTCGATGTCGCGCATCAAGGGCCGGGCGGGATTGCGGTGGACCTCCTTGTCCGGGCCGCGCCACAAGATTCCGGGAATGCCAGCGAACTCCCGCCGGGCGCTGCGTTCGAGTATTTCCAGGATCGTCTCCTCCGACTCGCCGTCGGCGGCGACGTCCGCGCCGAAGGCGGTCAGGCTGGACTCGGGGTAGAAGTTGCAGTGCACGCCGCCCACCATGATCAGGGCCTGGTCGGCGAAAACGGATTCACGGCGGGCCTGGAGCATGAGGCCGTAGGTCGCCGATGAGGCCAGGCTGAAACCGACGGCGTCGTAGCCGTCCAGCTCCAGGCGGGTACGCGAGGGAGTCACGGCCTCGATAGCGACTTGGTGGCCGGCCTGCTCGATGACAGCCGCCAGGTACAGTACGCCGAACGGCGGAAACTCCTTGCGCTTGTCCTTGAAGCGGGCCATGTCGTAGACCTCGGGGTAGAGCAGCGCGACCCTCATCGCAAGGTCCCTCCTTCATCACTGGGCACAGTGGTGGTCATGTCGTCCTTGATGAGCCCGAGCACAGCGCCCCCAACTTGCTCAGCGCTGCGGTCGCCGATTTCTAGGACCTCGACGGGACAGCCGTAGCCGGCCAGCCGGCCGACCACGCTGGCGCAGAGGGCCGCTTCGCTCTTCCCCGCGCCAGCGCCGCCTTCGTGGAAGCGGCTGTAGATGCCGCGGGCTGCTGCGCGTTCGCGGCAGACAGCCGGATCACCAGTGAGGATGATCGCCAGATCCGGCCAGCGCATGTACCGGTA
>Ga0307372_10009358_pt1 | contig 13531 bp, 14 predicted proteins | sample OX1MG_FD_202533 | JGI IMG/M metagenome (GOLD analysis project Ga0307372, IMG submission 202533) | Soil microbial communities from Risofladan, Vaasa, Finland - OX-1 | ecosystem: Environmental > Terrestrial > Soil > Coastal area > Acid sulfate soil | place: Finland: Risofladan, Vaasa | collected...
GTCGCGCCCCGCGCGGGCGCGTGGATTGAAACAACTGCTCGCAGCTCGATATGGTGAGGCGATGCGGCGCGTTGCCTGGATGGCGACTGCCCGCAGGACTGATGAGGTTTTATTCTAATCGTCTTAGCGCCGCACCCGTTCATCCGCATGAGTTCTAACATCCTATTTCCATCGTTCCAGAATGGTTCGAATTATCATGCCGAGTGTAGTAATCTGGGAGCGATTTAGTACGATGAGGATTGCAGCATTATGGCATTGAAAACGCGCCAAGCTCACAAGCACCCTCCATCATCGAAGGCGTCACGGAGGGCTAAATTTCAAGCTGATTTAGCGCCCGCCGAAGATCGGATCGTGCGTGGACTAAAACAAGACTTGCAGCTTGGCAGCAACTCCGATTTTCTCTCTGATGCGCTGGCATTATTCCGCTGGGCTGTATGGGAAAGAAAGTGCGGTCATCGTATCTTCAGCGAAAGTGCCATGGGTGAGCGGAAAGAACTCGTGTTGCCGCGACTCGAACGTGTCGCTCCTGAACTCACGCTGCCACGCGTAGAAATTCCTTGGACACACCGGGAGTTGGAGAGCCTCGCCGATCTCGCATCAAAAGAACCTGCTGGACCCACAGAGCCCCTCGTTCGAGCTATGCGAGGCTGAGTGGCTGTTCTCATTCGTCGCCTCGAAGAGCCGGATGAGGTCGAATCCTTCGACTGTGGCGATGAACCGCTCAATACCTACCTGAGGCGGCACGCTTGGAGCAATCAGCAGAAGATCTCCATTGGTGTGACCTATGTTGCGATTGATGAGGCGGCTCCGCACACCGTCATTGGGTATTTCACTCTGGCCACTGCGAGCGTACCGCGAGATGCCTCTCCAAAGAAGTACGTCCGAGGTCTTCCCCCATACGATTTACCGCTGGTTCTGTTGGCCCGGCATGCAGTGGATCACCGATTCTCGGGTAAAGGCCTCGGCCATGCTCTCATTTCCGAAGTCTTCAGGATTGCGCTCCGAATTGCCGACGAAGTCGGATGTCGCTGCATCGTCGCGGACGCATATCGTGATCGAGTCGATTGGTATGCGCGCTATGGCTTCGTCCCATTGGAAGGTGCGGCCACAAACGGACCACAGCGGATGTTCCTCGATATAAGAACCGTTCGTCTGGCACGCAAGGGCTCTCGATAGACGCTTCGCCAGAGTTGGCTCCCGCATCTCCCCCTCTTGTCCTTCCCGCAGCTCCAACAGCCTACTACAGACCTACGTGTCTACCATTCGGTCTCGGGCCCAGCTTCCGCTAGCAATGGTCGCGCCAGGTAAACGACCACCTGTCACGCCCGTTGCGGCCCGCTCCAGCCGCCGCAAAACAACATGTCCTTTCGGTATCGGCATTTCGGTTTGGTTCCTCTGTCCGGGTGAAGGAACCAAACCTTCAAATCACCGAAAGGACAAACACAATGAATTCAGAAACAATCAAGAAAGTCACAAACGAAGCCATCAACCAGCTTGCCGACGCGCTCAACTCAGGCGACAGCAAGATGCTCACGCGGTATCTCGCGGCGATGGCAAAGTTCAGAACCTATTCTCTTCTCAACGTTCTTCTGATCCTCAAGCAGTGCCCGAACGCCAGACGCGTCGCAGGCTATCGGACATGGCAATCGTTGGGTCGCCAAGTCAGACAGGGCCAGAAGGGAATCATGATTTTCGCTCCCATCTTCCGCAAACGGAGAGAAAGCGTCAGCGACGCGGACACACCAGACGCCGCCTCCAACGTAGTTGCATATCGCGCCGTTTATGTCTGGGACGAACAGCAAACATCCGGGAAAGACCTTCCCGAGATCGGGCGCGTCACTGGCGACCCGCGCGTTTACCTCGCCCGATTGGAAGCGTTCGTCCTTGCGAGCGGTACCGAACTCAACTATTCGTCTGGGATCGCCCCGGCGCGAGGCTTGGCGGAGAAGGGCAAAGTCACTCTACTTCCGGACCTCACGCCAGCGGAAACTTTTGCGACCTTGGCACATGAACAGGCGCACATCATCCTTCACCAGTCGCAGCGCCGCACGGACACAACGAAGCGTATCCGCGAGACCGAGGCCGAAGCGGTCGCCTTTGTAGTTTGCAAAGCAATCGGCCTCGATACGAGCACTGCGGCGCAAGATTATGTTGCGCTCTACGGTGGAGATGCCAAGTTGCTTCTGGAAAGTCTAGACCATGTACAGCAGACAGCTTCGCAGATCCTTGATGGCATAGAACTGGATTCACAACAACGGGCAGCATAGGCTCAGCTGAATCAAAAAAGCGGGTGCTGGCTAGCCAGCACCCGCTTTTTTGCAGCGATACTGTCTCTGCCTGGGACCGGATTCGGCCATAGCAAATACGCTTTTCCAGGGAAGCATCAACTCGCGCATTCGGACCGTCTCACTCACCAGTCTGCTTCGTTGCCGCACAATTCATCCGTCACTTGCGTGGGCGCCCCGTTCGCTTCGGTTCGTACTTTTCAACCTCTCGACGGTCTAAAAGAACTCTCCCTGCGATCCTCAGCGTGCGGAATCTGCCTTTCTTAACCAAGTCCGATATGGCTTGTGGCGAAACGCCGCGAAGTCGAGCCGCTTCTGATTGGGAAATCCACTCCCCGGCAGGGACATTCTTTCCCTTCGTAAAAGTACTTGAATGTTTCAAGTGTTTTGGCTTATGCTTCGACATGTAAAGTCAGCCAGGGTCGTTGACCCTTGAGTGCGGCGCAGATGCTTGAGATAGCGTAACCAGGTTCCTGTTCCGACCATGGCAACCTCACTGTAGCGGGACGCGCCCGTGTTACTAGCACGAACGCGCCCCTGACCAACGTCGCACCGGAGGTGCAACGATGGCTGCAACAGACGTTATCTGGTTCCTTTTCTGCACGCAAGCGGCGCGCGGCGTGCATCTACCCCCTGTTTTGAAACCCTGCTTCCTGTTTGAGCACTCCCCACCGATCATATAGCCTCGCTCGACCACTGACCGTTTGATCCGTCCACCCATGCCGCCGGGATACGTGTGCTCCGGCTCTTCCCAACTGCCACGGCCGCCGCAACTCTCGCGGAAGCAAAGGAAGGTTGCTATGCAAAAGGCCCATCTGTACGACGCGATTCTACTAGTGAACCGGGGCATAGATGAAGCCGTTCATGGACTCGAACGCTTGAAGCGATTTAAGGACCCGCGAATGACTGCGGACTACTTCGATGAGCGGGTAGTTTTGTTTGAGGAACAGAGAGCACGAGTCAACGCCTACTTCTGCAATAACGTCGAGAGTGGCGAGGAACACGACGCAGCCCGCTTCGAGCAGTATTACAGCGAATACCAGAAGCGAGCCCTCGACGAAGTTCAGGTGTACCGGAACCTTGAGGCCGTCGAGGAGCGCAGGACAGTCGAGGGCAAACCTCCAAAGGCGCGCTTCCTGACTGACGACGAGCAGAAGGAGTGGGAGCGGGAGCGGGAGCACACGAGTCCCTCCAGCAAAGGCGGAGAGCCGTTATGAAGCTCCGCCTGTTTCAAGAAATGCTCGAATTGAACCAAGCCTTTGACCGGGTGCTCGATAGTCTCGCGCGCATGGAGAAGGAACGCCTCTTTCAGCACGACATCATCCGTTACGCCCGAGCCGAGGTGGAAGGCGCTCGCGTCGATGCGAACAGGGAGTTTTTTGACAAGTTCGCCGAAATTGTCGAAGACGATGCCAGCTGGGCATACCAATTCCAACGCGACTATGACCGCAAAGCTAAGGACGTGGAGGATCTGTACCTGGAGATCAAGGAACGCGAAGAATTCCGCAAAAGGAAAGGCCTGCCGCCGCGCTTCATGATCCTGCCCAACTGGGTCATGGATGATGAGAAGCAATACGACGAGTGGCAAGCGGCGAAACGAAGACGCTCGGCCAAACGGCGGAAGAAGCCGCTCAAACGGAAACCACACCGGACCGAGCAGTCCCGATCGGCACAACCGGGCGTCAGCTCTGTGCCAGAAAGCGGGAATGAGCAATGACGACGCGCAAAGCACCTCGCACCTCAGCGGCAGCAAGCGCGGCGCGGCAGCGTTTGCGCGGACAGCAGTACCCCGGCATCCGAGGGAAGGTCGTAGACTCCGCCGAGCACAAATTCGAGGAAGGAAACCTCTACATCCATGTCCGCTTCACCGACATGACCGAATTGTGCTGGACGATTCGAACCGCCATGGTCATCTTCGAAGCGGACTTGTGCGATTGGAGCACGGGCGACGAGAAACGACTCGCTATATTTGCGGAAGACGAGTGCAGCGATTGGCATTGAGCTTCGCCCTCAGGTGACGCAAGTTTTGGGAGCGAACCGTGCAAGGGAACATCGCACGAGCCTACGAGGCGTTGTGGGCAGAGCACGAGCGAATCCGCGCGGTGTGCGCGAAGATTCTCGCCTAGGGCGACCGCCGTCGGGAGCGTCGGCTCGTTCGCGCAAACCCGGACGACCCCAAGCACCAGGACGAAGTGCTTCGGCGTGAAGACGGGTTGCCGCAGCCCGAGCTACGGCGCGTATTGCAGCTCAATGCTTACGGGCGGTAGATCGAAGCGATTTTGGCATCGCTGATGAAGTTGGCCGAACGTGTTCCACAGGACGCGGCCGGCCGGTAACCTCCCGACCTTGGTAGAATCGGCGCATGCGCTCCAGCCTATTTGCCCCGTACGAGAATCTCGCCAGCCTACTTCTGCCTGCGAACGAGAATGCGGCAGACGGTTCGCATGATCTCTCCCATCTCGAACGTGTTTGGAAGAACGCGCGGCCAATCCACGCCGAGGAAGGCGGGGATTTGCAGCTGAGAGCAGCCGCAGTCATGCTGCACGATTGCGTTCACGCTCCGAAGGACTCGCCCTTGCGAGCGAGCGCTTCGAGCCTTGCTGCGCAAAAGGCGCGCTCGGTCCTGCACGGACTCAACTGGGACGCTTCTCGCATCGACGTTGTAGCAGGGGCCATCGAGAGTCACAGCTTCTCGGCAGGAATGCGGACCGGCTGGAGGCCATCGGTCTGATTGGGATTGCGCGCTGCTTCTACACCGCAGGACGCCTGGGTTCCCAGCTCTATGATCCTCTCGACCCGCGCGCCGAAACACGGCCACTCGACGACGCTCGCTTTGCGCTCGACCATTTCCCCCCAAGCTTCTGACTCTGGCCGAGGGGTTCAAGACTTCCACGGGCCGGCGGCTCGCACGGGAACGACACAAGCGATTACAGGACTTGTACGAGGGAGTGCTCAGCGAGATCGGCGCGTAGATCATCGGGCTCAGCTTCCCGTCGTGCGCCTTAACGAGCTTCCCGCGTAAGCATCGTGCAACCCTGCACGCTGATTCCTCAAACCGCAACCACCATTCCCGCCAGGCTTGACGCGGAATGCCGAAACCTTTCGCAGAAGTCTGCATACCATCTCCTCGAAAGTGCTGCGTCCTAGTACTATTCCACTTTTTTGACAGGCTGCGCACTTGGCCTTAGAGTCCGCGCGTCATGAGCGACAGTTCCATAGCAAACAGCGCCGCGCGAGGGAAGGCTCCGCTGCATCAGCGTTTGCTCCGATGCCTGCGGGACTACCGCTACAGAGTTGGCTATGTGCACGGCTTCTTGCCCGAACATTGCTGCTACCTGTTGCAGGGGCGCTTCCTGACGTTGGACCTTTCCATGCCCGCTGAACTACGGCGTGAAGCGATCTTTCAGCGGGAAGCCCAGCGCTTCCTCGCATGGATCGAGCCGCCGTGGGAATGCACGGATTGGGCGGGCAACTTGCTGTTCTTGGGGGTCTGCTGGACCGTTCTGCTGTCGGCGGGATACCAGTCTCGGTTTGCCGAGCCCTTTCCGGTGGTCGTGCCTGTTTGCCTGCTCAGGCGGCTTCTCCTCCGCAACCGCCAAAATTGCATTTGGCGCGATTGGATACGCGCCCGCCTCCGCGAGCGTGCGGAGCGCGAAGGACGAGCTGTGCCGAGTTGAAGCGCGGATTCGGCGCTGGCGCGCCGGAAGGGTTGTGACACGTCACCCCGTGTCGGGTGCTGCGCAGCAACTTTTCGTTGCTGTGCAGTAACCACAGAAACCACAGCAGATACCTACGCGGCCCACTGTCGAGCGCCGTGCGGTTCCCGCAGGCGAACTTGTTGATTCCATTGAGGTGATGCGTCGGCGAGATCGAGGCGAGCGGAGCGCGGCAATGAAGACGCCGGAACCAAAGCCATTGCGAACACGGTCGGTCGGAACGAAGCTGACCGAAACCGAGTACGCACAGTGCGAGCGGACGGCCGCGCAGTTTGGGTTAGCCGTTGGCGAATGGTGCCGGCAAGTCGTCCTCGAAGCTTCGACGCTCCCGACTATCAAACCCGAATCCGAGGTCATTCTCGGCGAGTTCCTCGCGCTCCGCAAGATTTTGATCAACCTGATTTACCGGCGGGAGCGCGGCGAACAACTGACGGAGGAGTTTGTCCGGGAGCTGATCGACACCGCCGACTCAGACAAGATTTCGAAGGGTGCAGAGCGCTTACAGGTGGCGCTTCAGGCTCGGTTCAGAGAAGGAGCAACCAACGATGGAAAACATATCGACTCTATCGGCGACACACGTGGGAACAGTGCGAAGACCGAGGGATTGGCCGAGTGAGTTTCCCGCCCATTCAGTCGCGGCCTTGTGTCTGGGTGTCGTGGTGGCCATCGGCATCTTTGCGTACCAGTACATTGCGAGATGGGACGCTCTGCAGCGCTATTACTTGCTGACCTACGTATTCAGCGGATCGAAGTGGTTGAGCGGCGAGTCGCGGACCTATCGCCTGCTTGAGAGCATCGACGCCGGTCAAGGAACTCATCTGACCGAGGATTGGGAAGTCGTGGCGGCATCCGTGTCGAACGCCAACGCTTTGACGTCCATTCCGTTTGCACTGTCGCAGGATGGATTAGCCCACGGGGATGTCGGCCTGACGTGGATTTGGGACGCCGCCGACAACGACAAATTACATAACTTCCTGCGCGACGATGTCTATCACGAAGATTGGATCAGCGGATTGCTCCGTCAAGCCTGGCTGATGGGCTCGGTTGTTTTCGTTATTGGCCTGTGCGTCGCGGTTCCCAGAGATATTGAGGCTGCCGAGATTCGTCGGTCGGGGCGTGTGGTGCGAGGGCCGCTTGTCGTCACACGCGATGTATTCAACCGGACGCGTCTCAAGACCAGGCGCACCGATGGCGTTGGGCTGGATACCGAACAACCTCCCACAGTCTACGAACGAGCGTTCATTTATCCCGCCGACCAGCGCACGGTATTGCGAATTCCCTTGGAGGAAGAAACGAAGCACATTTTGGTGCACGGCATCACCGGAGCCGGCAAGTCGCTTGCCATGATGTACATGCTCGAGGAAGTGTACCGGCGCGAACACATCGCCATCGTTCACGACCCGACCGGAGAATATGTGGAGCGGTTCTACTCACGCAAGCGTGGCGACATCATCCTGACGCAGACCGACGAGCGAGCGCCCTCGTGGAATCCGAGCGATGAGGTGCAGCACGAAACCGAAGCACTCGCCATCGCTCACGCGTTCTTCCCCGACCAGCCCCGAGAGTCGCCGTTCTTCCTTCACGGCGTGCGCAAGCTTCTAGCCCATCTTCTCCGCCTTGGCTTGAGCGTTGAACAGCTGATCGAATTGCTGTGCTACCCGGACCGCATCGACAAGCTGGTTGCCGGTACGCCCTACGAATCATTGATCCGGCAATCGGCGGCAGCGCAACGGGAGGGCATGATGGGAACGCTGAGCCAAGTTGCCGACCCTTTGCGCCTGCTTAAGACCCCCAAGGATACGGACTGGAAATGGACGGTGCGGGATTGGGTCAAGAATCCCAAGGGGTCCCTCTTCATCACGAGCACGGGAGAGACGCGGGAAACCCTTAGGCCCCTTCACAGCGCCTTGCTCGATCTTTTGTTCCTGTGGATGCACAACCGGGGCGAACAATCGAAGCGCGTGCCCGTATGGTTCCTGCTCGACGAACTCGCCAGCCTGCATCGCCTGCCGCAGCTTGAGGAAGCGCTTACGATGAACCGAAAATCGAACAATACGATTGTTCTCGGGTTGCATGGCAAGGCCCAGCTGGAAACATTCTTCGGGCACATCTCCGAGACGATGATCGCGACGCCCTGGACAGCATTGTTCTTCAAAACGAACGAGCCGAACACCGCCGAATGGATCAGCCGCTACCTCGGCCAGCAGGAGATCGAGCGCTTGCGGGAAAGTCGCACCGAAGGCACAGGATCGAACCGCAGGTCGAGAACCCACGTGGAGGAAAGCGTCTACCGATATCCGGTGATCGCTTCTCAAATCACCGGGCTGTCGGAGCGTGAGGGATATCTGAAATCCGGCAACTTCATTGTGCCGTTCACGCTCAGGAGGAAGCAATTCCCGAAGATTAACGAGGGATATATCCCGCGCGACATCGGACGGATGTTTCCCGCACAGCGCCAACAAAAGCGCGAGGGTTCCGAGAAGGACCACGCGCGACAAAGGGACGAGAAGCGGGACAAGGGCCGGAATCTCTGGGACTAGAGAGCTGCAAGGATGCTCACCATCTCGAAACCGTTGAGCGCGGGCCAGGCTCAGACGTACCACCGCGAAGAGTTTGAGAACGCGCGGGAGAACTACTACAGCGAAGGCGACCGCATACGCGGCGAGTGGCACGGCAAGCTGGCCGAGGAGTGGGGTTTGCGGGGCGAGGTTCAGCAGATACACTTCGACCGGCTCACCGAAGGCCAGCATCCCATGACCGGCGAGCAACTCGTGCGGCATCAGGCGGCACGCGAATACACGAACGACAAAGGCGAAGTCGTCAAGGCTATGGAGCACCGCGCAGGCTGGGATGCCACGTTCTCGGCACCAAAGAGCGTTTCCCTAACTGCTCTCGTTGGCGGTGACGAGCGAGTGCGCGAGGCCCACCGCGAAAGCGTGCGAGTGGCGCTCGACGAGATGGAGCGCTACGTCCAGGCGCGCATCGGAGGGAACCATCCAGCCGAAACGACCGGCAAGTGGATTGCCGCCAAGTTCGAACATGACAGCGCCCGCCCGGTGGAGGGTTACGCCGCGCCGCAGCTCCACACGCACATCGTGTTCTTCAACATGACCCAGACGGAGAGCGGCGATGTGCGTGCCTTGCAGCCACAAGAGCTGTATCGAACCCAGCAGTACGCAACGGCGGTCTATCGTTCCGAGCTGGCTCAGCGGTTGCGGGAATTGGGCTATGAGATAGAGCGAGGCAAGAGCAACCAGCCCGAGATCAAGGGATACAGCCAGGAGTACCTTGCGGCTTCGAGCCCCCGCCGCCAGCAGATCAAGGAGCATCTCGAACAGCAAGGTTTGTCCGGGGCGGGCGCCGCTCAGATCGCCGCGCATCAGACGCGCGAGAAGAAACAGGGGCCTCTAACCCATGACGAGATGCACGCCAAGCATTGGGATCTGGCGAAGGCATACGGCAATCAGCCGGAACGCGTTGTGCGGGAAGCGAAGGAGCGAACCTGCCAGCTCGAACACGACAAGGACAGAAGCCAGCCCATGGCCCACACAGCCCTGACATTCTCCCGCGACCGCAACCTCGAACGCGAGGCGGTTGCCGACGAGCGCAATCTGTTACGCGACGCTCTGAAGCGCTCGATGGGTGAGGCGAGCTTCGCGGAACTAACGACCGAGTTTGAGAAGCGAGTGCGGCGGGGAGAATTCATCGAAGTGAAACGCAAGACCGGAACGCCGGGACGCGCCTACACCACCGGCGAAATGATCGGGCAGGAGCGCGACACGATCAACATGATGCGCGCCGGGCAGGACCAACACCCTGAGCTTGCGAGCTTCGAGACGCGGCGGCAGATCGAACGAGTACACGCCCACCTGAGCCACAGCCAGCTCGCGGCAGTCGACCAAGTTCTTGCAAGCCGGGACCAGGTAACGGCGCTTGAAGGAGTCGCCGGCGCGGGCAAGACGACTTCGCTGGCGGCGGTTCGAGAAGCCGCCGAACGGGAGAGTTACGAGGTTCGGGGCCTTGCGCCCACGTCGCGCGCGGCGCAGAAACTCCAAGAGGCGGGCATCGAGTCAGGCACGTTGCAACGCCATCTTGCAGGCGGAACGACGGAGGCCATCAATGAAGGCAAACGCCTCTACGTCCTCGACGAATCCAGTCTCGCCAGCACGAAGCAGATGAACGAGTTCCTGCATGGGCTCAAGGACAACGACCGTGTGCTGCTTGTCGGAGATGTCCGCCAGCACCAGGCGGTCGAAGCCGGAAGACCCTATCAACAACTACAACAGGCAGGAATTCAAACCGCAAGAATCGACGAGATCGTGCGGCAGAGGGACCCGGCTCTCAAAGAGGCAGTCGAACAGCTCTCGCGCGGTCGAATACGGGAAGCGCTGGAAAATCTCGACCGTCAGGGCCGGGTTCACGAAATCGAAGGACACGACGCCCGGCTGAAAGAGATCGCCCGCGAGTATGTGAAACAGCCCGAGGGAACGCTCGTCGTATCGCCCGACAACCAATCGCGCACCGAGATCAACGACACGATCCATCGCGAGATGCAGGCCGCTGGCCTTGTCCATGAGAGCGAGCACTCGGTTAGAGTCTTAGTTCCGCGTCAGGAAGTCACAGGCGCAGACCGCCAGTGGGCCGGCCAATATGAACCGGGCGACGTGGTGCGGTACAGCGTCGGGAGCAAGGCCGTCGGGATTGAGCCGGGAGAATACGCCACCATCCAGAATGTGGATGCTCATCAAAACCAGATTACCGTGGAGCGGGGCAACGGCGATCCCGTCACCTATGACCCGCGCAGGTTGTACGGAGCAACTCTTTACCGCGAGACGGAGCGAGTTTTTTCGGCGGGTGACCGCGTCCAGTTCACGGCACCATTCCGGGAGCTGCACATTGCAAATCGCGAACTGGGGGCCGTCGAGAGAATCGATGCCGACGGCAACATCGCAATCCGTTTGGATTCCGGGCACGAGGTCAGGTTCAACGTCAGAGCCCACCCGCACCTCGATCACGGATACGCGGTTACGAGTCACAGCAGCCAGGGCCAGACTGCCGATCGCGTGCTCGTCCATGTCGATACCGAACGGGGAGGCCAGCAGATCATCAACAGCCGACTGGCCTATGTGAGCGTGTCGCGTGGGCGGTACGACGCGCAAATCTACACCGATGACAAGGCTGGTCTTGTCGAAGGATTGGCGCGTGAGTTCTCCAAACAATCGGCGGTCGAGCTCTCTTCCGGTACTAGCGAGGCCCACCACCACGAACGCTCGCAAACCCAAAGCATGGGACATTGACCCGGCCAGACGTCAAAGTGCGCTACAAGCTCTGTTAGCCATGAAACGACGGATTGGCGGAAATACGCAGTTCCATTCCGAAGTGCCTCGACAATAAGTTCCCGTACGAAGTTCGCGCACAAGCTTCCTCGGAGTAAGGAGAAGTTAGAAAGTCTGTAGGCGGTAAGAACTTCTCTCTCCGGCAGTGCTCGGATCGTTCCCGAATCACGTCATGCCATACGCCAGGTAGTTAGAAACTATGCGATTGGCGAAAAAAGTTGGCCAGCCAAACTTCGGGCTAGGAGGATGTCGCTGCCATCCTTTTCGTTAGCTTGCTTCGGGGCAAGGCCAGTGGTTCCCGGCCCAATCCGCGACTGGCGTGCAGAGTCCAATCGACCTTTACCGTAACGCACAACTCCATCTTCCTCCGCCAAACTTGACACTAATAGAGGCTCGCGTAGGCTGACCTAACGATGGCGACGACGCACAACCTCGTGGTCTCTGTGAGCCCTGTTCCTTGCTCCTCGTATCAAGAGATGCCACTCCGTCGAGCTCGACAGCGCCATGAGTAAAAAGGAATGACCAATGGGAACGCAAACATCGGTCATGGACCAAAAGAACGACCTGATTGCTCTGAGCAAGCAGGAAGCCGCCCACATGCTGGGCGTCAGCCTTCGGACGATCGATCGGTTGATCGCTCTCAAGGAACTACAGGTACGACGGCTCGGACGGCGAGTGCTAATTCCAAGGACCGCCCTCGAAAGATTCCTGCACGAGGACCATCGCACAAAATAACTTGACTAGCAGCCAGCTAAGTCATAGCGTCGTACCGATAGAGGATGAACCTATGGCTGAGGACGCCGTCAGAGAATTCTTGAGGAAGATCGGTCGTAAGGGCGGCAAAGCACGCGTCAAGAAACATGGAGTCGAGGCTTTACGGAAAATGGGCAGAAAGGGCGGCAACGCACGCGCTGAGAAGTACGACAGTAAGACCCTCAGCAAGTGGGCGAGAAAACGCGGGCCGGTACGGCGATCAGGGGAGGAGACACGATGAAGCACCGCGGCGTCTTCGAGAAAGTGCCCGGATCGAAAGTCTGGTGGATTTGTTACTACGATCAATTCGGTAAGAAGCATCGCGAAAAAGCCGGAACCAAGAGCGCTGCCATCAAGCTTTATAGGAAACGGAAGCAGCAAGCCCTCGAAGGCAAGAAGCTGCCCGAAACGCTTCGTAAGCCGCTCGTCACGTTCGGCCAGATTGCGAAAGATGCTCTGGACTATTCGAAGCGCAACAAGCGATCCTATCGCACCGATGTACCGCGCTTTGCTTGGTTGAGGAAATGGTTCGGAAGTTGTGTGGCTGACGAGCTCACACCGAAAGATATTGAGAGCCGACTCGCGCGGGTAGGTCTGGATGAGAAGTGGACCGCCTCCACCTTCAATCATTATCGCTCGCTGATGTCCCTTACTTATCGCCTCGCGATTCTTAATCGCAAAGTCACTACGAATCCCGCGCGATCGGTTCCGCACCGCCGGGAAGATAACAATCGCGTTCGGTTCCTGACGGTCGAGGAGGAAAAGCGCTTGCGCAATGTCGTGGAGGCCAAGTGGCCGCTTCACCTGCCCGAGTTCGACCTGGCAATCAATACCGGCCTGCGGAAGGGAAGCCAATACGGCCTGACTTGGGACATGGTAGACTGGAAATCCCGGATGCTGAACATTTCCCGGACGAAGAACGACGAGGCCGTGCACGTGCCGCTAAACGATGCCGCGCTGGCGGCTCTCAAGACGGTCTTCGAGCGTAGCGATGGGCGGGGGCGCGTGTTCCGGTCAAAGAAGACTGGTAAACCGCTCGAAAATGCGAGGCATTGGTTTGATGACGCGGTTGTTGAAGCTAAACTCAAGAACTTTCATTGGCACGACTTGCGGCACACGTTCGCCAGCAGGCTGCGAATGAAGGGGGCTCCGCTCGAAGATATCGCGGATCTCCTGGGGCACAGGAGCTTGACGATGACGAGGCGATACGCGCATTTGGGTCCGAATCGGCTACACGAAGTGGTGTCTCTCCTCACGGCAACTGACACCAGAACTGACACCGAGCAAACGGCCGTTCCGCCGCCCGCCGTTCAAGTATCAGTAAATTAACCACTTTAGGGGCGTAGCTCAGTGGTAGAGCAGCGGCCTTTTAAGCCGAAGGTCGTGGGTTCGATCCCCACCGCCCCTACCAAAGGTCACTCACATTCACTTCCGATGTTTT
>Ga0307372_10009365_pt1 | contig 13525 bp, 12 predicted proteins | sample OX1MG_FD_202533 | JGI IMG/M metagenome (GOLD analysis project Ga0307372, IMG submission 202533) | Soil microbial communities from Risofladan, Vaasa, Finland - OX-1 | ecosystem: Environmental > Terrestrial > Soil > Coastal area > Acid sulfate soil | place: Finland: Risofladan, Vaasa | collected...
GGACCGGTCGGAGGCGCCCAAGGTCTTACCGAGACGTCCTCGTGCGTTCGCACTTTTTTCGACAAGATGCTAAATGGGCAACCCGCGAGTTGGCCGGCCACAACGTCACTGCCTGGTTGCAGCTATCAACCCCTCGGACAGACGGCTGAAAAGTAGCCATCGGCCCTTCGCTGAATGGGCGTACGGCGATTCCGCTCGAAGTAAGAGTCGCCTCGACCGGGTCTTTGATATCGATCAGGAAGCGGCCTCCGCTCTTGCCAGTTTCGTTAGGTTGCGGTGGTGAACGTCGTCCAGGGTCCTGACGGCATATCGCGAAGCAGCGGCGACTGCCAGTCGAACTCCGGATGTTTCTTCAGGTGCTCGGCGGCGTTGAAGCTCAATCCGCAGCAATGGCCTGCTGACGCGGAGAGGGCCATCTTTTCAACCATGGTCGCGTCCGCTCCCTTGTTTTGCACGGCGCCCGCAGGGCCGTAAGGCGGTTGCCAGGTCCCCGATCCGCGCGGCGACAGATCAACGTGACCGCACAGCGTGCGCTCGTCCGGGTCGATTTTTTTCTCGTAAGTATCGTAGTGGTCGCCGAGAAACTGCTGGGCCAGCGCCATGTCAATCTTGCCTTTGTTTTCGGCCATCAGATGGTCCCAGCGCAGGTGCCGGGCGTTGGCGCTCCCGCTCATGTCGTGCAGATTGAAGTTGGTCTCCTCGCTGGCCAGTTTGGGGCTGACCGGGAAGTTTGAACCCACAAAGCAGCCGTCCCTGGTCCGCCACAGGTTCACGTTCTTCAGTCCCAGCTCCAGGTCCGCGACTTCGTTGGTTTTGCGGTCCGCGATCAGCCAGTTGTTGGCGTAGCCGCCATTGTTGCCCTGCTTCATGATGCGAACGTAGTCGTCGATCGAATTGGAATACTGCATGCCTTTGCGGGCGCGCACGAATTCCGGAATACCCGTGGGGTCGTAGCCGGAGAAGCCGGAGATGGTTGTTTCCGTTATCACGATTCCAGCGGAGTTGATGCCGAAATCATCGCCGCTGTGGATGAAGCCGGGAAAACCATCCATCAGGATCCTGTAGCCGTGTGCGGGGACAATGTCGTAGATGATGGTCCACCGCTCGCCGTCCAGATATCCGGTCCAGCAATTGTGCGCGATGACGATTTTGCCATCCCTGGTATAACTGCCGGTGGCGGCGAAGGCGCTGCAATGCTCGGGCACAGCCAGCTCGGCGGACTTTTCGGTCTTGTGGGTCTTGTTATATTCCTTCAGGTAGTAATTCCACTCCATGGAGGCGTTCAACGACACCACGTCCCACAGATCGAGCTTGCTGCCGCGGGCGCGCAAGCCGTCGGCGATGCCCTGCAATTCCTCGCGATATTCCGCCTCGATGTGCGGCCACAACATGTTCTTCGCGGCGTTGCGGTAGAAATTCCAATCGTAGGGTTTGCCGTGGGTCTGCTCGAGCATGGTGACTTTGGTGGCGTCTTCAATTCTGTCAGCCAGCAGATAACCGTGCTGGTAGCCGATCTCCGCGGGCGTCCCCTCCAGATGCACGAACGTCCACCCGTTTTTTTGCGGCCTGCGGAATGATCCCTTCAGGCGCGCATCCGGTTTCGGCCGATGGTTGGCTGAACTGCACGATACATCCAGCAACAGCGCGCCGCCGAGGCCCGCCAGAGAACTTTTTATGAATGCTCTTCGATGCATGTTTCCCTCCACTCCGGACAATGCAGCCTAGCGTACCACTCAAAGCGCGCAAGGAAAAGAACGTTTATCAGGACCCGATCATATTTTTTGCTGGCGGACGCTGCAAGGCCGAAATTGCAGATGGATGAATACGCCAGACCCCGGTGCGGTTGAATCAAGGCGCGGATCGGCCATCACAATGAGGGCGCCCTGAATTGAAACTGCACCACGCTAGCGGGCCGTCCATCCACCGTCAATCAGGATCGTGTGGCCCGTAATCAGCGAGGCTGCCGGCGATGCCAGAAAGACCACGGCGCCCGCCACTTCCATCGGCTCGCCGATGCGGTGCAGCGCCGCAATCCGCTTGATTGTGTCGGCGCGGAATGCCGGGTCCGCCAGCGCTTCTTCCGTGCCGGGCGTAAAAATAAACGTGGGCGCCACGGCGTTCACCGTAATGTTGTGCCTGCCCCACTCGACGGCAAGGCATTTGGTCAGGTGCGCGATGGCGGCTTTGGTGGTGCAGTAAACGGATTCCGTGGGCAGCGCCACAAAGCCCGCCTGCGAACTCATATTGATGATGCGCCCGCGCTTTTGCCGGATCATCACGCGCCCCGCCGCCTGGCTGGCAAAGAACGTGCCCTTCACATTTACGGCGAGTGTGTAATCGAAGTCTTCTTCCGTGAAGTCTTCAGCCAGATGTCCCGGCGCCACTCCGGCATTGTTGACGAGAATGTCGAGCTGTCCAAAATGCTTCACCGCGTCGTCCACGGCGCTGGAAATCTGGCCGAGGTGCGCCATGTCCATTTGCAGCGGCAGGGTGCGGCGGCCCAGGGCTTCGATTTCGTGGGCCAGATCGAACCCGGTGTTCCGGTCGCGGAGGCCGAGGGCCACATCGGCGCCGGCATTCGCCAGCGCCAGCGATATCGCGCGCCCCAGGCCACGGGCGGCGCCGGTCACCAGCGCCACCTGGCCGGTCAAATCAAATTGCGGAAAGTCGTTCATAATCGCTCCCTGGAACAGGCTGTCGGCCATCGCAGAAGATGATGAGGCCATGGCGTTCGGGTTTGGCAAAGGATTTCTCCCTTGCCAGACCCGTCATGGGTCCGCGGGCTATGAAACGGCGGCCGATGCGGCTTGGGGGACCCGCATTCTGGAGCCGTAATAAGCGTAATGGGTGACCACCGCGTAGCAGATCAGCGGAACGATCATGGCCACGGCCATGCTGTGCCAGACGCCGTAGAGAAGCCCCATGGCCGGGGGAGCCGCAGCGCCGCCGATAATCGACATAATGATGAAGGAGCCGCCCAGCTTGGTGTTCGCTCCCAGCCCCTTGATGCCCAGCGCGTAGATGGTGGGGAACATTAGGGACATAAAGAAGCTTGTCAGAAACACCGCTCCCACGCCCACCCAGCCGGGAAACAGGACCCCGACCGCGACCAGCCCGATATTGATGATTCCAAAAACTCCCATCAGCTTGCTGGGCCGGAAAAACTTCATCAGGTAAGTTGCCACGAAGCGCCCGATGGCAAACGCCACAAGGCTTCCGGTCAGCAGGTAGCCAGCGACTTTTTCGGGTTGATGCGTGTAGTCCTGAATGTATTGGATCAGGAAGCTCCAGGTCCCCACCTGCGCGCCGACATAAAAGAACTGCGCGGAAACACCCTGCAGAAAGTGCGGGTAGTGCAGCAGGTCGCTGAGCTTGCCCTTGTCGCGAGCATCTTGGGTTTGGGCTTCTTCTCTGATCTGGGGGAATTTCGTTCGCATGATCAGAAACGCCATTACCCAAACGACGACGCCAAGAACCATGTAAGGCCGAACGACCCTCAGCGTCTCGCTTTGCAGGTAAGTTCCGAGCGTTCCCTGCGCTTTGAGCGCGCCGACCTGCTGGTTGCTCAGCTCAACTCCGGAAAAGATGAAGACCGTGCCGACCAAAGCTCCGGTGATCGATCCCAGCGGGTTAAAAGACTGCGAGAGATTCAGCCGCTGCTCGGAGGTCCTGGGGTCGCCCAGCACGGCGATAAAGGTGTTCGATCCTGTCTCCAGAAAGGACAGGCCGCTGGCAATCACGAACAGCGCAAAGAGAAAAAATCCGTAGCTCCCCACGAGGGCCGCAGGCCAGAACAGAAAAGCGCCCGTGCCGAACAGCAGCAGCCCCGTGACCAGTCCGGCCTTGTACCCGAATCTCCGCATCAGGAGGGCGGCCGGCATGGCCAGGCAGAAATACCCCAGGTAAAACGCCGACTGCACCAGCCCTGCCTCAAAACGCGTGATCTGGAATGAGGTCATGAACTGCTTGATGAGAATGTCATTCAGGTTGTTGGGAATGGCCCAGAGAAAGAACATCGTTGTGACCAGAACAAAGGGCGCCGTGTTCCCAGGTGAAAACAACCGGGGAGGATGACTCGGCTCAAATTTCATATTCATTTTTGTATCCGCAAAAGGTCATGGCACGGGGCACAATGCTTTCCCCGCCATCCTGAAGGGTGCCGTTGAAATCAATTGTGAGAAACTCCTCAGGCGCGCAGTTTGCGATACTCCTGGAGGCAAAGCTCCGCGGTTTTCATCTCGGAGTACCGGCTGCCTTCCTGTTCGATCAGATAATACTCCACGCCGCCCACACTCTCCGCGGCGGCGAAAATCTTTTTCCACGGCGCCACGCCTTCGCTAAACAGCACCGTATAGCCCCCGTGGGGAGCCCAGTTCTTGAGATGGAGCGAACGGATGCGGCCGGGATTTCTCCTGATCCAGGCCACCGGGTCGTTGCCGGTCTCAAGGCAGGTGCCCACATCGAGTTGCAGCATAATACTCTTGTCCGTATTCGCCGCCAGGATTTCAATCGGCTTCTGGCCGTCCACCGGGACCCACTCGGCATCATGGTTGTGGTAGCCGGCGTGGAAGCCGTGGGCCATCATCGTATGGTTCCCTTTGTTCAGCAATTCCGCAACCCGCTTCCATCCGTCGATAGTGGACACCTCGCCGGGCGAAGCCAGAACAATGTAGCGTGTCCCCAGAATGTGGTTCAGCTCCATCGCCTTGCCGATCCCTTCCGGCGTGAATGATTTTGTGTCGTTATGCGTGGAGTAGCAGCGGATACCCAGGTTGTCCATCTCGCGGCGGACCTTTTTGGCTTCGCTGGGTGTCCAATCATAGTAAGGCGAGTAGAATTCCACGCATTGGTAGCCCATTTTCGCCACTTGCCTGACGGTCCCGGTCAGGTCTTTCTTCAGATCGTTGCGGACCGAATAGAGCTCCAGCCCTATCGGGATGTGTTTCGCGGCCGCAGCCGCCACTGCAGCCGCCCCCAACGGAGCTGCCGCAAAAAAAGCCAGAAAAGAACGACGTGAAAAACTGTCCGGTGTTTTCATAGTAGCCACACAATACCACAACAGCGGAAAATCGATCACCTGAAAAAGAGAAGGAAAGCGTCGGGCAGGCCCGCGGCCAACAAAAGCCAGGAAAGAAAAGAGGACACTTCGAATGAGGCAAGAAAGGGGACTTTTCTAAGAGCTTTGAAATGTGGTGATTTTTCTCTTGACAAGGACACGCTTAAGCACTATATATCGTGGTAAGGGAAGCATTGGGCTACAAGATGTGGACCTGATGCAAGGATTTTCGTCCCGTGAGGGAAGGAGGTCTATGGCCGCTAAGAAGAAAGCAAAACCCAAGGCAAAGAAGAAATAAGAGAACACAATCACCAGACGTTTGTTTCACCATGCCCGCCTTTCTTCCTTGGCGGGCTTGGTGTTTTCAGGGGGGATTTTCGCCAGGGCCGGCTGTAGGACCTGATGCCGGAAGCGGACGCGGGTTTTAATCTCCGGCTGCTTGTTCAGTCGATTGGGCAACACCACGGGAACCGGAGACAAAACGATTTCCTTCAGGCTTGATCGTCCACCGCTGCATGGGCCATCGGTTCCCGCGCTTCCAGGCGGGCCCTGCGGGCTGCCAGCGAATCGGGAAACCGGCGGATGCGCCTGTTGTAAGTCTTTACAAGCTGGTTGTAGAACTCTTGTTGTTCGTCGATGTTGCTTTCCAGATCGGCATTCTGTTTTCTGAGTTTGGTGAAGCTGTTGTTGGATTTCAGGCCCGGATAATCCCCGGCGATCTTAAAAAGACCCTTGACGGCATCCGCCATCGCGATATTGGCCAGCGCCTTTTCCTGCAACGTACGGGCTTTAAGATAATCAGCTCTTGCTTGCGCGATGGCTCCAAACGCGGGATGATCGTGCGGCATATACCCGCGGCAGGTCCCGAGAAGCTTGGGCAATTCGTCATGCCGGTGCTTCAGCAAAGCGTCAACTCCGGCCCCGGTCTTGTCAAGGTCTATCCTCAGCCTCAGCAGGCTGCGTCGCGCCTTCGAGAAATAGGCCAGAATTCCCAGCACCGCCAGGACCCCAATCGCCAGCGCGAGCCCTATGAAATAACCAGGCATCTTGCAAAACTCCTTTTGCGAATGCGGTCAGTCAGACCGCTGTGGGGCCGTATCGCTTTCGCCGGCGCTGGTCCTGCCGCTGAACGGCTGCGAGGCGCGGCCGGCCGGCCCGTCGTTTCCCGGCTACCCAAGGGACCGGGCCTTCGGTATGATAAACATCTGAATCGATCGAAAGGTTGCCGGACGAATCCAGGCCGGTTGTGGCACGAGCGGTCGTGCCGATTCTGTTTTCTGCCGGATGGCGCGCCATGCTCCGCTTTCGCATACTCGAGCACACAGCAGACGTGGGATTTGAAGCTTTCGGCTCCACGCTTGCGGAAGTGTTTGAGAATGCCGCCCGGGCGCTGGCATATCTGATTGCGGAGCCGTCTTCCGTCAAGCCCGGCGGAAAAGTCCGCATTGAAGTTCAGGGCGCGGCCCCGCCTGATCTTCTGGTAAACTGGCTTAGTGAGATCCTTTACCAGCAGGACGCCGAGCGCTGGCTGTTCCACGATTTCAGAGTTGAAAGTTTTGACGATCATGCGGTCTCGGGCATAGCCTGGGGCGAAAAAATCGACCCCGCACGGCATCAAACCAACTTGATGGTCAAAGCCGTTACTTACCATCAACTCAGCCTGCGGCAAACCGCAGGCGGGTGGCGTGCGCAAGTTTACGTGGACATCTGAAATGCAATGTCACGATCCGTCGCCCTTGCGGGCCCCTCAAAACCCCTCGGGAGGGAACTCCCCGTCCCGCAGGGCCGTCCGTTCTGCGCGGCCGGTTTTCTTTTCTCTCAAACCGCCGGTCGCGCTTCTTCTTGCCCTGTCGGCTTTCTTCATTCTTCTTGCCACGGCGCGGGCCCTCTTCCCGGCGGACGGCAGTTACTATCGTGTCACCGAAATCAAGCCGCATGTTTTCGTCTGGATCGCGGAAGATATCCTCGACCAGGAAGGCGATCCGCAGTTCAACCGCGCCGGAAACGCAGGCTTTATTATCGCACACGACGGCGTTGTCGTTGTCAACACCACCAACTCGCCCTTTAATGCCCGCGCGCTGCTTTATGAGATTCGCAAGCGCACCGACCTCCCGGTCCGCTACGTCATCAACACCAGTGCTGCACCTGACATGATGCTGGGGAACGAGGCATTTGAAGATTTCAATCCGGTCATCCTGTCAACACCGCAAGCGGCCATCGCCATGCGCAATTACCGGAACGAATTTCCCGCGCGCATTGAAAGCGACTGGCGGCTTGCGGCCAGCATGCGCGGCATCCATCCGATACCGCCCACCCAGACTTTTGACCAGGAAACCACGCTTCAACTGGGCGGCCAACCGATCAAGGTGATCAACCTGGGCGACAACGCCTCGCCGGGTGACGCCGTGGTTTACCTGCCCCAGTCGAAGGTTCTTTTTTCGGGCAATATCTTTGAAAACGAATATGTCCCCCGGATAGGTCCCGCCAATATCGATCGCTGGATCGAGACGCTGCGCAAGCTGGGGTCCTGGGACGTTGACGTTTACGTTCCCGGGCATGGCCAGCCTGGCGGAAAAGCCCAGGTGCTGGAGTTCCGGAATTTTCTCGAATGGCTTTCCGGCCAGGTGCGGGCGGGGCAGCAGAAGGGCAGGAACCTGCAGCAGATGCAGAATGAGCTGGTTCCATTCCCCAAAGGACACTGGCATGCGCCGGAACTCGAATCCGACGCCGTCGCGGCCGTCTATCGGTTGCTGGCAAGGCAAAACAATCAGGCTGCTTCATCTGTGAAATCTACAAACCCTTAAATTTCGGGAGACATTTGATGAACAATCCACGACGAGCTTTCTTCCTGGCGCTTCCGGCCCTCATGGCTTCGAGCGCCTTGGCGTCCGAAAAGCGTTATTTGACCTCGAAGGTTTATGAGTTTGCTGATTTGCCCGTCCATCACGGCCGCACCAACACCTCCCGCCCGGTTTTGGACGGCCTCACGCACGAAGACTGCCGGCTTGAGATCCACGAATCGGACCTGGCGCCCGGCAACAGGCCCCACCCGCCTCATCACCACCGTCATGAGGAGCTGTTCTTCATCCGCCAGGGCACGCTGGAGATTACCATCAACGGAAAGGGTTCAAAGGCGGGGCCGGGCTCGGTGGCCTTTATCGCTTCCAATAACGAGCACGGCATTCGCAACGCGGGCGACGATCACGCGCAATACTTTGTGCTGGCCATCCACCGGGCGTCATCCAAAGAAAGCTGACTTTTGCCGGACGGGAAAGAACACGGCATCTGCAGGGTGCGCGCGGGAGAATTGGACCCGAACACTCCGCAGACGCCCGGCATGTCTCGCGCCGCGGCCATCACCCATGCCCGGACGGGAGCCAGCAAGCTGTGGGCCGGAACGGTGGTGGTCCAGCCGGCAGATGGCATGTTCCCAACCGTGGGCCTTTTTCGATATGGCGCTCGGGATTCAAGAGGCCACTGCGGGACCGCCTGTCCTTTCGTGCATGTCAGGGAGTTCTCGCATGATGGCTTGGGTTCCCGGGAAGACTTCCATCCACGCGCGGGTACCAAAATAAAGGCAAGAGAACGTAGCAATACGCGCAGCGAATTCAAGCGAGTCGAGAAACCCATGTTCTGGCTGGCAGGCCCAGTAGCAGAACGCCCCGTGGAGGATGTCGCCTGCCCCCAGCGTGTCAACAACTCGGACCCTCTGGATCGGCAATTCTCCGTTGACGCCGTTATGTGTATAACGGATGGCTTCCGCACCACGGGTGATCGCCGCGCTAGTGATTCCTTTTGCGGATAAGAATTCGAACAGATCGCTTTCGTTCCGGCAACCGGGAGGACGAAAATCGCTGGAGCAGATCGCCATGTCAACATTGGCAATCAGGTCGTGCATCCCTGCCTTCCAGCTCCCTCCGTCCAGCAGCACGGGAATGGCGCGGGAGCGAGCTTGCTTGGCGGCAGCGACACAAAGCGGCATGTAGTGACCATCGACAAGCAGAGTGGAAGCACCATCGAACCATTTTGGGTCGACACGCCATTCCAGAGTGGGAAATGCATTCGCATTGGCTGACACGACGGTGCGCTCGCCGCTTTTGCGAGTGATGAAAATAGAAGACACAGGCGGGGCTTCCTTATGCTCGCTTGCTATGTCACGAAGCGAAACCGCACAGTGATTAAGATCATTTCGGATGACATCACCTAAGGGATGATGACCGACCGCAGTCACGAGGACGCTGTTACCCCCGAGAAAAGAGAAGGCCACGGCAGCGTTCGCAGCCGGTCCGCCTGCGGAAATTTGTTGACTCCTAGCGGAGGCCTTTTCATTGCGTCCCGGAAGGGCCTCCACCAAGTACGCGAAATCGACGGTGGAAAGGCCGACAAAGAGCCCCCGAAGATCAAGGTTGCCCATAGATTTCACAGCCATGGCCTAGTCCGCCAACTGATTTCCCAAACGTTGTCGCCTGGCTTGTAGAACAAATCGCCCCCTTCGTCACGGCGAACCCTCTCCAGCAATCTCCTTGGATGCTCCGCGCCGCGAGGGATATTTTCTGCAGAAAGGGAGGGGAATTCATGCTCCTCTACGCCTTTCCAAACACCTCGATTGTGTTCCATCCCAGGAAGGATAATGTGATGCACAAGATGTTCAAACTCCCAACCGTGGGAAGGCTGAGGTCGTTTTTTGCGCACCTCAATTATATAGGGCCTGAGATGATCCCACGCTTGCAGGATTGGGCGAACATAAAACCGAGCGACCACGTTGACGGGAATGCGTCCCTCCCGGACTAAAAGGCCGAGCTGATCGCAATGGCGGAAGACTTTTTCTGCACTCTCCCTGTGCTTCTTCCAGTCTTCGTTCTTATCGCATTCGGACTTGTCCAACCAGTGTTCGTCCTTATACGTCTCTTCACGTTTGATCGTTGCGACGTAGTGACGATCTTCGCGGATGCCATCCATCATTGTGATGGCCTGCCGGTAGACGTCCAGGAGGTGAGCACGCGCTCGAATGCCAAGCTGGTGGATTGTAGCCAAAAAGGCAAGCAGGAGCACTAAAAGCTGCACTAACGCGAAGTGGGACCAAAGCCATTGCAGCGTTACGACCACAATTCCCATACAAGTCCTCCGGCGCAGGGGACAAAAAGACCCCGGAAAGCGGCCAAGAAATCAAGCTCGGAGCGTTCCCCGGAGCGAGGTTTGCGACCTCACCGCTCTCTCCCCACAGAATCATACTGCGGCTGCTCTCTCGGTTCAAGCTCACGTAGCCGCATCCTATGCCCAAGGCTGTCCAAATTAGCTCGCGGAAGGACGCGCCAACCGCCTCAATCGGCCTTCCCCTGCTCCGCCGCGAGCCTTGGCGGCAGCCTTCCCTAAACCCCAATCCCTAACCCCTGAAACCTGTTACCGCGCGCTTTCACGCGGGCTGGTCGAAGTTCGTAGCGCCGGGCTTTATGCCCGGCATGCCACCCTGAAGGGTGGCGCTACAAACCTCAGCGCTAGCTTTCGAGGGCTTTGCGGCAGTAGGCGTAGCATTTTTTCATTTCGGCGATGGTGTCCATTCCCGGCTTGTCGTATTCGTACTCGATGTTGGCGGGGATCTTCCAGTGATGGTCGCGCAGCAAGTGGAGCACTGCCGTGATGGGCGTATCGCCTTCGCCGAAAGGCACTCCATCACCGTGGTTCTTCTTGCGGTCTTTGATGTGCAGCGTCACCATCTTCTGGTGGTATTCGCGGAGGAAGCTGACGGGGTCCTGGTCGGCGGCGGTGAAGTGGCCGATATCGAGGTTGATGCCGAGGTAAGGCGACGCGCCCTTGAGCGCGCGCTCAAAGGTGGCGGCGGTTGAGAACTCGTCGGGGTCGGCGGTGTCGTCGTGATTGTGGAAGCCGACCTTGATCCTGTATTTCTGCGCCAGCAGGTCCACCTGGTGCGCCACACTGACGTTGGAAGAAGCGGTGATGTATTTGACGCCGAGCGCCCGCGCCATCAGGAAGCCGCGCTCCATTTCAGCATGGGTAAAATCCTTGCGGAAGCTGTAGTTGTAGGCGTAAAGCAGCACTCCGGCGCGGTCAAACTTCTGCCGCACCTCATGGAAGCGGCTCATCGGGACCGCCAGCCGCCACTTGCGCAACGCTTCGCGCGAGAGATGGGCGGGTTCAACGTGGCCCTGGTAAAGCTCGCATTCACCGAGGCCCACCGTCTCATACGCCTTGATAGCGGCATCGAGCGGCCGGTCGCGAAAAGAATAACTCTGGGCCCCAATCTGCACGCCACGCACAACGGAATTGACCTCCGGCCGCGCGAAGATCGATTTCCTTGCCAGCAGCACTCCAGCCGTTCCTGCCACCAGGATCTTTCCGGCTTCACGTCGGGATATCGGCGCCATAAGTCCTCCTCAACAATCCGTTCTCGAAAAGCGGATTCCAGTATAGTTGTGAGTCTGCGCGCGCGCAAGGAGCCCCCGGCCGGTAACGCATCGTTCGTATTCCAACGTTGCGGTTCTTGCCCGCGAAAACCCGCAGGGCCGAAGTACGGGCCCTGCGCTACAAAGGCCGAGGCAAAAGCCTTGGGTGCAAAACTGTTTAGCGCATCGTTCGCATTCCAACGTTGCGGTTCTTGCCCGCGAAAACCCGCAGGGCCGAAGTATGGGCCCTCCGCTACAAAGGCCGAGGCAAAGGCCTTGGGTGCAAAACTGTTTAGCGCAACGTTCGCATTCCAGCTTTGCGGTTCTTGCCCGCGAAAACCCGCAGGGCTGAGGCGCTATTTGTGCGACGGCAGCAGCTTCCAGATTCCGGGGTCTTCGGTTCCCAGCACCCATGAGCAGAAGCCTTCGACACCGCGCTCTTTCACCAGATTCAGGCTTGCCTCAAAAGTTCGGGTATCGGTAAAGAAGACCCACTCGCGCATGTCGTCCCGGTAAATATAGAACCACGAGGTGCGGTCCACCGGGTCCCATTGGATCTTGCCGCCGTAAGTCCGGGCAAGTTGCAGGGCGTCCGGCGCGCTGATGGAACCCGCGGCAATGTTGTGTTTTCCGTTATTGGGCATGCCGGCGTACCAGTGGTAGCCGTAGAGCGGAATGCCCAGCGAGAGTTTGTCCTTGGGCACCGACTTCAGCGCGAAATCCAGGTTCTCCACCATCCACTGATATCCGGCCACGGGCCCCGGCGGCGTGTAGCTGGTGTGCTGGTCGTAGGTCATCAGGCAGACCAGGTCCACGGATTTGGCCAGCGCGTCGAGATCATACACGCCACGCCAGTCGCGGTAAATCCAGTAGCCGAAGGCGGTCTGGCCGGGATATCCCGGCGCGCTGGGTACCGTGGCAATGGACAGTTTGTATCCGTCGTGATGGAGGGCCGCCGCCGTCTGGGCCACCAGGGTCGAGAGGGCGTCTCGGTCGTTCCAGGTTAAATCTTCAAAGTCGATCTGAAAGCCCGAATAGCCGTTCCGCCTGCACTCGCGCGGCAGCGCCTCCACAAAAGCTTGTTTCGCGGCATTGTTGTTCAGGAAGGTGTGGAATCCCTTGGTCCCAAAGCTCATGGCGGAGACGATGGGCATCACCGGCACGTGATGTTCCTTCGCAGTCTTCAGCACCAGGGGATCGGGTCCGCCCCACACCATGCCGTTTTCGTCCACCGTGTACCAGGTGGGAACGATGATGTCGATTTTGTCCACGTGCTCCATGAATGAGCGCACGGAATTGGCACTGCGAGTCATGTAAAAAAGCGATTTCGGCTGCGCCTGCGCCGCCACTGCGCCCAGCAACATCAGGATGAATACTCGGACCATTTTAACCATCTGAGTTCTTTTTCTCCTTTCGAGTGGTGAGCAGAGCGTTGCCCGACAGGCCGGTTGCCCTGCTTCTCTGCGGGGAAAGTATATCCCGTAGCACTGTTGCGAGCGCACTTTCTTTGCGGGCGATGGAGCGCCCGAACGGTCCCGGCGGGGCTAAGGACCAAAACCCCCGCACATCGCAAGGACCGCGATGGACGCTCCACCCACGGCGTCACTACCGCCCATCCGGCATGGCCAGTGTCTGGGTAGCGCGCGGACCCTCACGGCCCGCGGTTTCCTGCATGGTGAAGAGTAGGAACCGTGGCGCTGGAATGGCCACGTTGTTAGGACGCCGCGCCAGCCCCTGCAGAGGGTGGCCAACGAGGCGGTAGAAGTTGGATGTGAGGCGGTGGGACCCTGTTTGCTCTTCAGTCTCTGCGATCTTCACGGCCCCGCCGTTCCCCGCGATCTCCGCGCCACTCTCTCCGTTCGCCGCGGAATCGATAGACCCCGACGAAACCCCGGCCGTATCCCCAGCGAGGATAGCCGTAGGCGCCCCCACCCCAGTAGCCAGGGTAGTAGCCCTCGCCATAGTAGCCATAGTAGGACGGAGGACCATAATAAGGCGGCCGATCGACAACCATGCGATCGGGCCGCTGCTGAAGCGTGTTCTGCGGGTAGTCCTGCTGAGTAACCGG
>Ga0307372_10009366_pt1 | contig 13522 bp, 12 predicted proteins | sample OX1MG_FD_202533 | JGI IMG/M metagenome (GOLD analysis project Ga0307372, IMG submission 202533) | Soil microbial communities from Risofladan, Vaasa, Finland - OX-1 | ecosystem: Environmental > Terrestrial > Soil > Coastal area > Acid sulfate soil | place: Finland: Risofladan, Vaasa | collected...
CCGCGTCCACTTGGTGTATCGCTCCGATAATTTCTGCTTCCGAAAACTTCCGCTTCGGCATCGCCTTGCCTCCCTTTTGTCCCAAAATCATATCTGACTTTGGTACAGTTTTTGGGGAGCAGGTCAGCCGAACGGCAAAGTCTGCGCACAAATTCGAGGAAGGCAGGGATCACTCCATCCTGCACTCTACACCGCAACTTCCACGAGGAATAACCGTGGTCAAGCGCGCTTTTTGTGCCGGGCGTGCGAACCACAAATCTGTGAGAAGTGTCATATCGACTCGATATCCTTTGCAAAATTTAAAAAACTCGTGTATATTTTCGAGTTTCATTGGGGCAGTCTTCTTTGCACATGGCCTCGGGGGCGAGGCAGTGGCTCATTAAAAGTTCTGATAGTAATTATCGAAAGCCGACTACCTGCTATGCGTGAAGTAGTGTTTGCGCAGGTTCCCGTATAGGGCATCCAAAATGTCTCAAATATTTCATCGCAGCACGAACACAATAGCTAAGGCAAGCATATATGGTGCTGTCCTTATCATTGCTTTGATTGGATATGTTAGCTGGCAGATCAATCAATCTTCCTACTTCACTTATGTCGGACGTCCCCTGCCGCAACCGGTTCCCTTTAGCCATGAGCACCACACTGCCCAACTGGGGATTGATTGCCGTTACTGTCACACTTCAGTGGAAAGTTCATGGTATGCGGGGATGCCCGCAACGCATACCTGCATGAGCTGTCATTCACAGATTTGGACGAACGCCGCGATGCTCGAACCTGTGCGGGAAAGCTACAGAACCGATGAGTCTATCTTGTGGGCACGAGTGAACGCCCTTCCCGATTTTGTGTACTTCAACCACAGCATTCATATTCATAAGGGAATAGGCTGCACAACCTGCCACGGACAGATTGGCAAGATGCCCATCACATGGCGGGCGCACACGCTCTATATGCGGTGGTGCCTCAATTGCCATAACCACCCTGAACGTTACGTCAGGCCGAAGAAGGACGTCTTCGATGCGCTTTACACTCCGCCGTCCGACCAGCTTGCTCTGGGGGAGAAACTGGTTAAGGAGTACAAGATTAAGCGGCTTACGAGTTGCGATACGTGCCATAGGTAAACTGTAATCATAGGGATAATCCATGAAGGATAACAGCTTGATCGACATCTCATCGATCCGGGCACATCTCAAAAAAGATGGCAGCACACGCTTCTGGAGAAGCATGGACCAGTTGGCGGAAACGGAAGAGTATAAGGAATTTTCTCAGCACGAGTTTCCGCGAGACCCTGTCAAGGATCCAAGCTATGGGCTGAGCCGGCGAAATTTGCTGAAGCTTATGGCGGCTTCCGCGGGGCTGGCCGGACTCACGGCTTGCACCAAACTCCCGATCGAGCACATCGCTCCTTATGTCCGGCCCGCCGAAGAATTTGTTCCGGGCAAACCTTTGTATTACGCCACAGCCATGCCCCGGCCGGAAGGTGGAGCGCTGGGATTGCTGGTTAAGAGCAATATGGGGCGCCCCACCAAGGTGGAAGGCAATGGGGAGCACCCTGCCAGTTTGGGCAAGACGGATATTTTCGGGCAGGCCTCGGTGCTTACGCTTTACGACCCTGACCGGGCGAGGACCGTACTGCATGAAGGGAGCATCGCCAGTTATAGCGCTTTCCTGGAAGCGGTCGGGCAAGTGCGCGACACGCATACCGCCAACAAGGGCGCCAGCGTTCGAATTCTCACGGAGACGGTGACTTCTCCGACTCTCGGCAGTCAACTCAAGGCCTTTCTGGCCCAATTCCCCCAGGCAAAGTGGCACCAATACACGCCCATCAGCCGTTTCGCGGAGCGCGAAGGGACTCGGCTGCTCTATGGCGAGTACCTCAGCATGTATTACAAGTTCGACCAAGCCGAGGTCATTGTCGCGCTTGACGCGGACTTCCTCTGCTCCGGACGCGCAGGCGTGCGCTACGCCCATGACTTTGCTGACAAGCGCAGAATCGCCGACGCGCACAGTCCCATGAATCGCCTCTATGCCATCGAGAGCATGGCGACGATTACAGGCGCCACGGCGGATCATCGGCTTCCCCTCAAGTCGAGCCAGGTGGAAGGCTTTGCGCGGGCGCTTGCGGCAGGATTGGGGTTGAAAGGTGTTTCCGCAAATGCAGGGAGTTTGCCGCAGGTTCCGCCGGACTGGATTCCGGCCCTAGTGAGCGACCTCCAGCAGCACCGGGGATCGAGCATCGTCATGGCGGGTGAGCAACAACCGCCGATCGTTCATGCTCTGGTCCAGGCGATCAACGATGTTCTGGGCAATGTCGGCAAAACGGTCATTTACACCGACCCGATCGAAGCTCAGCCGGTGAACGAGATCCAGTCGCTTCGCGAGCTGGTTTCTGACATGAACGGCGGGCAGGTCGATACCCTGGTTATTATCGGCGGCAACCCAATCTACAACGCTCCCGCGGACCTCGCCTTCGAGAAGGCCCTTGATAAGGTGAACCTTCGACTCCGTCTGGGACTGTACGAAGACGAAACGTCTTATCTATGCCACTGGCTTATCCCGCAGACACACTTTTTGGAAACCTGGAGCGACGAACGAGCTTACGACGGCACAACCTGCATCGTTCAGCCCTTGATCGCACCTCTCTATCAAGGCAAGTCCGCTCATGAAATTCTGGGCGTCCTTCTGGGACAGGCCGGAACCACTCCCCACCAATGGGTGCGAGGGTATTGGGCGGATCAAAAGCTGGTGAAACCCGAAGAATTTGAAACGTTCTGGGAGACGTCGCTTGCGAACGGCGTGATCGCGGGAACGACCTTGGCGCCAAAGAGCGTCAATCCCAAACCGAACCTTGAAGCCGCCCTGGCCCAGCTTGCAATGGCGGGCGCTACCGAAGCAACCGGGCAAGCAGCGGGCCAGGAGCCGATGGAAATCGTTTTCCGTCCAGACCCCACGATTGGGGATGGGAGCTTTGCGAATAACTCGTGGCTGCAGGAACTGCCGAAGCCTTTGACCACGCTCACCTGGGACAATGCAGCCTTCATCAGCCCTGCCACCGCCGAGCGGCTGCAACTGGTCCACGATGACGTCGTTGAAATCACCTATGAAGGCCGCAAGCTGCGGATGCCTGTATGGGTCCTTCCGGGCCACGCCGACAAATGCGTGACCGTGCATTTCGGCTATGGACGAACGCGTGCGGGTAGCGTCGGGACGGGACCAGGTTTTAACGTTTATCCCGTTTGGACCTCGGGCCATCCTGGATTCGGAGTGATTTCTTCGCTTAAAAAGACGGGGGACCGCTACCATCTTGTCGCCACGCAGAATCACCACATCATTAACGAAGATGGGCATAAAGCTGAAATCGAAAGCGTCAATGCCTTCAAGCGAGAACTCGTGCGGGTGGCCCGTCTTGAGGAATTCCAAGCGGACCCGTATTTTGCGGCCGACCCGCCGCAAGAAACCACTGAGGCTCCTTCTTTGTACCCCGCTTACGACTACAGCAAAGGCTACCAGTGGGGAATGTCCATCGATTTAAACAGTTGCGTGGGCTGCAATTCTTGCATTGTCGCCTGCTACGCCGAAAACAACATTGCGGTGGTCGGCAAAGAAGAAGTCGGTAACGGGCGCGACATGCAATGGATTCGTGTGGATACGTACTGGCGCGGCAACCTGGAAAATCCGGAAACCTACCACGTCGTGATGCCCTGCATGCACTGTGAAAACGCGCCCTGTGAGTATGTTTGTCCCGTAGGCGCCACGGTGCACAGCCCTGAGGGTTTGAACCTCATGATTTACAACCGCTGTGTCGGCACGCGCTATTGCTCAAACAACTGCCCTTATAAGGTGCGGCGATTCAACTTTTATCTCTACTCCGATTTCAAGACTCCAAGCCTGTATGGGGTTCGAAATCCGGATGTGACGGTGCGCAGCCGCGGCGTGATGGAAAAGTGCACTTATTGCGTGCAGCGAATTAAGGAAGCTGAGATTAAGACCCAAGTCGAAAATCGCGAGATCCGCGATGGCGAAGTTCGAACCGCATGCCAGCAGGTTTGCCCAACCCAGGCCATCGTTTTTGGGAACATTAACGACCCGAAGAGCAAAGTGGCCAATCGCAAGGCGCAATCGAGGAATTACGTCTTACTGGCCGACCTGAACGTTCGCCCACGAACGTCTTATCTGGCGCGGGTAAGAAATCCTAATCCGGAGATTAAGGAGTAAGCGGATGGCTCCTACAGATCCCGAGAATGTTGCCACAGTGGTTTCCCCGGGCAGCGAGGTTCTCGGTCCCGGTCACACCTATGGGTCAGTGACCGACAAAATCAGTTCGATTGTTCTTACCCGAGGCACCGGCAAAAAATACAGGGCGGGCCTTGCTCTCGCTATTGTGCTTCTCCTAGTTCTGAATTACGCAATCACCATTTTGATGGCCGTCGGCGTCGGGGTCTTTGGAATCAATATCCCAGTCGGTTGGGGATTTGCCATCGTCAATTTTGTCTGGTGGATCGGAATCGGCCATGCAGGGACACTGATTTCCGCCTTTTTGTTGCTGATGCGCCAGAAATGGCGAACCTCCATCAATCGTTTCGCGGAAGCCATGACGCTGTTTGCGGTGGCCTGCGCAGGCATGTTTCCTCTGCTTCACATGGGCCGTCCGTGGCTGGGTTACTGGCTGTTTCCCTACCCTGACACGATGGGTGTGTGGCCGCAATTCCGCAGCCCTTTGGTGTGGGACGTTTTTGCCGTGTCAACCTACGCCACGACCTCGCTGCTGTTCTGGTACGTTGGCCTGCTTCCTGACCTGGCAACCCTTCGCGACCGCGCGACAAAGAAGGTCAAACAAATTATTTACGGGGTTCTGGCTCTCGGCTGGCGAGGTTCCGCGCGGCACTGGAAGCGTTATGAGACGGCGGGCCTGCTGCTGGCGGGCTTGGCCACGCCGCTGGTTGTCTCAGTTCACACCGTGGTTAGCTTCGACTTCACCGCTGCCATTGTTCCCGGCTGGCACAGTACGATCTTCCCCCCCTATTTCGTCGCCGGCGCCATCTATTCGGGCTTCGCAATGGTCATTGCGCTGGCCATCCCGCTGCGGGAATACTATGGCCTCGAGGATTTTGTCACCATTCGTCACCTCGACAACATGGGCAAAATCATGCTGGCCACGGGCCTGATCGTTGCCTACAGCTATATCATGGAAACGTTCATGGCCTTTTACAGCGGAAATCCCTATGACCGGTTCATGATCATGAACCGGATGACGGGCCCTTACGCGGTGCTTTACTGGGTGCTGATTGCCGTAAACCTTGTCATACCGCAGTTATTGTGGTTGTCACGGATCAGGCGCAATCCTTTGTGGCTATGGTTCCTTTCGTTTTCGGTGCAGGCTGGAATGTGGCTGGAGCGCTTCATGATCGTCGTCACCAGTTTGCACCGCGACTATATACCTTCCTCGTGGGGTATGTACTATCCCACAAGGTGGGACTGGATGGTTTTCATCGGCTCCATCGGCTTGTTCTTTACGCTGTTTTACCTGTTCATTCGCTTCTTGCCCATGATCTCCATTTTCGAAATGCGGGAGCTTGTCCACAAGACCGCAGAAGAGAGTGCTCCTTAAGCGGGAAGGACGCAGATCTGCGCCCCACAATGTTTACTGCAGGGGGAGCGGGTCAAGAGGAATCTTACTTGCACGGCAGTGAGACTATGAAAAGGCAACCTCTATACGGACTGCTGGCCGAATTTCATTCGGCTGAGGAACTGCTGGAAGCGACCAAGCACACGTACGGAGCCGGCTACAGGCGCCTGGATGCGTTCTCACCCTTCCCCATTGAAGGGCTGGCGGACGCCATTGGTTTCCCTCGAACCCGGCTGCCAGTTCTGGTGTTTTTGGGTGGGCTGTTTGGCTGTTGCGGCGGTTTTTTTCTGCAATATTGGCCAAACGTGATCGGTTATCCCGTGAATATCGGCGGCAAACCGTATGATAGCTGGCCGGCTTTTATTCCCATCACGTTCGAGATGACGATCCTATGTGCGGTACTGACGACAACGTTCGGCATGCTGGCCCTCAACGGCCTGCCGTCGCCTTACCATCCCACATTCAACGTCCCCCGCTTTGCGCAGGCAAGTAAGGACCGCTTTTTTCTGCTGATCATGGCGGAGGACACTAAGTTTGATTCGGAACAAACCAGGCAGTTCCTGACGGAACTTAATCCTCGCGAGGTATCCGAAGTTGAAAGTTAAACGGGGCGCGAAACAGTTAGCATGGCCTGGGACCGCGTCTCGACGCGGTCCCAGGTTAGGGACAGGCCAAACGCGGCGGCGGTGGTTTGGATGGGGTTTCATCGTCCTCTGCGGGGCCCTCATGACCGGGTGCCGGTTGGATATGCACATTCAACCCAAATACAGAGGCTTTGATCCCAGCACTTTTTTCGATGATGGCCGCTCCGCTCGTCCACCGGTCCCCGGGACGGTTGCGCGCGGTGAATTGCGCACCGATGAGCTGCTTTACACCGGCAAGATCAATGGTGTGGTTGCCAACGTTTTCCCTTTCCCCATCACCCAGAAGGATTTGAAGCGTGGACAGCAGCGATTCAATATCTACTGCTCGCCTTGCCATGACTACACAGGAGGCGGCAACGGGATGGTCGTGCAAAGAGGATTTCCGCCGCCGCCTTCGTATCACATCGACCGTCTCATGAAGGCTCCCGTCGGCCATTTGTTTGATGTCATGACGAACGGCTATGGAACGATGTACAGCTATGCTGCGCGCGTATCTCCGAAGGATCGGTGGCGCATTGCAGCTTATATTCGTGCCTTGCAATTGAGCCAAGACGCGCCCTTGAAGGACGCTCCACCCCAAGAAGTTCAGAAACTCGAAGGATCGGCACAATGAACGATATCGATGCTCTCAGACCTCAATTGGATCGCCTCCAGCGTTGGTTCCTGCTGATCGGGGTACTCGGTCTGATTGCTTGTGTAATCGGGGCCTATTCCAACTGGACGCAGTTCCTGCGCTCGTACCTTCTGGGATACATTTTCTGGCTGGAAATCGCCCTTGGGTGTTTTGCCATCCTCATGCTTCACCATATGGTGGGGGGGAAATGGGGTTTTATCATTCGGCGTTCTCTCGAGGCCGGGAGCAGAACGTTTCCCTTGCTGGCTTTGCTTTTTATCCCGCTGCTCGTGGGACACTCGGATCAAGGTCTATATCCGATCGTCACGGGTTCCAGTTTTAAGGCGTTTTATCTAAAGCCCGACTTCTTTTTCAGCCGCGTGGTCATTTATTTTGCGGCATGGATCATCCTTGCGTTCTTCCTGAATCGCTGGTCTTCGCAACAAGATAAGGGCACCACGAAGGGCATGCCGCAGCGATTTCAAAACCTTTGCGGCCCGGGAATCTTAATTTATGGTTTTACGATTAGTTTTGCCGCGATCGACTGGGTGATGGCGCTTGATCCCAAATTCTTTTCCACGATTTTTGGTATGATTTTTATCATTATGCCGGCTCTCGCAGCGATGGCGTTCGTCATTATCGTAACGATGTTCCTGGCCAAGTACAGACCATTGTCGGAGGCCGTTTCTCCAAAGAACTTTAACGATCTGGGGAATCTGTTGCTGACCTTCGTGATGCTGTGGGCTTATCTGTCCTTCTCCCAGTTCTTGATAATCTGGGCGGGGAACCTACAGGATGAAATCCCCTGGTATACGGTTCGCGCCACCGGGGGATGGACCTGGGTCGCGATGTTCATCATTCTGTTTCACTTTGCCGTACCTTTTGTTCTTCTATTGAACCGGCCCGTCAAGCGGAACATGAAGGCTCTGGCCGCGGTCGGGGGAGCTTTAATCGTGATGGGTTGGATCGACTTGTACTGGTTCATCGTACCCTCGTTTTATCCTTTGGGCCCTCGAATCCATTGGATGGATTTCGTGGCTCCGATCGGGATTGGCGGCTTCTGGCTGGCGTTCTTCGTGCGGGAGCTAAAGGCCAAGCCGCTGCTTCCGTTACACGATCCCCGGTTTGAGGGGGTAGTTCAGCATGGATGAGAAGAAGACCCCTGCCGACAACTCGAAGCCTCTCCACGAAACACGCGATGCGACCGTCCGCTATATCGTGTACTTAGGAATCGCCATGGCGGTCTCAGTTGCCGCAGCGTTCCTTGTGAGTTGGGGCCTACTTCGCTTTGTTGAAAACCACCAGTCCCTTGGTTCCCCGGCCTCCCCGCTGGCGAAGGGTCGAGTGCTTCCACCGCCGGGGCTGCCTCGCTTACAGGTGCACCCTCACCAGGATCTGGAGAAGTATCTTGCACACGAAAAAGAGATTTTAGACAGTTATGGCTGGGTTGACAAAAAGAATGGAATCGTAAGGATTCCCATTCAGCGCGCGATGAACATCTTGCTCCAGAACGGACTTCCTATTCGCAACAGCAAAACACCGACAGGCATGATCCAGCCCGGCGAAGTCCAGCAATATACCGTTCCCCAGGGTTATATGCCGCAAAACTAAAGCAAGAGTGGGGAAAGACCGTCGCACAAACGCAGAGCGGTCGGGGAGTCAGGATGAGTTTTATGTCCGTTCACGAAAAAATGAGTCTCAAACAGAGGTGGCTACAGAACGCGCCCGGAGTTAACCTCCGGCTAATTTTTGTCTGCTGCCTTCTGATCAGTTTCGGATTGCCGTTGATGGCCCACGCCCAGATCTCAAATGTACTTAAAGCACAGGGACTTACAGGGCCGCCTCAGGGTGGGGAGACCGGGCAGAATTCTAAAACACTTCCTCCCCTGCTCCAAAACATCGGCATCGATCAGGAACTGAATCACCAGATTCCCTTGGACTTGGTGTTTCGGGACGAAACGGGGAAACTGGTGCATCTGGGCGATTACTTCGGTGAAAAGCCGGTGATTTTGTCGTTGGTTTATTTCAATTGTCCCCAGCTTTGCCCAATGGTCGAGGACGGGCTGCTCGCCAGCTTGAAAGATCTCAAGTTCAACATCGGACAGCAATTCAACGTTCTGACGGTCAGCTTCGATCCCAGTGACACGCCATCGCTGGCTTACGCCAAGAGGGCGGTTTACTTGGGAATGTACAACCGCAAGGGAGCTTCCGAAGGGTGGCATTTCTTGACGGGTCCCGAGGTGTCCATCAAGGCCCTGACCAGCGCTGTGGGTTTCCGTTACAACTACGATCAGGAAACAGGCCAGTTCGCCCACGCCACCGCCATCATGGTCTTGACGCCGCAAGGTAAACTTTCAAGGTATTTCTACGGCATTCGCTATCCCGCCGGGCAGGTGCGCCTGGCCTTGGTTGAGGCTTCACACGACCAGATCGGTTCTCCTGTGGACGAGATCTTGTTATTTTGCAGCCATTATGATCCGGCGACAGGCAAGTACAGTTTGATTATTTCCCGGGTCTTGTTCATTGCCGGCCTCATCACTGTTATTTGTCTGGGCGGCTTGCTCCTGGTAATGTTCCGCGGCGGGCGTCATGCCCACGCTTAAAAGCGCGGCTGGCGAATTTTGGAGTTGTACAATCAGACCGCGAGAGATGAATTTGACGAGGTAGGCGGAATAAAATGCCACACGCGTTTCCTTTATTTCCTGTGCAAGCTTCCAGCGCTGCCCCGGGAGTCGATCACCTTTTCTATTTCCTGACTGCGGTGTCTGTTTTCTTCAGCGCACTCATCTTTCTGTTGATCTTCTATTTCGCTATCAAGTATCGACGGCGTTCGAAAGACGAGGCGCCCCCGAAAAACCAGGTGACCAACAGCATCCCACTGGAAGTCCTATGGACGGCGATTCCCATGGTTTTGGTTGCGGTCATGTTTTTCTGGGGCGCCGACATTTTTATCAGAGACGCGCGCGCGCCCCGAAACGCCACGGAAATCTTCGTCGTTGGCAAGCAGTGGATGTGGCACATCGAACACACCAACGGCAAACGGGAAATCAACGCTTTGCATATTCCGGTGAACCAGCCGATCAAACTCACCATGACGTCGCAGGACGTCATCCATGATTTTTCCGTCCCTGCGTTTCGGATGAAAATGGATGTGCTCCCCGATCGTTACACCACCGAATGGTTCGAAGCAACGAGAACGGGCAAATTCCACCTCTTCTGCGACCAGTATTGTGGCATGGGCCATTCCCTGATGCGCGGGTGGGTTTATGTCATGAAGCCCGAGGACTACGAAAGATGGCTTCGCAGCGGCGTGGCGGGCCTCACCTTGGCGGATCAAGGAGAAAAGCTTTACCACCAACTTGGTTGCATCACCTGCCACGGCACGGGCAAAGGACCGGCCTTTGTGGGGTTATACGGGAAGCCTGTCAAACTCTCCGACGGACAAACGGTTATCGCCGACGACGCCTACCTCCGGGAATCGATCCTGTACCCGACGGCGCAGATCGTTAACGGGTATTCGCCGATCATGCCCACTTTCAAAGGACAGGTAAGCGAAGACCAATTGCTGCAGCTCATCGCTTATATCAAATCTTTAGGTTCAATAGAAGGGAACACGGGGACGCCATGAGTAGCCCAGAAGTCGAACTTCCGATCGAGTCTCGCGTTCATTATTTGAACGTCGACTACGGCATCAAATCGTGGTTGCTCACCACCGACCACAAGCGGATCGGGCTGATGTACCTCGTCTCGATTACTTTCTTCTTCTGCTTCGGCGGGGTTGCCGCAATTTTGATGCGCTTGAACCTGCTCGAACCCCAGGGGTTGCTTGTTGAGCCGGAGACTTACAACAAGCTCTTCAGCATGCACGGGATTATTATGGTCTTCTTTTTTATGATCCCGTCGATCCCGGCCGTGCTGGGCAACTTCCTGATCCCCATGATGATCGGCGCGCGGGATGTGGCTTTTCCGCGCCTGAATCTGCTGAGCTGGTATGTCTTTATGACGGGCGGAATGCTGACCCTTTATGCCGTCATTGCCGGGGGCGTGGATACCGGCTGGACCTTCTATACCCCCCTGAGCACCGCTTACACCAACACCCATGTGATGGCGGCCGCTGCGGGGGTCTTTATCGCAGGCTTCTCGTCGATTCTGACCGGCATGAACTTTGTCGTTACCATTCACAAGATGCGTGCGCCCGGCCTATCGTGGTTCCGGCTCCCGCTTTTTATCTGGGCTATGTACGCTACCAGCATCATTTTCATTCTCGGAACTCCGGTCATTGCCATCACGCTGGCCCTTATCGGCCTCGAGCGATGGTTCCACGTGGGTATTTTTGATCCGGCGCTGGGCGGGGATCCCATCCTGTTCCAGCACATGTTCTGGTTCTATTCGCATCCAGCCGTGTACGTGATGATCCTGCCCTCGATGGGAGTTGTCAGCGAACTCATCAGCGCTTTTTCCAAAAAGAAAATATTTGGGTATCATTTCATCGCTTTTTCGAGCATTGCTATCGCCGCCATCGGCTTTCTCGTCTGGGGCCATCACATGTTCGTCAGCGGCCAGTCCCTATACGCCGGCTTGGTTTTCTCCGCCCTGAGTTTCGCGGTCGCAATCCCTTCCGCGGTCAAGGTCTTCAACTGGACGGCTACGCTCTATAAAGGCTCTATTTCCTACGAAGCGCCGATGCTTTACGCGCTGGGGTTTATTGGTCTGTTCACCATCGGGGGGCTGACGGGGCTCTACCTTGCCACGCTGGCCATTGACCAGCATGTTCATGACACTTATTTTGTTGTCGCACACTTCCACTACATCATGGTCGGGGGCGCCGTCATGGGTTACCTGGGTGGAATCCATTATTGGTGGCCAAAAATCAGCGGACGCTTATATCCCGACGGTTGGGCCCGAGTTGCCGCCATCATTATTTTCGTCGGCTTCAACCTCACGTTCTTCCCGCAATTTATTCTGGGGTATCTCGGTATGCCGCGCCGCTATGCTGTGTACCCACCCGAGTTCCACACCCTTAATGTGATATCGACGGCCGGCGCGTCGATTCTAGGGCTTGGGTACATTATTCCGCTGATTTACCTCACATGGTCGATGCGCTATGGGCCGGAGGCTGGGCCTAATCCTTGGCATGCCACGGGTTTGGAATGGACGACGGCGTCGCCCCCTCCACCCCACAACTTTGAAGAAACACCTGTGGTGACCGAGGAGCCGTACTCTTACGATCGCCTAGCTGAGGAGATTCAAGTTGCATAACAGTCACGCTGTGGTCGCAGAGCAGTTTGATGATCGAGTGCAGCAACATGAGGCGTCAAGCCTTGGAATGTGGATATTCCTTGCGACGGAGATCATGTTTTTTGGCGGTCTCTTTACCGGCTACACCATATACCGGAACCTTTACACGTCTGCCTTTGAGACCGCGAGCCACCTTCTCAACGCCAAGATCGGCGCCTTTAACACAGTGGTCCTGATTTGCAGCAGTTTGACCATGGCGCTGGCGGTTCACGCCGCGCAGACCGGGAAGCGCAAAAGGCTGATCGCCTTTTTGCTTTCCACCATGGGTTTAGGTGCGGTCTTTCTCTATATCAAGTTCGTCCTTGAATGGCACCACGAATACCTCGACGGCCTGGCGCCCGGCCTTCATTTCACGTACGCCGGCCCGCACGCATCCCGCGTGGAATTGTTCTTTTGCTTCTACTTCATTATGACCGGTGTGCACGCAGTGCACATGATTGTGGGTGAAGGAGTTATGACGGTCCTCCTGGTCATGGCGTGGCGAGGCGCCTTTTCACCCGAGAAATATAATCCTATCGAAATGATGGGACTCTACTGGCATTTTGTTGATGTTGTCTGGATTTTCTTGTTTCCACTATTGTACTTACTGGGAGCTCGTTTCTGATGGTTGAACATATTGCGCCCAAAAGAATGTACTTCTTTGTATTCGGTAGTCTTTTAGTTCTTACCCTTTTGACCTGGCGGATCGCCTACGTCGATCTCGGCCCATGGAATACCGTCGTAGCCCTTGCAATTGCTGTCTGCAAAGCGAGCCTCGTCGCCTTGTTCTTCATGCATCTCCGGTGGAGCGGGTCCATGATGCGCATTGTTGTGTGTGCCGCCATATTCTGGCTTGCCATCATGATGACGCTGACCCTCGGCGATATCCTGACCCGCAACTTGGTCTCGCCCTCCCACGGATGGCAGAGTCCTGCGACAGTGTCGCACACGGCGCTTCCGGCCAGCCCGTGACGTTGTTTGCCTTTTTTTCAGTCCTTGGCCGTATCCCGGAAGTGCGGGGGATACATGGCTTCCCCCTATCACCTCATTCTGAGCTACCCTCCAATAACGCCACCGGGAAACTGGAAAAGAGCCTCGCCAAGGGAATAATCCTTTCGCTACCCCTGGGCTGAGCGGAGAGCGTCTCGCCTGTAAATACGTTCCGCCACTTGCCGGGGAAGTCCTGCCGGATTTTTTGCGCTGGCCACCATGTGGTTGGGAACGATATCGAGGAGCAAGTGACCTGCCCCCCGAAAACAGTACCAGTGTAAACGAGAGTTTTCCAGGGTATAAAAGCCCGAGGAGGACAGGAGATGAGGCAGAGCCGGTTCACGGAGGAGCAGATCATCGGGGTGCTGAAGCAAG
>Ga0307372_10009368_pt1 | contig 13521 bp, 11 predicted proteins | sample OX1MG_FD_202533 | JGI IMG/M metagenome (GOLD analysis project Ga0307372, IMG submission 202533) | Soil microbial communities from Risofladan, Vaasa, Finland - OX-1 | ecosystem: Environmental > Terrestrial > Soil > Coastal area > Acid sulfate soil | place: Finland: Risofladan, Vaasa | collected...
CGGCGGCAGCGCGTTGTCGTGACGCGCCGCATTGTACCGCGGGAACCAGGTCTCGCCCCGGCAGACGGCGCGTGCGGCCGGCAGATCGGGCGAGAACGCCAGGCTGACGGCGCCGGCGAACGTGACGGCCGGCGCCGGGGCGAGGGCCGCGTAGACGGCCGCCGCGCCGGACGCGTAGCCGATCAGGACCGGCGGCGTGTACTGCGGCAGGTTCAGCAGGCGCTGCGCCTGGTGCGACAGCAGCTCGAGGTCGGAGGCGACGTACCAGCACCCGCCGCGGCGCGCGGCCGCGCGGGCGAGCGGCGGATACGGAACGCCGATCACGATCATGCGCGGCGCCAGGTGCTCCGCGATCCTCGCCACGCGCGGCTCCCAGCCGCCGTCGCCGCTCACGACCAGGACGACACGCGTGGTCGGCTGCGCCGGGACGTACACGACCGTCCGGCCGACCAGCGGCAGCCGGAGGTGTCTGACCGCGAAGGCCGGCGCGGCGGCGGCGATCCGGCCGCCGGCCAGCAGGGCGGTCAGCGCGAGGCAGGTGGCCATGCGGGTCTGCGTCATGGGGCTCTTCCCGATCCGTGGCGGCGCCGCCCGGTCGCGCGCGCCGTCCTCTGCGTCAGGCCTTCACGAAGTGCCGCGCTTCGGCATCGTAGTCGAACAGCTCGGCGTAGCGGCCCCATTCGACCGCCGTGTCGAGCTGGCGCTCGGCCGACTTGCGCGAGAAGCGCCGGGGGATCGCCGCCAGGATCTGCTCGCGGGGCACCTGGCCGTTCTCGCTGGCGCCGAGCGCCGCGAGGATCGTCTGGAGCAGCGGAATCCGGCCCGCGCACTGGCGGAAGATCGCCTTGCGGGCCTTCTCCTCGGCATCGGCGATCTGCTGCCCGGCGTCGGTCAGATCGTATTCTCCCTTGTCCACGCGCGCGAGGCCGAGCAGCTCGGCGGCGTCGACCAGCGGCAGCAGGTCGTCGAGCTCGAGATGCAGCGCCTGGGCGAGCCGCGCCACATCGTCGGAGCCCGGGGTTTCGCGCATCGTTTCGATGAGCCCCATCAGGCGTCCGATCGTTGCGTGCGGCAATGGATGTCTGGATTCCATGGATGCTCCCTACACCATCACGGCATACAGCTGGTCGACGATCTCCCGGACGGCAGGGGCTGCCGGGCGCCGCGGCCGCGGAATGTCGATCACGAACTCGCCGGACACCGTGCCGGGATCGGCGCGCAGCGTGATGACCCGGTCGGCCATGTAGACCGCTTCTTCGATGGAGTGCGTGACGAGCAGGATCGTCTTGGTCGGGATATCGGGCGACTGCCAGAGATCGAGCACCTGATCGCGCAGCGTCTTCGCGGTCAGGACGTCGAGCGCGGAGAACGGTTCGTCCATGAGCAGGATGAGCGGCTCCTGGCAGAGCGCGCGGGCGAGGCCGACGCGCTGCTTCATCCCGCCGGACAGCTCCTTGGGAAACGCCCGCCCGTGGCCCTTGAGGCCGACGAGGTCGAGGTAGTGCTCGGCACGACGCAGCCGGTCGGGCAGCGGCACGTCCCGCGCCTCGAGCGGCAGCGCGACGTTCTCGGCCGCCCGGAGCCACGGCAGCAGCGCGAAGCTCTGGAAGACCATGGCGGTCGCGGGGTTGAGGCCGGTGACCGGGCGGCCGTCGCAGATCACCTCGCCGCCGGACGGGGCGATGAGCCCGGCGATGATCCGGAGCAGCGTCGATTTGCCGCAGCCCGACGGGCCGATCAGCGCGACGAACTCGTGCGCGCGCACCTCGAGATTGACGTCCTGGAGGACGGTGGCGGTGTCGTACCGCTTGGTCACGTTGACGACCGCCACCAGCGGCGCGCCGGCGGCGCCCCGGGCGTCAGTATTCAAGACGGTACCTTTCCGACGCCACCTCGTACAGCCGGCGCCACACCAGGCGGTTGAACATCGTGACGACCGCCACCATCGCCAGGATCGACAGGGTGATCATCTGCAGGTTGCCGTCGACGTAGGTGAAGCGGTCGAGCAGCGACCCGATGCCGAGCGTCGAATAGACGCGGCCGTTGGCCGTCACGTACTCGGCGATGATCAGCGCGTTCCAGCCGCCGCCCCAGGCGGTGATGCTGCCGGTGATCAGGCTCGGCATCGCCACCGGCAGGAAGAACCGGCGGAGGAACATCCAGTCGCCGACGTTCGACGCGGCCGCCAGCTCCCGCAGGTCCTCCGGCATGGCCTGGGCGCCGGCGACCAGGTTGAGCAGCAGGTACCACTGCATGCCGGTCAGGATGAGGACGATGGCGGCGACGTTCATGCTGAGGTGCAGCGCCACGATGGCGGCGACGATCAGCGGAAAAAAGGCGGTCGCCGGCATGCTGGCGACGATCTGCACGATCGGCAGGACGCGCGCCGAGCGCTGCGGGGACCGGCTCAGCCAGTAGGCGAGCGGCACGGTCCACGCCAGGCTGATCAGGTACGCGGCCACGAGGCGCAGGAAGCTGTAGAGCAGCGCGAGCGGGATCTGCGCCGCTTCCGGCGGCAGCGGGTGGGCCAGCGTCAGCGCCGTCCGCACGCCGCCGTACGCGACCGCGGCCGCGCCGGCGAGCGCCGCCAGGCCCAGCACCACGCGCGTCCCCGGCAGCGTGAACACGAACGAGAACACGGCGGCCAGCGTCCCGGCGACCCGCGCCGTGCCGTCCGCCGTCCGGAGCCAGAGCCGCCGCAGCAGCGGGGCGCGGCCGATCAGCGAGACCGCCGCCGGCGTGCCCACCGCTTCGGTGCGCGAGGCGAACTCGTAGCGGAACCGCCGGCTCCAGAATTCCAGCGGACTCCACACGAACAGGTGCAGCAGCACGATCACCGCCGCCAGCGTCCCGATGCCGGTCGTCGCCAGCCCCCAGTCCCCCCGCTCGATCGCCGTGCCGATGTAGCTCCCCAGCCCCGGCAGCAGGTAGCTCCGCGGGCCGACGGTGATCACCTCGCTCGCGATCAGGAAGTACCAGCCGGCCGCCCACGACATCATGCTGTTGTACGTCAGCCGCGGGACGCAGGCCGGCAGCAGCAGCCGCCGCCACCGCACCATCCCGGACGCGCCGCTCGTCCGCACGGCCGTCGTCAGGTCCTCGGGGATCGTCGTCAGCGATTCGTAGACGCTGAACGCGAGGTTCCACGCCTGACTGGTGAAAATCAGGAAGATCGCCGCCGCCTCGACGCCGAGGATGGAGCCGCGGAACAGGCGGATGAAGAAGAAGATGGCCGCCGGAAAGAACCCGAGGATCGGCACCGACTGCAGGATGTCGAGGCACGGCATGATGATCCGCCGCGCCCGCAGCGACGTCGCCGCCCAGTAGCCGACGATCAGCGAGAAGGCGAGCGACAGGACGTAGGCCGCCAGCATCCGGAAGAACGACCGGAAGGCGTACCACGGCAGGAGGCGGACGGCGAGGCTGAACCGCTCCTGGCTCTGGGGGAACGCCTGCGGCCGATCCAGGAAGAGGACCAGCACCAGCAGCGCGAGCAGGAACAGCGCGGCGACGTCGAGCGGACTGGCGCGGCGCGCCTGCGTGGGAGACCAGAAGGCCATGCGGTGTGCCGGACACGTCGGGCGGTCCCGCGCCGCCTCGCTGCAGGGAAGTGCTGCCGCCCTTTCTGTACCTCAAACCGCGGAAACGGTCCAGTCGCCCAGGCCGCCGCCCGGCCTCTGGTAGAATCCGGGGGCGTACCGCAGCCCTCTTTGACTGGATCATGCCATGTCTCGCACCCTGCGCACGGTGATCATTTACGTCGTCGCCGCGCTGGCGATCGGAGCGCTGGTGACGCAGTCCTCCCGCCTCGGCACCGGCCGCCGCGAGCTGCCGGGACCCGACGGCCGGACGACGCTGCTGCCCAACGGCTGGCGGCTCCAGCCGGCCGGCCGCGCCGTGACGCTGGGCAACATGCCGCTGGGGATGCTCGAGTCCCCCACCGGGCGCTACCTGGTGGTCAGCATGAGCGGCTACCTCCAGCCCGGGCTCGCCGTCGTCGACACCCGGCGGATGGACGTCGAGGAGCGGGTGACGCTCGAGAACGCGTGGCTCGGCCTCGCGTGGAATCCGGACGGCTCTCATCTGTACTCCTCGGAAGCCAACGCGAACGCCGTGCGCGAATTCACGTTCGCCGGCGGCATGGTGTCGGCCCGCCGGACGTTCGCCCTGCCGCCGGCGCAGGGGGACACGTTCGTCGGCGGGCTGGCCGTGTCGCCCGACGGGCAGGCGCTGTACGCCGTCCGCGTGTTCGCGCGCTCGCTGAGCCGGATCGATCTGAAAACCGGCGAGGTGACGAACACGGTCGACTTTCCCGTCGAGCCCTACACCTGCATCGTCTCGCCGGACGGGCGCACGGTGTTCGTCTCGCTGTGGGGCGGCGCGAAGGTCCTGATGTTCGACGCCGGCACGCTGGCGCCGGTCGGGGCGATCGACGTCGGCGAGCACCCGAACGCGATGGCGCTGTCGTCCGACGGGCGCCGCCTGTTCGTCGCCTGCGCGAACACCAACGCCGTCTGGGAGATCGACGTGCCGTCGCGGCGGGCCCTCGAGCAGATCGCCGTCGCGCTGTATCCCGACGCGCCCGACGGCACGACGCCGAACGGCCTGTCGCTGTCGCCCGACGGCAGGACGCTGCTCGTCGCCAACGCCGACAACAACGACGTCGCCGTGGTGGACGTGTCGAACCCGGGCGCGGCGCGGGTGCAGGGCTTCATCCCGACCGGGTGGTACCCGACCGACGTCCTGTTCAGCCACGACGGCCGCCGGATCTTCATCCTGAGCGGCAAGGGGCTGAGCAGCCGGGCGAACCCGGACGGGCCGAGCCCCAATCGCCGGCGGCCGGACGGGCAGTACACCGCCAACATGCTGAAGGGGACCGTCTCGGTGCTGGCGACGCCGGATGCGGCGGCGCTCGAGCAGTACACGAAGACCGTCTACGCGCTGACGCCGTACAAGGACGCGACGCGGCTGGCGCCGGCCGGCGCGCCGGCCGACTCGCCGATCCCGGCGAAGGTCGGCGGGTCCTCGCCGATCAAGCACGTGTTCTACATCATCCGCGAGAACCGCACGTACGATCAGGTGCTCGGCGACGTGCGCGAGGGCAACGGCGATCCGGGGCTGACGCTGTTCGGCGCGAAGGTGACGCCGAACGCCCATGCGCTGGTGCACCAGTTCGTCCTGCTCGACAACTTCTACGTCAATGCCGAGGTCAGCTACGACGGCCACGAGTTCTCGACCGCGGCCTACGCGACCGACGTCACCGAGAAGCTGTATCAGACGAATTACGCCGGCCGCGGCAGCCCCTATCTCGCGGAGGGGGTCGGCCCGAACCGCACGCCGTACGGCGACCTGGCAGCGCCGGCGGACGGCTACATCTGGGACGCGTGCCGGCGCGCGGGCGTGAGCGTCCGTGACTACGGCGAGTTCGTCCACGAGATGCGCGGCCCGCAGGGGAGCCCCGAAGGGCCGCGCGGCAACGCCGGCGCCGTGGAGGCCAGCGTTCCCGGCCTCCAGGGGCTGATCGATCCCGATTACCCGCAGTTCAACCTCAGGATCACGGACCAGCACCGCGTGGACGAGTGGACGAAGGAGTTCCGCGCGTTCGAACGGGACGGGAAGCTGCCGAGCCTGTCGATCATCCGCCTGCCGAACGATCACACGGCGTACACCGCGCCGGGCATGCCGACGCCGCAGGCGATGGTCGCCGACAACGACCTGGCGCTCGGCCGGATCGTCGAGGCGATCTCGCACAGCCGCTACTGGAAGGATTCAGCCATCTTCGTCGTCGAAGACGACGCGCAGAGCGGGCCGGATCATGTCGACGCGCACCGATCGGTGGCGCTGATCCTCAGTCCGTACGTCCGGCACGATGCCGTCGATCACACGATGTACACGACCGCCGGCATCCTGCGGACGATGGAGCTGATTCTGGGCCTGCCGCCGATGAGCCAGTACGACGCCGCGGCGACGCCGGCGTACAACGCCTTCCAGGCGACCCCCGACCTGACGCCGTTCACGCACCTCCCGGCGCAGATCCCGCTCGACCAGCGGAATTCGGCGCGGGCGTACGGCGCGGCGGTCTCGAAGCGGATGAACCTGGCCGAGGCTGACCGCGTGCCCGACCTCGAGGGGGACGAGATCCTCTGGAAGGCGATCAAGGGAGCGGCGTCGATCATGCCGCCGCCGCGGCATGCCGCATTCGTGCGCCCCGTCGCGGTCAGCGCACCGAGCCCTGAGCCCTGAGCCCCGAGCACTGAGTACTGAGCCCTGAAACTTGAGCTTGCTCTCGGCCGACCGAAGCGGCTATCCTGTGTCGTTCAAGATACAAGCAGACCGGTCCGGCTCCGGGCGAAGTGGCCGGGCCGTTTCCTTCCTCGAACGGGGGCTTCAATGGCTCCGAACGACGATCGGCATCCGGATGCGGGCGAACGCTCCGGCGTGAGCCGTCGCGCCTTTCTGAAGACGGTCGGCGTCAGCGGTGTGGCGGCGAGCGTGGTCGACGGTCTGGCCGAGGCGTTGCCGCACGCGCAGGGCGCCGGCGGTCCGCCGCCGATCGGGCCGGGCGCGGTGCCGATCACGCTGAAGGTCAACGGGCGGGCGATCAGCCTGCGCGTCGAGCCGCGGACGACGCTGCTGGATGCGCTGCGGAATCAGGCCGGCCAGACCGGCAACAAGCGGGTGTGCGATCGCGGGACGTGCGGCGCCTGCACGATGATCATCGACGGGCGGACGCACTATGCCTGCTCGACGCTGGCCATCGAGGCGCAGGGGCGCGAGATCCGCTCGATCGAAGGGCTGGCGCAGGGGACCGTGCTGCACCCGGTGCAGCAGGCGTTCGCCGAGGCGGACGGCTCGATGTGCGGGTTCTGCACGCCCGGCTTCGTCATGTCGGCGGTGGCGCTCCTCGAGCGCAATCCCCACCCGACGCCGGAGGAGGCGCGGAAGGCGCTCGACGGCAACATCTGCCGGTGCGGCACCTATGTGAAGGTGCTCGAGGCGACGCTGAAGGTGAAGGGGGTGTCGCGTGGCTGACGAACGCGGCCAGGTGCCGGAAGCGGCCGCCCCGGCCGTGGCCCAGGGCGAGGCGCACTTCGCGTGGCCGGCACACCCGACCTACATCGGCAAGGACATCCGGCGGCTGGACGGCCCCGAGAAGGTGTCCGGCCGGGCCAAGTACGCGTACGACATCCAGCGGCCGGGGATGCTGTACGGCCGGATCGTCCGTTCGCCGCATCCACGCGCGAGGATCGTCTCGATCGATCTCGCGGCCGCCCGCAGCGCGCCCGGCGTGAAGGCGGCGCTCGCGTGGGTCGAGCCGAACACGGTCGTGATGTTCCAGGGAGAAGAGGTCGCGGCGGTGGCCGCGGCGACCGAGGCCCAGGCGGGCGATGCCGCGCGGCTCGTGAAGGTGGAGTACGAGGTGCTCCAGCCGCTGACGAACACGGCGCAGGCGATGAGCCCGGACGCGCCGAAGGTGTTCGATGGCGGGAACGTCCGCGAAGGGGCGGCCGAGGAGACGGGCGATCTGGCGGCCGGGTTCAAGGCGGCCGCGCACCTCGTCGAGGCGGTGTACTCGACGCAGGTGCAGACGCACGTCTGCCTGGAGACGCACGGCTGCGTCTGCGAGTGGGAGGGCGACAAGCTGACCGCGTGGGTGTCGACGCAGGCGGTGCACGGCACGCGCGAGGGCTTCGCGCAGGCGCTGAAGATCCCGCAGGCCAACGTCCGGGTCATCACCCAGTACATGGGCGGCGGCTTCGGCAGCAAGTTCGCGCCGGACGCGCAGGGGCTCATCTGCGCGAAGCTGGCGCAGGCCGCGCGGGCGCCGGTCCACCTGCTGCTGGACCGCAAGGAAGAGCACCTGGCGACCGGCAACCGGCCGTCGGCGCACGCGAAGATCCGCGCCGGCGTGTCGGCCGACGGGATGCTGACGGCGTTCGACGGCCAGACGTGGGGCACGGGAGGCGCCGGCGTGGGCGCGGGGTTCCCGCTGCCGTACATCTACCAGTTCCCGAACCGGCGCCGGCGGCACTCGGACGTGTACATCAACGCGGGCGGCGCGCGCGCGATGCGCGCGCCGGGGCATCCGCAGGGCTGCTTCATCACCGAAATCCTGATGGACGAACTGGCCGACAAGGCCGGGCTCGATCCGCTCGAATTCCGGATGAAGAACCTGCCGCCCGACGCGCCGGACGCCCGCTGGCGCGAGTACTTCCCGATCGCCGCGAAGCAGTTCGGCTGGAGCCGGCGGCATCCGACCGGCGATCCGACCCCGGGGCCGATCAAGACCGGCGTCGGCTGCTCGGCGAACCGGTGGGGCGGCGGCGGGCGCGGCAGTCACGCGCACTGCGAAATCCTGCCGGACGGCGGCGTGATCATGCGGTGCGGCACGCAGGATATCGGGACCGGCACCCGCACGCTCGTGTCGATCGTCACGGCCGAAACACTGGGGCTGCCGATCGCCGCGATCCGGACGGAGATCGGCGACAGCCTCTACCCGTTCAGCGGCGGCAGCGGCGGCAGCACCACGGCGGCGTCGGTGACGCCGGCGATCCGCGTGACGGCCGTCAAGGCGCTCGACGCGCTGAAGGAGCACGTGGCGCCGACGCTCGGGGTCGCCGCCGCGGACCTGGTGGCGGAGGAGGGGCGCCTCTTCGCGCGGAACGCGCCGTCGAAGGGGCTGACGTGGAAGGAGGCGTGCCGCCTGCTCGGCACCGAGCCGGTGTCGGTCGACGGCCAGTGGCAGCCCGGGCTGTCGGCGAGCGGCACGACCGGCGTCCAGATGGCGGAAGTGCAGGTGGATACCGAGACCGGCGTCACGAAGGTCACGCGGGTCGTCTGCGTCCAGGACTGCGGCCTCATCATGGACAGGCTGACCGCCGAGAGCCAGGTGATCGGCGGCATCATCTTCGGCATGGACTTCGCGCTGTTCGAGGATCGCATCCTGGACCGGAACACCGGCCAGATGGTGAACCCGAACATGGAGTGGTACCTGCTGGCCGGCATGTCCGACATCCCGCGGATCGAGGCGACGCTCGTGGATCAGCCCGAGCGCGGCGTGATCGGGCTCGGCGAGCCGCCGGCGGTCGCCACCGCCGCGGCGATCGGCAACGCCATCGCCAACGCGATCGGCGTGCGGCTGCGCAGTCTGCCGATGACGCCCGCCCGGGTGCTGGCCGCCCTCGAACAGGAACGGGCAGGAGGGACGCGGTGAAAGCGTTCAGCTACGTCGACGCCCGCAGTGAGAAGGACGCCCTCGCGTCGCTGGGGACGGAGCGCAACCGGATCCTCGCGATTGGCGGGGGGATGGATCTGCTCGGCCTGATGAAGGACTACATCGTCACGCCCGAGCGGCTGGTCAACGTCAAGACGCTCGACGCGACGATCGCCCGGACGCCGGACGGCGGCATGCGGATCGGATCGGCCGTGAAGCTGATCGACATCGTCGAGCACGCCGGGATGGGGCAGATGTATCCCGCCCTGGTCGAGCTCGCCGATCAGATCGGGACGCCCCAGATCCGGCATGCCGGCACCGTCGGCGGCAATCTCAACCAGCGGCCCCGGTGCTGGTACTTCCGGAACGAGGAGTTCCACTGCCTGAAGAAGGGCGGGGCGACCTGCTTTTCGGTGAACGGCGAGAACCAGTTCCACGCCATCTTCGGCGACGGGCCGTGCCATATCGTCCATCCGTCGAGCCTGGCGGTCGCCTGCGTCGCCTACGGCGCGACGTTCCGGATTGCCGGACCGTCGGGCGTCCGCGACGTCGACGCCGGGCAGTACTTCCAGATGCCCGACCACAACCTGTACGGCGAGAACGTGCTCCAGCCGAACGAGCTGCTGACGCATGTGACGCTGCCGGCCCCCGGCCAGGTGAAGAGCGCGAGCTACGAGGTCCGGTTCAAGCAGGCGCACGACTGGCCGCTCGCCTTCGCGTCGGTGGTGCTCGCGATGCAGGGCGACACGATCCACTCCGCCCGCGTGGTGATGGGGGCGGTGGCGCCGGTGCCGTGGCGGTCGCACGAAGCCGAGCAGGCGCTCGCCGGCAGGACGATCAGCGAGGAGACGGCCGACCGGGCCGGACAGGCGGCGGTGCGGCCGGCGAAGCCGATGAGCGGCAACGCCTACAAGATGCGCGTCGCCCGCACCGCGGTCGCCCGCGCCATTCTGAAGGCCGGCGGCCTGAAGACGGCGTAGCCGCGCGCGCCCGGCGTCGTGAGATGAGTCAGCAGAGGATGGGCTCCATGGAACATCCAGCACCCGCGTCCCGTCTCGTCAACGCGTCCCACTGCGCGAATCTCCGGCACAAGGGGATGTACGTCACGTCGGCCCCCGATCCCCGCGAGCACGCGTTCTACGACGCGTACGACGCGACCGCGTACTGGTGCACCCGGACGCAGAAGCCGCTCGGCCCGGACGGCCGTCGCGTGCATGCCGATCAGTGCCAGGCCGGCCGAGGCTGCTGCGAGGACTGAGCGGGGGGCAGGGCTCGGTGGTGGAGACCGAAGAGTGAGGGGATCTCTCATGAAGCGAACACTGGCAGTCGTGGCGGCGATCGGGCTGACGGCGGCGGCACCGGCGCTTGCCGGGACGCACGGGTCGGTCCGCGGCGAATACGTCGAGGCGCGGACGGCGGAAGTCTTCACCGGCGGCTGCATCATGAGCAGTGAAGCCGGCACCGCCGGCCGCGACGCGCTCGTGGCCTGGCGCGTGGACGAGGGGACGTACAACGGGGTGTCGCTCGGCGGCCTGACGGTGATGGCCGCACTTCACGGTTCGGTCAACCTCGGCATCCACGAGCTCGGCGGCGAGACGGCGAAGGTGGAGAGCGTGCTCATGGTCGATGCGCGCGCCACCGGCGCCCAGCGCACGGCGCTGGTCGCCATGGCCCGCGCGCTGTCGGGCGGCCTCCTCGGGCACGTGCTGAAAGTCGAGGCGATGCCGATCACCTTCACCCGCACCGCCCACCGGATCACGGTGACGACGGCCGATGCGAAGCTGGTCGTGGGCGAGCACCTCATGCACGATCCGAGCTGCGGCGCCATGCAGTGGTTCCATCCGCTCGTGGCCGTGTCGAAGGCGACGCTCGGGATGACGGCCGAGAACAGCTATTCGGGCCACGCGTTCGATGCCACGTGGAGCGATCCGAACGTCCGGTCGTCGTTCTTCGGGACGTTCGTGTACTGAGCGACCGGGTGCGTGGCGGCCGTCACGGAGAGCGACGAGACAGGGCCGGCCGCCGCGCGGCTGCAGCCTCGGCGGATCGCCGCAGTCCTGGTGAGGGCCGTCCGCCCCGCGCGTTCCGCAGGCGTCGGCTCATCAGCGGCGCCTCGTTTTTCTGTACAATCTCCCCCATGATGCGTCCGTCCTGGATGTTCGTCTGCGCCGCGCTCCTGACCGCGGCCGCCGCTGCGTCGGCCCGGACGCCGGTCGTCACGCCGCAGCACGATCCGCCGCCGGTCGAACTGGCGGCGCCGCTGCGGGCGCTGATCGCGCCCGGCGGGCAGCAGGTCACGATCGGCAGCACCACGCTCGACTTCTGGTGGGTCGAGTCGCTGCCGCTGGCCGCGGGATCGAGCGGAGCGGTCGACTGGTCGCAGGTGCCCGAAGGATCCCTGGTCGGTGTGATGAAGACCGGGGCGTCGTTTCCGGATATTCGCGGGCACTCGTTCAAGGCGGGCGTGTACACGCTGCGATACGGCATTCAGCCTGCCGATGGCAACCACATGGGCGTGTCGCCGTACCCGGACTTCCTGCTGGTCGGACCGGCCGCGGACGATACCGACCCGAAGCCGCTCGGGCATGACGCGACCATTCAGCTCTCGACGAAGGCGAGCGGCCTCGCGCACCCGGCCGTGCTGAGCCTCGATCCGCCGGTGGCGACGCAGGCGCTCGACGCCGTGGTTCAGCCCGAGCAGGGCATGAGCCTGACGTCGGTGATCTTCGCCGTCCCCGTCTCCCGCGGCGGTGTCGCCGCCGGCACGCTGCGCTTCGGCCTGGTGCTGGTCGGAATCATTCAGCCGTAGGGGATACTGAGCAATGAAGAGCGAGGAATGAGGGATGAGGAATGAGCGATGAGCGTCGGCGCCCGAACACCGCGCCCCGAGCACTGAGAGCATGCAGATTGAGAATCACGTCGTTCTGATTACCGGTGGCCGGCGCATCGGCGCGGTCGTGGCGACCGAGCTGGCGGCCCGTGGTGCCGATGTCGCGCTCGGTTACGGCCGGTCGCAGGCCGAGGCGGAGCAGACGATGGGCGCCGTGCGGGCGAAGGGGCGTCGCGCGACCGCGGCCCAGGCGGATGTCACGAAGTCGGCCGACTGCGACGCGCTCGTCGCGCACGTGATCGCCGAGCTCGGGCGGCTCGACATCCTGATCAACATGGCGTCCGTGTACCGCCAGCGACCGTTCGACGACTTGACCGAGCAGGACTGGGATGCCGACCTTGCGGTCGACCTGAAGGCGGCGTTCCTGTGCGCGCGCGCCGCCGTGCCTCGCATGCGCGAGGTCGGCGGCGGGCGCATCATCAATTTCGCCGACTGGGTGGCGGCGAGCGGCCGGCCGCGCTACCCCGGCTATCTGCCGTATTACGTCGCGAAGAAGGGGGTCATCGCCCTCACCGAAGCGCTCGCGCTCGAACTGGCGCCGGACCGGATTCTGGTGAACGCCATCGCACCCGGCCCGATTGTCGCGCCGCCCGGCACGACGGACGAGGAAATGAAGTCGGTCGAAAAGGCGACGCCGCTCGGCCGCTGGGGTGGGGAGCTCGAGATCGCGAAGGCGGTGGTCGCCCTGGTCGAGACCGACTTCATCACCGGCGAGACCATTCGAGTGGACGGCGGCCGGCACGTCCGGTAGCGACGCCGTGGCGCGGCGCTCAGTGCTCGGGTACTCAGTGCTCGGGCGCTCCGCGGGAAGCGAAGACCTCTCAGGTCAGCTCCCGCCGGGCCGCGCGCAGCATGGCGCTGATCTTGTTGCGCTCCCGCAAGACGGCGGTCTTCAGGAAGGGGCGCATGGCCGGCGGCGCCGAGGCGATTCGTGCGGCTGCCTCGAGCCGTGGCACCGGCGGCAGCTTCACCGCCGGGTCATGGTCGAATCGCTCCCCCCGCGCGTAGTTCAACGGGACGAGAATGCGGGCGAGCCGCCGCATCGTCGCGTTGAGGCGGCGGCGTTCGGTCCGATCGCCTGCCGCGGCGCGTGCCGCCGCCTGGCCCTGCCACGCCAGGACGAGTGCCTCGATCTGCTCCAGGTCGCGAACGAGCGGTGAGAGATCGATGTCACCGCCGGCCGCGGCATCGTAGCCCCTGATGGCCGAGGCGATCTCGGCGACGGTCGCGCTGTAGTCGAACGGGTACAGCGGCGCGTTCACGACACGCAGGATCGTCGTCAGATAGACGGCGAGGTCCCGGCGCAGGATGTTCAGATCGACGACGCCAGGGCCGTCGTGCGGCGTGTGCCACGCCGGATTGCCGCCGCAGCCGCCGACCGTGTAGTACCCGCGCCGCTCGCGCTCGGCGATCGGGA
>Ga0307372_10009369_pt1 | contig 13520 bp, 11 predicted proteins | sample OX1MG_FD_202533 | JGI IMG/M metagenome (GOLD analysis project Ga0307372, IMG submission 202533) | Soil microbial communities from Risofladan, Vaasa, Finland - OX-1 | ecosystem: Environmental > Terrestrial > Soil > Coastal area > Acid sulfate soil | place: Finland: Risofladan, Vaasa | collected...
CCACCGGTGTGGCGACGCATTCGAATTCGGTGAGCTTCACGGCTGCGGGGAACGCCTCCTGGGGAGCGGTGTTCAACGGTGACACCAACAACAACACGGCGACGAGCGCCTGTGAGCCCCTGGTGGTCGCCAAAGCCTCACCAACAATGACAACCCTAGCGTCGCCGGCGACCGGCACTGTCGGAATCGCCATCCAACCGGCGAAGGACACGGCGACATTCGTGGGCACAACTTCGGTCGCACCCACCGGCTCTGTCGCCTTCGCCCTGTACTCGAACAGTACGTGCACGTCGGCGGTGGCGGGCGTGAGCGGCACGGGAACGATCAGCACCGCAGCTGGCGTCTCATCCGCCAGCTATGGCGCCACGAGCTGGACGCCTCCCGCCGCGGGCACCTACTACTGGACGGCCAGCTACGCGGGTGACACCAACTACAACGGCTTCACCACCGCGTGCGGCGGCGCGAATGAGCAGATCGCGGTGGGCAAGGCATCGCCGACGATCAGCACAGCAGCCAGCCCGGCGACCGGGACGGCCGGGATCGCGGTCAAGCCTGTGAAGGATGCCGCAACGTTTGCAGGCACCACCTCGGTGGCGTCCCCAACGGGGACGGTCGCATTCGCGCTGTACACGAACAGCACGTGCTCGACGGCGGTCACTGGCGTGAGCGGCACCGGGTCGATCAGCACGACGTCTGGAGTCTCATCTGCGAGCTACAGCGTCAACTGGACACCGGCGACCGCAGGGACGTACTACTGGAAGGACAGCTACGCGGGCGACTCCAACAACAACGCGTTCACAACGGCCTGCGGCGGTGCCGGCGAGCAGATCGTTATCGCGAGGGCGTCGCCGACCATGACCACGGTGCCGAGTCCAAGCACCGGGACGGTCGGAGCCGACATTGCGAGCCTGAGTGACAAAGCCACGTTCTCGACCACGGGCGCTGCGGCCCCGACGGGGTCGGTGACCTTCACCCTGTACTCGAACAGCACGTGCACGACGGCGGTGAGCGGTGTGAACGGCAGTGGCGTAATAGCGAGTTCGTCCGCGAGCTACAGCGCTAATTGGAAGCCGACGACTGCAGGAACCTATTACTGGGTAGCCGTCTACCCGGGCGACGCCAACAATTCGCCCGCGACCAGCGCTTGTGGATCCGAGAAGGTGGTGATCGCTGTCCCCGTGAGCAGGATCACTCCAAGTTCGACCACCTGTGCACAGTTCGCCGGGGGGTTTGCGACTGCCCAGTCGACGATTCAGTACACGCTCTCCGGTAACAAGATCAGCGCTGTGACACCGTCGTCGTTCACGTACTGGGTGAAGGTGACGTCCCGCGGGACATACACGTTCAGCCAATCCATCAATGGGACGAGCAAGAAGCTGCTTCTGGTGAGCAGTGGGACGAAGGGCGCCGTGTACGACAACGCGACCGGCAGCAGCTGTGCCACAGTCAGCGGCGCGACGATCACCCAGAAGACCACCAATGGCACGGTCACGGTGAAATTCAGCTCAGGGACCGGACCGTTCTACATCGGCCTCAACTTCTCGACCAGCAAGCTTGTCGGCGAAGCAGCGCCGAGCCCGAGCACGGTTCCGTATCTGTTCGGCTCCAGCGTTGCGGGTTCGACGAGTGAGATCGACCTCATAGCGTGATCCGAGATACCAGCCCCGGCACGGGCTGACGCATCCTCTCGCTCGACTCGCATCGCGCGGGATGCCGCGCCGCGCAATCCGATGTTACGGCGCTTGTCGTTCGGTCGATGAGGCTACGAGACGTTGATGGTCTGCTGCACCTCCGGCGCGGCCGAGTAGTTCGAGTCGCCTGCCTGAAACGCGTCGATGATGCACGCCCCGGGCGGCAGCACGCCGATGATCGTGACCGTCGAACCGGAGATGCTGCAAACGCCTGTCGCGCTCGATGCATCGATGTTGAAGGTCACGGCATTGCCTGACCCGCCGCCGGTGGCTGTCACCGTGTATTGCTGACCAGGCGTGCAAGGACAGGTTGGTGGTGTCGACGTGAAGTTGATCGTCTGTGAGGCCTGGGCTACGTCGAACTGCTGCTGTGTCTGCTGAGCCGCTGTGTAGTCCGCATCGCCACCTTGGTTCGCGTCGATGATGCACGTTCCCACGCCGTTGAACGAGACGGTTCCGCCCGAGACGCTGCACGAGACGCTTGCAGGGTCTGCGGAGAATGTGACGGACCCGCCTAGAGCAGTCGCGGTCACGGTGTAGCTACCGAGATACGTGGGGTTGGTCGGGTTACTGGTGAACCCAATCGTCTGTGATGCCTGACCCACGGGGAATGACCTTTCTATAGGGCGCGCCGCATTGAAGCGCGAGTTGCCGGCCTGGGTGGCATCGATGACGCATGTCCCGACGCCGACAAAGGCAAAGCTGTTGCCGACAGCCGGCTTGCACACAGCGGTCGTCAGACTCCCGAACACCACCGGGTTCCCCGAGGCGCCACCGCTGGCGGCGGCCGTATACGACCCGTTGTAGGCCGCTCCGGACGGCGGCGTGGATGTCCAGGTGAGCGTTTGCGAAAGCAGCGCCGGATTCGGCTTCGGCGTCGGCGGTAGAGGAGTAGCGGCCGGACCCACAATCGGGGCGGGGACGGTTGCTCCCGGTGTCAAGGCGCCGGGAACCGGTGCCGGCGCGACAGCCGAAGGACTCGGGCTTGGCGTTGACGAGCCCAGTCCTCCAGGTATGAAGTTGGAGGGAATGACTCCAAACCCGGACGCCAAACCAGTGGGGCCATTGAGCCCGCGGACCAGCACGAGAACCGCCAGGAGCGCCACAAAGCCAAGTGCCCCCAGACCAACCCAGATGCGCGGATCGCGCGGGCCGGGACTGCGGAGGAGCGCGACGGTGGCGGTGGCTTTGTCAGCGGCGTCGCCGGATGACCGTGCCGGCGCACTGACGGGTAGGGCGCGCGTGGCCGCGGCTGATGCCGCGATGGTCAGAAGCGCCCGACCATCCCTGCGCCAGCTTTCGCCGATCGTGGCTCGCGCGTAGTCGTCCAGCTCATGTCGAAAGTTGTCGAGCGTCGCACTCCGCTTCGACGGGTCCTTCGCCATCCCCTCAGCGAGGAGGGGACGCAGATCCTTCCGCACGGCGGCCTTGGATGCGCGGCCGCCGATCGATTCGACGAACACGGCGGTGGCGGCGTACAGGTCGGTGGCGGCTGTGGGCGCCGCTCCCGCAAGGATCTCAGGTGCCAGAAACGGTCGCTGCTCAAGGAGCACGCCCGCGGCCGGCTCCGACCGTGACAGCCCCGCGTCGCGGAGGAGCACCGCACCCGTGGTTTCGACGACCACGGCATCGGTGGTGAGGTTGCCGTGGATGACACCCGTGTTGTGCAGCGCCTCGAGCCCGGAGATGCAGTCCTCGAGCAGCACCAGGCTCGCCGCGAGCTCGAGTTGCCCCTGACCCTCGAGTACCTGGGTCAGCGTGCTTCCCGGTACCCCCTCGTAGACGACGGCCGCGGCTCGGCGGTCGAAGTGCATCACCGAGACCAGGTTGGTGTGGCGGAGCTCCCGAAGCGTGTTCATGGCGCCCCCCAGGCGGCGCATGAACGCTCGATCAGCCTTCAAGGCGGGAGCAAGGATGCGGATGTCCACAAGCGCGCCACTCGCGGCCGATCGCGCCGAGATCAGGACCCCGGACGGATCCGATTCGACCTCGCCAAGTGGCGTGAATCCACGCGTCGTGAAGGACGACGAGACTTTCTCACCCCTCCTTCTCAGGCTCCCCATGCATCAATTATGCCGATAACGGAACCTCGCCGTCGACGCGGCAGCCGGTTCCAGAACCGTGGACGAATCGCGGCTTTCGCTGCATTTGACGCGCTATCGAGCTTTCCTGTAGCATTCCCGCCATGAGTTTCAGAAGGGGAAGCGGCGTCTCAGCCGCGATCAGTGTCCTGGCAACCATCGCAATCTTCGGATCACAGCAGGCTCCGGCCGCCGCGGCAAGTCGAAATGCTGTCGTTTCGCCAACGGTCTCGACGACAGGCTCCAACTATGTGCCGCTCAGCCCGTCCGTCAGGATCCTCGACACGAGGAACGGCCACCATCCGCTTGGACCCGGCGCCGTGCTGCCGCTTCAGGTCACCGGCACTTCCGCGGGGGTGCCGACCGGGGCCAGCGCCGTGGTCATCAACGTCACCGCGGTGTTCGGGACGAGGTCGAGCTATCTCACCGTCTATCCGGCGGGGCCGAGCCGTCCGACGGCATCGAATGTGAACTTTCCGCCTGGCATCGTGCTCGCCAATCTGGTGACGTCGGGGCTGAGCAGCGGGGGCGCGGTCGACATCTACAACAACGTGGGAACGGTGGACGTGCTTGGCGATGTCGAGGGGTACTTCATGCCTGAGCCAGTCACTGTGACATCGGGCGAGTACACCCCGATCCCTCCGATTCGTGTCTGCGACTCACGTTTCGGACAACCGATCAACCTGTGCAACGGCCTCAATGACGGGAAGTCCCACACGATCGGGCCCAACACGGCTGTCAAGGTGACCGTGGCCGGGCAGCCGGCGTGGTGTGCCCCCAGCTGCGGGCCGACGATCCCAACGGACGGAACCGAGGAGTTCGCGATCATCAACCTCACGGCAATTGCCGGGACGGCCAATACCTTCCTCAGCGTCGTGCCCTGGACCACGAACGGTTGCACGTACGGTGGGAGCAAAGGCCAGCCTCCGTTCTCGACCGTCTCGGTGAACGCAGGCCAGGCGCAGGCGAACCGCGTCTTCGTCGACCTGGGGATCAACACGAACCCCATCAATGTCTGCATCTACAACGCGGCCGGCAAGGCGAACTACATCGTCGATGACGACGGCTGGTTCGGCGGGCCGACCGCGGGGCAGGCTGAGCAGTTCACCGCCGCCGCCACACCGACGCGGATCTGCGACACGCGACAGGGACTCGGGACTCAGTGCCAGGGACACGAGCTGGGGAAATTCGGTGTCCTCAAGGTTGCTGCCGCTGGTCAGAACGGGATTCCGACCAGTGCCGAAGCCGTCATCGCAAACCTCACGGCTGTGGGCGGGACGGCGGGCACGTACATCAGCGCCTATCCGTCGGACGCCCCGGCCCGACCGAATGTGTCCGACATCAACGTGGCCCCAGGGCAGACGCTCGCCAACTTGACGGCGATCACCCTGTCCGCAAGCGGGCCGGCAGGCGATTTCAACCTGTTCAACGACCTTGGGAACATCAACGCGGTCGTTGACGTCGAGGGCTGGTTCCACCCGTAGGAAGTTCGTTGGGCAGCCGGTCGCAGGTGCCGGCCGGCTGCCCAATCGTCGCTAGTAGCCGGTGAGGTTGGTCACCGTATAGGTTGCGGCCGCACCACCGAAAAAGCCTCCAGTCCGGTTCGCCCACACGCCACCACTGACGGCGAACACCGGATGCCCGGTGTTGAAGTTGTAGAACGTCTGGCGGTGGGGGACCGCAGTCGCGACCAGCGGATACGAGTCAGAGAGGAACGTCGCGCTGATGGCGGCGCTCCCCTGGAAGCGAATCATCGGCAGCGCGCTGCAATCCTCGATGACCACGGAGCTGGTGGCCATCGACCCGGTGAACAGGACGGTGCCACCGGTCCCGAAGTTGCACCCACGGATCGTCAACCCTCGCGCGGCATCAACGCGCAGGGTGTTGCCGGACACCATCAAACGTTCGTTGCTGATCGTGATGTTCGTGCTGACGTCGACGCCGTTGTCCGAGATGATGCCGCCCATCCCATAGCTCGTGAAGCTGTTGATCGTGATGTGGTCGGACGGTGCCGAGATCCAGAATCCGGCGGTCCCGCCGGCCTGCGGTCCCGGGTGGTAGATATCGTTCTGAACGGTCACATACCGGTCCACGTAGAGGGCGAGTCGGGAGCCCGTATGGACGAGATTCTCGATCAGGCTGTTCTCCTGGAACGACCACGAGATGCCGTCGTTGTCCACCAGGTCGTCGACGAAATCGTTCAGCAGGCGGTTGCCTGAGTTGTAGATGGGCGCCGCGGTGGTGGCACCAGCCGGGCCGGCGTAGTAGATGGCGAAGAACTGCCTGCCGCCGAGGATGCGACAGAACTGGACGGTGACGTTATTCGCGATGACGCCGAGCGCCTGCCTCGTGTTCGCCGATTGCGCGTCGAGCGTCAGACCCTCGACGACGGTATGGTCGACCCGAATGCTCAGCAGCCCGCCGGTCGGGTTGGTATTCGTGATCGTGACCAGGCCGCTCCCAGGCCCGGCGATGGTCAGTGGGCGACCGCCGCGCACTTCGATGCCCGACCCAAGACCCGATCCACCGACGCGGTAGTGCCCCGGCGGGAAATACACGGTGCCACCGCGCGCTCCGGCAACCGACAGGGCCTTCGCGATGGCGCTGGTGCTGTCGGTGCGCCCATCGCCGACAGCCCCAAAGGCGCTCACGCTTGTGATCGGCAGCGGCATCGCCGGCGGCGCCTGCGTTGCACCCGGCGTCGGCGACTGAGGCCGACTGGACGCGAGGCTGGCAACACCCGCCGCCGTCGGACTCGGTGTTGTGGCGCCGGGGGTGTTGCTCTGATGTGGCGTGGCGTTCGCCCCTGGAGAGCCGTCCGACGGCTGAGGATCGCCTGATCCGGGGGCGGCATTTCCGGTGCGATGCTGCAATCCATTTGGCCAGGACTGAACCGCGACCGCCGACGTGATCACGCCACATGCGCCAACCACGACCGCAATGCGGGCAGCTTTCCAGAACATCCGGCACCCTCGCCTCTCGGACCGTCCCCCGTCGAACGGAGCCCTGCGTCACACGCTTTCGCGTGCGGCGGAGAGTAACAAACGACGGCATGGGTCGTGTGGCGTGTCGCGACCCGATCCGGTCAGATGTTGAAGCCGCTCCGCAGATCCGTCGTGGAGCCGATTGGGCATGCAGAGCCGTCGCCCTGTGTGCCGGTGGCGCAACCGATGTGACCGAGGCCGAGCATGTCTTCCGTGGTGCGGAGTGCCGCGATATTATTCATCGTTGTCGTCGCCGGGACAACGGTTCCGGGTACCACCGATGGAGCCAGGACGACATTGGGGAGGGCGCTCCCGAACGTGCCCTCATCCCACATGATGAACACTGCTGTGCTGCCGCTCTGATACGCGGGCGATGCGGTGATGATCGGTATCCATGTCGAGAGCCACTGGTCCCCGTTGGTGACTCTGTTCCTGTACGGCGTGCACTTGTTGTGCATGTTGTTGCACGCGTTCGGAGTCACGAAGCTGAACGACGGCAGCGTGTTGTTTGTGATGTCGTTGTAGAAGGGATTTGCCGTCTCGTTGGGTGGGCACGACGTGCCCGTGCAACTGGTCGTGGGCACCGTGACGTCGTTGGTCGCGCAGGTGTTGCCCTCGAGCTGGCCTGCAATACGCAGGTCACTCAGATACGGCGCCGGGTTGTGGCGCACGTAGTACGGGGCGGTCTTCGAGCTTGTGTTGGACGTAGCGCAGTTGGTCGGCATGCTCTCCTCGTACGCCTTCCACGAATCCCCGGGCACGCCCTGCAGTTGCTCGAAGATCGACGTGATTGCGACTGTGTTCTTGCATGAGGACGGTGTGCACTTCGCAGCCGGGCTCAAGCCCTGTGTGATGCAGGTATCACCGATTGGCGCCTTCGCATGGATCGTCTCGGAGTTGCAGTTGGCTCCGGCGACGCCCGGGACGTAGTTGGATGCGCCGTCGATGACGTTGTCGAGCCAGCCCCTGGCGTAGCCGCACTGCTTTGCGAGGCTCGTGATGTATGGTGCCGCCGCGTTGCCGATGACCTTCGCGAGCGCGCTGTCCTCCATCCAGATCCAGATCACATGCTGGTACGTGGAGGGTGGCGTTGTGCCCGTGCCGCAGGGGCTGGAGGACGACGAGGCTTCGGCGCGCATCACGGCAGCCTGCGCGGGATGACCTGCGAGCACCGCCATAGCGAGCAGCGTGATGGCGAAGGCCGCCATAACGCGACGGATCATGCTCATCTCAGGCGACACGCCTCGGCCTGGCGAAGAAGCCCGCCGCCAGGCACACCACGGCCACGATGAGCAGCACCACTCCGCGATCCGTGTGCCGAATCGGATGACCCGACGCCAGAAGGTTGGTCCTCACGGTGAGATAGATGATCGCGAACAACAGGCAGATCACGCCGACGATCGCCAGCGCCACGGCGAGTGCGATGTTTCCCCGCATTATGTACTCCCCTGAATTGAATCTGTCCGCCTGCAAAGAGGCTGTGCCGTCGACCCTGAAGTGGCAACCTTAGTACGCTGAGCGTCTGACCGCCTCGACACTAGATGATCACAAGGGCGGTCAGCCCACGACACCACGCCGCGTTTGATGCGTGCGCCGGTTGTCGCGTGATGTGCCACCCCGGACCTCCTCATCCGCCGGCCAATGCCGGCACCCTCTCTCTGGCGTTCGGCCCCTCCTTGCGCGGTGAGCGAACCGATCGCCGCTGTCTCGTCACAGCGTAACGTGAGGAGCCCGATTGATGCAAGTGACGCGCTTCAAATACAGGCGCATGAACCTTCCACGGGTCGCATTTCGCAAAGCGCCCCCGGGCTCACGCTGAGCCCGGGAGCGCCCGCGATCTCCCCATCCCTCCAGGCCGTCCCCATCGCCTGATCGGTGCGAAACCACCGAACGTTGCAAGACTACCAAACACTGCAGCGCCATGCAAGGGTCGGCATTGAGAGAGTGCATGAACGCAACATTTGTGGGCTGTAAGTCGCGAGGGCGCCACATCCGCGGGTCGCAAATGACAGCGACGTTCTCGTCACCGCGCTCACGGGGCCGTGGGCAGCAACTGCTCGTCGAGCACACCGCCCGTCGCGATATAGGCAAGGATGGCTCGATCGGTCAGCCATTCGACCGGTGCGTGGTCATCGGTCAGCGGGTCGGTCGACGGCTTGACGACGAACGCCTCTGATACCACCAGCGGTCCGAGGACGACCACCTTGCCTGGCAGCGTCTCGAGTCGTTCGACCAATGAGGTCCGCACGATGGGCGTGTCCAGTCCGACGACCAACTCATTGAAACGAAGGGCCGGCCACACCCAGACCTGCGGAAACTCGGTGGCCACGGTGCCGCTGATCGCGGCGACGAGATCGTCGTCGCCCGGCACTCGCTCGACGTTGAGCGCGACCGCCCCGCCGGGGTCGAGATGCGCTCGCATGAGCGAGAAGAACTCGCGCGACGCGAGGTAGAAGGGGATGTACTCCTGGCGATACGCATCGACGACGATCAAGTCGTAGCGCCGGTCCGTGGTCTCCAGGTACTCGCGGCCGTCCGCGGTGATGACGCTGAGGTTCGGGATCGAGCCGAGTCCCATGTACCGGCGCGCGAGCTGCGTCACGACCGGGTCGAGCTCGACCGCGTCGATATGGATGCCCGGATACTCGGCGGCGAGCGCGCGAGCCGTTGTCCCGCCGGCGTTCCCGATGACGAGGACCCGGTGCAGACCGTGAGCGAGCATCGGGGGAACCACGAGCGGCATGTCCCACTCGCCACCGGTGAGCGGCGTATCCGGCCGGTAGACGGACTGATCGGCGATGCCGTCATCGAAGCGCATGACGATCCGTCCGGTCTCCTGCACGATCTGCACGAACCCGTAGGTGGTCTCCCGTTCGGCGATCGTTCCCTGCGTCTCCTTCACCAACCCGGGAGGGACGATGAGCAGCCCGATGATCACGATGCTCGCGGCGAGCGCCGGGCGCGCGAGCAATGGGATGGAAACGAGCGCCACCAGCAGCGCCGCGATGAGCAGCGTACGCTGCGTGCCCACGCCGGGAATGAGCACGAGCGCCGCTCCGAATGTTCCGACGATGGCACCAACGGTCGCGAGCGACGAGAGCCGGCCGCTCGTCCGGCCGGCGCGCGTGATGTCGGTGATCGCAAGGCGCAGGGCGAACGGCGATGCCATGCCCATGAGCGTCACCGGGATGGAGAAGAGCAACAGTGTGGACACGAACGACCCCACCACCACGCCGATGCTCACCGCGGCGAAGCCCTGCAGCGCGAGGTTGAGGAACGGCCGCGCCACGAAGGGCAGCGCGGCGGTGCAGAGCGCGCCGAGCACGAGGATGAGACCCAGCACCCGAGGCGTGGGATGCCGGTCGGCGATCCGGCCGCCGAGCCAGTACCCCAGCGACAGATAGATGAGGATGAGTCCGATGACGTTCGCCCACACCACGGTCGAGGAGCCGAAGTACGGCGCGAGCAGGCGGGTGGCGCAGATCTCGGTGGCCAGTGACGATGCCCCGGCAGTGAAGACGACCGCTGGGAGCAGGCGAGGGGGCACGCCGAGATCCTAGTCGCCTGAAACGGCGACGGCTCGCCCGTGGGGGCGAGCCGTCTTGGGAGGGAGGCTTGGCTGGTCGATCACCCAGTGATCGGGGGACGCGGTCAGTTCGCGGTGGACCCACCCATGTTGGGACAGGGGTGCGAGCCACCCGATCCGGCGTGCGCCGGCGGGGTCGCGGTGGAAGCCGCGTTGGCGACGACGAAACCGCCGATGCCGCCGCCGATCAGGAGACCGGCGGTCAGGAGCAGCGCGGCAGGGCCGCGGCCGAGGCCGCCAAAGCTGCGCCGCCGCGATTGGCCGCCGGACGGTGGGATGTAAGCGAAGTCGTCCTGATCCATCGCAACCTCCTGAGGTTTCGATCAGGACGGTAGGGCGGCCAACCTTTCGACTCGGTGACGCCGCGGCTACTCCTCGGGGCCGTCGAACTCGCAGAACAGGGCGACGGTGTCGCCGTGGACGCCGTCGGCGACCATCGCATCGGCGACCTCCTGGGAATGCATCATCTCCTCGAAGAGCTCCATGTCCGGGACCTCGACGAGCACGGCCGCCCGCTTCGGGTTGCGCGCGTCAAGGAAGGTGCGGACGGTGACACCTCTGGGACCGAAGTACTCCTGCCGTTTCGGCGAGGCGAGCCAGTGGTTGCTGTCGTCGATGTCGTGGGTGACGATCACGGTCGGCATGTGGGTTCCTCCTCCGTCCCGCGCGGAGTGCGCGGGTTGCCCGGGCGCGGATCATACGGATCGGGACGGGCGTGCGCCTCGCGACCTCCGCGGGCGCCGCTCACGCCAGCACGTAGATGTGCGTCTCGTCCGAGAAGAAGAGGGCGTGGGTCGGTCCTTCGACAACGTCGAAGCGACAGGTCGACGGTCCGGCCCTGACCGTGGCGTGCGGGCTGCCCGGTGTGGCGATGAGCATCCCGCGGTCGTACGTGCAGAAGACGAGGTGGCCGGCATAGCCCGCGGGACCGCTGCCGTCGACGAACGTCGCGCCGGTCGGCACGTAGGTGCTCGCCTCGCTGCTCCAGCTCGGCGGCGCCCCGCCGCCGCACGTCGAGGATGCCAGCGGGTGGCTGTAGCCGTAGCAGTCGGGCCACTGGTAATGAGCGCCCCTGGTCACAGTGAGGAAGAGCGTGTCGTAGCCGGTGCCCGGGCTTCCCGCGTCACCCGAGGGACCGTTCATCGTGATGGCGAGCTGCCCGGTCGACGAGAACGCGATACCGAATGGGTTGCGGAACCCGTAGGCCCAGATGGGGTTGGTGGGGCCGAACGGGTTGTCCGAAGGGACGGTACCGTCAGGGTTGAAGCGGAGGACCTTGCCGCGGACGTCGCCGAGGCTCTGCGCCGCCGGGGCGTCGTGCTCATCGCCGAGGGTCACGTAGAGCTTGCCGTCGGCGCCGAAGGCGATCCTCCCGCCCTTGTGGCAGCAGTCGCCACCGGCCGGGAACGTGGCGATGACCGTCGCATGGGTCCCGGTGCCGTCGCAGTCGGTCCAGCGGATGACGTGCTGCGTCTTGTAGTTGGCATCGGAGTAGAACGCGTAGACGAAGCGATCGGTCGTGAAGGTCGGACTGATCGCCAGGCCCAGCAGCCCGCGCTCGCTGTATGTGCCGTTGGGCTCCGTGGTGACCGTCCGAACCTTGGCGAAGACCCGGCTCGCGCCGTTCTGCCAGACCCGGACGGTGCCCGAGCGCTCGGTCCAGAAGAGCCGCCCGTCAGGGGCGAACGCAAGCGCCGTGGCAAAGTTCGCCGGGATCGTGCCGTGAGGGGACGGCTCGCCCGACGAGGCCACGCAGGCGTTCGGCGTGGGCGTGGCCGTCGCCACTGCCGGGGTGGGCGTCGCCGTGCCGGCAGGTGAGGCGCTCGGACTGGTGCGGGACGGCGAACCGCACGCCGCGACGACCACCAGCACGCTGAGGAGAGCTACCCGTCTGCCGACCACCTACCAGAGGTTAGCCGACGGCGACGTTTTGGTCCTCGTCCACACGGATGGCATCGGTGTCGAGGTGCTTTCGGCCCCAGCCACCGATCTCGTCGATCACGCGCTGCAGGTCGACACCGGCCGGCGCCAGCTCATACGATGTGCGCGGCGGCATCTGGGAGTGCACGGTGCGGGTCACGATCCCGAGCTCCTCGAGATGATCGAGGCGCACCTTCAGGGTCGCGGGGTTGCAGCCGCCGACCCTACGCCCCAGTTCGTTGAACCCGAGGGGGCGTTCCAGGAGGGCGCGAACGATGTGCATCGTCCACTTCTCCTGGAGAACCTGGATCGCCTCGTGGACCGGGCAGTACTCACGCTCGGTGTTCATACATGCGGGACCTCCATCCCGCTCAGATCTTAGCCCCGCCACTCTGGCGACGTCGAGGACTTCACTACTTGACATAATATAGCACTATATCCTACGATGTGCTCACCGGTCGAACGAGTGACCGGAGCCGTCCGGGGGCACACCCGGAGCAAGGAGTTGACAGATGAGCTGGTCCATGGACCCCCACCATACGGCGGTGACCTTCAGCGCGAAGCATCTCGGCGTCGCGACGGTGCGCGGCCGTTTCACCGAGATCGCGACGAACCTCGACCTCGACGACCCGAATGATCCGACAACCGGGCGTGGCTCGGTGACCATCCAGGCTGCGAGCGTGGACACCGGCAGCGAGATGCGCGACGGTCACCTCAAGGGCGCCGACTTCTTCGATGTCGAGAAGTACCCGACGATCACCTTCGCCGTCAAGTCGATCACCAGGGCGGGCGATGACTACAAGGTCACCGCGGACCTGACGATCAAGGACGTCACCAAGGAGATCACGCTCGATTACGAGCACAGTGGCAGCGCGACCGATCCGTACGGCAACATCAAGGTCGGCGGCACCCTGACCGGCAGCATCAACCGCAGCGACTGGGGCCTCGTCTGGAACGTCCCGCTCGGGAGCGGCGGTGTGCTTGTCGGCGAGAAGGTCAAGCTCGAGATCGACGGTGAGCTCAGTCTCGACAAGGCGCCCGAAGCGCAGGGCGCAGAGCTCGTCGGCGCGACAGCGTAATCCGTTGCATTTGAGAGGTTGTTGACGATGGCCGAGAAGATCCGCTTCTACTTCGATCCGCTGTGCCCGTGGTGCTATCAGACCTCACGCTGGGCGAGACGTCTCGATGAGCTCGGGGTTGTGGATGTGGAGTGGCGCGTGTTCTCTCTCGCCATCGTCAACCGGGGCGACGAGGGGCG
>Ga0307372_10009370_pt1 | contig 13519 bp, 12 predicted proteins | sample OX1MG_FD_202533 | JGI IMG/M metagenome (GOLD analysis project Ga0307372, IMG submission 202533) | Soil microbial communities from Risofladan, Vaasa, Finland - OX-1 | ecosystem: Environmental > Terrestrial > Soil > Coastal area > Acid sulfate soil | place: Finland: Risofladan, Vaasa | collected...
ACACCGGCGCGGATATCTGACACTCCTTCATTCGACTCGCATAACCTGCGGGAGAAGATCCTTGCGCCCTGTTGACAGCGGCGGCCAAATGGTGACCCCTTTGACGCCATGATGCTAATCTCAAACTAACCCCGGTTGAGGGAGGCAAAGTACCGTCCCCAAAGGGGAGTACAGCAAATCATGGGGGCAATGTTCAATCAGCACATAGGGTCTAAGGCTAGCGTCAACACACACAAAAAAGTAGCGAATATTAATGAAACCGCAGGTCAATTTGGTGTATCTGCGAAGGATTGCGCCTGCAAATGGTCCGGCTACGGCCCTGGCACATCCCTGAATCTTGAGCGCTAAACCCCGCCGGCTCTTACAGTCCAGAAGTTTTTACCTGGCATGGCCGGTCAATACTGAAATTCTGAAATGTAGTGGACAATATCGGTTGGAACTGCAGGTCAACGATGGCCCAAACAGGTGATCAAATGAGCGGCTTTCCCAGCAAAGCCGCTTGGCGACGATCAAGAAACGGGGTGAGACGTTGGATATCTGAATCGGGAACCCTGACGGCTGAGCAGGTCTCACGCCATCGCCGGCAAACCTCCAAAACACTGTCCAGATGCTGAGTTGCTTCTCCACGCGACAGTCCAAAACTTGACGCAAGCCGAAGGGCCCCAGACCTATCCGGCGGCGACGGAGACCCCAAAAAATCGAGGGCATGGTCTGCTTGGCCCGGTTGTGGCACCAAATCATAGGCGGGTGACAATCTCAAGCTTCCCTCTTTCTGCAACAAACTGAAATTACCCGGGTGATCATCGGTATTGCCCAATGCGATGTTGAATACCATCTGCCGGTAAAGCCATGGTAGATCGGACGGGTCCGCACGCAATCGCACAGCATCGGCGAGATCGGTATAGGACACACTGCCGGTACTATCCATCACGGTACCCAACGTCAGCATATGGTGGGATCCAAAACGCCCCCCATCCAAAGGCTGCAGGTCAAAGCGTTGGACAAGTAATACAGGATGTCGCGCAGTACCAGCAACCTTAAAACGTGCTGGCGCCAGCTCGGCCTGCTGAGCGAGTGACAGGAAGGCAGCTTCTAGCCTGACTTCATCTTGTGCGTCGTCATGACGTGCGAATTTCGCAATCCAATGCCGCCCGTCCCTCCGGTCCGCAAACAGTGCCTTGGGGCGGGCACCCCCTGCGCTCGTACCACCTCGATAAAGGCGCTGTAGCAGTGGATCTGCAATGGGCTCACCCCGGGCAAAGAGATCGGCGGCCTCATCCAGCGCAGTGAGATTGCGCTCGCCAAGCACTGGATGCGTGGGTGGCCGGCGTTCATGGAATGGTGTAAATGACAGCGCACCGAGTGTACGTCCGCCCGCGGCGAGCAGCAGGTCAGGACCGGGCGACAGAATGTGGCCACGGTGCAGGTTGTATTCCTCAGCGAGCAACTTCCGGCCCCACCGTCCAGGTAAGGCATCGGCCAGAACCGCCGGAAAACCAGGATGACGGGGAATACGAATGGAATCAGGCTGCAGCGGTAAGTGCGCGGGATCCAGGGGGAATGCCTGAGGGGACCTGAGCCAGTTATCCGTGTAACGGAACTCGCCGGCCTTCACCTCCTGGTTCCCGGGCGAAGGCTCCTCGGTGACTAACTCGGCCGCTCGAATTGTGTTGCCATCCGGCAGCGTGACCCAGATTGCAATCGCTTTCATGAGCGCCGGCGCCGTGCGCGTTGCCGGGGAACAGCAGTCGGGACGGCGTCAAAAAGGGATTGGTGGGCCAGTAGCTGATTGAGTTCGTCCAGACGTCCGAGCGCATCCAGTGCCTGAATCCAGTCCCCCAGGTGTACGCGGGGATCCCCCCGCTCTAACCGCCGGTAGGAACGGGCGGTCAATCCAAGCCGTCGCCCGAACAGCGACTGCTCTTCATTCCTGGCAAGGCGTGCGGCATGGAGGCGCTCACCCATGCGGGCTAAGTAGGCAGATTGTCTTTTGCTAAGAGGAATCATTTATACCTATTATACCTACTTTATGGATTTAAGGGTCATGATATCCGCCTATAAAATGAATTTTTTCTCCACTGTATTGTATCCGCTGTTTATACCACTTTAGTCGGCACACGCGCGGGCCAGATTCAGGTCCACTGAATACCAGCACTTGTGGACACCTAGCTCTGAAAGATCATGTTAAAGCTGGTTTGTATTTCAGACGTTAATGGCCCGATTCCGGGCGAGGCGACGTATATCGCCCTTATTCAGGATTTGGTATGCGAGCTCATCGTTACCACGGAAATTTCGCCCGTGGGCATTCGGGTGCTGAGTACTGGATTTCCTCTATTCGTCGCACCGACACATTCGAAAGGGAAGTCCAATACCCAATACCAGTTGGTACGGGGCACATTCCTGTACTACCTCTCCGTCGCCGTATCCATGCAATCGGAAGTGTGGTGCGTCATCCTTTCAACTTCAGAGGCCCGCAGGTTACCTGATGAAAAGCAATTTCTAATCGCATTATTCGGGCTCCTTGGGATGCAATCAAAAACGACTTCTTATCACTCACTTGTCAGGGTTTTTAAACATTTCGATCGTCGAGAACTGAAATATATCTTCCCGAATATTAACAATCTTGGCACCTTAGCAAGGCGCTGCGGTCGGGCGCCTGAAAGTCTCTACACCATTGCGAAACCACCCGAATCGATAGCAATAAGACGTTATGCACATCAATCATCACGCCCAGCTGAAGAGACAAATAAATGACACGATCTGCGCTGCGTCAACTCGACGAGGTCATAGCCATTCCGGATGACAATCCAGAATACGAGTTGTTTATCTCTGGCGTCGCAGATGTTCATGAGGTTATTGAGAAACTCGGTTTCTCGAGTATTGTAGCGAAACGAGCATCTGCGGGCAAAACAAAAATGCTTCGCACAAGCCGGGCGTTCCTGCGCGGCGTTTGGACGACATGCGCCACATATTGCCTCATCGCGTGGCCTCTGGTTGATATGTCGCATCATGACAAACCTCTTGCTCTCAAAAAGCTTCTGACAGAGGCACATCTTCGCATCCACTTCCAAATGGAGAATGGTGTAAAGCACTATCAATCGCGCCTGGTCGAATCCTTCCTCGCCTATCGTACCCTGGCGAGTCACACGGATTGGAGAACTTTTTGCATCCCCTCACCGGTCGGAAAAACGACCGAAATATTTCTCAGTGATCTACAGCAGGCATCGATCAATCAGGATAACAAGACATTGAATGAGCTGCGGCGCGCATTCGAGGCAGCACTCACTGGATCCGGTGGTCACGCGCGCAGTCAGCCCCTTCTCAGTGATGAGGATACCGTCGAAACCTTATCAGAGGTGATTGAGGATGATGAAGGAATGACCGGGTTTATTGAACAGGATGTGTTGCACCTCAACGAGCCTGAATTGCTGAAATCACTCGGGCTGGCGGGAGAGGAAGCGGGGTCTGGCCCCCTGCATTACCGTTCCTCGCATGATGTAGAACACGCAGCGGGTGAATCGGTTGCAGCGGTGGTCTTCCGCCGTCGCCACACCGCCGTACATATCGCCCGAGCCCACCAGCTGCTACCGCATGACATCAATCAATTATCGCTCACGGATTTTTATCAATGTGTCCAGGCGTTGCCCAGCGCCGCAAAGCGTGTGGCTAAGCGGCTATACATAAACAAAGACGAGATTATTGCGTTCGTCACGCTTTGCTTTTGTTTGTCGCGCCCGTCCGAATATGTACGAACAATTCGCAATTTACCGGGCCCCGGAGCACTCGCGAATTCGATAAATGCCGCGGCATTGTTACGCGACTCCTGGACAATTGTCTTACCCGTATACCATCCAGAGCAGTCGCGCAAGGCCAAGCCAAAATGGGCTATTTACGCAAGACCGACCCAGGACCGTGTGTTCCTCCCTCTCCCGAAATTCGCCCAGAGGCTGCTCTCGCGACATGTAACCCGGATAAGCCGATCCGCAAAAAATCCTGATGTCCTATTTGGCAGATCGTCGGCATCCTACGACAGCATCCTGCAGGAAACGGTTGCCGAGCTCAGGAATATGACCGGCTCGCGCATAACCGTTAAGCGCCTCTGTCGGCAACTGGCGCTGACACTAGCCAACTATTGTGGAGACCTCACGCTCGCGTCGGCGGTTTTAGGCCAATCTGTCGCGGGCTTGCGTTTGCCTGGCCTGTATTATCTCGCGGTCAATCAGACAATGCTCGCAAAATTGTATTGGAATTGCACCGCGCGAATGTCATTGATTATTAACAGGCATGTTGGTTGGTTTCTTGGTATTCCAATGAAAAGAGACCAGCTCGTCGGGAGTCAGGTGCGGCCCCAATCCCAATTTCTGGAAGATTATGTCTCGGATCTTCGCAACGCAGTAATTCACTACCGTAAATATCGGCTACGCCGTTCGAGGCATCTCGTTGATTTTCACAATGCCTTCACCCTGTATTGCCTCAACATGGTCTGTGCCATGACTGGGTATCGCGCGGTGAAGGATCCCTTTCATCGCTTTGATGAACTCGACCCCGTGACCGGGTTGTTGATCATATCGGATAAGGATTTCGATGACTATCATGCTGCACGGCTGGTGTGGGTGCCCGACCTTGTGGTCAAACAACTGCAAACCTATCAGATCTGGCGTACGCGATTAATGCGCCTCTTGGACTTATCCGCAACCTTGCCATTTTTCTATCGTCTCACAATCGACAGAAAGGCAAAGCGCCTCAGCGTCTGGGAACACGAACGGGCTATTGCGTGGACCTGGAAGCTGCCGCTCAATGCCATGCGCCATGAACTGCGCTCCTATCTGACCGAAGCGGCAGTTCCCGGTGAAGTCATCGATGCATTTATGGGTCACGCGGCTTATGGTCAGGAGGCGTTCGGGCCGTATTCCGGTATGTCACCCATAAAGTATTGCGAAACTTTGAAGAAGCCGCTCGAGACTTTGTTGAAGCATATGGGATGGACATTGATCAAACCCTAAGTGACATCATGGATTACGACACAGAAATCTGGGGTACGGACGTTACTCCGATCAACGCAACTCATGCGATCGACCCTCGTCGCCGGGCGGCGAAAATCCAACACGATCGGGAGCGTCGGCATGTGCGAGCTTTAGTGGCTAAGGAACACCCTTCGCTCTTGAGTGGTGAGCAGAATATTGAAGTTCCACCTGTAACGATCTACGCAGTGGTTGGGGTGATTGCCAACGAATCGAATGGCAGAGGCCGTAGGCGGTCGCACCAATACTTCGTCAAATGCCTGGAGCAGGGCGTTAAAAAACGCGGCTGGAAATTACCAATACCGTCACCCTATATCACTCTTCCTCACGCTCCGTCACTATTCTCAACAAAGAAATTCACGCTGCTTCCAGAACTACGCGCGCAGGAACAGGCGTTTATCGAATCGCTTACGTACTTAGATCCCCGTCGTCTGGCATCCAGGTATGCGGAATCCAAGCAGGATGGCTTAACGAACCCGGTATCTCTAAGTCATGTGATGGTCGGTCAACTAATTTTCTGTGCCGTGCGCTATGGGGGCCTCATCAAACCTAGACTTCTGGATGCCTTCTTACACGCAGTTTCGCACTGGGATGGCTCACTTCTTACCCGGTCCATGCTGTCACTTGAGCTTGGTATCCAGCACACGTTGCCGCCTACACGCTGGTATCCTGATCCGCTCACCACCATCTTAATCCTGCGCTTTAAGGCAGCCCTGCAATCCAGGCAACTTGAGCTACCGACTGAGGGCTGGAAGCAGCTGCTCAGGGACTTCTTGCGTAACCTGCAAACCCATGGCGCACGAGTGTCAACCAGTACCGAGCTTTTTTTGAAGCCGCTATGGTGGCATGCTGCATCGAGCGGCGAGCGTGCGTGGCACAGTGGATGATAGGCAAAACTGCCTCCTCCAAGTTGGCCTCTCGGCACCGAACGCCGCGTGCGACTGGGTGAGCGCCTGAAGGCCAAAAACTTCCCCGAAGAGCCTACCGAGGCACCGATTCCGCTGGATGCACGGATATATACACGGCAAATCACTTCGGCAACGAACGACGTACTTAAAGCCTACAAAGCTCTTCTCCAGTGTTTTCAATTTCCCAAACGGCACGGGTGGCAAACGGAGCTTGTACAGGCACTCCGGATATGACTTCGCAACTATGGAGACAGCACAGGACTCGTACCTTCACTGCTCGTGCAGTGGCTAATCGCCATAGCCGAACGGCGTTGCCCAACTCATGAAGCGGTCGGAAGTTCAGAATCGGTTCACACCTACCTGACACGTATCGGCAGATCGATGTTTTTAGGATCGTTGGACTTCGACACCGACAACCACAGCGAGACTGAATCCTGGATTGAACTCTACCAGTGTGTTGTGAATGATAAACGGGGCAAGATAGCGCGTCGCAATGCCATCTTGCAATGTCACTCATTTCACGCCTTCGTATCCCGGCAGCTTGATATACCGCACATCAATGTAGCAGCAGAGTTCGGTCTTTTTTGGAAGCGTGGCGAGCGCTGTGTCAATGCCAACTATATCAGTCCTGCCGAGTTCGCTCACACCGAGAGCCTGCTGATGGAAACGGATGGGGGACACCTCTATAAAGAAATATTAAACCTTGCCTATTGGAGTGGTCTTCGCATCAGTGAGATCACGGGACTGTTACTGAGCGACATCAGAATACTCAAAATTCCGCGCAGCACAGCCACGTTGGTCGAACTCGTCGTCAGCACCAATCGAAAGCATCGCCTGAAAACCTATCATTCACATCGCATAGTACCGCTCTCACTTCTGATGCCTGCCAAGCGTCTTAAGGATTTTTTGGCCTACTACGACGGGCGGGTGGCCGAGACACGCGGGAAATATCACGACGAACGGATATTTCTGTTTGCATCCCCGGGGACCGATACAAATCTACCGGAAATCGAACCGGTGCGCAGATATGTACAAGAGGCCCTGCGCCGGGTCACTGGCGATAAAATGCTCACCTTTCAACATCTGCGACACTCTGCCGCCAACAATTGGCTACTGATGCTGGCTGCCCAGGGAGCAGACGACCCTGTCTGGACACTTTTTGCCCGCCCACCGGAAGAGCTCCTGGAAATCGCAAGCGCCTTTCGCAACAAAATCCTTTTTAATGGCCACAACGAACGACGTATCTTGTACGCAGTAGCGGGACTCCTGGGTCATGCCAGTCCGGATACAACTTTGGGGAGTTACCTCCATGTAATTTCCTGGCTCCCCGAGATTGAACTCCGGCGTGACAGATCATCGAGTCGCTACCACACACTGCGGCGCTCAATCGTGTTGGATTCCGTGATGCTACAGATTAATCAGGAAAGCGCTCGCGTCTGGCGACAGCACCACGATCGGAAAAGTCTTCATCCACTAATCGATCGCATGAGTAAAATTGCGGGTGTGATAAAAACTAAACCGTCGTATTCAATCAAGGTCAACAATTATGGAAAGCTTCATATTGGTGCGCTTGCAAGCCTAACAATACCATCGCCCTATCAAATTTACGAGGTGATCTGGCTGTTTGCAATCCAGAAGCGCTCACCAGCGAATATCGCAGAACAGGTGAGATTACCAGTTGAACATGTGAAATCGATTCTGACAGGCGCCAGGGCCATTGGATCCATGCAGTCTCGCAGCCGATTGAAAGTATACAAACAATCCCCTAAAACGCGTTTTTTCAAAAACGCCAAAAAGCGTCACAACAAATCAATGGATCTTTCACGCCATCCTGCCATTCCTGGGTACATCCCTGCCTTACCTCATCTACGGCGTGACCGTGAAGACATGGAACTGTTTTGGAAGCGGTTTACCGAATCAGCTGCATTTAAAAAAACCTGGAACACCTACCATTCAGAAAGTCCAGTAACCCGCTCTAAAATAGAGGACGCGTTGTACAGAGGAATGAGAGCGTTCGCACGTCAGGCACATGTGTATAGTCATGACGTCAAGTTATACGATGGCCAATTGCAAGAGGTCACCGATTACGTGCGCCTCCTTGGCAGGTTCTTCCCGAAAAATCGTATATTCATCCATGTTCGACCACATATCAGGTACTCTCCAGATGTAGTGCTAAAGCAAATCAAAAAACTATTTAAGGCGCCGGAGATCATCTTTGAATTAGGGGGGCCGACTAAACGTGCCAGAAATGGATGGCGGTATGGCAGGTTCTCACTCAAACTAATTCGCGAAAATTCGAGTAGCGCCAGCCAAAAGGCGACTTCCTACGGTGCTTGGTTTGCTCAGTATTGTTCGGCGGTGATGCTTGCTTCCTTAAAGCGAGACGGAAAAATGGAATCATGAGAAGACATAGCGCCAGAATAAAGTATTTGAACGAACATATTGCGGATCCATTAAAAATCATGATCCGGTGTGCTGTCCACATGTCCGCTATGGGTATACTCACGATTTATGCTCGGAAATTTCGAATACGGTGCGTCCCAGTTAGTTGTATTCCTGTTTCACAAAAACACCTTGGGTTCCGTAGCAGGGCCATCCCTGCTTGTTCTTGTGGCTATTCAGAGTGCCGTCATACTTGCTTCTCCGAAAGAGCTTATGGCACATCGGGCAACGGAATACATAACGCATTTCACCAGCTCGATACACGCCAGATCTTCTCTTAGGGCCAAACGATGCCCGTCTGGGTCCTCCTCCCGTGGCCACCGGAGGCGCTGTTGCCAACGATGTATGGGCGGCTATTTCAACCGGATATCGCGGTTTGAATGATTGCGATATTGCCTTCACACTCTGGATGCGATCGAGTCGATATGAGCGTGATTCTCCGGTCAGTGGCTTGACGGCATACAGCAGAAAATTACCCGTCTGTGAGCGGCGAATCGCATAGGGCTCGATCAGCCTTTTCGAACCTTGGTATCCCAATTCGATACACAACAGATTGGAGGCTGCAAAGCGAATCTCCTCAATGGAGGTAGTAAATCCCCACACCTGGGGGCGTTCCGGCATCACCCAGCTGGTATCGATTGCTTCGACACCAACGATATTGATAGGGGCGGCAGCCGTTTGCACGGCTGGCACTGCCGCGGACAACCACTCAAACATCGCCGGAATTTCAGCGAGGAAATCCAGCAGGCTCGGCAACGCCGGAAGCTGATGCCCAAGCATCCGGTCCCAGGAGGCTTCGAGATCCGGTTTGGCCTCGTGATTCAGAATGATCACCGCGGTCGGCACTGGGATTTGTTTGAATTCACACTTACGCCCCAGTACCCGCAGCACGTCTTTTGCCGCGGCGGTATCACGCCGATTCCTGTATATATAGATTACGTCGTAGAGGTCTCGCGGACGCAGGCGTTGCTGTAGTGCGCGGATTTTCTCTGCGAAAAGCTCATCAAATGGATAGCAGATGGCTTGGATGCCGCCGGTCGGCTCGTCCGTATAGGGATGGAATACCGCGCGTTCCTCAGGATGTCGTACCACGACCTCATCGGTCGTTAAATCGAGCTTGATACGCGGGGCATCGCCCATACGCCCCAATGGGCCGCGATATGGTACGCGGCCCTCGGCCGACAGCCCGCCGCGTGGATTTCTCAGAATCTCAAATCGGATATCTCCCGGGATCATGTCCAGACCGCTTTGACCACGCATCCATTCGGCGATAGCAGTAAACCGCTCCTTTAGGAAAGCTTCATTGAAATGCGCCGGTTCGGTTACAGTGAAATCCAGATCCTCTGAGAACCGATAGGTCTCGAAATAGCACTTCTTAAGGCACGTGCCCCCCTTAAATATCCACCGGCTGCAGAGTTGATCGTCTGCATGAATGCCCGCCAGCAACCATCCAAGCGCATAGTCCTTCTCGATAACGTTCGCCTCGAGCCCCATCTCCCGGCTTAGTTCCAATATCTCTTGGCGATCAATCATCGACCGGCTCCAGAGTTGCCCAACGTTCCGGCACCCAGAGCCGCCAGCGCGTTATGAGGCGTGGGCAGGCTTGATCAGGGTCTAATTTGGAGTTGCCTGTCGTCAATAGCATCTGGCATGCCTCGGTAGCATCCTGCGCCTTGGGGGCATAACGTTCTAGAAAATATCCCAGGCGTTTGACCGTCGCCCCGTTGTTGATGCGCGATGCATAATTGACGAGTTGATTGATGTCTGCATCCCTGCGTTTCTGGTATTCGCGGAACATATCACTCAGACTTTGCAAGCCGCCGGCGAGTGCCGGTGATTCCATCATGTCCACGATAGTTCGCGCGGCATCGGATACTTGGATGCGTATCGGACCCCGCCAGATGGGACGTATCCCGAATACCTGGTCCTGCTTGATTACCCGGATGAGGAAATCCATGCCGGCAATGGATTCACGCACGCGCCGAGGGCGTTTGGTTGTGATGACCACTGTTGTTCTGAAGATTTGCTCGGTCAGATCCCAATAGTTCGCCGCGGACCAGCCACCGATGTAGCAGGGACTGAAAAGCCGGTCTGCGATGACCCATGGATCATCCAGGACTGGTGTGGCAGTTGCTGCTTCAATCGGGATAGGCTGATACAGACCGCGACGGAGACGAGCCATCCACCCGGAAGCAGCCCACCTGGATAACTGTAAAGCGGCAGCCTGACTATCTATGCCAAGTACCTTGGTCACGTCTTTTACTGAGACGGGTCCCTTGGAGGCCCGCACAACGGCCGCAAGCCGCGTCCGGCTTAGGTTTCCCAGTCCTTTTAGACCGCCTTCTTGTGTATACTTAGTAAGCATTTTATATCTGATAAAGATATTTAATGCTCTTATTATATACTTAAATCAAGCTTAATAGTATATTATGTGTGTAATAACTATCCGATATTGATAGAAACTGAAGTTCTATAATACTAGATAATTCAAGGCCCTACAGCAGTATCCAAAAATCCGAACGGCTGGAAACGCGGGAGATCGTCGTTGAGTGATTTCGGGTGGAGGTCCCACTGCCATGGGTTATTCGAGTTGCCCACGGCGGTGTAACCTTGGATTTCGCCTACTACACGCGATCGAACTTGGTTTTTGTTATAAGCGCCAAGACCTGGACAACTTGCCAGTCCTTCTCGATAAGAACCTCAGTCATACCCAAGGCGCCCACGACAGCGCCAAGCTCTTCAAGAGTTGGTGCGTTCAAACTCGAGATACATTCCGTTATAACCGATCTTGCGCCGCACGCGTTTATCAATAGCAATCACACGACCCGCGGGAACTTGTGTGGTCTGTCCCTCGTTGTAGAAACGCTCAGCTGTTGAAGCGCGCAAACCGACGTTCAGTTTGCGCAACGCCTCCTCACCCAGGCGCCGGATGCCGATACGGGGAACAGGCCGGTCACCCGCCATCGGTGAATACATTGCTTTCGCATAAAGTCCATACCCGACACGAACCAGTGCCCCGTCCCTGACTAATTCCCTTAAGGCCCGTCCAACCTGGTCGTATCCGGCCAGCCCCGCGAAATCAGCCCGTAAATAGACCTCGGATTTGCGCCGCTTAACAGACTTGTAGATCATCTTCTTAAGATTATCCATAATATTCAATAAGATAGATATTAATAAACGAGCCAAAATACGACAATTTCTATGGGTAGTATAGGCGCCCTATGCTCCCGGAGCAACCCCGCGCCTTAGGCTTTTATATAGGGCCCTTTTAAAAGTTTCGGGGGTGTTCCTTTACTCAGATAAGAACGGGATTCAGAACGTAAAAACAGATGTACTGAACCAAATCTTAAAGCAGAACTTTGCGGTACCGATTCTTTGAAACAAGAAGACTGGCTGGCTGGGTTAAATGCTTTGAGCCAATGAGTAAACTACTACATTCCCTGTCATAGATTTTCCAACTCAGGTCACTCACTTCGCCCAAAGGATCAATAACCAAATACCACCAATTTTATGTCCTTAAAACTTTCAGCAATAATTTTGCTTCCTCCGATAGGGCACATTCCGGCGTCATTACAGCACCTTTCAGACTTTCGCGGCTTATCGTACTCTGTTCTGGTAAAGAATGTTCAAGAAAATTTGTAAGCAGAGCCTTGGCCCTATGTAGGCTCGCGCCATATCGCGCAATGATCGTTCCCGGTTGCGGTATCAGCATGATCGGCCGGGTTGTCCTTCCAGCAGTCGTAATCGGTGACGATACCAACCGTCGCGTAACAAAGCTGAGCCTCCCGCACCAAGAACACTTCGGGAACATTGGTCATGCCAACAAGATCTCCGCCTATCTGACGTAAAAAGTGGCTTTCAGCCCGAGTGCCTAGCCGCGGGCCATCGACACAGATATATGTTTTTCCGCTATGAAGAATGACATTTATACGCCCAGCCGCTTCAGCGAGTCCCTTAACAAGATTAGGGCAAACAGGCTCAGCTGTTGAAACGTGCGCTGTAATGCCGTTGCCGAAAAACGTCTTGGTACGCCCGTCCTTGACCCAATCGATATATTGTGTCGGTATAGCTAAATCGCCTGGTGCAATATCATTCCGTAAACTGCCGACAGCGGAAAAGCCAATAACCTGAGCTACGCCGACTTGTTTAAGAGCGTAGATGTTGGCTCGATAATTGACTTCGTGCGGCAAGAATTGATGGTGTACCCCGTGACGCGGCAGGAACATCAGTTCCTTGCTTGCATAACACGCTTTAACTAAGGGAGCTGAAGGTCTACCAAAGGGTGTGGAAACATCAATCTTCTCGACGATATCCAGTCCTTCGAGTTCGTAGAAGCCCGTTCAGCCGATAATGCCAAGCATGTTTGATTTCCTTCGTCTTGTTACCTAACAATGTGCGCCCAAAGAAACCGCTGCATTAATTATTGACTCAGGAGGATAATCACGCGCTCTCGTGTCAATAAATAGCCTTGTGCATGAAACAATGCTTAAAGCGCATTTTATATCGCCCTCCGAGTCCATATATCTTCTACTCTACTATTTCAAAGCGCCACGCGGCGCAGACGTAAGGCGTTGCTGATCACAGATACGGAACTGAAGCTCATGGCGGCGGCCGCGATCATGGGGCTGAGCAGCCAACCAAACACCGGGAAAAGCACACCGGCCGCCAGCGGAATGCCAGCACCGTTGTAAATGAACGCGAAAAAAAGGTTCTGGCGGATGTTGCGCATCGTCTGATGTGACAGCCGCCGTGCTTTAGCAATGGCGCGCAGATCGCCCTTGATCAGAGTCACCCCGGCGCTTTCCATGGCCACATCGGTACCCGTGCCCATGGCAATACCCACATCGGCCTGTGCCAATGCCGGAGCATCGTTGACCCCGTCGCCCGCCATCGCCACCACATGCCCCTCCTCTTGCAGACGTAGAATGATGGCGTGCTTGTCTCCCGGCAGGACATTGGCATGCACTTCATCCAGGCCCAAACGCTTGGCGACGCTTCGCGCGGTACGCTCGTTGTCGCCGGTGAGCATGACCAACCGAATCCCCTCGCGACGCAGGATGCTGATGGCCTCCGCCGTAGTTTCCTTGATCGGGTCTGCGACACCGATAAAGCCGGCAGGGCGTCCGCCCACCGCCACCAGCATCACGG
>Ga0307372_10009373_pt1 | contig 13512 bp, 15 predicted proteins | sample OX1MG_FD_202533 | JGI IMG/M metagenome (GOLD analysis project Ga0307372, IMG submission 202533) | Soil microbial communities from Risofladan, Vaasa, Finland - OX-1 | ecosystem: Environmental > Terrestrial > Soil > Coastal area > Acid sulfate soil | place: Finland: Risofladan, Vaasa | collected...
GGCACCAGCCCCCTAAGTATTTGATTTTTCGTCGTTTTCTCCGAACAATTCGATTCCCACTTTCGGCATGCGACAGAGAAATCGTGCGTTCTTCTCGCCTTAAACACGCTTATCTGCGCAGGACTTAGCGGGTGATGAGAGCGTTGAAGGGATCGTTCGGCGTTGTTGAGCGCACGAGGGCGTCGGTCGGCGCACTTGGTCAACCGAAGAAAAGTGTTGGTATTTTTGTTGGTATCTAGCGCCCCTGTTGGTATCGACGCGGGTTTGAACCGATCGTCGAGCTGACGCACATGTTTGCTGAAACGACGCACTAGGGTTGAATACCGATGGGCCGTGCCGAGCGGCTTGGCTTCCGGCTGGATGAAGGAACCAAGGAGCTCATCGAGCGCGCGGCACACCTCGAACACCACGGATTTCGGTGTGACGGCGCTCGCCGATGCGGCGCGTCGGACGATCGCTCAGCATGAGATGCTCGTGCTGTCCGGGCGCGATCGGCAGGCGTTCTTCGACGCTCTCATCAACCCACCGGAACCGGGCGAGCGGTTCATTCGGGCTTTCACCGAGCATAAGCGGCGGGTTGTCCCGTAAATGCAGCGGGCGCCAACGCCCGATCTCAAGATCGAGCCCTTAGGATCGCATTACAACCGCGCCGGCTTCACGTGCGGCGTCGGGGCCTCGACCGATATTTCCGCACGCAGGCGAGCCAGGATGTGCGGCGGCGGGCCAACGGTGTCTTTGTCCTAGTCGATCCGCGCGAGCCGAACGACGCCCTCGGTTATTATACGCTCTGCGCGACGGCACTGCCGCAAGGCGATGTGCCGCTTGCAGCGCGGCAGCAAGCGCGTGTCTTGCTGCGATCAATGCCGCCCACTCGCCAATGTCGATTGCACCGGCCACGGGCTCACGTCAACTCCCAACGCGAGACACTGATCGCCGCACAGGCTCGTTCGGCGTAAAGCAACCCTTGGCACTTCGTTCAGTGCCGGTACGATGGCGGATCCTCTTGATCTTCCCCGAAGACTTTGCCGATAGAGCCGAACGCGAGGCCGACAAAGGAAACGCCGATCGCAAGAATGATGAATAGCTCGATCATGGCACAGCATCCCGCCGGACAGCATAATAGTCCCAAGGGCGGCACGCGCTTTGACCTATATCAATATCGTGCGGCGCTGGTGGGGTGACAAGGGCGCGGGTGTATGCTTTTGAGAGCATGCTTGTTGGGCGTTCGCCGTTGTTGCGGCGGTTGTGCCGCTAAATTCACAAGCCCGGACTGGCCGCTTAGGGTAGGCGGATGACCGAACTGCTGCTGCCTCCGGCCTACTGTTCCGTGCTGGTCGCCGCCGGGCGATCCGCGGTTGCCGAAGCGCGCGTGGCGGCTGCTGGCGGCCTCGAAGAGGGCGCGATCTTCTGGTCGGATCGTGCCGACCGGCTCGACGGCGCCCTCGTGCTGCGACCCGACCGCGCCCGGCGCGAGACGCTGCCGGTGATCTATGTCGCCGCGCTCGCCTTCGCGGATACCCTCGGCGCCTTCGCGCCACCGCCGACGCCGATCTCGTTCGCCTGGCCCGGCGGCTTGCTCATCGATGGCGCGGTTGCGGGTGCGCTGTCGCTCGACTGCGCGCCGAGCGCAGCCGATGCGATCCCGGACTGGGCCGTGCTGGGTTTCGATCTGGCGCTCGCCGCGGCAGGCGATGAGCCCGGCCGCGCGCCGCATCGCACCAGCATCGCTGAGGAGGATTTCGAGGGTTTCTCGGTTGCCGCGCAGCTCGAAGGTTTCAGCCGGCATTTCCTGTCTTGGCTCGACCGCTGGGATCGCGACGGATTGATGCCGATCACTGCCGAATGGGCGCGTCGCGCATTCGGCGCGATGCTGGGAACGACGATCGACGTTCCCGGCATTGGCCCCGTAACGCCGCTGGGTCTCAGCGCCACCGGAGACCTCCGCGTGCGCCAGGGCGACGATGAGCGCGCCCTGCCGCTCGAGGCCGCGCTCGCCGATCGGGCCATCCATGGCTGAACCATCGACGGCAACGCTGCCCGATTTCTGGCTGAGCTCCGGTTTTCACCGGCTGCGGCGCGACCCGACGGGACACCTCGCGGTGACTGACGAATTCCTCCGCGCCTATCTCGAGCGACCCGAGTTGCGCCTGGTCGACGAATCCGATGCAGACGAGCATGCCTTGCATGCGAAGCTCCATGCCGAGCCGCGCGCGATGGTCACAACGCGTGAGCTGGTGGCGCTCGGTGATCCCGATGTGCGTGCCAATTACCGCATCTTTGTCGATTTCCGCGATCGGCTGGTGGCCGCGGGCACGCTCGAGAGCGTTTATCTCACGCTCCTCAAGGTCCAGCCCGTGCCGATACCGGCATTGATGCTGGATCATCTGGTGCATGCGATTTTGCGCAATATCCTGGCCGATTGCGATGATCCCATGGCTTTGCGCGCAGCCGAATTGCTATTCCGAACGCAGAAGGTGACCGTGACCGACGGCGCGGTGATGGTGGCAGACGAGGAGACCGTCGAGGTTACCGCCCGCACCGGCGGCCTGGGTTCGCTCGGTCGCCTGCTCGTCGAAAGCGCGACGCCGGTCGGAGAAATCACCCTCGACGTGCTCTCGAACGAGAATGCGGCGCTCTATTGGGAACGCAGCGACCGGTTCGACACCGTGCTCGACCTGTCGTTCACGCGGCCCGGCCTCGATGCGCTGTGCCGCGTTCTCGAGCGCTGGGTTGCGCATTTCCTTGGCGTGGCGCTGCGCATCGAGCCGGTGCGCCAGATCCGCGACGAGCGCTGGTCATGGCATGTCGGGCTCGACGCTCAATCCACCTCTATCCTCAACGCGCTTTATCGTGGCGAGCCAGTTTACGAGGCACGGTTGGCGCTGCTGATCGCGCTGTTCCGGGCGACGTCCGTCGATCCCGGCGACATGCGGTCCGATCTCGCCGGCAAGCCGATCTATCTCGGCCTGGCGATGGACGGCGCCCGGCGCGTGCGCTTGAAGCCGCAGAACCTGCTGCTCAACCTGCCGCTGGCGCGCGAAACCTGAGGGGAGGGATCATGAGCGTCGCGCAGTCCCCGCTCGACCGGCCGGCGGCGCGCGGTGTCGCGACCGCCGTCGCGCTCGTCGCGCTCGGCTTGGTCGGCTGGCTGATCTATATCGACAATCGCGAGGATCCCGCTGTCGCCGTCTGCATCAAGCAGCATACCGCCGCCATCCAAAGCGCACACGACCACGGCGCGCTGCCGGCGGACGTCGCCGCGCGTTTCCTCGCCAAGGTCGCCGAGTCGTGCCGGGATCAGGCCAGCTCCGCGCGCTGAGCCGTTAGTCGTGCTTCTCGCGCTCGGCGCGTTCGCGCAGGTAATCGTCGGTGGTGCGCGGCTTCGGCCGCGGCCGGCTGGCGAAGGGATCGTCGGTGCGGTCATTGATCTGGACGATGACGCGGCAGTCCTCGCACATCTGGATCAGGCGCGTGCGCTGCGCATCGGCGAACATCGAATGCTTGCCCCCGAGCTGGGCGACGATCCGCTCGATCGAACTCTTGGTTCCGAACGGCTTGCCGCAATTGATGCAGAGGAAGGGCGGCTCCTCCTTGAGGATAACTGCACTGCGCGTCGCCGCGGTGAAATCGAGCCGCGGAACGAGGCTGACGACCTTCTCGGGGCAGGTCGCCTTGCACAATCCGCACTGGACGCAGGCGTCCTCCTGGAAGCGGAGCTGCGGCATGTCGGGATTGTCGAGCAGCGCACCGGTCGGGCAGGCGCCGACGCAGGCGAGACACAAGGTGCAACCTGCGGCCTTGATCTCGACCGCGCCAAAAGGCGCGCCGGGCGGCAGGGGCACGACATCGCTCGGTTCCGGCGCGCTCTTGTGCAGCTGCGCCAGGGCGAGCCGCGTCAGGCCGCGCTTCTCGCCCAGCGGCAGGAATCCGCCGCCGGCGATCGAGGCGACATCCGGCAGGCCATAGAGCGCGGTCTCGACCGCGTCGGGATCGGCCTCGACCAGCACGTGGAGTCGGCCGCCGCCATATCCGAGCCCTTGCAGCACGGTCTCGGCGAGGCCGACCTGACCGGCCAGCGCGGCGAGCTCGTCGCGCTTTTCGGGATGGGCGAGGACGACGACCTGCGCTGCGCCATAGGCGAAGGCGAGCGCCAGGAATTCGAAGCCGAGCTGCGTCACCTCGTTGACGGCAAATGGGATGACGCGCGCCGGCAAGCCCTTGCCGAACCGCGCCATGGCGTGGATCAGCTCGTCGCCTTTGCGCGGATCGTGCACCAGCAGCGCCGGTTTCTCGCCGCCCGCTTTGGCATAGGCCGCGAGCAAGGTGCGCAGCCGCGCCGCCAGGAAATCGACTGGCGGCATCGCATAAGCCGCCGCGCCGGTCGGGCAGACGCTGTGACAGGCGCCGCAGCCGCCGCATATATAGGCATCGATGGCGACGCTATCGCCCGCCGGCGTGATCGCCGCCGTCGGGCACACGTCGAGGCAGCGGGTGCAGCCGGTCTTGCGAGAGCGCGAATGCGCGCACAACTCGCTCTTGAATTCGACATAGCGTGGCTTCTCGAACTCGCCGACCAGGGCGGTCAGCGCGAACAAAGCCGTCTGTACCGCCGCCGGGTTCCTGGGATCGGGACGCAGATAGCCATCGCGGCGCTCACCGCCGGCGAACAGCGGCGTGCCGCCGGTGAGATCGAGAATCAGATCGCAGCGCGTCATCGCGCCGTTGCGCGGCGGTTCGAAGGCGAGCGCCGTCCGCGATGACGGGATCGCCGGCGCATAGTCGTCGACAGTGATCTCGAAGGCGCCGAGGTGGCCCTTCGCCGCGGCGATGGTGCCGCGATAGATCGGCACGCTCATGACGCGCGGCGGCACGACGTCGGCCGGCTTCGACAGCAGCAGGGTGACGTCGAGCCGGTCGGCGAGCTGCAGCGCCGCCGCCAGCGCCGTCTCGTCGCGGCCATAGACGAGACAAAGTCCTTCCGATTTGAGCGTGAGCGCCGGCGCCGGCGGCGCGTCGAGCGCGGCCTCGGCGAGCAGCGCTGCGACCTTGGGCAGCGCTTGCGCCGCCTCGTCGGACCACAGCGCGCGCTCGCGGACGTTGGCGAACGCAGACGCCACGCCGGCATCGGCCAGCGCTTCGGCAAACAGCGGCTCTTCCTGCGTGCACGCAATCAGCACCGGTCGGCCGGCTTTCACTGCATTCAGCAGATTGTCGAGCTGCGCGCGGCAGAGCTGGCGGTTGACCGCCGCCGCGCCGGATGCGGCGCAGGCCTTCGCCACCGCCCGGCCGTCCATCGGCATGGTGCCGCCGCAATCGCAGAGCAGAACCGTCCTGCCGCCGATCTCCATCGCCGCCGAACATTGCACGTGGATGCTCGCGATGCCACTGGGCAATGGCGGCCCGGAGCGGCCGCTTGTCTGGTATCCCACCGCGCGCACAGGCAATTGCGCTTCGGCGGCGCGCGCCTATGATGATCGCGCATGACCGATCACTTGCCAGCCGACGCCGGGTCGGCGCCGGCAAAGAACGAGCGGGTCTGTCTTGGCGTCGTCTTCGAACGGCGGCGCATCGATCATCCATGGCAGGAATGGCGCTGGACGCCGATCGCGGTGATTCCCGGGGCCGCCGCGGTCGCCGAGCCCAGGCTGTTGCGCGAAGACAAAGATTGGGCCTGGTATCACGTGGTGACGTTGGAGCTCGAGCTCTTTCCCGGCGAGACGTACGACTACCGCCTCAACCTGTCGCAGAAGCAGCCGCTAGTCTACGTGCTGTGGCGTTCCGAGCCCGGCGCGCCCGACGACGTGCCCGACGCGTTTCACGTCACCGTCTGCCACTCGGAGACGCAGGATTATCTCGACGGCGGCGACGTCAAAGCCGAGGGCGTTCCGATGCCCGACGCTATACGATTCCTGCTCGACGATTACGTGCGCGCGTATCATGTCGACGTGCCGTTCAAGAAGCGCCAGAGCACGCCATTGATGCGAACGCGAAACGTGAAGGACAGCTATGGCTGATCCGGCGAATTTTCTCGCACGGTGGTCGCGCCTGAAGCAGGTGGCGCGAACCGCCCCAGTACCCGCCGAGGCACAAACGACGCCGGTGGCGGCGGGCGAACCCAATGCGGCGACGCCGCTCGCCGAGTTGCCGCCGGTCGAGTCGCTCACTGCCGAGTCCGACTTCAGCGTCTTCATGCGGCCGGGCGTACCCGAGGCAGCGCGCAACGCGGCGCTGCAAAAGCTGTGGCGCAGCGATCCGGTCTTCGCGAATCTCGACGGGTTGGTGGAGTACGGCGAGGACTTTGCCGCCGACTTTAAGTCCGCCGCCGTGGTCCGTACCGTTTACCGTGTACTTCAGGGCATGCCGGACGGTCGCGAGCCGGCAGCGGAGAATGCGCAACAAACGGGGTCGGCGAGCGAGAAGCCGGCCGAAGGCGCGCCGTCGCCCGTGGCGGCGACGTCCGGCGCTTCTGCGGCGGCGACCGAACCGACCGCCGAACCGCCTGCCGCAGCCAGTGGACGGGCGGAGAAGGATGGACTAGGCTAACGAACAGGGCAAAGCTGAGAACCGCTCGTCGAAGAGCGGCCGCCGGCGGGGAGAGAACGCGGATGGACGGTGCGCGCGCCCTCAACGGCGCGATCGATCCAGGAAGGCAAACGCCGGGGGTTCCGGAAGAAGAGCAGTTGCGCGCCGAAGTCTACGGCGTGCTGGCGCGCTTGCTGGCGGCGCCGCCGGATGCCGCGCTGCTCGGCGCGCTGGCGGGGATGTCTGGCGACAACAGCGAGCTCGGCGCGGCGTTCCGCGACCTCGCGCGCGCCGCTGCCACCGCCACGGCCGAGATGACGGCGCGCGAATACCACGACCTTTTCATCGGCGTCGGCCGCGGCGAACTACTGCCCTACGCCTCGTACTATCTGACAGGGTTCCTGCACGAGAGGCCTCTCGCCGAGTTGCGCGGTGCGCTCGCTGCGCTCGGCATCGCGCGTGCCGCCGACGTCAAGGAGCCTGAGGACCACCTCGCGGCCCTGTGCGAGGTGATGGCCGGACTCATTACCGGCGCGTTCGGCGCACCTGCGCCGCTCGAGCGGCAGCACGAATTCTTCGACGCCTTCATCGCGTCCTGGGCCGGGCGCTTCTTCCATGACCTGGAGGCGGCGCAATCGGCCCGGCTCTATGCCGTCGTCGGCCGTATCGGACGCCTCTTCCTCGGTGTCGAGCACACCGCCTTCGAGATTGCCTGAGATACGCAACGGAGAACTGTCATGACTGACCGTCCGCACAAGAATACCGCCAAGCGCCGCGATTTCCTGAAGCTCGTCGGGCTGGGCTCGGTCGCCGGAGCCGCCGCGCTCGCCGTCGGAACACCGCCGACGAAGGCCGAGGCGGCGAAGCCGGAGGCGGCCGGCTATCGCGAGACCGAGCACATCCGTAAGTACTACGAGACGGCGCGGTCCTGAACCGCCGGCCGTCGCACCACGCCTTCACCCGATAGCGAGAGACACATCATGCTGATCCGCAAAATAGATGGCGCTGCGAACGGCTCCGCTAAGCGTGACTCGCAGCTGGCGCGCTTCGCGCCCGCGCTCGCCGGCATCGCGCTCGACCGGCGCCAGTTCCTGCGTCGCTCTGGTCTCGCCGTCGGCGGCGTCGGTGCCGCGCTCGCGATTGGCGGCGGTGGCATGGTGCAGAAAGCACAGGCGCAGGCTGCGGCCACGACGATCAAGCAGGTCAAAACCGTTTGTACCCATTGCTCGGTTGGCTGCACCGTCATCGCCACAGTCGAAAACGGCGTGTGGACGCGGCAGGAGCCGGGCTTCGACAGCCCATTCAGCCTCGGCGGCCATTGCGCCAAGGGTGCGGCCGTGCGCGATCACGCGATCGGCGAGCGCCGACTCAAATACCCGATGAAGCTGGCTGGCGGCCAGTGGACGCGCATCACCTGGGACCAGGCCATCAACGAGGTCGGCGACAAGCTGCTGCAGATTCGCAAGGAATCCGGCCCGGATTCCGTCTTCTGGATGGGCGGCTCCAAGCATTCGAACGAAGGCGCCTACCTGCTGCGCAAGTTCGCCGCGTTCTGGGGCACCAACAATAGCGACAACCAGGCCCGCATCTGCCATTCGACCACCGTCGCCGGCGTCGCCAATACCTGGGGCTACGGCGCGATGACCAACAGCTACAACGACATGCGCAATTCGCGGGCGATGCTGTTCATCGGCTCGAACGCCGCCCGCGCGCATCCGGTGTCGCTGATCCACATCCTCACCGCCAAGGAGCAGAACGGCGCGCCGCTGATCGTCGTCGATCCGCGCTTCACCCGCCTCGCGGCGCATGCCGACGAGTATGTGCGCCACCGGCCCGGCACCGATGTGGCGCTCGTGTGGGGCATTCTGTGGCACATCTTCCAGAACGGCTGGGAAGACAAGGCGTACATCCGCAACCGCGTCTACGGCATGGATCAGACGCAAGCCGAAGTGGCAAAGTGGAACCCGAAAGAGGTCGAGCGCGTCACCGGCGTGCCCGAAGCGCAGGTCAAGCGCGTCGCGATGCTCCTCGCCAAGAACAAGCCCGGCACCATCGTCTGGTGCATGGGCGGCACGCAGCACACGATCGGCAACAACTTCACCCGTGCCTACTGCACGCTGCAGCTGGCACTCGGCAATGTCGGCGTGGCCGGCGGTGGCGCCAACATCTTCCGCGGGCACGACAACGTGCAGGGGGCGACCGATCTCGGCCCGTTGCCGGACTCGCTGCCAGGTTATTACGGGGTCGCCGAAGGCTCGTGGCGCCATTGGGCGCGTGTCTGGGACGTCGATTACGACTACCTGCAGAAGCGCTTCGCCTCCAAGAAGATCATGGAGACCAAGGGCATCGCGGAATCGCGCTGGTTCGACGGCGTGCTCGAGGACAAAGCGCATATCGCCCAACCGAACCCGATCCGCGCGCATGTGTTCTGGGGCCACGCGCCCAACTCGCAGACGCGTCTGCCCGATATGAAGAAGGCGATGGAGAAGCTCGATCTCCTCGTGATCATCGATCCGCATCCGACGGTGTCGGCGGTGATGTCCGATCGCAAGGACGGCGTCTATCTGCTGCCGGCGTCGACGCAGTTCGAGCATTATGGCTCGGTCACCGCGTCGAACCGCTCGCTGCAGTGGCGCGAGACGGTCGTCGAGCCGCTCTTCGAATCGAAGCCCGACGACCAGATCGTCTATCTGTTCGCCAAGAAGTTCGGCTTCGCCGACGAGATGTTCAAGCACATCAAGGTCACCGGCAACCAGCCTTTGGTCGAGGACATCACCCGGGAATTCAATCATGGAACCTGGACCATCGGCTACACCGGCCAGTCGCCGGAGCGGCTGCGGCTCCACATGGCAAACCAGCACACCTTCGACAAGACGACGCTGCGCGCCGTCGGCGGACCGTGTGACGGCGATTTCTACGGCCTGCCGTGGCCGTGCTGGGGCACGCCCGAGATGAAGCATCCGGGCAGCCACGTGCTCTACGACACGTCGCTCCCGGTGGCCAAGGGCGGCATGGGCTTCCGCGCCCGGTTTGGTGTCGAGCGCAACGGCGTCAACCTCCTCGCCGAAAATTCATGGCCGGTGGATTCGGAGATCAAGGACGGCTATCCGGAATTCACCATGGCGATGCTGCAGAAGCTCGGTTGGGACAAGGACCTGACGCCGGACGAGCTCGCCGTCATCCAGAAGATCGGCGGCAACAAGATCGGCGCCGTTAACTGGAAGACCGATCTGTCGGGCGGAATCCAGCGCGTCGCTATTAAGCACGGCTGCGCGCCGTACGGTAACGCCAAGGCGCGCACCATTGTCTGGGAGTTCCCCGATCCGGTGCCGATCCACCGCGAGCCGCTCTACACCAACCGGCGCGATCTCGTGGCGGACTATCCGACCTACAACGACGTGGCTTCGGCGTGGCGCCTGCCGACGCTCTACAAGTCGATCCAGGACAAGGACGTCTCCAAGCAGTTCCCGATCATCCTGACCTCGGGCCGTCTGGTCGAATACGAGGGCGGCGGCGACGAGACCCGGTCGAACCCGTGGCTCGCCGAGCTGCAGCAGGAGATGTTCGTCGAGATCAACCCGCGCGATGCCAACAACGCCGGCATCAGGAACGGCGATCAGGTCTGGGTCCACGGTCCCGAAGGCGGCAAGGTGAAGGTCGCCGCCAAGGTGATCGAACGTGTCGGCCCCGGCGTCGCCTTCATGCCCTTCCACTTCGGCGGACATTTCGAAGGCAAGGACCTGCGCGGCAAGTATCCGAAGGGTGCCGATCCCTACGTGCTCGGCGAATCCACCAACACGGCGCAGACCTACGGGTACGACTCGGTCACCCAGATGCAGGAGACCAAGTGCACCCTGTGCCGCATCGAGAAAGCCTGAGGAGCTGAGCCATGGCGCGAATGAAATTCCTCTGCGACGCCGAGCGCTGCATCGAGTGCAACGCTTGCGTCACCGCCTGCAAGAACGAGAACGGCGTGCCCTGGGGCGTCAACCGGCGCCGCGTCGTCACGCTCAACGACGGTCAGCCGGGCGAGCGCTCGATCTCGGTCGCCTGCATGCACTGCTCCGACCCGCCGTGCATGGCGGTCTGCCCGGTCGACTGCTTCTACCAGACCGATCAGGGCGTGGTGCTGCATTCGAAGGATCTCTGCATCGGCTGCGGCTACTGCTTCTACGCCTGCCCGTTCGGTGCGCCGCAATATCCGCAGGCGAGCAATTTCGGCGGTCGCGGCAAGATGGACAAGTGCACGTTCTGCAACGGCGGGCCGGACAAGGTTGACTACAAGTCGGTCGCCGACGGCGGCTACGGCCGCAACCGCATCGCCGAGGGCAAGCTGCCGCTCTGTGCCGAGATGTGCTCGACTAAGGCGCTGCTGGCGGGTGACGGCGACGTGATTTCCAACATCTATCGCGAGCGCGTCGTGGCGCGCGGCTTCGGCTCCGGCGCGTGGGGCTGGGGCACGGCGTATCAGCAGAAAGGCGGGCGGAGCTGATGAAGCGGGCCGCTCCACGCCGCAGTGTCGCGCGGGCGTTCCTGCTGGCACTGGCGCTCGCCTTCGGCATGAGCGCCACGGGCATGGGTGTTGCGGTCGTGCTCTTCGGCGGACCGGCTCATGCGCAGCGCGCGGTCGAGGCACCCCGTAACACCGGCGGCCCCAACAGCGCCGACCAATGGCACGCGATCCGCGAAGGCGCCGTGGGCACCGTCGCGATCCCCGACAAGAAGGAGGCGGTGCTGATCCAGCCGGGCCAGACCTTCCGCGAATGGCACAACGGACCGCTCACCATCTGGGGCGCGATCGTCGAACTCGGCGCGATTGCCATTCTCGCCATCTTCTTCGTTCTGCGCGGCCGCATCCGCATCCACCACGGCTGGAGCGGTCGCGTGGTCACCCGCTTCAACGAATTCGAGCGCTTCGTCCATTGGCTGGTCGCGGGCAGTTTCGTCGTGCTCGGCCTGACCGGCCTCAACATGCTCTATGGCCGCTACGTCATCCGGCCGGTCATCGGCGCGTCGCTGTTCTCGTGGGAGACCGAGATCGGCAAGTGGCTGCACAATTACCTGTCCTTCGCGTTCATGGTCGGCATCGTGCTTATGTTCGTGATGTGGGTCGGCGAGAATTTTCCGACCAAGGCCGATTGGACGTGGCTCAAGCAGGGTGGTGGCTTGTTCACCAAGGCGCCGGTGGAGCCGCCGGGATGGAAGTTCAACGCCGGCGAGAAGATTCTGTTCTGGCTGGTGATCCTCGGCGGCATCTCGATCTCGCTGTCGGGGGTGGCGTTGCTGTTCCCATTCACCTTCCACTGGTTCTCGACGACCTTCGCGGCCCTGAACGTCCTTGGCTTCCATCTGCCGACAAGTCTCACTCCGCTCGCCGAAACCCAGCTATCGCAGCTCTGGCATGCGGCCGTCGGTCTGATGTTCATCGCCCTGATCATGGCCCACATCTATCTCGGGACGATCGGCATGGAGGGCGCCTTCGACGCCATGGCAAGCGGCAAGGTCGATGCCAACTGGGCGAAAGAGCACCATCCGCTGTGGGCCGCAACGCTGGAAAAGCGCTCGGCGGGCAGCGACGATTGAGCGCGATGGGGGAGACGAAAGTGCGGCGCGCTCTGGTTGCTATTGCGGCTGTCATTCTGCTGGCTGGACCGGCGATGGCTGCGCAAGCCGCAAAGTCGGCGGCACCGTTCGGCCGTGATCGAACCGCACAGCGCCTCGCCAGCGAGCTCAGCAGCCGTTACGGCGTTCAGGTGCTGCAGGCTCAACGCGAACAAGTCAATGGCAAGCCGGTTTACCGTATGGTGGTGATGAATCCGGGCGGCGATTTCAACGAGGCGTATTCAGTCCATACGCTGGTGGTCGACGCCGCAACCGGCGAGCTGGTGTCGGAGTTCCAGAACGAGACGAGTGGCTACCAGCTCTCGGCGCCACCGGACCGCGTGCCGCGCGACGGCGGCGTTGGGACGACCATTCGGCGAGAGACTTTCTCGAAGCCCTAGATCGGGCGTGTGACATGCGAATTCGCAGGCTCGCGGCGCTCGTGCTGTTACTGGTGCCGCTTGCCGCAGTGGTCGTTAGCGCCCACGGCGGCCCGATCAAGGCGATCGCGGTATCGGCCGACGGCAAGACCGCGCGGATATGATCGAATTTCTGAAGCACCACGCCGGCGGCGGGAACCACGTGGAATGATGGCGGTCTGGCGTGCTAAATTCCAGTTGAGGAGATACGCATGAAAGCCCTGCTCGCCAGCAAAGCGTTCATCGCCGGCGTGGTTGTTGCGCTCGGCATCGGCGCGGTCGCCATGATTGCGTCGTGGACGGTCGATCTGAGCGCACGCGACACCTACAAGACGCAGAGCGTGCGGCTATAGGCGGGTGGCGCTGCTGCGACTCACTCCGCGGCATTCAGACGATCAAGCGCTCGCTCGCTGATCTGCGTGGCGTCGGCCATAGATTGCCAATCCGCGGGATCGAAGAAATAGCTGACACCGACCCCCAACGCACAAGCGATCGCCACCAGGCGGCTCGGGGGCAACTGGTCGGAGCCGTACTCAAGCTTCCGGATCGTCTGGCCCGATAGGCCGATCTTTGCGCCCAGCGTTTCGAGCCCCATACCGATGGCGGTGCGACGTTCGCGAATGCGCGCGCCGACCGCTGAATCGATGGGATGAATGATCCGTGTTACCATGCGCTTCCGGTTGTGTCGGCATTTTGCGTGAGGGCAGCGGGAGTAAGCCCGCTGGGCCGCCATGTCTTTCGCGCAATAATATGCACAAAAAATCGAACGGGAAAATATCCGTAATTGGCGCAGTAAAACGCGTTTACCTGCGGACACAGGGTGAGGGCATTTCTCAGCACTGTCGAGGTCGCCGACTACCTGCGCCTCAAGGAACGCACCATCTACGAGCTGGTGCGGACGAAGCAGATTCCGTGCTCGCACGTCACCGGGAAGCTGCTGTTTCCGCGCAACCTTATCGACCTGTGGGTC
>Ga0307372_10009375_pt1 | contig 13508 bp, 14 predicted proteins | sample OX1MG_FD_202533 | JGI IMG/M metagenome (GOLD analysis project Ga0307372, IMG submission 202533) | Soil microbial communities from Risofladan, Vaasa, Finland - OX-1 | ecosystem: Environmental > Terrestrial > Soil > Coastal area > Acid sulfate soil | place: Finland: Risofladan, Vaasa | collected...
ACATAGAATTTGTGCTTTAACAAACTCTGATCTTCAATTATCTTGTCAATTCTTGTAATAAGAGAACTCATAATAATTATCAAATTCCAGCAATAAAAAAATCTTTGGAATGGCTTCAAAAGGATTTGAAAGTATAAAATCTATCCCTTAAAATTTGGCTTAAATTATAGTTTTTGTGCCTTCAGCACGCCTATTCTATACTAATGGAACTTTCCCATCTAGAACTGCTTGAATAAAGCGATTATACTCCTCTTTCGTAAACATTGCTTCACTCCCAGACCTGTCCGTCAATGTTATAGTCTTACCATCTTCTTCTAATACAAATTTTGGACATTCTTTTCCTACAACAGTACTAGGAGTTACTTCGTCATCATACAATACTTTCATTATCAAAATGTTAGGTTATCAAAAATTTAAATATTTCGTCTAATCTTGTCCGCCTACAACAACAGCATGAGTCTAATAGCAGTCAAACGCCTGCATGTTCTTCTTTCACATCATAAAATCGTGGACTTTCTTATCCTGTAAAATACTATTACAGATACAAAACTGACCAATAGTATTGGGACTGTAAAGGGAAATTCTGGCACGGCAGACGTTGCATCTGATATCACAGAGACAGTGCCACCACTATTTACCACAAACAACTCTCCCTTTCCAGAATCATATGCTACATTACCAATAGTTCCAACAGGTATGGTAGCCACTACTGTATTTGTTGCATCTGATATTACAACCGCACTATACTCCCCGATCACAAACAACTCTCCCTTTCCAGAATCATATGCTACACTGGCAGCGATTTCACTAACAGGTATGGTAGCCACTACAGTATTTGTTGCATCTGATATCGCAGAAACGATAGTACCGTTAGTGCCACCACTTAAGGCACTATTTACCACAAACAACTCTCCCTTTCCAGAATCATATGCCATGTTATCAGGATATGGGGTAGCAACGGGTATGGTAGCCACTACAGTATTTGTTGCATCTGATATCACAGAGACAGTGCTAGAATGACCATTTACCACAAACAACTCTCCCTTTCCAGAATCATATGCTATACCGACAGTGATTTTGCCAACAGGTATGGTAGCCACTACAGTATTTGTTGCATCACTTATCACAGAGACAGTGCCAGAACTATAATATCCCACAAACAACTCTCCCTTTCCAGAATCATATGCTACACTATCAGGAACTATGCCCTCAGCACCTATGGTAGCCACTACTGTATTTGTTGCATCACTTATCACAGAAACAGTGTTAGAAGCACTATTTACCACAAACAACTCTCCCTTTCCAGAATCATATGCTACACCAGTAGGACCGCTGCCAACAGGTATGGTAGCCACTACTGTATTTGTTGCATCACTTATCACAGAGACAGTGCCAGAATAAGCACTTACCACAAACAACTCTCCCTTTCCAGAATCATATGCCATATTTTTAGAATCAGTGATAACAGGTATGGTAGCCACTACAGACAGTGCACTCACGCTCTGAAATGCGGGTATCACAAACAAAGATAAAATCAAGATAACTGAAAACCAAATAATATTCTTCACATTGATTGTTTTAATTACAAATAGTTAAACATGTTCTAATTGTTTTTTCATATTATGACATTTTCTCCTCCTTACATCACAAGATCGTGGACTTTCTTATCCTGTAAAATGCTATTACAGATACGAAACTGACCAATAGTATTGGAACTGCAAAGGGAAATTCTGGTATGACATTACATGTAGGAGTTATCACACCTTTTACATGAGAGCTAGTAGTTACATAAGCGTTAGTGATATCTCCGCAGATCATACCACCAAAGTTGTTATAGATAATACCTAGAGAATCACCCCCGTAATTTCCCGTTTTGATGTACCCAAGTTGGCGAATAGTACCGAGGTTCAGTAGATCGCCTATGTTGATGTTAATAGTCCCACCAGAGTTGTTGATGATACCATAATTGATTATGATTCCCTCTTCTGCATTACCGATCTCATAGTTATTGATTGCACTTACTCTGTTGTTGGTGATGTTTCCCGAATTGTTGATAGTCCCACTAATTGTGTTAGTTATTCCAGCAACATTGTTCATGGTACTAGATGACGCTACAGATGAATTTGGCATATATGTACTAGTCATTCCTGCTGTGTTGATTATGGTACCACCAAAGTTGTTGTTAATAGTCCCAGAGTTGGAAAGAGAGCCATCGATGTTACCACCAGAATTGTTATTGATAGTACCAGAGTTTGTGATATAGCTACCAATCTCACCACCAGAATTGTTGTTAATAGTCCCAGAGTTGGAAAGAGAACCACCAATCTCACCACCAGAATTGTTGTTAATAGTCCCAGAGTTTGTGAAGTAATGAGCTACACCAATCTCACCACCAGAATTGTTGTTAATAGTCCCAGAGTTTGTGACATTTCCCACGGAAGCAAAGGTACCAGAGTTATTGAGATTTACACCAGAACTAATTGCAATCGTGTTTCCAGACTTCAATTCCAATCCTGATATGCTACATGTTAAAGTACTACCATCCCATGTTCCGTTAAATGGGAATGCTTGACATGATGATTGGTCAGATAACGTATGAGTTGTAAATGTATGTGATAACATTGGAGCTATCAAAGTTATACCCTCGTGCATTGTGGTTGAGAGATTGTTACTATCATATGCTGTAATAGTAATAGTGTATGTTCCAGCTTGAGAATAAGTATGAGTATATTGGGATGTAAGCGTTTTTGTTCCATCCCCCCAGTCTATAGTAGACTGATTCCAATTTATTGACGCACCAGTTGTCTGTGCTACAATATTTCCTTTTAAATTCACTACAAGTCCATGTATAACAGGAGAATTCATTTCTACACTTGGTGGGAAAGAATTTTGATTTGTCTGTGTGGATTGTCCTTGTTGTTGCAAATTCACTGTTTGTGTAGTGGATCCAGATAGACCATTAATGTCAGTAGCTGTTACTTTTATCACATAAGTTCCACTTTTAGAATATGTGTGAATCCATGAATTTGGAATCTGTTGTCCATTTTGATAATTAATTGACGATGTTCCATCTCCCCATTCTATGATTGATTTATCTGGATTGCCATTGGGATTGTTTATCTTACCTGTTAGTGAAACGGCTAACCCGCTAATTGTAGGAGCTTTAAAATCAAATGTTGGTACAGTATTTCTATCCATAGTTACTGTAGCGGTATATGTTGTTGGCTGACCATTTGTTGTTCCTGCATTCCAAACATAAATGTCAATTGTATCGCCATAATTCAGAGTCCAATTATTATTTCCATAAGAGCCCTCAAACCCAGTTATGACTATTTGAGAATCTGACCAACTTGATACGTCCAAAGTAACTCCATCTGTCGGGTTTGGGGAATTTCCAGCGTTCCAGTTTGATGTACGATCTGTTATTTTTATGTAAGGAGAATCTTGGTTGGTATAAGGCATCTGATTGCCAAATCCACTGCCAGTAATAGTTATTGTTTGATGTTGGTTTGGAATAATGTCACTTACTGAAGTGATAGTAGGAAGTGTTTGTGCATATACATTTTGAAATACAAATGTAACTGTAAAAATTGTAAAAATACACAATGACGTACTTAAAATTATACTCCCTATTTTCAATAGAATATTTTTCTGTAATTTGCTTATAACTCTTCTATCAACCACTTTCCAAAATTATGAAAACCCCTTTTTGCCTACTTTTGCTTTTTTGTGAAAAGTAGGTCGCTGAAAGCGAAACCCCTACCAAACGACTATCGACGAAGTTGAAGGAGTGCGGAGCGAAGCGGAGACCCTGCGAGTTGGCATAATCCGAGCGAAGCGAGGACGAGCAAGCCGAAGGCTTGCGAAGCCCGAAGCGTTGCGTTAGCAACGCTGAGTGGTTATGGAGGGGAGACGTTGCTACATGGTTGCATACAACCATGAACGTCCTTTAGGACGTGGTGGCAACGCCTGAAAGGTGGAGTTTGAAGCAAAAAGAGGGTGTCCGTAAGGACGGGTGAATTTTTGCGAAAACGAAATCTGTCCTCCATAATCGTAGCAATCACGGAGCGAAGCGAAGAATTGCGTAGGTTATGCCAACGAGCAATTAGACAAACAGCGAAGTCTCAAGAGGGGTGCAAGACTGGTAGACCGTAGGGGCGTGTCTGCGGGGTGAATTGAGACGGAGCGATAAGACCATGATGGACGGGGGGGTAGTATAGGGTCTAGTATGGGTCAAAGAAGGGTAAAGTAAGGGTAAATCAAGGTATTTGATAGGTATCGAATAGGTAGCCTTTAGACAATCCAATAAAGCCTTTGTATAAAAATACAAAACCTTTTCATAGAGCGTACGCGTTACTAGTAACATGCAAGCCAAATGGTCACCAAAGCACACAGCAATAGTAGAACAATACAAGGCTGACTTTGAAGCAGGTAACATAAAGGAATTTGTATTAGTACCTAAGCAGTAATCAAATGTCGCAACCTCCTCGTTATTGGCAAATTACTTGTACTGATAAGTATCTTAACCAAATAATCCAATTTTCATTACATGAACAAAACAACATTGAAGTTGCCCTGATAGAATTATCCCATCAAAAAGAACCTATGGACTATGGCTCAACCGATAAATGTCCAGTAGATGGATTTGTCCTTGCCATTTTTTCAGGACTACCTTTTGAATTTATCTACCAAGTAGATGTCCCAAATCAAAAATTAAAATTTGTCAGTTGTGAAAAAATAACTATAACACATTCATTTTCAACTGATTAAGTTCGCCTTCGGCTCACCTTTTGGGATTGCAAAAAGCAGATGTTAAAGCATTGACTTAGTGTTTAGTAAAGATCGTATCCGTCAAGTCAACATGTTCTTGAAATGTTATACTATATGAGTGAATTACAACTAATTGTGTATGTGGCGAAGTTGGAAACGGCATAATGCCCGAATTAACAACATTCAAGATTTCACAACCAATACCACCAATTATCAATCCAAATCCTAACAATGTACCATTTCTTCTCCGACTAAACTTTTGTTCTTCCTTTGGAGTTATCATCTCACGACTATTTTCTCTCATCCTTTTCAAAACCCATTCAAAATTTACAGAGTCAATAACGATAGTTAGAAAAACACCAACAAACTGCATTAGTAAACCCGTGTAGAGTAACCACTCCATGTTACATCACTAAATTACCAACTTAAAAACAAAGTTAAAGTGCAAGATCGCAGTATTATAATCGCCTAACAAGGCGAGGTAACGAACATGGATAACGAAACCAAAGACGAAATAGCGGAAATAGTGCAAGCAGGACTTAGCAGTGGAACATCTATGCAAACGATAGTGAATTGCATAGGACAACTCCAACTGAAAAAGTGGGTTTTGTACTTGGGTGACCAATATGAAGGACACCTAAAACAAGCCAAAAGAAAGTAGTTACTCTCTCGGTGGTTGTGAAGAAATGTAGCAACCACTACCACACATTTACAACGTCACTAATAGCGTTGTTAACCATAAACCGCAACGTTACAACGCTAATTGCAACCCTACAATTCGACGTTGCTAATTCGCTTCCGTGTCTCAAGCCCACACGCAAGGCATGTCCAAAATTCCATAATCACGTTGCTCTTGCGTCTAAGATAGTATATCTCACGCTTGTGCGGACACTTGCGCCAATCTCTAAATTTTATGTTTATCTCCGTCTCAATTTTTTCAAGTTTGTTTTTTCTCGTTCAATCACCTTTCCTTCGACATCAAAATTTTCTATTTCTTGGTGTATGTTGTCCTCTGTTCCGTCAAATACGCCATAAAACCAATTCTTAAAATCTGAAAAAGCCATCTTACCACGCATTAATTTGTACACTATTGCTCCAAAACTCAAAGACTCGGAACCTGCTAAAATTTCCAAATACTCTATTGCTTCGGCTAAAGTCACCTCACCTGCAATCCAGAGAAAACAAGCAATAGCCCCATAAATCAAAAAAAAGGCTAGTCCTACTGCTAAAAACTGACCCAGCAACAATATTTGTTTATGTTTATATCGCATTTACTCAAGTTTGCTTTTTTTCTTGTGCGCCTCCTTTTACAAAATCAATTATTCGTGTTGCAATCTCGCCAATGTTACTTGTCTGATTGTAGCAATTAAGAGCGTTAACGTAACACTCCGACACAAACAACGCACCAACCTCATAGTTAGGTTGTCCCACATACAACCTATTACTCTCGCTTACAATCTTGCCCTCTTTTGTTATTTTATTCCCGTGCCAAAGTTCGCACGTCACAAAAGCCCTGTCTGCATCTTCTCTTACTACTGCAAACTCGGACGTTGTCGTTCCATCCTCACCTTTCCTTGTTACAATAGCGGTGACTCGTCTTAGTTGCTGGGTCATATTGACAATAACGTCAAATGACACTTTGCCTTTCTCGTCAGTCCACGACCTGAAAATTCTCCTATACTTTGGTTCCAAAATTATTTTTTCGTTTGGCATTGTTACACCTACAATATTATTTAGTGATGCAAATAACTAAAAACCCATACACCGACTTTGTTTATTTCAGTAAACAATTAATCGTGTTTTAGAGTCCTTCTCCTCTTAACCTTCTCTGGTCTCCAACAGGATCAAATCTATTTGCATCCCAGTGTCCAAAATTACTTTGGAAATATCCACTTCCAACACTTTTGGGATGCCTATACTTCATGCCTCCACCATGTCCTCCGCTTGCGCCAATTCCCTTACCACCTTTTCCTCCTGTCTTAGTTGCCAAGAAAACAATTACCCCAATATAGACAAACAAGAAATAAAAATTCAAGAACATTCCAGTCCACGCAAAAATTCCCCACAGCCAAAGAGCAGTTGTCCATTTCATCCAATTCCTCCCCAACCTTGCTTCCCATTCGCTTTCTCTCAAAGCCTTCTCGTTTTCCCTCTCTGCTCTCTCCGCCCTCGTTTCCTTTCTTGCGTGCTTTGCAATCCAAGCAACAATCGGGACAGCAATTACAAATGGCGCAAGCACAACGAATTCTGAATTATAAAGGGTCAGACCAAAAACAGCAATCCAAGTGCAGATAACTACAAGCCAATAAAGAGGAATATGGAATTTATCTGGGACAATCCATGCCTCTACCTTTTTCCAATCTTCCCATTGTTCCCTTGACATATTTTGTGGTATGTCCTTAAAGTATTTGAAACGCAGAAACAGCAATCCTCCACCAAGTGCAATAGTAGTAAGAACCGCATAATCAAACCCGTGATAATCTAAAGTGCTAATCCCTTCAAACTTCATAAAGAAAATCCACCAAGCAAAAACTGAAACAATCCACATCTTAGGATGTAGCAATACACGAAACAAACCCGTGTAGAACTTGTCTTGTAAAAATCTCAATTCTTCAAATTCCTAAGTGTTTCTAGCAATTCACTAAGGAGAACCAATTTTGTTTTTCCAGCCTCAGTGCATGGAAGGATAGAGTATTTTTTACGATCTTCCTCGTTACACAAAATTGTAATAACCATCTTTTCAGATTTTAAAATTTTGATATTCCACTCGTTAATCGAGTGCTTAAGTCCACTCTCTACTTCAATCCATACTGAAAGAGTTTCAAAATCGTATCCCTGATTTTGCAATCCCTCGGTGTAAGATATTTTATTTTCATCAAGAAGCGTTTTGGTATCATCTCTTAGTCTCTTGTGGACTTGGGTTTCTGCCCTCTGTGGATTGTTCTTGTCAAAAACTAACTTGTGTTCACTTGGTTTCTCAGCAGAGATGTAATCCTTAATCCGTATCGCTCCGTTTGGTTCAGCCATTTTTTTAATTAACTTGTAAGCAGTTCCACGATTGCCATCTTTCCTATTTGGATATCCAACTTGTTCGAGGACTTGGCTTATGAAAAGCCCAGTTGGACTTGCCTCAACAGCGTTAACTATGTCCTTAGCAGTTTTTTCTTTGTCATACTTTGGCTTTACTACTGCCTGTGTTGGCGGTGTCTGTGACCCGCCAGCCTTGTTATAATGAGTCGCATAAGCATATTTTTCATTACTATGCTCCTGTCCTGATGTTGTAAAATTGCCTAATTCTTTTTCCTCAATATTTTCATACGCCTGTGGATGTTCCACTCTGAATTCTTCCATTCTTGTAATGTCTAATTTTAAAATCGGAGGAATTTGTGTAGAATCTTCGTTAACCCAAACAAATTCTTTTTCATTCAGCTTCTTTACAGCCTCCCAGTGCATCTCATCTACTTTCTTAATTCTATCCAAGTCAAACCCGTTTGATGTTTTAAATTGTAACCACTGAAAATGGAACGACCCACTATTGACATCTTCGACGTTTTGAGTTGCGATACAGATTCTCATATGTTTGCGTGCATTAGCCAACGCTATTGCAAGTATGCTAATATCTCCATACTTGAGCAGTCTTTTGCTTTCATCCACCATTAGCATGATGCTATGAGGTTTTCCTGCCACGCTTGCATCTTCTGCTTTATTATGGATGACTCTGGCATAAAATTCTGAATACAAGTTTTTAGCCAAATCATTAGGCAAGTGTGCAAAGTCCAAAATCATGGACTTGTCAAATTGAAAATCGATCTCCGCTACCACTCCAACATTCAGAGTCCGAACTTTCTTTGCAACAATCGAAGCAACTTCTTGCGTCAATCCCGTGCTGTTTTTTGCTACCGACTCCGCATTTTTTCTAAAATCTTCCCAAGATTCACATTTTTTGTATTCTAGTATATCTCTAAAAGAGTCCTGTAACATGCTTGCCATCAAACCTGTGCTTTTAATTTCAGAAACAAAAACAACTGAAAAGCTCTGTATTAAATCCTCATGGTATTGAGGATCAAACAGGTTTGGCAACCTAGTAAAAATATCCACATGTTCAAAATCTAGTCCTTCAAAGTCTCCCTTTCCTTCCTGAAATCTGTGATAATTAAACGCAAAAACCTTTACAGGTTCTAAAGGTCTCCATTCTTTGCGAATTTTCACCTCGCCTTTTTTGTCATATTGTTTTATTTCTTCAAGTGTATGATATTTGCTAACTTCATCAGGATTACTATATTGCCACGCTAACCAAGAAAGCATCTTGCTTTTACCTGAGCCACCAGTTCCAAACACTCCAATATTTTTAAGTGCGTTTATCTCTATCTTACTTAGCAAATCAAAATTTCTTTGTGATGTTTCCTCCCGTATCGGCAAAACATAGCCTTGTAATTTATCGTCTCTCTGACGAAAGACTCTTGCGATAATCTTTACGTCAATGGGAGTTTTTCTTCTCTCCCAAATTTTCCAACTAACCAAAATGCAACCTCCAACTAACAAAATTAAATATTGTTTGAAAACAAACAACAACAAAACTAAACTCGCTGTTGTTAGGTGTCTTGCTAAGTGAACATCTCTCGGAATGTGGATTTAATCTACCGATATAATTATGTCCAGTGCATTTTAAATAACTATGTGATAGTTTCGTATCTTTACATTTCCCAAAATTAAAAGAGGAATTTAACATGGTTCAAGTTTCCCAATGATTAAACTCTCCATGTTTCTAGTTGTTGGCAGAAGTCGGTAGTTTAAGGCAAAATCTTCTTTGCCTCCGCCGATTTCGTATATTGCTTTTCTTACCTGTTCTTCAGTTGTATGCCCTACAACAGAGTAGATGTTAGTTTGGTCTACACCCAAATCTTCAAACGCTCTCTGTATGGAGTCAGTCGTTATGTCCCTGTGGTTGTAGATTTTCTTTCCAAACCAATCCTGTTTCTGAAATTGGGCGTTTGCTACAACTGCAACTTCTAGGTGATAGTGCTTCCCAATTTCCAAAAGCCTTAATGTATCAGGCGCACTTCTGCTGACTCCTGTCTTACTTTCGTTAAGGAACGGCAAGAGACTCAAATTATTCACAAAGTCTCTTTGACCAAAAGAGTTCCCGCTAAGTTCGGATTGGAACTCGATGGAAAGTAGCCCATTTCTTATGCAGAATTCTTTGTTGTTTTGGTGTATTGGTTCTGCCAATGGGTCATTTTGCGGTTTGCTTAGAATGTTAACGAAGTGCAACCCTTTGTATTTGTCCTTCAACATAAGGGCAAACTCTCGGCTTATGACCGAATGCCCACCACTGCTGTGATAGAGAACCATAACTCCAACTTGGTTTGCCTGCATCTTGTCAACAAAAACTTGCACAAGTTGTTTCAGTTTGGGCAACCAAATGCCTCTTTTTGACAAGGCAAATTCTTCAGACTTTTCCAATTCCCGAAGGGCTATTGTGTTTTTGAGACAGGCACCAATAATTCGGTTTTGCATTTCTTTCGGAAACATCTTGGCGATTGCCATCGCATCGGCATAAACATCGGTGTTAACTTTTCCGACACCGACTACTCCAATCTGCTCAAGCACACCTTGAGAGTGACAAGCCCCACCAAAATTCAGGACTTGTTGAGTTGCATTGTCTCCCAAGCCCGCTACTGCAAGATTACTTAGTTGGAGGTCTTCGATCAGGAAATTAGATTGAGACAATTTTTCCAACTCCCCTGCTTTTGTTCCAAAGCAGTAACCCTACTATTCCAACTACTCCGACAATTCCAATCAAAACAAAATTTGGAATTTCTGGTATCTGCATACCAAACGGACTTGTTGGGTCTTGTGCAACTATTTGTTTTGGTTCTACTTCCATCACAATGGTGTATGTTACAGAACTTTGCGAATTGACTAGTTGTATTTCACTAGTCTCGTTTGTTTTCGTTCCCGATATTTTTGCCACAAATCCTCCGAAAGTTGCATCTTGTTGCACACTTGTGACACAATTCTGTAATGTGCAACTAATCGTCTCAGGTTCTTCTATGTGGATTGTAGAATAGACTTGTCCACTTGGGATTTTTAGGACTTGAACTTGTCCAGTCCCAATCGGCACTTCCATTCCATTCACACTTAGGTGAATTTCTTGGTAGGGTTGCGCTGATGCTGTTCCGATTGTTATTGCAACCATTATACAAAAAATGGGGATTAGAGGATTCATGCTATAATCACGCCTCCTGCGTGAATTTTCTTCATGTAGTTGAGAACACAAAAATATTTTGTATCTGCGTCGACGTGTTCCTTTTTCGTTTTCCGACACACCGCACAAATTTGTTCATTCAACTTTCTCAGCCTCCTCTTTCGGCTTTACAGAATATTCCCAAGATACGAACTCTTGGTATTCCTTTCCTTCCTTGTCCACCTTTCTTTCGGTGTATATCCTTCCTTTGTGAGAAGGATAGTGTTTTTGATTTTCTACCTTTGTCGTCATGGCTATAGTATACTTTTCGCCACGATTTAAACATGGCGAGCTATCTCGCCTTAATCACATGCTTTACTCGCCTTTTTCCATGCTTTACTTCGCCTTTATTAACATCTCACCTCGCTATTATATTTATATAATCCAAGCAAGCAATTTCTCTATTGTCAAATCCTATCCAATCCGCCATATCAAAACATGAATTTGCTTTCTATGTTAGGGACTTAATCAACGCCACAAACTTCTACTTTTATCATTTAGCGGTAGATGATGTATTAACTAAACTTCACGAAGCAACGTTATCAGAAATACGAGAAGGTGTTTTTCAAACATACAAAAATCAAAAAATAAAATTAACGACCCAACAAAAAGCAACAATAACCAGACGTATTTCGGAAATTCTCCAATTTGAAATGAAAGAAAATCGCATAGTCAAAATAAATAACAAGTATTCTTTCAAATCTGATTTAGACTCAGATAACTGGAGAATGAATTCAAAATTCTTCCCAAAAAAAGCACAAAAATTAGTTTGGTGGAATGTATATTTTTCAAAATTAACACCAGAGCAAAAAGATGAAATCTCATTCCTACTACATCAAAAACTTCTCGAAAAATACGCTCGTAGAAAAGCACTTTACGAAATATCAAAAATTCTTTACGGCTTGAAAGATGAAAGAACCCAATATAATCAATTTAGACACAAATACGAAGAACAAACACTTCAATTATTCTTAGCACTCATTAAGAAAGCGGGTTTCCTCCAAGAGTTTTACAACCATTTAGAAAGTTTTGAACAAGATGATACTGAATCAAATACAAAGATCGACAACCTAACTCTTGAACTTTTTACCAAATATAAAAAATAACTAATCCTTCTTTGTTATCATATCGAATAATGTCTCGATCTTTCCTTCCAACTCCGCTATTCGCTTATCCTTCTCATCTTTCAAATTCTTAACTTCTTGTTCCGCTTCTATCCTTCTTGCTCGTTCTAAATCAGTCATATCATATTCAAGATAAGGAAGTGATTTTTTCCACTCCTTAAACAATCCCTCAACAGAACTAGTATAGTTCTTAGCCTGCACTTTGTTAATAGCATAACCTCGTTCAGCGAGTATATCTAAAGCCCCTCCACTATGCGACATTAGTTTAGAAATTGCCAAAGGTTGCATGCCTCCTTCTATTGCCTTATCCACGAATCTGTGACGAAATCCATTGGTAAGTTGAATTTCATGTCTCCGCTTTCCCTCTGATAATGTTCCCCTAATTTTCTTTACAACGTATTGTAATCTATGTCTCAAATCCTCATGAGTCATCGGCTTGTATTTTTTTGTGTTTTTGTCTTTCACAACAAATAGTGGTTTACCTTCTGGATTTTCCCGAAAATCCGGTTCATTAATTCTATACGTTTGTAGCCACTTTTTTAACAATAAAGAGGCTGATGGGGTTAAGAAACTCCAGTAAGCATAACCCCAATCTTCAGAATAAAGTTTGATTGCTTTGCAATTTCCAAATTCTATATTTTCAATGCCTAAACCTAATCCTGCGAATTTGTGTTTATTTGTATCATCAATCACATCATCATACTTCAAATATTTTGGAGTTCCTTCCAAATTTTCCACGATCGCCCCAAGCCTACAGCCTGTCGAGTAAAAAATCCCCAATATAGCATCAGTTTGAATATTGCCTGTTGAGCCAATCATTAATTTTATTTGCTTTTCATCCCATGCACCTCGTCCGCTTAGTCTCTGCTCTCTGGAAGGCGGGATTAGAGAATCTCGCATTTTCTTTGTGAGCATTGCATCTTCTCTCTCGTTCATTATCAGAAACTTATCAAGCCCAGATACAATACCAGCAATATAACTTCTAGACAATTTCTTTTCGTTAAGTTGAACAAGATAATTTTTTTGCAAAGTTCTAATTGCTTCATCTTTTAGACTAAGTAATTTTTCTGGCGTGGTATCAAAATGCTCACAGAATTTTTCCACATAATAGCGATAGCGAAGTTTAGTTTGTGGGCTTCGCTGACAACTCAAAAGTTCATCCATTGGCGATATTGTCTTAATTTCAGTCAATATCCTCACTTACGTCATTTCGCTTTTTGAAGGTATCCAACCTATTCTGTCAAAAGGATTTTATGGATATAAAATAGGATGCAATTTGGGCTCCAGTGGTGTAGACCGGTCAAGCATGTGGGACTTTCAATCCTACGACCCGGGTTCAAATTCTTTATGATGAAAATCCCGGCTGG
>Ga0307372_10009382_pt1 | contig 13498 bp, 9 predicted proteins | sample OX1MG_FD_202533 | JGI IMG/M metagenome (GOLD analysis project Ga0307372, IMG submission 202533) | Soil microbial communities from Risofladan, Vaasa, Finland - OX-1 | ecosystem: Environmental > Terrestrial > Soil > Coastal area > Acid sulfate soil | place: Finland: Risofladan, Vaasa | collected...
AGTGTATAATCAGAAGAGACTTCATTCCAGCCTCGGCTATGTGCCTCCTGCTGAGTTTGAAGCAACCTTTACACCATCACCCGGAAGTTGACTTCCCTCCGTGTCCGGTAAAATGGGTTCACTCCACACTCACCACCTGGACGACCACCCAATATAACAAGGGTATTGCATTGTACAACTTATCGAGATGCCTTGTAGGCATAGAGCGAAAGGAGAAGCTGCAAGCTGCTCTTGCTTGCTTTAATGCCGTGCTACTGGAACGACATCATAAGCAAATACCGGTTGACTGGGTGAGAGTTCAGCAGAATAAGGGGCAGGTACTCTGTGATCTGGCGACACTACTTATAGATACAGAGCGGGCGAAGGTGCTACAGGAGGCTATTGCGTGTTTCGATGAGGCTCTTCTTCACTGTCCCAGTGAAGATGTAGCAGATGATTGGGCCAGGACACAGAACAACAAAGGGAATGCGCTGCGTGACCTGGCAGGATTGCTCAGAGGGCCAGGGCGGGCCGCAGCGCTGCGTGCAGCTATTGTCTGTTTTGATGTGGTGCTGCAAATGCGACCCCGTAAGGAAGCGCCAACCAGCCGGGCGATGACACAGAACAATAAGAGTGCGGCACTGCGTGATATGGCCGCACTTTTGGGAGTGGTAGGCACAGAGCAGGCGAAGATGCTACGAGTGAAGTTACTACGTGCAGCTATCGTCTGCTGCAATGAAGCCCTTACCATCTATACTCGTGAAGAAGAATCATCGAACTGGTCTGCAGTACAGAATAATAAGGGAAATGCCTTGCGTGAGCTGGCAGAAGCGCTGACGGTTCCAGAGCAAAAAGTGGTGTTACAAGCAGTTCTTGCCTGCTATCATGCCGCTCTCCTTGAGCAAAGTCGTGAGATAAGTCCTGTTCGCTGGGCCATGATACAAAACAACAAGGGTATGGCGCTGCGCGATTTGGCAGGGATAGCGGAAGGCGATGAACGGGGAGCGAGACTGCAAGAGGTCATGGTCTGCTATGACGCTGTGCTCTCGGTCTACACACGTCAGGTGTTGCCTGCAGATCACCACCGTATTGCACAATCAATCGGTTTGCTCCTCTTCAAGGAAGGCGATTGGAAGAATGCAGCACGCTATCTTGCCACAGCTCTCGATGCCCTGAATGATGTCTTCACCCTGGAAATCACTAGCCATGGTCGAAAAGCAACTCTGAAAGCCGGAGGTGATCTGGCAGCGCACCTGGCCTATGCACTCCTTCGGACTGGCGAAGTGGATGCTGCATGGCGGGCAGCGGAAGCGCTCGAACATGGGAGAGCACGAGCAACGGGTGAAGCGATGGCACGCCAGGAGGCACAGCTTGCGTTTGCAAGTCTACTCGCGCCTGAGCTTTTAGAACGGTTCCGAGAAGCCAGCGATCGACTGGTACAAATCTCGTTGGGTAGTGAGGCGCTAGAAGCCGCTCAGACAGCTCTTTCTCCTGATAAGATGAGTGTTGTGGGAGAGGCTGCCGAACATACTGCGCTGACAATGCTGAACATGCAGCTGACCGGGTATGAAGAAGCCAGAGCTGCACGGCAGGCATATGACGACATTGTTGCGCAAGTACGCTCAATCCTACCGGAGTTTCTCAAGCGAGATGAGGTGTTAGGGACAGTAGTCCAGACATTGGCACCCGATGAGCGATTGGGTTATATAGCGCACACGCCGGTTGGCGCAATGGCTATACTCTTCAGCCATGTCGGCAAAGGTGGAGGGGCACCTCACCTTACGCATTGGTGGGATGAGCGGTTAACAAGCACAGAGGTGGCGAGGTTACTTAGCGGGCCATCGGCAGAAGGAACTGAGCAACCAGGAGAATATGTAGGTCTCCTGCCGGCGCAATCTCATAGTAGAGCGCTACGAGGAGCACTGAGGGTGGTCATGCAGACATTAGGGAAGCCCGGTGGTGTTGTCGCTCATCTGGCGGCCCATTGCCGGGCAACAGGAATACGACGGCTTGTGCTTGTGCCGTGTGGTCTTCTTGGCCTGCTTCCTCTCCATGCTGCACTTGTACCACCTGCCGTTGCCGGTGACGAACCAGAACCACTCCTTGACGTTGTGCGAGTGAGTTATACCCCAAGTGCTCGTATCTGGGCTGGCTGCCAAAGACGCGCAAAGGAGTATAGTGTTCAGATACCCACAGCACTACTTGTCAGCGACCCACAACCTCAGGACCCTGAGGTGCGTCCGTTATCCGGTGCACAGGTCGAAGCAGGGGCCATCAACGAGATCATCTCCAACAAAGCTTCTGGCCAGGTGTTTGCTTACAATGGAAGGAAAGCTACCCTTCCCGTTATACTAGACACTTTGCGAACACGGGCAGCGACATTAACCCATGTCCATTTTGCTTGTCATGGGCTGGTAGAATTAAGTGATCCGTACACCGTCGGGCTGTTGCTTGCGTATGGATCTCGTCTGATGACACGTGACCTGCTTGATCCAGCGGTTGTTCGCTTCGAACACTTGCGTTTAGCGGTACTCTCAGCCTGCCGGACTGCCCTGCCAGGTACAGAACTGCCCGATGAGGTAGTAGGATTACCATCGGGCTGGCTACAAGCAGGAGGAATAGGAGTTTTGGCGAGTCTCTGGACGATAAGCGACAGTAAGACAATTGCCTTGATGACCAAATTCTACGAACTGCACCTGCTTGATGAACTTGATCCAGTCGAGGCCCTCTGGCTAGCACAGCGTTGGTTCCGCCAATTGCCGACATGGCGGCAGGATTGCCGGGCGGCCGGAACATTGCATGCGGCTGAAGGACCGGAGGCGAGCGAGGTGGTACATGAGCTGGAAGTAGCTCGTGGGAAGACGATGCTGGTAGCAGACGAGACAACCCTTTCGTCTGAAGTGGAGACGAGAACCGCGGAACAGGTTGGCGAACATATGAAAACTATCGAAGTCCTGGGAGGTAATGATGCACATAGATTCACTCCTCCTGGGGATCAGCAGGCGTTTTGGGAACAAGCCCGGCATTGGGCCGCATTTGTCATGTATGGAGCATAGAGAGAAAAGACGTTGGAGTATGAGAGATGGAGCAGGAATTTTATCGGATAATCCGGTTCGCTTTGAATGACGAGAGCATCAATAGTCGTCCTGACTTTGAGGAAGCGCTCGATGACGAGGAGGAAGAAGAAGATGAGAACACGCGCGGTGTTACCGAGACCGTGAAGGAGCGGTGCCCTAAATGCTTCAGTTCCTTCCTGGACACTTATGTGACAAAGGATGGCCTGCACGTCCTTCGTTGTAAGGGATGCAACTCATTACTTTGTCCCAAATGTACAAGTCTTTTGTTTGAGTCTCGTGCTGATGATGGACGCAAGGTACTTCGTTGCCCCAAGTGTGGAGTACTCGCGTAGTGTTCATCATCCTGGTTCTGCATATGAAAAGATGGTACCTGGCATACCTGGGGCTTCTCTTGCTTGCCTGCCTCGGCCTTGTTGCCTGGCATCGATTGAAGCGCAGAGAAGGATTACAGGATTCTGTCTCAGGGAGGCGAAGCATGGATCATTCTACCAACGATATGAATACAGAGACTTCTCAGACGAAGAACGGAGCTATCGCTGGGGCTTCATCACTCCTTCCAGCCGGACAAGTCTCTTCTGGGGTTCGGGCACGAGAAGGGAACCAACAGCCTATAAGCACTGCCCGGCATTTCTTGCACCCGGGAAGCGATTTCTCTGTGAAGGGACGCGGGATAGCGCTCTACGGATTATGGAATCAAGCTCTCCTTCTTCCGGAGGATGGGCCTCAGTCCTCGCCTGAAGTGTGGGAGAGGCATCATCGCCTGGGTATTTGGTATGCGACTCATCTTGCCTGGCAGTCGGCTGGTCAGGAAAACAGTCAGCCCTGGCTGGCAGCAACAGAAGTCCTCGATGCATGCAACGTCTTACTTCATCGCCTCGACACGCTTGAAGCAGTCAATAAGCGGAACACTCCAGCGGGAACAACCCCTGCTTGCATAGCCTATCGTATTCTCTGTATACAGGAGTTGAAAACACAGAAGCTCCATCTCTATCGGCTTCGCCCACTCAGAAGAGGAAAGGAGATCAAACAAGCGGAATTCGATGTGCAAGAGGCTTTTGTGGAGGAGTTACAGCGTCAGTTTGGCCTTGTAGGAGAAGACCCGCAAACTGGATGGGCCGCAAATCGCTTCACCCACTACGACCGTAATAGTCAACGCAAGGGATGGATTGTCGTTACCCCTCAACGCTCTTTGGTCGCCGGGGTAGGCACCATAGAAGCACGAACCCTTGCCAGTCTGATTCAAACGCGGGATATCGACCGCACAGGTAAACAGGAGGGAATAATTGCTGAACGTTATGAGGATGTCCTGGGACGTATTGCCATCTGGAACGGCACACAGGACATCGCCGAAACAGTGAGCCATCTTGAAGATCTTGTTGAAAGTGGCAAGAAATCCATTGATGGGCAGGTCTTACTCAACATAGCCCTGGCATCTCTCGGCATACTACTCACACTTTCTCCTTCTCTTCACCTCATCACCTGGCAGGTCGCGGGATCATTCTGCATCATACTTGTCGCGTCTCTCCTGTTCTGGTTGCGTGCCCGTAGTGGGCACGCGCTCTGGTTGGCGCTCGGCCTATTGCTCATGGCTGCTGCATTCCTTCTGGCCTCGGCCCCGCTCTGGTTCTATCCGCTGCTCCATTTCCTCTCGGGACTGCATCTCTAGTACACAGAGGCTCAAGTCCCTGGGGAGTATTAATCATTGCTGAGAGCTTAACTGACACAAGCTACAATGGAAAAACCACCCGGCTATTTGAGCGTCCGTGTACTAGTGTCGCAATATATGTGTTGCGATGAGTATTCCACTCAGAGATGCGATCTCCTGCTTTCATACATTCATCTGAAGATCGCGCAATAAAAGCTTCAATGCCTCCGGATAGCTGTGGAGTCGTTCCCAGCCCACGAAGCTCCTGATATGCCGTTTGTTCCCGATGAATGTTGCCCATCCAGGTTCATTCATTACAGATGCATCGAGGCAAATAGGAACAATGACAGTTGTGTTTCGCTTCCGCTCTTTCTGCCGGGCCAACTCTACCTCATACCTGACCCATTCGCTGGCAAGAGCGTGCTGCGAGAAAATAACGAGCAGTTTATCGCACTGCTTGATAGCACTGTCAATACGCGCTTTGAAATAGTCACCGCCTCTCAATGAGTAAGGCGCAAACCAGCACCAAACGCCTTCCCTTCGCAGGTCATTATGCAAACGCTGAGCAAAGACCTCATCCTCACCAGCATAGCTAATGAAGATTGTGAAGTAGTCGAATGGAGTTTTCCCCTGTTCGCGAATGGAAGTCAGCAGGTTCTCGTGGATATTCATACTTCGTAGAAAGATCTCTGGGATATTCCTTTTTGAGCGAGATACGGTATCTAAACCAATGGTAGAAGGACTGAGATGGTAGACAGTATCTAATCCTATCACCTCGCTCAAGTCAACATTAGCGAACGTTGTATGTTGGAGCAATGCATGGCTCAGGTTGGTATTGATGAGGACAGAATCTCTGAAAGTAGTGCCATTAAGGTTAGTGCAGTGCAGCCTGGCATTACTGAGATTAGCACCGGTGAGATCTGCATGGCTGAGGTCAGTGTGACTGAGGTCGGCGTAGCTGAGATCAGCGCCACTGAGATCGGCATAGCGTAGGTTCGCGTTGCAAAGGAGCGTGTTGTATAGTTTCGCTCCGTGAAGGTCTGCTCGCTGGAGCTGTGCAAAACTGAGGTGAGCGCCACCCAGGTCTGCATTTCTGAGATCAGGGTGCGCGTTTGCATGCTGTCTTTGCCATCGATTCCATGTTCTTACCCTCTTTTTGAGCAGATCGAGAAGTTGCTGGTCGGCCATACTATTTTCCTTCCTTTTTTTGCATATCTGTAGAGCTATATAGTTGCTATTCTACATATTTGAACGACATAAGCCTTCTTTGCTCAAATAAATAAAGAATGAGAGGTTATTTGGAACAGTTTATGCAGTTGCTTCTCACAAAGCGTGAAGGTACTGGTGTTTTATGGCGAGACCCCGACTATCTCCTTAGCTTTTTACCAATAGCTTCATTATTCCCTCCGCAGCCTCAACTCCTTCGACACCTCTTCCAGCAACTCATTCACTTTCTCCAAAGTCTCATCGGACACCTGTGCAGCGGGTCCAAGTTCTACGCGCAGGTGGAAGTGCAGGTTCAGGTTGGCTGTTGCCTTCACCAGTGCGCTGACCTGATCGCTGAGGTCCTGGATCTCGTCCGGTTGAATCCGTGCTTCGGTTACGAATACCGTCGGTGAAGACGATAGCCTGGACTCGTGTACGATAGTTGGAGGCATCGAGGTTGGATAATGTTGTATCACGTGTTCACGAGGCAAGATGATTTTGACTGCTCTGGCTCCGGTGTAGTCGCAAGGCCAGGAGCCGGAGTCAATGGAGCGGTCGAGCAGACGAGTACGCAAAGCTCCGTCAATGGCTTCGCGCACAGTAAGCCAGGGAAGCGGTTTGCCAACTTTCCTCGAAAGGGCATTGGTGATTTCTAACGCGGTAGTGCTTTCGCTGCTCCATGCCTCGGGCAGATTCTCCGGTAGCAGTTCTCTGGCAAGGATAGGCTGTGGTGGGTGTTGCAGGAATGCATCGTCGGTCAGTACACCCATTGGCAATTCTTCGCCGAGGAAACTGCCAGAGCCGGAAATGAGCCAGAGCCTTTTTTCGCGCACGGCGGCTTGAATTGCCGCGTCTACCACGTTGCGTTCTGTCGCCGGAATGGAGCATGGCTCTGCGTATCCACCGCGAGAAACCATGATGACGCGCCCGCTGAAGTAACTGTAAAGGTCTCGTAGGGCGAGTTCGTTATTGTGCCAGAGTTCCGGCAAGGCATCCGGCATGAGCAGGGCTGTTGGCAGAGCAGTCAGCGAAGCGGCTTCGGGCAGCACCACTTCTAAGGACGGGTCTCGCAAGGCCGTCTCGTCCGGCAATTCGCGCCAGAACGTTCTCTGCGAGTGATCAGGACGGCTCAGGCGAAAGACAAAGAGGCCAGCGCGGCAACCGTCGAGCAGTGTATCCTGGATGGCTTTACGATTGAGCATCTTCGGCAATTGCGAGAACTGGGCAAAGGCCTCAACCAGGTCTTTCATGCGGTGAGCCGTCTCCCCTTCACGCCAGAGGTCGTATGGTCCCTCTGGCAGCAGCGCATCTGCGCTCACAGGTGTTTCCTGGATGCGTGACTGCGTATCGGCCTTAATGATATTGAACAAGGGATCATTACCGACGACGACTTTGAAGGCCTGCGGTTCGTTCTTTGACGAGATGGTGACGACAATGCAATAGGCCTGCCGCACGAGGTCGGTCAGTCTGCCTGCCGCCTTTTTCTTTTCGATCTCCAACATCTGCTGGCGATTGCTGTCAATGTCCTGCCCCTTCAACTGGCTCTCGACCTCCTGCCAGCCCAGTGCGTCGCGTATGGCTGTACGGGCGGCTTCCAGACCATCAAGCGAGGGAATCGCCAGCACGACCGCGTTGCGGTAGACGCGCGGACTATCGGGGCCGGTCTTCTCTTCAAGGAAGCGCCGGGCCTCACTGCTCGGCTTGTTCACGCCTGACGCCGCCTTCGGGCCGAGAATGGCGTAGTGAAAATCGCCGTCATCCTCGATATCGCGTGGACGCTCCGGCAACGTATGCACACGCGCTCCCGTTGCCGAGGCACTGGCAGTCAGACTCTTGCACTTCTGAATCTCTTCTAGCAGGCGATGCTCTATCACCTCGCCAGAGATACGGGTGCAGGCATCGTGATGCATCTGGCGGAGATTGGGGCGGAAACCGAGCCGCCAAGACCGGGGTAACTGGCGAGAACCGGTGCGTTCCGCTTCCAGGTCCTGGATCGAATGCTCGTCAAGGAACCAGGACACTTCTGTCCAGCGATGCAGCGCCTTTTCCATTTCGATTTTGTCAGGATGGGTCGGGCCGAGCAGTACCAGCAATTCGCGGGTGCGTGCATCCCGCCCGATGGGCTGCGAATGCAGGAAAGTGGCAAAGACGGCCTGCTCCACTTCGCGGAAGTGCAAGGCCGCGATTTCGGCCTGCACGTCACGCGCCTTCGCCAGTTCACTTTCCAGAATGCTGGTCCACTCTTGCTTCTTGCCCTCGTACTCTTCGGTCTGCGCCACGCTGGTTAACTCGCGTGCTGACTCCGAGAGACCACTGCTGCCCGGCGCTCCGAGAAAGACGTTGGTGGCGACCAGCGGGCAGCTGTCCCACTGCTCAGCGTCGCGTAGTGCAAGGGCAAAGGTGCGCAGGATGCCGCGTGTGCGCTGGAAGCTCTCCAGATTGGTCCACTTGGTATAAAAAATATCGGTCAGCTCGGGGTGGAAGGGGTAGTTTTCGATAAAGCGATCCTGCACAGCCCTACTATTCTTAGCTGTCTGTTCGTCAAGCTCGGCAATGCCTTTGACGGCGGCAACCGCCTGAGCGCGAAACGCTTCCCGGTCACGAATGGAGTCTGGCGTAAAGAAACGCCTCCGCAGCACTTCCGCGATGTCATCTTTGAGGACTGGCTGCACATCGCCTTCGCGTTCACGCCGGAAAATGGCATAGAGTTCTTGCGTCAGCTCTTTACCCAGCGTGTCACTTTTGAGCGGGTCGGTGGCGAGGAGCGAGGCGACGATAGCGCAGGTTAATCAGCGTGTGCGTCTTGCCGCCACCGTAGGTCAGTTCCAGTTGTCGCACGGCTTTATCATTCTTACCCGCCAGCCGCAGCACCACATCCTTCGCCAGTTCGCGCAAGTTAAAGGTGGGATAGGTAAACGAGAAGAAATCATACGGGTTCTGGTACACCGGCCGTGCCTTGCCCATCGCCACATCATACAGGTCGGCGGCGAAGGTCGAGAGCGACAATTCGCCCGTTTTGAGTTCGTCCCGCAACCGAACCACTTCATGCCACGGTTTCCACGCCAGTTTGCTCACTTGTCACACTCCAATCTCAAGTACATGGATGTCCCTTAATATATCATATGGTGCAATCAATTCCGATCATACTTTCTCTCTATCAAATCGGATTGTGCTGCGCGTTGCAGGTATCTTTCGGATTATCACTTCTCACGACGAGATACACATTGAGAACAGCGACAGTAGATTTTTGATAGCCGGTGAAGAGAGACTCATACCAGGATGAAGATTTGAAAACTGTGTACATCTGCGCTCGCGGGTCTCCCGATAGAAGCCATAAAACATTGTATACCTGGTTGGCTATCTCCGTTCCCTGTTCCTCTGTACCGCCAACGGTTCCACCATAAGCAATGGCAATACCTACCTGGCGGCCTTGAAGAAAGCGAACGTGATTAAGTTGGGACTCAATGGATTTTCTGACAGCAACAGGATTCACAGTGATAAATGTGACGGGAGAGCCTATATTAAGCAGAATCTGGCAATAATTGTGTTCCAGAATGCGATCATTTGTGCGAGGCGTACACTGCCATAAGACTGAAACAGGAATAGCTCCTCCTGAACCTGAAAAGGTAAAGGAACCATTCTGGCAAGGAAATACAGAGATGTCCACAGATATTGATTTACCCGGCGATAACGTTCCAGTTGCAGGCTGAAAAACCACCGTTTTGCTCATATCACTGCTCGCTGTCCAGATCATACTTTCCTCTGAAGTCACTGATTCCTCTACGGTAATGGTACACCGGGGATTTTTTATTCCACCAGTGCAATGACTATCTTCGGGACTCAGGACAGATGAAGTCACGAAAAAGGTTGGCGGTAGCTTTGGGCGTGGTGGACTACTAATCAAGAAAAGCATACCTAACGCGAGCAGCAAATCAGCGAATAGCCAGCCAACAGTTGAAGGAAATGCCCGATTTTGTGAAAAGTTGCGTTTCCTCATGATACCCGCCCTTGCTGTTGCGGTGGTGTTCGTCTCTTTCTAATAAACGGAAACACACGAATGGAGGAGAGCATTTGAGACGCGGAATATAATCGCTGTGATGTTTCTTCCAGAGGAGAAATGGCCCTTTGGAAGGACTGGGAAGAAGCCTCAAGCGAAGGAATAATTCGTTGGAGCGACTGGGAAGTTGCCTGCAACGGCATAGCAATGCCTTCAAGGGATTGTGATGTTCTCTCTATTCTTGTTGAGATAGCGTCCATTGCATGTTCCATGCCGTGTTCAAGTTGTCTGGTAAGTTGGTTAACTCCATGAATAGCGGCTGCCATGTGTACCTGTGTATCGGTCATATTTCCCGCAGCAGTGCTGATATTACTCGCGACACTGTTGAATTGCGAAAGCATATCTTGTTGTACGGTGCTTAAAGCGGCTATTTGCGTTTTGAGATCTGTACCAATAATGACGTAGCGTTCGGCATTTTCTTCTAGCGCACTTGAGGCATCCGCCAGTCTTAGACTAGAACTGGCGAGTTGTTCGCCAGCTTTTGTAAGACCATCTAATCTTCCCTGATAGTTGCGTAATTCCTGCTGTAGTGAGAGAATATCACGATTGAACGTTTCGATAAGCGGCTGTACCTGCGTATCGAACAGCGTTTCTACCTTTGTATTTGATGTAATAATCGCTTGCTTTGAACGTTCCAGCGTTTCTGTGACGGCCTGTTCCGATGTTGCAACGACTTTCTTCATAGCCTCTTCTGATGCTGCTGTTACCTGATTGATGCTTGACCACGCATGTTGGACGAGATCTTGTAAGGATTGGCTAGTTTTCTCCACGACTTGAAGGTTGGTTGCCGCGATCTTTTCGGCAGATGCCTGAACATCTTTCGCGATCTTTTTCGCCGTAGCCTTTAAGGTCAATGTTGCTTCATCAACAATACTCTTGACCGAACCCACTACGGTTTCGATATCGGACTTATCTGCGATAAATGGCTTGCTGACTTCATCTATCGCGTCCATAAGTGCCTGAATAGGTTCTCGCCATTCTTTACTGTCAATAAATTTTACTGCACTGGTATGAGCGGCTTGTTCAATACGGTGGATAATGAGGAGGCTAGCTAAGTAAGCACATAAACATGCTATATCCAGGATAGCCACTGTGGTAAAGGGAAAAAGACTGGATCCGTGAAAACTGCTTTGCCAAAGTTGCAAAAATGGTATGGTGTTATCCGCCGGATTTTTTGCCAGGTCTCTCTGATAAGCTGAGACAGCATCATAAAGTCCTCCCCAGGTTATGATGAGAGGAAGAAGGCTGAAAATGTTACGAAGATAGTGGATGGTATGAATACCCCAGTGATTGACCTTAGCCGACTCGATTTCTTCTTGTATGTCTTCGGGATTCAGCCATAAATATGCGGTATAAGGTGTCAATTGTTTGTACTGGCTACGAATAAATTCGAGCCGTTTGGCTCCTTCAATGCCACCACGTTCTTTTGTTTTTTGAATTAATTCGTTCAGATGTCGTGGATATCTGGCGGCAGGTGCCAGGGCTGGTATGACTGGTGGTAGGGCGCTAGCCATAGGAATGCTCCAATTCTATAATTATACAAATCTAAAAAATAGTACAGGCTATTCTCTGTTGCCGGTACGGACAATGTCACAATCTGGCTCGATATGCCATGCTCCCCAGGCGTTGCCGGACAAATCGCACTCCTCGATTGTTGCTTTGCTTTGCCGGTATGCCCAGATGCCTTGATATGCATTGCGCGTAATCATGCAATTCTGTGCGGTGAGTATGCCATATGGTTTGATTTCTATCCCGTCGAGCGCGTGACCGGAAATGACACAATGGGCAATTATTACATGTCCATTATCAGATACGACGAGGCCTGATGACTTGCCATCGCGAATCTCACCGCCGCGAATGCGCAGGCTCGCTCCTTGCCTGACATCAACCGATGTATCGTTTTGAATAGCAATGGTGCAGTGATCGAACGTTCCCTGAGCTTCCCGACCCAGCCGAACGCCATATCCCTGTCCATCGTGAATGTTGATTCTCCAGCACTCAATTATGCTACTTTCTTCGACAACCAATGCGGCTCCTGCGTTGCCATACAACTCACACTGATCGAACTGTCCCCGACCTCGCTCCCAGATTTTGACGCCGGCATCCATGCCATCACGAACTATACAACCATCCTGTACGATGACATGTGCATTCTGAACGGCAATTTGCGCATTCACATTGTGCAAGAGTTCGCAGCCATCCAGCAAAGCTTTGCTCTCACCTGTGGCATAGACACCATACCCTTTCCCATCGGCGAGTTTTGACTTTTTTACTGTAGCTCTGCTTTGCTGCGCTAGAGCTATTCCGGCACGTCCACTTCCCACGATATGGCAGTTCTCAATTGTTGCCTGGGCTTGTTCTTCGAGTGCAATTCCATATGTTTTTCCCTCAGTAATGGTGCAAGCAAGGATAGTTGCGTTGCTCCTGCATTTGATGGCTATGCCAGCTTCTGAGGTCTGCGAAATGTTGCATTGCAGGATTCTTCCCCGACCTGCGTCGGAGAGATGGATGCCGGTTCCTCGTATGCGATAGATGGTACATTCGCGGATTACTGAGTCGCTCTCCTGCATGATTTCAATGCCAGCTATAATATTATCGAAAATTTCACAACCTGTAATTGTCGCTTCTGCGCCAGACTGTACCGTAATGCTGCTCAATGGCTCATCGTGAAGATGGCACGCGAGGATGGTTGCTTTGCTTCCCTCTTTCAAAAGTATGCCTGCGAGAGCATTATTGGAAATATTGCAATGTTGCACGTTCCCAAAAGCATGTTCCCGGATGTGAATACCTGTACCTTTACATCTGGTGATAGTGCATTGTTGGATGTTCAGCTGCCCATCACGCCGAATTTCTATTCCGTTCTGTGTGATATTCGTAATTTCACACTCTCTGACGGTTCCCTGTCCGTGTTGCCAGACGAGGATACCACTGCCAACTTCTTGAGCAATTTGGCTTCGCGTGATCGTCGGATTGCCACCCTGCCTGATTTCTATTCCTGTTGAACCATTGCCATCAATACGGCAATCCTGAATATTTCCTTTGCTATCTTCATAGATCAAAATACCTGTCCCGCTGCTGCCATGGATATGACAGTGTATCAGCGTTGGTGTACTTCCCTGTCGTATGAGTACTCCGGCGCGACCATTGCCAACAATATCACAGTTTTCCAACGTCCCCTGCGCGTGATCGGAGATGATGACATCACCTGCTCGCCCTTGATGGATTGTGCATGTGTGGATATGTGGGTTGGTCGTTGGGCCATGTATGGCAATGCAAGACGAAGAGTCAGAGGTGATATCGCAGTTGACAAGCTCCAGATTTCCCTGCGCGATGTCTACCGCGCAGACTTTCTGGCCGGTGCCTGCGCTACATCGCAACGTCAACCCCTCTATCCTCGCTGCATTCGTTTACGCTTTGTGCTAGTTGCTAGACGGCGAGAGCCGCCAATTGGAGTACTGGTCGTCCCAACAGGGCGTTGACCATCATGCCCATACTATGAGCGGTGACCTTCGCAGCAATGCGTGTCATCATACC
>Ga0307372_10009383_pt1 | contig 13497 bp, 18 predicted proteins | sample OX1MG_FD_202533 | JGI IMG/M metagenome (GOLD analysis project Ga0307372, IMG submission 202533) | Soil microbial communities from Risofladan, Vaasa, Finland - OX-1 | ecosystem: Environmental > Terrestrial > Soil > Coastal area > Acid sulfate soil | place: Finland: Risofladan, Vaasa | collected...
CCATCCGACCAGCGCCGGTCGGGGGAGAGGGTGAAGTTGTAGCGGACGCCGCCGTCCTCCGATCGCCAACTGGTCGCGAGCCCCAGCCTCGGCGCGCCGCCCGGCGATGACGCCATCAGCCCCGGACCGGTCAAGCCGCCGACCGCCTGCGCGACCGGGTCACTGGGGGTCAGCAACGGGCTGAGCGCGGAAGGGCCCACCGGGGCGACCACCGCCTCGACATAGAGCTGGTTGGTGGCCAGGTCCCTAACCGAGATGGTCACGACAGCCGCGGCACCCACCCCAACCACCAGGACTCCAGCCAGGGCCACCAAGCGCAAGGGATGGCGAGCCGCGCTGAAGAACCCGCCCGCCGGACCGGGTGAGGCTAGCCGGTGCCCAGCCGAATCTGGACCACCGCGACCAGAGCGAAGGCGACGACCAACCAGATGGAGACGCGGAAAAGGACCTTTTCCAGTCCCCGCCGGGTGCGATAGCCGCCACCCATGTCCGTCCCGCCCCCGATCGTGCCGCCAAGGCCGCTGGACTTGGGAGTCTGGAGCAGGATCGTGACGATCACCAGGAGCGCCAGAACCATCTCCAGGATGCCGATCGCGGACTTCACGGGACCTCCGCCACAAGACCGGCCGGATTATATCCCGGCCCCACATGGCCACCTGACAGAGGAACCTCCTCGAAGCGGTTGGGTTCCTCTCCCTCGACCAGCCGCCAGGCGGTGGCCTCTGCCAGGTGACCTTCGGCGACGGAGATCACCACATAGTGGTACCCGGGCCAGGCGCGATCGGTGTCGAACTGACTGGGCCGGGCGGGATGGTCAGGATGGGTGTGGTAGAACCCGATCACCTCCTGGCCGGTCCGGCGAGCCTCGCGCTCGGCCTGGATTATGTCCCTGGGGTCGAGCTCGTAGCGATCGCGGCGCCGGTCCTCGACCAGATTGTGCCCCTGAAACACCTCACTGACCGCGGTGAGCTCCTCACCCTGGCTGCCCACGAGCACGCCGCAACCTTCGTACGGATAGGCGGTCTCCGCGTACTCGGTCATCCTCGCAAAGATCTCCCCGGGGAAGAAAAGCTCCCCTGGCCCTGCCAGACTCACCGGGTCCCGTACAGCCCCGCGCTCAGGTAGCGGGAACCCCCGTCAGGGAAGATCAAGACCACCACACCTTCACGTAGCCCATCCTCGATTAGTTGATCCACACCCCACAGAGCGAGTCCGGAGGAGTGCCCAGTCAAGATACCCTCCTCACGGGCCAGCCGCCGGGCCAGCTCGTACGCCGCCCCGGTCGGACCGTCCAGGTTCCGATCGGCCAGGCTGGGGTCGTAGATCCCGGGGACGATGGCGGTCGGCATGTGCTTGAGCCCCTCCAGCCCGTGGAAGGAGTCCTCCGGCTGCAGGCTGATGCAGCTGATGGCGGGATTGAACTCCTTCAAGCGCCGCGAGGTCCCGACGAATGTCCCGGAGGTGCCCAGCCCGGCCAGGAAGTGGGTGACCTCGCCATCGGTTTGCTCCCAGATCTCGACCGCGGTGGTGTCGTAGTGGGCGCGCCAGTTGAAGGGATTGTTGTATTGGTCGGGAGTGAAGTAACGGTCCGGGTCGCCAGCCTGGATCTCCCGGCAGAGCAAGATGGCGCCGTCCGACCCCTCCTGGGGATCGCTGAGCTCCAACTCGGCCCCATAGGCGAGCATCAGCTGGCGCCGCTCGTCGCCGACGTTGTCGGGCACCACCAGCTTGACCGGGAAGCCCAGCGCGGCGCCGAGCATCGCGTAGGCCACCCCGGTGTTCCCACTGGTGCTGTCCAGGAGCACCTGCCCGCGGCCCAACTGGCCGCTCCGCAGGGCCTCCTGCACCATCCGCAGCGCCGGCCGGTCCTTGACCGACCCCCCGGGGTTCATGAACTCTGCCTTCCCCAGCACCAGGAGATCCGGGGCCGACTCCTCAAAGAGGCGAACCTGGAGCAGCGGCGTGTGGCCGATGCAGTCGGAGATGCGGCGGTCCGGAGCTGAGGCCAGGACCTGCAGCCCCCTCTCGGCTGAAGTCGGCATGGATCTCACTGTACCAGTCGGGAATGAGGTGGCTAAGGCCGAGATTGGCTCCGCCGGCGGGTGACCCAGTCGCCTTTGGCGAAGCGCGCCGAGCTGCCCAGCTCGCGTTCGATCCGCAGCAGCCGGTTGTATTTGGCAGTCCGCTCGCCCCGGGATGGGGCGCCGCTCTTGATCTGGCCCGCCGAGACGGCCACCGCCAGATCAGAGATGGTGGAGTCCTCGGTCTCCCCGGAGCGGTGGCTGATCACGATCCCCAGCCCATGCCGTTGGGCTTGCTGGACCACCTCCAGAGTCTCGCTCAGGGTTCCGATCTGGTTCAGCTTGATGAGAATCGCGGTGGCCACCCCCTCTTCGATGCCCCGCTGGAGACGGGTGGGATTGGTCACGAAGATGTCGTCGCCGACCAGTTGCACCTGAGCGCCGAGTCGTTCAGTCAGTTCGGTCCAGCCCGCCCAGTCGTCCTCGGCCAAAGGGTCCTCCAAGGAGACGATCGGGTACTGCCGCACCCAGTCCTCCCAGAGATCGATCAGCTCGCTGGGACCAACTGTCCGACCCTCACCCCGCAGGTGGTACTTGCCGTCGGCTTCGAAGAGCTGGCTGGCGGCGGGGTCCAGGGCCAGCGCCACCTGCTCGCCCGCGCGGTACCCGGCCCGGTCGATAGCGCTGAGCACCAGCTCCACTGCCTCGACGTTGCTCTTCAAGCTCGGGGCGAAGCCGCCCTCATCGCCTTGACCGGTGTCGTAGCCGCGCTCCTGGAGCACCTGGCGCAGGGCGTGAAAGACCTCGGAGCCGGCCCGGACGGCCTCAGCGAAGCTCTCCATCCCGACGGGGGTCACCATGAACTCCTGGAAGTCGACCGACGTTCGCGCGTGGGCCCCCCCATTGAGGATGTTGAACTGGGGCAACGGCAGCAGGCAGCTGTCGACCCCGCCCAGGTAGCGGTAGAGCGGAAGCTCTTGGGCGGCGGCCGCCGCCTTGGCCACCGCCAGGCTGACCCCGAGGAGCGCATTGGCCCCCAGGTGGGACTTGTCCGGGGTGCCGTCGGCCTCGACCAGCCGCCGGTCCACCTCGCGCTGATCGAGGGCGTCCATGCCCAAGAGCAGCGGGCCGAGGACCTCGTTGACCCCAGTGACGGCCTGGGTGACCCCTCGACCGCCGAAACGGTTGGGGTCGCCGTCCCGCAGCTCGACCGCTTCGTGAACCCCGGTGGAAGCGCCGGAAGGGACCGCCGCCCGACCAGAGTCGCCGGTCGCCAAGAGGACCTCCACTTCTAAGGTGGGATTGCCCCGCGAGTCCAGAATCTCCCCCGCCGACACCTGCTCGATGAAGTTCAAGTCCTACCTCCGTGATCTCCCCTTGACCGAGCGAAGGACCCGCTAGTCTCGGGGAGCATGCGCCCACCCAGATTTCAGCTTCCCAGACTAACCACCGGTCGGTGGATCACTCTGGGGGTGATTGTGTTCATTGTCGTCGCGGTCTTCTCAGACGTGCTCACCAGCATCAAGACGGTGAATACCGGGGCGGGCCCTCCCCAAGCGCAGCTCAACGGCAGGCTGCCGACCTCGACCCTTCGGGTCGGTCAGCGCACCGCCTTCACCTTCGCCCTCGACGACACCGCCGGGGGGGCCATGGACCCGGCCTGCGTGGCCGGCAATCTCAGCCCCGAGTTCGAAGTCATCCGGGTTACCTTTCTGGGTACCGCGGGAGCTGGCTGGTCACACGACCGATCCTGCGGCGGGATCCTCGAGGCGAACGCGGTGGTCCCGGTGGTGATCACGGTCATCCCCCTCCATCCCGGTACCTTCAGCCTGACGCTCACCCCCGAGGCCGGCCACCGCCAGGTGGGCTCCGGGACCAGCGGTTTGGTCAAGGTCGACGGCTAGCGGGCCCTGGTCGCCTCCAACAGAGCCGCGTGGACACGGGGCGAGCCGGCCACGATGTTTCCGCTCCTGGGCAGTCCCGGTGCCCCCTCCCAGTCCGACACCACTCCGCCCGCCTCCGTGACCAGCAGGGCTCCGGCGGCGATGTCCCAGATCTTCAGACCGAGCTCGAAGAAGCCGTCGAAGACCCCGGCGGCAGTCAGCGCCAGGTCCAGGCTCGCGGCTCCCGGTCGGCGCAGGTCCTCCACCCGGTGCAGCACCCGTTCCAAGGTGCCCACCAATCGAGGGATCTGCTCCGGAGTCTTGAACGGGAATCCGGTCGACACCACCGCCTGCTTGGGGTCCACGTCAACCATCTCGAGCCGCCGGCCCGCCTGGTCATGCGCGCCCTCCCCCAGCGCCGCCGTGTAGGTGAATCCCAGGAAAGGAGCGTGCACCGCCGCGACCACCGGCTCGCCGGCCTCGAGCAGCGCGACCGAAACCCCGACCATCGGAAAGCCGCGGCTGAAATTGGTGGTTCCGTCGAGCGGGTCGACCACCCAGCCCCGTTCCGGGACCCCACCGCCCTGCTCCTCGGCGAGGATGGGAAGGTCGGGAAAGATCGATGAGAGGATGCGGATGACCACCTCCTCGCTCTCTCGGTCTACCGCGGTCACATAGTCGCCAGGACCCTTGGTCTCAGTGGCGTGGAAGCCGACTCCGGCCGCCTTGATCACCGCGCCACCAGCCTGGACCGCGTAGCGGGCGGTCGCCAGGGCCAGTCGCAGATCGGGAAGATCCCCGTTTGAGCTCAGCGCCGGCCCCGACCCCGCGGTGGTTCGCGAGACACCTTCTTCTTGCGCTTCTTGTCCTTCTTTGGTGAAGGAGCAGTCGGGGCGAAGATCTCCCGGGGCGGTTCACCGGCCTTCGGTGGCGGCGGTGGCAGTTCTGATTCGCTCATCTCGGACCCTATGGTGCCAGTTCGCAGGTGATCCGCGTCGCCGAGTACCCCCGAAGGCTCAGCCCAGAAGGCCGGGGCGGGGTCGAAGCCAGCGCCACGGCAGCGGTTTGAGGCGTAACCAGACCGATCCCCGAATCAGCTCCAGGGGGACCGGTCCGAAATCCTCGCTGTCGGTGCTGGAGCCACGGTTATCACCGGCAATCCAGACCATTCGACGCTCCCGGCTCACGGCGGATACCCGCTTGATCAGCTCCAACCCAGGTCGTTGGGGGTGTTCCACGATCACCACCTGCCCCAGCCTTGGTCCCGACCGTGCGAGTCGGCGGACCAGTACCCACGCTCCCTCGGGCAGGGCTGGTTCCATGCTCTGCCCGGCAACCACCGCGGGCTGCAGGGCCCAGCCCCGAATGGTCCCGGAAATGTGAGCCAGACTACCCCCGACCACCGCCTAATGGTACGTTTGGCCGAGGTTCTTCTCCGAGCCTGGCCGAGTTGTGAGTGAGGGAGTTCAGCATGATTGCCAAGTTGTCAGCGCGTCTCGCCCCCCGGCGAGTGGTCCACGCCCACTGCGATATCCCTTGCGGGATCTACGACCCGCACGAGGCGCAACTCGCAGCTCAAACCGTCGAGACCATGGTGACCAAGATCAAGGCCCTGTCTGACGACGGTTCCGAGGCTTCGCGAAACTCTTTCGTGCGCATGGTGACGGTTAAGGAGCAGCACGCTGAACGGGTCAAGCACGAGGTCCAAGTTCTGTGGAGTGACTACTTCAAGCCAGAGCACCTCGAGAAGTTCCCCGAGCTCCATGACCTGGTCTGGAAGACACTTAAGGCCGCCTCGGCGACCAAGCAAAACGTTGATGCCGCCAAGGCGGCCGAACTTCGGGCCAAGGTGGACGAGGTCGCCAGGATCTTCTGGGAGACCAAGAAGTAGGACGGCTAGAGGCTCGACTTCACCTCGAAGTCACTCTGATCTGCGGCGGCGCCGCCCATCGGGGCGTCTAGTCCGCAAAAAGCCGCAAGATGCTGAGGGCAGCGTCACTCACGGAGCGGGTCCGGTCCTCATCACCGGGCCATAGGTGGGCGTAGGTTCGGAGGGTGATGACTGCGCTCGCATGGCGGAGCACGACCTGGACCGGCTTCACGGACGCGCCCCCAGCGATGAGCGCTGCCGCGTAATAGTGGCGCAGCCCGTGAGTAGTCAGCTCGACCCCGGCCCGAGCGCAGGCCCACGAGAATTCCCGCTTCCATGGCGGGTAGCTCAGGGACACGCCCTGGTCGTCGATGAAGAGCCAGTCACCGCAGAGGTAAACGGCTAGGTGCGCCGCTAGCCCGTCTAGGGCGATCTGGTCGAGCGGGACCGTCCGGACCGACTCGGGGTCGTGGGCAGCCCGATCTGTCCGCTCGGTAAGCGCTGGCGCTCGACGCGCAGCGACCGGCGCAGAAAGTCCACGTCTGCCACTTTCAGAACCCACAACTCGCCGATGCGGAGTCCTGACCCGGCTGGCAGGCTGACGGCGGTCTGGTAGCGACTGGGCATCTCCCCCGCTAGCCGTCCGACGGCTTCCATGCTCGGCGGTTCGATCTCGCTGTCGTCGGCATAGAGCAGGGTGATATTCCGACATGGGGAGACGGCGATCATCCGGTCATCGACGGCGGCCGAAAGGCAGCTCGCCAGCGTATGGTAGATATTGCGGGTGGTCCCCGGCGCAAGCGTCTCTGACAGTCCCTTCACCGACGCTTCCACGTCGCTGTTCTGGAACGAGGCTAGCGGCCTGGTCCCGACGAGTGGGAGCACTTGGAGCCGGAGAGCGCTGTCGGTGATGGAGTGCGTTGCCGGGCGCCCAAGACGAGACGCCTGCCATCCGGCCGCGTACTGCACCAGTATCACTCGCCCCGCTTTCGGTGAGACGTACTGGCCCGTCACCACGGAGGCGGAGACCTCGTCGAGCCAGGGCTGCCCGTCTACCCTTCCGGGCGAAATGGCACGCTTGTCTTTGCCCGCCTCGTCTCGATAGCGGCCCCGCCACGCACGTCCCGTCGGGTCTCTTCGAAATGCTCGCCATGCGGTGAGCTCCCTTTGCTCAAGCGTGATCTTGCCCCGCCGCCAGCGCCAACCTCGTTAGTGGGCAGATACCCCACAAGCCGGGCTGCGGCAACTCGCCGTGACGCCGTAGATCGGGACACGCGGAAGCGCCTGGCCACCCCCTGCGTTGGCGGCTCTCCGAGGACTCGGGCGCTCCGAAAGAACGGGGCCGCGTTCCGCAGCATGGTCTCCTCCCCTCCCCCTCCCGCCCGGATAGCGGCGCGATGACCTGTCCGACGTTTAGGGGACGGCGCAGAGGCCCGACCGACCGTCGCACTAGCGTGCGCATCGGGAGCTGACGAAACATCGCTGCCGGGACTGCACGGTCGGCGCGCGGGCTGCGCAGCGCGAGTTCGACCGCCTCGTAGACGCCGGCGAGCAGTGCCACGCCGCCTCCCATATCGAGGTCAGATCACACCATATTGAGACGACAGCTACGTATAGTAGTAGGGTTAGTATGGCAGCCAATGTTGCGGGATTTCGAAGGATGGCTGTGGTGTGACGCGGCTGGTGCCGGCACGAGCCGCGCCAGATGCCCTGATCGGGTCCTCACCTGACGCGCTCGGGTGTCAATGCACATGTCGCCCAGGGGATAACGAAGATGACCGCAACCTCGCGGCCAAGAGGCGTCTCTGCCAGCGCAATCACCCGTGCATTAGATAGAATTCCGTGCCACAAACTCGGGTGTTCTGTGCAAACTCTAGCGCACCCGCTGGAATGCCCATAGGAAGGTCAGCGCCTCGTCTGGCGCGAATAGAGCTAGCAGCTAGGCACGCAGTTATCGTCCTCATCTTACTGGCGGCGATGCAGGCGACTTATGCAGCGCGAGGACTTTATGCCGACGGCGCCTACTACCTATGGAAAGTCCTTGAGTCACAGACCTTTTTTCTGTTTCCATCCCGCGGGATCACGCAGCTCGTAACGCAGCTTCCCGTCGTTGCAGCAATTAGGCTCGGAGTCACCGACGTAGGGATGTTGGCCAGGTTGCAGAGCTTTGGAACTGCCGGTTTTCCGATGATCGTCTGGGCAGTCACCTTCGTTGTACTCCTCCGCCACCAACTCTTCTGGCCGTTTGTCGCCATCTTCGCGGTCACCTTCCTAAACTCGGGGTTCTTTTCGGTCGGCGAATACAACTGCGCCTCTGCGTTCGTCGCACTGAGCGCAGCTATTCTGCTGCGCGGGCATCTCAAACCGTGGTCATGTGCCGTCCTCGTCCTGAGTGCGGTGATGCTGCCGCTTTCCTACGAGACGCTGGCTTTTCTCGGGCCGGGTCTCGCTTTCCTGGCATTCCTAAGGCTTGGGCCTCTCGCCACAAACTGGACGCACAAACGGTGGGGGCCGGTTCGCTCGTGCTTGCAATTCTCATGTACCTCACGGCCACTGCCCTGAATGTATGGTGGACCGTTTCCCCCCCCCTGCCGACAAGCCTCGCTCCCGTGACCATCGCTCAATGGATTTGGCCGATATTCAATGACCGTCAACTGGTGCTGAGCGGAACGATCGCAACTCTTTACCTGAGCGTGTGGGTTTTTTCCGGGCGGCGTCGGCAGCTGGGTGCCACCGTGCTACTCGTGGGAATATCCATGGTTCTGCTGGCGCCGGCGTTGTGGAATGCGCCGTGGATGCAATACGCCTCCAGAGGGGTTACTGGCGTTGCTCTCTTCGTCTTGCTCGCCATCACAGCACTTGGACAAATATTCACAGAACGGCGGGCTGTTTCTATGCAAACGCCACGCAAGCAGTCCGGTACTTACTGGTTGGTACCTACCGCGCTTCTCCTCGCACAGTTCGTCCCGTTTACCTTGCATACGTACGGATGGACCCAATGGTTGACCTCTTTCGATACCACCGTGACAACCTCCCATGGCATTCTGACAAATGGGGAGACGGTCCTCAAATTCAACGACACCGCTCTTTACGTGTGGCCTTGGACCGATCCGATTCTAAGCGTACTTCTCCACACGCACAGCGGGCAGGCGATAATATTGTCCCCTGGGCAAAGCGTGAAGGCTGACTTGAGCCTCCCCGCCCCAATTCCCGAGCGGTTTCATATGGTCGGATTGCTGTTTGCTCGTAAGCCTTAGCCTTTCATAAGTGGTCGCTAAAGCCAAGGCCCTCATGCTGGTACCGCAACCCGAGAAGATCCCGGTCGGGGATCTTCGTAGCGGAACGGTCAACTTCGACCCTCTTGGGGTTTCAACTGCAGTTGGTGAGAGTGCATCGGTATGGAAGGTAGTGCTATCAGGCGTTGTGTCGTACGTCAGGGAATATGCTCTTGCGTGGGGCCGGTGGAGCTGTTGTCAAGAGTTGTGTAAAAGCCATCCAGGCGGGGTGTTCGAATCAGGCGGCGGCTTCCTCCGGTGAAGGTTGGGAAAGTTGCAGCTGTCCGTCCAAGAAGGGATATCCGGCAGCAGCAGGTGGAGCTGGTTGGGGGCATTGATCACGCGCCAGTTGGTGCTCAGGCGGGTTGAGAGGACCCCGTTTGTTAGTCCAGGTGATGTGGCCCCGGTCCACAATATCGGGGCCAGATCACCTGGACTCATCGGCACGGGTCCTGTCACGGCGTCCAGTCCGGGCAGCCGACAGCCCTCAGGCAATGCGCCGAGCCACCACGCAGACAGTTCCTCCCCGGCGAAGCGCCACCTCCGCACCGGCCGCCAGTGCCGCTACCGGGCTGAGCAGCGCCGCGGCCACGAGAGCTCCCCAGCGCACCCCTGACGACTGACTCTCGCGGGCTGAGGTACGCCGAATTGCCTGGTACAGATTCGGGTGGCCCGGGAGTCTCCCAACCAACCCGTGAAGCCAGCCGAAAGTGACTTGGCCGCCACGCAGGTTGCTGACCGCGATCGCGACCAGCCCCTCATCGGGCAGTGCGCTGAGTAGGCTGTCCGCGGTCAAGTGGGAGAGATGTCGGGGTAAATCCAAGTGGAACCAGCGCTCGCCAAAAAGCTGGGCCTGCAAGCTGGCGAAGTTGGGCACGGCTACCACCAAAATTCCGCCCGGAGCCAAGCGCTGGGCCGCGTCGCTAAGTGCCTGACGGGGCGCCGGCAGATGTTCCAGCGAGTGCCATAGCACGATCGCCGCCCAGCCACCCTCACATTCGGATAGGGTCGCGGCCCGGACGTCGGGCCGGTCTGAACGACGCTCGAGGCCGACTGCTGATCGGCCCAAGCGGTGGAGGGCATCAAGCATCGCTCCATCCCCGCAGCCAACATCCAGAATCGGACCGGGAGGGGCCTGGGCGTCCACCCAGCGGGCAATCCGGCCCCGCAGCGATCGCAGCAGGCGATCGCCGCCCGCTGGAAATCTACCCGCCTTGGGGCGGTACCACTGGGCATAGGCGGCGTCGAGCTGGTCTGCCGTCGGGATCGGCACCGTGGTTCCCGTGCGACAAACGGTGCACCGGGCGACGTCGTATGGAGAGGAGCCCGCCCGCGGTTCGGGCAGCCACGCGCCGCACCACAAGCAGGTCGGTCGCAGCGACTCCACTCCTTGCCGACCGGTCGCGTCCGACAAACCGGTGCTAGCTTCGGTCACGTGGGGAAGGTGAATCAGGAGTGCCTATCACTTGACCTTCTGCTCGGGCATCCAGGGGAGTCAGGTATGGGCATGTCCGCCACCCCCATGCGTGCAGCCGGTAGGAAACAGCCGTGGCCAAAACTCCGAAACCGTAGCGTGTGCTCGCTCGGGGCCCGATTGACGAAGAGTCCGCCTCGTACCGGGTCGGACAGGAGATTTCGCCAATGCGAAAACCAGCGGCCAGCACCTGGGCCAGAATCTGATTGTCGAACACAAAGTCATCGGAGAGCTGGTCGAGTCGGAGCGATGTCAAAACCTCTCGGGAATACGCGCGATACCCGGTGTGAAACTCCGACAGCTTGGTGCCGAGCAGCAGGTTTTCGGTGACCGTCAAGACTCGGTTGGCCAAGTACTTGTAGCGCGGCATGCCCCCGCGCAGCGCCCCGTCACCCAGGATGCGGGAGGCGAGTACCACATCGTACTCACCAGACGCGATCATCGCGGCCAGAGTTGGCATCAGCCGGGGTGAATACTGATAGTCCGGGTGAACCATGACCACGATGTCTGCTCCCCGAGCCAGAGCGGTGCGGTAGCAGGTCTTCTGGTTCCCCCCATATCCTTGGTTTCGCTGGTGTCTGACCACGTGTAGGTCGAGCTTTAGCCCAAGCTCCGCCGTGGCGTCGGTGCTGGCGTCATCGACTAACAGAATGTCGTCCGCGACCGCGCGGTCGAGCTCGGCGACGGTGCGCTCGAGCGTGTGCGCCGCATTGTACGCGGGCAGCACCACGGCCACCCGTCGGCCCCCGATCACTCGACGCCCGAATCAGGTGCTCGACCGCCGTCAGCCCGAACGGGCTGCGCTGCAAGCACGTGACGCGCCCTCCCGGCCGGATGCGACCTCATCTCCCACTTATTGTGACGCCTGTCCGGAGGGCTCGGATCGAGCGCCCCTGCTCCGGGCGGCGACGAGCGGACTGAGCCGAAGCTCGAGGTCCGTCGATGACGGGAAAGGCTGGGAGATGCGCGAGGACCAACCAACCCCTCATCACCCGCGCTCCACTGGCGAGGAGCCACACCGGAGTGCTGCGTACCTTGCGGCCACCCTCCCGGGGATGGAGGGCGTTCCGAGTCCAAGTTAGAATGAAGTGAAACCCCTGCGCTCTGTCCTTCATCGCCCTAGGAAGAAGTTCATTGACCCCTCGTGGCCGCGCCCGCATGTATCTCAGCCCCTGCCTTCCCGGCGGAAGTCATCCCCAGATCGGCCAGGTCCCGGCGGGAGAGCTGTGAACGCCCCCGAGCGTATCCACTTCTACTTCGATCCAATTTGCCCCTGGGCCTGGCTGACGTCGCGGTGGGCCACGCGCCTGGAGGAGCTCGGCGAGGTGGAGCTCGAGTGGCGCCTCTTCTCCTTAGGAGTGGCCAACCTTCCGGAGGGTCAGGAGCCCCCCGACGAACCGATCGGGAGCAGCGGCCCACTGCTCCAGCTCCTCGCTCGGGCCCGCCGAGTTGGCGGCAACGAAGCGGTGGCCCGGCTCTACACCGCCATGGGAGAAGCTGCCCACGTCCGCCAGGAGGAGCTCTCGGACGCGGCCGTGCTCGCTCCGGTTCTGGAGGAGGCTGGTCTACCGGCGGGCGATCTCGAGTCCCTCGTCGATGATCGCTCACTCTGGGAGTCGGTGCTGGAGGATCACCGGCAGGCGGTGAGCTCTGGTGAAGCCTTCGGAGTCCCGACCCTGATTCTGGACGCCGGTCAGGGTCCGGGGATCTTCGGACCCGTGATAACCGAGGTCCCGGGCGACGAGGAGAGTCGAGCGCTGCTCCAGCATGTTCTTGGGATCACCCGGATGAGCAACTTCTTCGAACTCAAGCGGGATCGATCGGGTCACCCGGCGAAGACTGGCGCCCGGGAGCTGTAGCGCCAGGCGGCTCCTGAAGCGTCTCGGCTCCGGCGGACCAGAATCGGTGGGACCGAGCTCGGCCCCCGACGGGATAGCGCCGATGCCCACCCTCAGGCTCGAAAAACGGCACACATACGGTGAGAGCGGAGGGCCAGACGGAGACAACCAGACTCCTGCCCGGAGGCAGTTGATCGCCGTCGAGCTCCCGGACCTGAGGCTCGTCGGCGGTGACCTCTACGCGCCGCGCCCGGAAGGCCTCCAGTCTCCCCCCCTTTGCGTGCCTCCCTCTCAGACTGAGGAGGATTGCTCCCCATTCGTGGAGTCGTCTTGGGGCGATCAGCACGACATCCAGCTGTCCGTCGTCGGGCCGGGCATCCGGGAGCAACGTGATCCCGCCTGGAAGCTTCCCCACGTTGGCCACGAGCACCGACCGCACCTGCCGAACAAACGCGGGCCCGCTGTCGAGACGGACTTCAACCGAAAAGCGCGGGCCGCCGAGGTGCCGGATCGCGGCCACGGCGTAGGCGGGCCAGCCGAAGCGGATCTTGGCCCGATGGCTGGTGTGGGCCAGCACCTGGGCATCAAGACCCATTCCGGCAGCGATGGTGAAGTTCAATCCATCCACTTCTCCGAGGTCGATGCGACGGCGGTCGCCTCGGGTCGCCAGCCGCACCCCGCTCGCGACATCGGAGGGTAGACCGAGATTGAGGGCGAGGACATTGCCGGTCCCTGACGGCAGCACCGCGAGGACGGCATCAGTTCCCACCAACGCTGCCGCGGCGGCCCTGACCGTTCCATCGCCGCCGCAGGCGAAGAGGACTTCGACACCGGCCCCCACGGCGGCCCTGGCCTGCTCCTCTCCACTCCCCCCGGCTGGGGTCGGGAACCACCCCGGCTCCGGCCAACCCTCCTCAGCCAGCGCTCGCGTGATCGCCCGCCGCAGGGTCGTCGGGTCAGCGACCCGGGCGAGGTTCACCAGGACGGCGCTTCTGGTCACCTTCGCCACCCTGACTTAGCAACTCCAGGCTGGGGCTGCGCCGTTGCGCCCAATACCGTCACGCCCCACAGCGTGGCACACGGCGCAGGTTGGGCGCGGCCCCTCAGGGTCCCCCTTGGTCGTCGCGGTCATGGAG
>Ga0307372_10009384_pt1 | contig 13496 bp, 11 predicted proteins | sample OX1MG_FD_202533 | JGI IMG/M metagenome (GOLD analysis project Ga0307372, IMG submission 202533) | Soil microbial communities from Risofladan, Vaasa, Finland - OX-1 | ecosystem: Environmental > Terrestrial > Soil > Coastal area > Acid sulfate soil | place: Finland: Risofladan, Vaasa | collected...
ATGCTGTTAGGGGCCATCGTGTTCTCCAGGTGGGTGATGCTTCCAGAAGGCACGGTGGCTTTTTCATGCCCACCGCGGCGGCCACCTTCGCGGCCCGCTACGTACACCAATCCTAGGGACGTGACCGGCGTGCCGGACTTCCGGTGCGGAAGCATCGGAAAAACCTGGTCAACGTGGCAACTTTTGAGGACCTGGTCCAGCGCAAGTTCACGCGCGATGCCCCCAACCAGCTCTGGTTGACGGACATCACCGAGCACCCTACGCGAGAGGGCAAAGTCTACTGCTGCGTGGTGCTCGATGCGCACTCCCGGAGAGTGGTGGGCTGGTCGATCGACACTCACCAGGCCTCTTCTCTCGTCACCAACGCACTTTCGATGGCTCTGGGCAACCGCGGGCCCACGACGGGCACGGTGATTCACTCCGACCACGGCACCCAGTTCACGTGCTGGAGCTTCACTGAGCGTGTGCGTCAGGCTGGCCTCGTGCCAAGCATGGGGACCCTCGGCGACGGCTACGACAATGCAGTCATCGAGTCGTTCTCGGGCCGGCTGCAGACCGAATTGCTCAACCGGCAGAAGTGGCGCACGCGGGTCGAGCTATCCACTGCACTCTTCGAATACTTGGAGTATCTTCCACAACCGCACCCGACGGCACAGCTCCCTCGGAATGCCGACGCCGGTAGACAACGAGAACCTCGATCAGGAGTCCGCGACCGTTGCCTGACTCTCATTTGGCCGGTCCAGAATACCGGGGCCAGATCAACTGGCTCACGTCACGGGGTCAGGACAGGACCCCAGCCGCCAGCGATCTTCGCAGCGGCTTTCAACAACCCGACATGCTTACCCGCGCTGGACTCATGAGCGGAAACCCGTCACTAGAATAGATTCAAGCGCCCGCCCCAAGCATCACGGCCACTGTGTCTTGGAAGCTCGGCTCACCCGCGCCTACGACCAGGCTTGTGAATCAAGCGCCGACCAAAGAGGATGGTGCAATGCAATTCCTCGCCATAGCCATCGCCGGATTTGCCGCGGGAGCGATAAACGCTGCTGCCGGTTCCGGCTCGCTGCTGACCTTCCCGACCCTACTGGCGCTCGGCTACACGCCCTTGGTCGCCAACGTCTCCAACACGGTGGGATTGACTGGCGGGAATTTGAGCGGCTCCCTCGGCTATCACCGGGAACTGGCCGGCCAGCGTCACCGCGTGCTGCGGCTCGGTGGTTGGTCACTTCTGGGAGGGGTCGTCGGTGCGATCCTGATTCTGGCGCTGCCTCCCAAGGTTTTCCGCTTGGTGGTCCCGACCTTGGTAATCCTGGCGGTGGTTCTCTTGTTGCTTCAGCCCCGCCTCGCAAAGATTCGGGCCGCTCGAGAGACGAGCCGGGCGAGGGCAGGCTACTCCCTTGTCGTCTTACCCGGCACGGTGCTGGGGACGGCGATCTACGGGGGATATTTCGGAGCCGCCCAGGGTGTGCTCCTGGTGGCGGCGCTGGGGGTCTTCGTCGATGACACTCTGCAGCGTCTCAACGGTTTGAAGAACGTCCTCTCCGCCCTCGCCAACGGGGCGGCAGCTGTCGTTTTCATCATCCGGGCCCCGGTCGCCTGGTGGCCAGCCCTGATCATCCTCGCCTCCAGCGCGGTCGGAGCCCAAGTGGGCGCGGGACTCGGCCGTCGGCTCCCGGCGCCGGTCCTAAGATTGATCATCGTCCTGGGAGGACTGGCTGCGGTGGCCAAGCTCCTCCTGTAGCCGAACCGCACCGGCAGTAGGGGATCGCTGTGGGTCACCTCTCGCGAGGGCGAGGAACAGAGGGTGAGAAATCGACCGGCTATCTAAGAATCAGTGAGCGACCATGATCCGACGTCCGACGGCGTTAATGCGCTCCAGCTCGTCGACCATCGCAAGGGCGTAGTCGGGGTAAGTGATCCGGCTGCCACCATGCTCGTCGGTAAGCGCTTGGACCTCGCCCATGCGGTAGACAACCTTTCCGCTCCACTGCCTCGAGCAGGTCCGCGGGACGAATGGAGGTCCAGTCCAGGTCGTCCGCCTAGCGGTAAAAGGCAAGGGCCGGGGCGTTGGGCTTCCACTCCTCTTTGAAGCCGGAGGTATCAATCAGCGCAACGCCCAGCGCTGCCGACCTGTTTGGCCAGGACTCCCTAGCCCTCGGATAGGATCAGGTTGAACTGGGCGTCCACCGTCACGGTTATGCCGCGCTCGACAACGCACGTCGCATCCGCTTGCTGGATCAGCGCAGGTCCGAGGATAGTTGCTCCGATCGAGAGCGACTCGCGCATCACGACTGGCCAACTCTCGATACCCTCGGACGTGTAAACCGGCCTGGTCTCAGTCGGGGCCGGCGACTCGGGCGATTGCGCAGACTGAGGTGTGGAGTCTCCTGGCTCGCCGCCGAGCGAGACGCGCCCGCGCGGTGCGATCACATAGGTTCGAACGTTGACAAGGATGATCGCTGCCTCGGAGAACAGTCTTCCGAAGCGGCGCTCATAGGCGGCCTCAAACGCTGACCGAATCGACTCTACATCAAGGCCTCGGCGCAGCAGTGGCACAGAAACGGTGTGCGTCTGGCGGTCATAGCTCATATCAGCCTCGACTCGAACGACGCTACTGGTCGAATCCACATTTTGACGCTGCAGCAGCGCGTGAGCCTTCTCAACATGCCCATCGACAATCGCCTCCAACTCGCTCAAGGGGAGGAGGCTCACTGGGGCATCGACCGTCTGAACGAAGTCATGCTGGATGTCGCCCAGGACACACCCGAGAGCAGACGTCAGTCCGGGGAAGCGTGGAACAAGCGCCCGCCGTAGTCCCACCTCTCGCATCACCTCGCAAACATGAAGGGCTCCCGCCCCTCCAAAGGCCAGCAGAGTGAAGTCTGCTGGACTTAGTCCTCGTTCCACAGTGACCAGCCTCACGGCATCCGAAATCTTGCGGACCGTGACGTCCAAGACCGACCTAGCAATCTCCTCGGCAGAGCCCGGTAAATCATTGGAGAGCGTGCGCATCGCGGCAACAGCCAGCTCGCGGTTGACGGTGAACGATGCGTCGGAGCCAAGGGCTTGCCCTTCCTCCATGCGTCCCAAAACCACGTTGGCGTCGGTAACCGTTGGCTCGAGCCCACCCCGACCGTAGGCCGCCGGTCCAGGTACTGCCCCGGCGCTTCGGGGGCCGATCGTCAGCAGGCCCTCGCGGTCTATCGAAGCGATGCTCCCGCCGCCTGCCGCCACGGTGTGAACGTCCACCATGGGAATCCTCAATGGGATCCCGAACTCAAGCTCCGCTTCGGGCGTCATCGCAACATTCCCGTCGATGATCACTCCGACGTCGAGACTAGTGCCCCCCATGTCCAGGGTGACCGCGTTGGTGAAACCGGCAAGCTCTGCGATGCGCTGTGCTGCCACGACCCCGGCGGCAGGGCCGGACAGGATGGTGTTCACGGAGTGCTCGCTTGCGACTTCCAGCGACATTCGACCACCATTCGACTGCACGATCCAAACATCGGATGGATATCCAAACTTCTTGACTTCAGTTCCAAGAGTCGCGAAGTACCGACCGATTAGAGGCTGTACATACGCGCTCACCACAGCGGTCGACGTGCGCTCAAACTCTCGATACTCTCGGCTAATTTCAGATGCCGCGACGACCTTGTGCGAAGGCAAGAGTTCCTTCAGGTGCGCCACGGCATCTAGTTCGTTCTGGGGGTTCGCGTAACTGTTGGAGAAGGCAACGACCACCGAGGCTACCTCTCCTGCACGAACTAGCTGAGCGACTTGCGTAAGCTGCTCTCGATCGACTGCGGTCTCGACCTGCCCAGCACTGTCCGTCCGCTCCTCCACCTCGAAAACGAGGGATCGAGGAACTATCGGGTGGTACTCACCCCTGAGGCCGTAAAGATTCGGGCGGTCTCTGCGACGCATCTCCAGGACATCCCTGAAGCCGGACGTGACTATCATGGCGACGGCGTCTCCGCCGCGCTCCAGAACCGCATTTGTCGCAACAGTAGTTCCATGGACGAGCTGCTCAAACCTCCACGGACCATCTCCCCAGGCCTCAGTTACCGCGTGGATTAGGCCTCGTGACTGATTTTCGGGCGTCGACGGGACCTTGGCGAGGCGCACCTGTTGCGTTAGCTGGTCCACGATGATGCAGTCAGTAAATGTCCCGCCCACGTCGACGCCGACGATAACCCCGGACCACACTTCCCCGCGCCGTCGCCCCGATGCTGCGTTGACCATCCACCTCTCCCTCGGACAGGTTCGACTGCGATGCTCCCGTGGTGGGACACGCGTCCCGTAATATTACTCCATCACGCTTCCCTGGCGCTCGACTAGTCGGCGCGATTCCTCCCCAACCCACGAACTCAAGACGGTATGCGAGCCTGGCCATTTCAGCTCTCCACGTCACAAAGAACCGTGCCACCCCAAACACCCGTCTGCGGTTCCGTTATTGGGGGGCGGGCAGGCGTCCCGTCAGACCCATTCCGCGGCGCGCTGCTGGCCCCATCCGACCGCGCTCAGCGCACGTGCTTCCCTAACGACCTCCTCCCACAGAACCGGAGAATGCCGAGACCTGCCAGCACGCCTTGGCTAACTTGAGCCGCTCTCGTCTGGGCCGATGCTCACGGTAACCCCGCTGTCGGCGAGGGTTCGGGTCGGTCTGTCTGAGACGTACGTCCAGAGGATACGCAGCCGCTCTGGGCCTTCATTTATTAACCGGTGATCGCTACCCACCGGAACGGTGGCCGCGTCCCCTCTATCGACCCGGTAAAGTTCGCCTGCGCATTCGAGCGTTCCATTACCCTCCAACACGACAACAACCTCGGGACAGTTATGCGAGTGCAAGAGGACAGCTGAGCCAGGATCCACGTCAGTATAGCCACTCGTAACCCCCGCCCTAGGACCGGCCCCACCACCGACCATCTGCCTGCTTCGGACGCCATCGCCTCGATTGACTTCTGTGCTCTCGCCGAACCTGACGATACCTGGCTTAGGCACGCCCGCTGACTCATGTGATCGCGAATCGTCGGTCTTCATCAAGATCTGGCACACCACCCCGGCGCTCGTCGAAGGGACGCTCCAGTAACTATTCCACGACGGGGACTCTTGTGGAATGTCAGCCGTTGTGTGCATACCTCTGGACCTGAGTTCGCTCGCGGCGCCTTCAAGGTCATCGACGTCAAACGCAACGTGCTCGATCTGGGCGATTCGATCCCCGAGCCTTCGCTGACGCTCTGATTCATCATCAATCTGGATCAACTCGATGCTAAGATCGCCGCACGTGATGAACCATGTCCTCAGATTTGGCCGAGTCCATCCCTTTCGGTCGGTCAACATCAGCGTCTGGGTAAAGAATTTTCGCGCTTCCTCGAGGTCGTCCACGATGATGCCGATGTGGTCGATCCGCTTGATCACTTCGCGACTCCTTCAGCGTCCGGGGCGTAGTCACGAGCACGCCCGCCAAGTGCAAAACTGATCGCGTTGGCCGTGCTCCATGCTAGACGTCCGAGGTCTTCGTCAAGCCCAACGCGATCGCGCGAATCGGGCCAACTGATCGTCAGGGACCCAATCGGATAACCCTCCACGTCGAGGATCGGCCCGCTCGCTCCTAGCGAGCTTAAGTACCGCTCCCCGATGGAGGTCGCGAATCCCTTCTGTCGAATCTTGTTCAGCTGCTCAAGGAAAGCTGATTTCGAAATCGGGCTCAGACTTGGTACCGGATCTGCAACTTCACCCAAGACCGCAGCCTGCTCTTCGACCGGGAGAAATGCGAGGATGGCCTTGCCGTCTGATCCCACATATACCTCCGCCCAGTCGTGCAGCCGCTCGGACCACCAATATCGATAGGGGTGGTCTCCGTACACCATTTCTGCGACAAAGAATTGGCGGCGCAGGCGGCTGTAGAGGCTGAGGTAGACAGTCTCGCCCGATTTCGTCGCGGCCTGCGTCAAGTGGGGCCGCGATACCTCCAGGATCTCCGTTCTGTCGGCTAGACCGACGATCAAGTGGATCATCTCCGGCCCGAGACGCCACCGCTTACCCCGTGACTCCGGCACCAACAGGCTGAGTTCCCCCATCTCGCCGAGGATGCGATGGACGGTGCTCTTGGGAAGGCCGGTGACCTCGGCTAGATCTCGAACACCCCAATCTTTACCTTGGAGGTACGCTTGTAAGATTGCTAGCCAGCGGGACATAGTGACCCGGGGCGGGGATGCGGGTCCACGCCCCGCTGAATCGGTCATCCGGGCACCTCCAGTAGCATTCATGGCGCGGAACGCTGCTCGAGACTCTGCCACCGCCTATGCTCGAAGCGAGAAGGGATCTCGAGCGCCCCCGACGAGATCGACCATGACGTTCTTGGTCTGAGTATATTCCATCAGTCCCTCCAGCCCGCGCTCCCGTCCAATCCCACTGTTCTTGAATCCCCCGAACGGAGCGCCTGCCCCAACTGTCCGGTACGTATTCACCCAGACCGTTCCCGCCCTGAGAGACTTGGCGGTCCGCAATGCCGTTCCGATGTCGCGTGTCCAGATGCCGGCAGCTAGTCCAAAATCACTGTCATTGGCCTTGCGAATGGCATCCGACTCATCATGAAAGCTCGTCGCAGCCAGCACTGGACCAAAGACCTCTTCCGAGCCAATCCGCATGCGCGCGGTAACCTCGGCGAAGATCGTGGGTTGAACGAATAGACCGTGTTTGAATTCAGCGCCCTCAGCGCGTTGGCCGCCGCAAAGAAGGACGGCTCCTTCGGAGCGCGCCGTCTCAATGTAGTTCAGAACTCGCTCCAGTTGCTGATCGTTGGCTAGGGGACCCATCTCCGTAAGCCAGTCCAGTGGATCGCCGAGCCGAATTCGTTCAGCTCGCCCCTTCAAGCGACCTAGGAACTGATCGTAAATCCCGTCCTGAACCAGGAGTCGCGATCCGGCGATGCAGGTCTGTCCTGCCGCGCCAAAAATACCCGCCAGGACCCCATTGACCGCCGAGTCCAGATCTGCATCGTCGAAGACTAACTGGGGAGACTTTCCTCCAAGTTCCAGCACTAGCCGCTTGAGGCCGGTTGCGGCGACCCCAGCCACCGCTTTGCCCGTAGCAACTCCACCCGTGAGACTGACAAGGTCAACATCGGGATGCTGACAGAGCGCCTCCCCCGTTGGGCCGAATCCGGTCACTACGTTGAATACGCCCGGAGGAAAGCCAGCCTGACTAATCAGATCGGCGAACGCAAGAATGGACGCCGACGCATACTCCGACGGCTTGACCACTACAGTGTTGCCCGCGGCTAGGGCGGGAGCGAGCTTGTTCGCTAGGAGTTGCAGTGGCGAGTTCCAAGCGATCAAGAGCGCGCATACTCCGACAGGCTCCCTCAAGACAAAGTCTAGAAGCGCGTCATTTTCCATTGGGACGACGCGGCCATAGATTTTGTCGGCCAGACCAGCGAAGTAGCGGTAAAGCTTGGCGGCGAAGGGGGCTTGGACCGATGTCTCGCGAATCACCTTGCCGTTGTCGGTGCTCTCAATCCTGCTTAGCTCCTCGGAACGTTCGTCCAATAGGTCGGCTAGGCGATTCAGGAGACGCCCGCGCTCATAGCCTGACGCCTCTCGCCAGGGACCTGCGTGGAGGGCATTCCGCGCGCTCACGACAGCGAGATCGACTTCCTCGTCCGTTGCTACTGGAATCGTTGCCCATGGCTCGCCGGTCGCAGGGTTACGCGTCTCGAAGGACTTTCCTGAGCGCACTAGCCGTTGTCCGTTGACAAACATCTCGTACACCTGCAGATCCACTGAGTTCACACTTTACCTCACTTCTCGCATTTTGAGAATCGTTCCTAGCAGGTAACCCCATCGGGGGCCGGGCCGAGAGTCATTCTGCCGCCGAAAGCGGGACCCGAGGCTCAACGAGTAGCGCCACACTCTAGTCACGAGCAGCGGTCCCTCGGGCCAGTTCTACCAACGGAGCCGCAGTCTCGCGGCCCTGTTGCAATTCGCCGCGCTCGATGGCATGGACGATATCTACCACGAATTTGTTAAGCGGTGCTTCACCCGAGAGGGAGCCGGCCTTGTCCGCTACATAGCCGTTGAGGCTGTCGACCTCCGTCGGGCGGCCGAGTCCAATGTCTCTCGCCATCGATGTACCTTTGTCGAGTTGATCTCCGTATCTTTCCGCCACCTCCTCCCAGGCGTCGACGGGCATCGGACGATGCTCAGCCGCGATCAGTTTGGCGGGTGATACACCGAAGTACTTGAGATCCTCGAGAGGAATCGACAGCGTCTGGGCAGTTCGGGCGACCTCCTGTCCGATCGCAAACGCCACGACTCTCAAGTCTCGATCCGCGAGCACTCGCCCCTGTCCAAGGCCCGTGATCGCCGTGAGAGGATTTAGCATGCAGTTCCACCAAAGCTTTGACCAGAGGAGCCCTCGGATGCTCGACGAGACCTCCGTCCGAGCACAGCGCTGCATGAGCGCTCCGATACGAGCCCGACGCCTTCCGTCGGCCGTTGGCGACCAGTCTCCGATTACAAACCCGCCATCAGCACGTGTTTCGATCACCCGCCCCGGGCCTGCCAGATAGCCTCCGAGTTCCGTGACGGCTGCAACCACCTGCTCCGCGCCGAAAGCATCTGCCAGGATCTCCTCGTTCATGCCATTCTGTGTGGAGACGATCACGGTCTCCGGCGACACAATCGTGGATGCCACCGCGAGAAGCGCACGGGTGTCTTGCGACTTGCAGGCGAAAAAGATCGCATCGACGGGCAGAACGACAGTCATCGGCTGGTCTGAGAGCCCGATCGCGTGGGGATAGGCGTGCGTAACGCCCCGGACTCCGTCCACAGTCAACCCACTTTGGTTGATCGCTGCGACGTGCTCACCCCAGCCGTCGACGATCGTGGCAGTGCGGACAGCCCCGGCTAGATACGCCGCAATAATGCTTCCGATTGCTCCTCCTCCGAGGATGACAATGTTGGAATCGCTCACGCTTGGAGACGATCGGGCGTCTCGTCCCGGGTCCGAGTGCAATGGGCTCACACCGGATCCCCTGCGTCTCGAACCGCGGTTAGCTCAGCCTCTGCAGCCTCCAGCGTCAACTCCAAATCCCGATCCGTGTGAGCAACGGAGACGTAGATGCGAGCCCAAGGGTTCACAAAGATACCTCGGGTAATCATATTCAGCTTCACCTTGGTGACCGATCGACGGTCGCTTGCTAGATATTCTCGATAGGTCTTGGGACGACCGTTGCCTAGGGCTATATCGATGATTGTTGGCACGCCGAGAACTTCCAAGGGCACGGAAAGGCGGTCCCCAATGCTACTCAGCCCCGTCACTAGCCGCGATCCGTAGTCCTCGAGCTGTTCATAGGTTCCGGACGCGGCTAGTACTTCGAGAGTGGCGACCCCGGCCGCAGCCGAGAGCGGGTTGCCATTGAAGGTCCCCGTCAACGCGACTCTATCTCGAGTAGCTCGACCTTGCTCATCCGGTACCGATAATTCGAGTATCTCGCGCCGTCCGGCGACCGCGCCAAGTGGGAGCCCGCCTCCGAGTATCTTGCCCAATGCGCAAAGGTCCGGAACGACCCCATACAACCCCTGGGCACCCGCCAACCCAACCCGAAACCCCGTCACGACTTCGTCGAAGATCATCAGGGCCCCACTTCGGTCACAAACCTCGCGAACTCCCTCCAGGAATCCGGGGTCAGGTGTAAGGGACCGCTGGATCGGCTCCACGATGATCGCCGCAAGGTCTTCTTGGTACTCTTTCACCGCCCGCTCTACTGATTCGAGCTCGTTGAATCCTGCGACCACGACTGTGTCGGTCACCTGCGCGGGAATGCCCCTTGACTCTGGACCGGCTCTGAACTGGCCCCGTTCGTCGTAGATGGTGCTGATGCTTTGTTGAGCGTAGTCGTGATTCCCGTGGTATCCACCGGCAAGCTTCAGGATAAGATTGCGGCCAGTGAACGCTCGAGCCAGGCGCAGCGATTGAAAGGTCGCCTCGCTACCGCTTGCCGCAAATTTCACCGCCTCCGCGCAAGGCACCAATCGGACGACCATCTCCGCTAATGCAATCGCTGGTTCGTTCAATGTATAGAATGTGGTCCCGCGGCTCAGCTGCCTACGAATGGCGTCCAGAACATGCGGGTGACCGTGACCGAGGATCATGGGTCCAGCCCCCAGGACATAGTCGACGTACTCCTTCCCTCCCATGTCCCAGATCCGCGAACCCTCACCCCGTGCCGCTACGAAGGCGAAATCTCGCGGTAAACGAAAGGTTCCAAAGCAGGCCCCAGGGATGACGCGCTCCGCGCGCTCGACTCCGAGTCTCAGCGTACTGCCCTCCGCTGCGCAGGACGGTTGGCACCAGAAGGGAGAGCACTAATTTGTAGGATCGCCCCAGGCCGGTCGATCCTTCCCGTGCCCAAGTCGAGAGTTTCGATATGCGCGGCCGAGATCATTCGGTCCCCAGGTACGCGTCTATGACCAGTGGATTTGACTGCACCGCAGCGGGGGTACCTTCCGCTAATACCCGGCCAAAATTCAAAACGACGATCCGATCACACAGGCCCATCACCGCGTCGACGTTGTGCTCAACGATTAGGACGCCGATTCCTCTCCCTCGGATCTCGACCACCAGCTCGATCACCAGCTCGATCTCCTCGTCCGTCAAGCCGGACAGGGGCTCGTCGAGCATTAGTAGGTGCGGCTCCGTTGCCAGCGCCAGTGCTAGGCCGATCAGCCTCTTCCGTCCATGCGAGAGGTCGCCGCACTGCTCATCGGCTAGATCGCTAAGTCCCACTTTTTCAAGGGCGGTCTCTGCCTGGCGTCGGGCGCTTCTCATGCGAGAGCCTGTCCCCACTCCAGTCGCGAGCGCTCTCAAGAGTGATTGCCGAGTGATGTTGCTACACCCGATGAGGACTGTGTCGATCACGCTCAACGCATCGAAGAGCTTTGGTAGTTGAAAGGTGCGGACTAAACCGTGCTTCGCTACCCGATGAGGGCTCCACCTCGTTACGTCGGATCCCTGAAACTGGATCCGGCCGGAATTCGGATGGTATCGCCCACTGATGACGTTGAAGAGCGTGGTCTTGCCGGCCCCGTTTGGACCGATCAGTCCCAATATCTCTCCGTCTTGCATTGCGAAGCTGACGTCTGTCAGCGCGTCAAGACCTCTAAAGGACTTGCTCACACCAGCGACCTCGAGGATCGCGGCGCCGACGGGAGGACGCTCCTCCCGTCGGCCCGAGACCCCAATCACGGAAGGCACTCAGCGGAGAAGTCTAGCATTCGCCAAGCCTCGGGTCCGCCCACCGGACGCGCCAGTTAGTATTGGGATCAACTCACGGTATCGAAAAGTGAAGAACCGCCTGAGTCTTCGGAGAGCCATTCACATCTTGATTTAGTGCCAGGGGGAAGTCGAGTTCTCTGACCTGACCATATGTCTTCAGCCCACCCATGCTGATCTTCGGGCCTCCCGGGACCAGCCAGTCTCGAACGGAGACCGTGGTGAGCGCCTTCATAACCTTCGCTGTATTTGTGACGGTTCCAGCATCTTGGAATGCCTTGATCATAAGTTCATTGGCTATCCACTGGTCAGCGGCAAGGGCATCCCACTGGTATCCGAGCGCTTCAAACTGGGAGATAAACTTTGTGAGCTGAGCCGTGTGCGGCCAAGTAAACGCCTCCACTTGGTAGAAGTTGTTGGCGGCCGATCCCGCCCCCTTTATGTCCCGTTGGAGGTCCTCTGACGGAACGTCGCTGCCAACGTACCCAGTGTATCCGAGTTGCCGGAGAGTCTTCAGTATGGCTGGGGTGTCAGTACTCTCAGATCCGAGCGCGATTAGATCGGGATGAGCTTGTACGATTGGCTCAAGTATCGAAGAGAAGTCGACTGTGCTCGCCGGGTAGAACGTCTGGCCAAGCCATTTCAATCCCATGGACTTCACCGTCGACCTGTCCCAAGCGTCATTGTTGATGTCGTACTGGTAGTCGACCCCAAGTCCATACACAGACTTGATCGAGGGATGCAGCTTTAGGAGGGCTTTGTAGTAGGCGTGAGTGTCGACGTAGGCCGCGCTCCATGAGTTCCAGACGTACTTGTTTGGCTTCTTTACCAAGTCGACATTTGCGGTCCGGTCTTCAAGGATCACGTGGTTGGCTTCAGTAACCGGAGCTACAACTGGATCCTGGGGGTCACCTGACGTCACGACTACCTGGACGTGATCCTGTAGGATCTGCTGGTCGACTACGTTTTTCACGGTGGTGGGGTCCCACTGGTCGTCGGCGGAGAAAAGCTTGATCTTGTACTTTTTTCCTCCGACGTTGACGCCGCCCTGACTGTTGTACTGATTCGCCACCACCTTCCACGCGCCTAGCTGAGGGATGCCGTAAAAGGCTCCGGGGCCGCTCAGGGCATCGGTGATGCCAATTCGTATCGTGCCAGCGCTTGCGGTACTGCTCGCCGCCCCGCAGGCCGTCGTCGAGACGGTCAGCGCCGCCAGGGCGAGCACGATCGCAGCGCGCGAAGCCGTCGATCCAGCGAAGCGGCGGCGGCCAATGTGGCCCCCGCCCGTACTCAAGAGAGACTTTGGCCAGGCCACGTACCACCTCCTCTACTGCCGACCCCGCGGGTGGGACAGCTGTCCCGAATTTGGCGATTCTAGCAGGACTTTGCCCCCAGGGCAATGGACGGCAGGGTCGTAGTTCAGACTTCCAGGGGACTGCGGTACGGGATGGCTGTCTGAAGTTGACGTAGTAAAGGGTGTTGAACTAGGCCGGAAGTCGGCCAGTCGCGTTGCGGCTGCGGTTTTTGAGGGGGCTCCGGGGAGTTTGGTGTGTCGTAACCAGTGGGAGTGGGCATTTCGCAGCGAGCTAAGGTCAGCCGGGAGTCCTGGGAAGGAGTGCTGCGCTCGCTGCGGGAGCGGGGAATGAACGAGCCGCCCCTGCTGGCGGTGGGGACGGGCGTGTCAGGGAGTCTGTGTAAGAAGGATCCGCCGAGCTATACAGAAGGCCGATCCGGCCATCTTGAAGGAGGTGTGTTCGAGATGCAGGCGAACGATATCGAGATTCAGCCAGAAGGGCTGGCCGGCGAAGATGTCGAGCCCGTCGCTGAACTGGTTCCCGAGGAGGCGATCGATGAGCTGGTGGCCAAGGTGCGCTCAGAGGGGCTGGAGCTTCTTGGCGAAGGCGGGGTGATCGCTGAGCTGACCAAGAGGCTGCTGGAGCGAGCACTGAGCGAGGAGCTGACCGACCATCTGGGGTATGAGTGGGGCGACCCAGCGGGGCGGGGTAGCGGAAACTCCCGCAACGGGGTCACTCCCAAGCGAGTGCACACCGAGATCGGTACTGTGGATTTGGAGGTGCCCAGGGACCGGGCTGGCAGCTTCGAGCCGCGGATCGTCCCCAAAGGCACGACCCGGCTGCGGCGGTTCAACGAGTCGATCGTGGCCCTGTACGCCCAGGGGATGAGCACCAGGGACATCAAGCGCACCCTGCATCGCTTGT
>Ga0307372_10009385_pt1 | contig 13496 bp, 10 predicted proteins | sample OX1MG_FD_202533 | JGI IMG/M metagenome (GOLD analysis project Ga0307372, IMG submission 202533) | Soil microbial communities from Risofladan, Vaasa, Finland - OX-1 | ecosystem: Environmental > Terrestrial > Soil > Coastal area > Acid sulfate soil | place: Finland: Risofladan, Vaasa | collected...
ATGTCAAAGCCTTCACCGCGTGGTCGGCTATCGAGGGGCAAGGGCTCCCCGGCGGTTCCGGCTGTAAAGGCATGTGCATTGGAATGGACACGGCAGTAGGCGATGGCGTCGTTCTGGATCACCTCGATCTTGCTGGCATCGTCGAGTTTGACGGCAACGAGATTATCCTTGATCGTCCTGATCACCTCTCGATCCTGATCGACAAATACCGCTCCCATGGCGCCACGTGAGAGAGATTCGATGCCAAATGCTCCGGAGCCCGCAAACAGGTCGAGAACCCGTGCCCCTACGAGGCCACCGAGATGACCAAGCACGTCGAAGATCGCCTCGCGTACCCGATCTGAAGTCGGACGAACCGAATCCATCTTCGGTGCCAAGAACTTGCGTCCTCTCGCCTCACCACTAATGACGCGCATCTCTCAACGCTACAGTTGGCCCCCCTGCGTGGTGGTAAATAGCGCCGAAGATCCTCAAGAGGTGGACCATCGGAATGAATCTTGACGCGTCGTGACAGATACGGCAAAGAGTACGAACCGATGGCCGAAGATGATTTTGACCCATACGCGCTGCTCGGCGCGTTACGTCAAGGTGAAGATATCGATCTGATCCGCCAGAGCGTCGAATTTCTCTTGCAGACTCCGGTCGAGACGGGGCGACCAAGGTGATCGAGGCAGGTCGTCATGAGCGATCAGCGACCCGCGAGAACCGGCGCAATTGCGGCCACGTGCGACTTTTATCGACCCGGGCCGGGCCGATTCAAAAGGGAACTGGCAGCCATGGCGAACGAGCACCTGTTCAAGGCGTCCCGCGGATAGATAATGGACACGGTCCGAGCAGCTGTCATCCCGGAAACGGAACAATTCAGGTATCAAAAGAGTGATTGTTCCGGATAGACAATCTTGTTGTCGATCAACTGAGCGATTACCTGTTCTGTGTACCCAAGTTCATTGAGCACCTCCACCGTTCGCTCGCCAGGATTCTCAGCCGGCCACCCCCGTCTTTTTTCAAACGCTGTTGCCTTCGCATGGGCAAACACATTCGTCATCGTTCCCCACTTCGGATGAATCCAGTCTTCGAGCAGACCCACGTCACGGACCCATTTTGTATCCAGGAGATCTTCTGGAGTACGGGCAATATGTGCAGTGAAACCTGCTCTTCCAAGACTGGCGACCGCCTCTGTCACATCCTTGGCAGAAATAATTTCAGAAATCCTGGCTGCGTCAGCTGACAATGCTTCAACCGCAATCATTCCATCTGAAACGGCAAAAAACTGAATTCTCGCAGACTCAACGAATCGTGTTTTACCGCCATTCTCGATAGCTTGGGTAGATCCATACTCAGCAGTCTGAATGAAAGTTCCCGTGCGCGAGAGGCTACCGAGCACACGTTGAGGCATTCCAGAATGACGGGCGGCAAAGATCCCAAGCAGAGTTCCGTATGCACCGAGATAACCAGTTCCAAAGTCATTGATTGGAACGGGTACCTGCTTGGGAACTCCACCTGTGGCTCGCGAGGCCTGCATCGCTGACATCGCCTGGGCATTTTGTTCCCACCCAGGGCGACCGCTGAAGGACCCTCCGTAGTCATAGGCATTCAATGAGACGTGAACAATCTTCGGATTGCGTTTGGCGATGCTCTCGAAGGTAAACCCCAGCTCTGCAATCTTTCCTGCACGGTAATTTTCCAACAACACGTCTGCGGTCTCCAGCAACTTCCAAAGAATCTCGCGACCCTCTTCGGTCTTCAGGTCTACAAGAATGCTCCGCTTTGTGCGATTCACATCGAGCCAGCCATACGGACTCACCCAGGGGAGGCCGATACGGTCTGGAGCGTCAATTTTGATCACATCCGCGCCAAGCTCACCGAGAAGCCGACCACACGTCGGCCCGGCGAGAATAATTGCCAGATCTATCACCCGCAGGCCAGCAAGGGGCAGCCGGTTCGATGGTGCGACCGAGGGCCACAGGTTCGCATTCGGCGCTGACGAACTCTTTTCTCTTGCAAAGACTCGTACGCCAGGACCAACGCGAATATCACCATCACCAGCCTCTAAGAAGATTTCGGCATCGAACGCGTGCTGCTCATGAATCCATTCTTCCCGGTCTCTACAGATCGTCGCTGCTCCTCCCTCAGCTGCGATTGCCGATTCCCACTCGGCAGCAGTGCGGCTTGCAAAGGCTTCGGCAAAACGCGCTCGCCAGAGCTGTTCTTGTTCTTGAGTCGCAAACGCGGTAATCCCTGCAAGCGCTTCGTCCTGCCATTGATCAAGTCCAAGGGCGCTCAAAACTGACTTCGCGACCGACTCGACGGCGCCCTGACTTTGAATGGTTCGACCATCCAAGGTGAGGTAGCGCTCTTGAATGGGTAGGCGAAACTTGCCCAAAGGATCGCCAAACGCTGGGTCTTTCACCTTCAAAAGACGTCGATTCAAGACCATAATGGCCGCGCCAAAAAGCGAGACCCGAATGTCAGAGCCGACCGCGCACCGCTCTCGGTGAATGAGTCCAGCAATCAGGTACACGGCTGCCTGCATTGCCCCATACGCGCTTGCAAGAGATAGCGGTTCGCACATCTCACCCAACCCAGCTCGGTGAAGTCCGAGTTCGCCGGCGACAATCCATTCGACGAGCTCCAAAGGAACCTCCGGCCCCTCATCAGGCATCGATTTGAGGTGACAGTACAACAACTGGGTATGTTGATCTCTTAGGCGCTCGTAACTGAGACCAAACTCCGCAAGGCCCTCTCCACCAAGACCATCAACCAGTACGCTCTCTCGATCAATGAGTTGTACCAACGTTGCAATACCGAGTTCACTTTCAAGATCAATCTCTATGATGTCGGTGGTCTCATCAAAATCAAGCACTGGGAATTTTCGAGAGGCGACGACCACATGCGTCATCTGTGCGCCCTGGTCTTTGAGTAGCTTCGCAAGCATCCGACTGGGCAACGATCCACCAACCTCCAACACAGAGATTCCACTGAGCGGCAACTCCCGATCTTTGAAGTTGCTGACGTCATCGAATTTCATCGCGTTGCTCCCGTCTGAGCATTTGAGACAGCCACCGCTGCGTCGATGGCGAGCACCTCACCGGATAGCGTGAATACCATTGGATTGAGATCGACCTGCGTCACATGTCCGTCAATTTCGACAATCGCAGAGGCGAAGCAGCGCACGGTATCGACAAACTTCATAATCTGACGTTGTGAGAATCTGCCAAAGAGCTGTGCGCCGATGCTCAATTTATGCAATGTGTCAATGATCTCTTCTTCCGTTGCTGGCGGAAGAATACAGACGACGTCCTCGAGGGTCTCGACATTGGTGCCTCCAGATCCGACCGTAACCACTGGGCCAGCTATTGGATCTCGAACCATGCCGAGAAAGAGCTCACATGCAATTGGAAGCATCGGCTGAACTTCGAAATAGAGATCTGATTCGAACGCCGTCACCAAAGGTTGGCGTGATATGTCTTCGCATGCCAAAAGCAGGGATCTTTCATTTGAAATATTCAAATGCACCAATCCGGCATTGCTTTTGTGGATGACGTCCGGAACCAGTCCCTTGACGCACACCGGGAAGCCAACCCTCTTTGCAATCGTGATCACCTCATCGATCTGATTCGCTATGCCAGCTTCAACGTATTTGATTCCCCACCGAGAGATGACCTCTTGGGTCGCGTGCCATCCGAGCACTCGATCATCGCCGTTGCCAAGCGCGACAGATTCGGGCAACTCTGATGGCATCCAATCAGATATGTGGCCTTTTGCCTCAAACATCGAGGTGACTGCCCGGATGGTGCGAATTCCCGAGGCGTAAGAGGTCAAGAGGGCGATATTTTGCCCCGCGAAAAAATCATACCACCGCGGGTCAAGTGGTTCTGCCCCTCGGGTAATAATTACGAGAGGCTTCTTTGCCTTGGCTGATCTTGTAAGCAGTACCTCGTACATGGCTGCGGCGCGTTGAGAGAATTTCCAGGGAAGCGCAAGTCGTCCCGCGACATAACCCACCTGATCATCAGCGAAAATAGCCTCCGCAATGCCATCAAGCACCTCGAGGCGATGACCGATTAAACCCAAATCAATCGGATTTGCGCACGCGTGAGTGACGTTTCCCTCAACGCCGAGCAATCGATCTTCGGTCTCTTTTGACAGGGCCGCGAGCGGAACGCAGGTCCTTTCGCAAAGGTCACTGACAAGTCCCACATCTCCCCCAGAAACGGTGAGAAATCCAAGAGCCCCGGTAGCCTGATAATTCGCCGCGATAAAGCAAGAGGCGAGGCCAAGACCCTCGAGGAATTCATCGAAATCCTCCGCGATCCCAACGCCGAGTTTCGCGAATATTGCATCCCAGATCCGTCCCGGACTCGCCAGACGACCAGAGTGTGAGAGCGCGTTTTTGCGACCGATCTCTGAACTTCCGAATTTCAATATCCAAAGGCGCTTCCCATTTCGCCGAGCCTCCAGAAATGCTGAGACGAGAGCGCGTGGTCGCATCGTACTTTCAAGAACGACACCGATTACCTTGACACTTTCGATCCTTGAAAATGCGCCAATAAACTGCGCAGCATCGACAACGGCTTCGTTCCCAACGGAGACAGCAGCTTTGACTCCAATCCGCCGGTAAGCCGCAAGTTGTAACAAGATATTCAACATGCCGCTCGACTGAGCCACGATCACAGCCCCACCATCTCGTACGGATGGAACGTCTACCGCCGACCAATCGCCGACCCACGAACCAATGCCAAAACCGGGTGCCAGGTAACCAAGCGTGTTTGGTCCAAGAATGGCGACATCAAATCTCCGCCCAATCTCAACGAGCTCATCTTGGAGTTCTCGACCTGCTTCACCCGCGTCCGCGAACCCATCCGCAACGCAGACAAACGCGCCGATGCCGAGTTCACCTGCATCGGTAAGGACGCTCGATACATAGCGCGCCGAGACCAAACAAACGACAAGGGCTGGCTTTGACGGTAGGTCTTTCAGGGTCGGCACCGTAGCAATACCGTGAACGATTGGACTTGTCAGACTCACCAGGAAGATATTCCCAGCATCCATCCCTGCTCCGACAAGGCACTTCATCAACGCAAGCGTGTGATGCTGTCTCTCGGACGCTCCCACAATGGCAACAGAATCTGCCTTGAGAAAGCGCTCCGCCAAATCTTGCCCCACAACTAGCACGAAGGTTCCCTCCTGATTCGAAGCCGCACCTCTTCTTGCATCACTTTCCCTGTCAGGAATCGAGCAATGCGAACTTCGGAAGGACAAATCCTTCACCTACGTCAAGATGATCCTCATATACGACACCGACCTTTCGGCCGATAACGCGAATGGGGTCCTCGGTGTAGTCAAGCAGCGTCGAGGAGATCATCGGGCCCTCATCGAGCTCGACGAGTACGTACGCAAAAGGGGTGTCCTCTTTCCATGCGGGATCGAGAACACTGCGATGGACATTGGCAGAGTGGATTACCCCCCGCCCACTCGATTCCACCCAGGACATTTGGGCGGCAAACGGTTGATTCTCGTGATACCGACAATAAGCCTTCGGCCAGTACCAAGCGCCACAGACGCCGCAATGCCACAGGAGGAACCGATGGTCTCGAAGACCAGCCCAGAACTCCTGATTATCAAGATCAATATTCGGACGAGCTTTGGTCCATTCAGTTGTCATGCTGATCTGCCTTTCAGATGAGATCGCTCCGACAAAACTACGCTGCGCTAACGGCCAACTCCAAGGATGGTCGATGCATGAATCGAGCACATGCCCGGTGAAAGCATTTCCCCACCATGACTGGTGAACATCAGGGTTTTTGCACCAACAACCTGGCGATCTTTCGATTCGCCACGCAACTGGCGAACTGCCTCAATGAATCCGGTCAGGTCATCCATGTGATAGGCGGACAAAAGTCCACCAGAGGTATTGATCGGAATGGAGCCCCCTGGACCAATTGCACCAGTCTCGGCAAACGCTCCTCCCTCCCCAAGTGGAGCCCACCCGTATCCTTCCAACTGAAAGAGAACTTCAGCGGTGAAGCAGTCATACAGCATCGCTGCATCTAGGTCATCGAGGGTGATGCCCGCTTGGGAAAAGGCCGCGTCGCGCGCCGTTCTTATCGCCATCTGTGTGTAGTTCAGCTTGTCCCACCAAAGCGTCGCGGCAACGTCACCAAACCCCTGACCAAGGATCTGCACGGGAACCTGCCGAAGGTCGCGCGCTCGGTCTTCCGTCGAGACGATGAATGCACACGCACCATCAGAAACTTGAGCGACGTCGCAGAGGTGATAGGGCTCGACGAGCATCGGTGAATTTTGGTGATCCTCGAGCGTCATTGGTTTGCCATACATCTGCGCCTCGGGATTTCGCTGAGCCCATTCACGTATCTGGACTGCAATCGCCCCGAGCTGCTCACTGGTTGTGCCATAAACCGCCATATGACGGGCGGCCATCCAGCTGTGATGGCTCATCGCGCGAAGTTCCCCCACGGGAGACCCCCAGTAACCCTCTTTCTCGAGATCGTGCGGTCGCCCTCGGTGACCGCGCGCTCTCGCCAACTCCGCAAGTGAACGAACGTCTGTCGCGCCAGATATCACCACATAATCAGCGAGGCCGCGGTCTAAAAATGAATACGCCGCCGCAATTCCGAGCGATGCGAGAGCACCTCCTCGGCCAATGGGAAAATAGAAATTTACCGGCAGATTCAAAATTCGGGGGAAGCCGTCCGAGTAATTTGTGCGATCTCCCCCTCCCGGTGCAGCCCGCATCTCTATCGCGCCGTTTATCTGAGTTTTGTCAAGGCCGGCATCCTCGATAGCAAGACGCGCCGCCTCACTGACGAGCATTCGACGAGACCTTCCAGTCTGAGTCCCGGTAATTACTCCAAGACCCACAATTGCAAGACGAGTGTTCCCCACTTCGCACCCTTCTTTCCTTTGAGTATCAATTCACTTTCGTTATTAAGGAGTCCTCTGCCATTGACTCGACCGTCATTCGTGCATGCAGCCAACGGACTTTCATGTTCTGATCGTTACAGTCTCTCTCCTTGACTATCAAAGCAAAGAGCTTTCACAACGCTCAACACTATCGGTACGCGCATTCAACCCCAAGGTCTTGACGTTGACCTACCGAAGTCGCCACATATCCAAGTGAACCTCATTTCTCCGTTCGAACTGAAGCAGTCCAAAGCGGGCAATTCGATGACACTCAATTAGCTCGACACATCAATTGATGTGTCCCCAAGATTCACAGCGGCTGACGCCGCCAAAAGTCCATTTGTGCGCACAACATCCAAGATTGCTTCGGCAGTTCCCACACGTAACATGCGACCCGAACCAACGAGACATGCTTGATCCGCCACGACAAGAACTGCTTCCACCCTCTGCTCGACAACTACAATTGCCAATCCTTCGGATGCAAGCTGGGGCAACTGCTCACGGAGCAATTCCTGCGCGAGCTTGGGAGCAAGATTCGAAGTCGGTTCATCCAAAAGGAGAAGCTTTGGTTCAACCATCAGCGCCCTACTTAAGGCAAGCTGCTTGCGTTCACCTCCACTCAGCTTTTGGGCTGCTGTATGTCGCTTCGAATAAAGCTGAGGAAACCTTGCAAATGCTCGCTCGATATAAACCGGTACCTGGGATCGTTCAAGCAGATAGCCCCCCATCTTCAGGTTTTCAAGTACAGAGAGGCCGGGAAAGACATCATGCAGTTGTGGAACGTATCCGACACCTTTGCGGGACAGAAAGTCACCCCGCCTCGATGTGACGTTCTCGCCCTCAAGAAATACCTTGCCGCTGTGGGCTCGTGCCTGGCCCATTACTGTCTTCAATATTGTGCTCTTACCAGCACCGTTTGCTCCGACGATAGCGAAAACCTCACCATCATTGACCGAGAAGTCGACTCCGGAGACAATTGGTTCGCGATAACCAGCAGTAAGGTCGGCGACTTGAAGACGGGGTGTCATTGGTTCCCCAAGTATGCATCTTGCACATCACGATTTCGCGCAACTTCGTCGAAGTTCCCAGATGCTATGACCTTGCCACTAGCCATTACATTGACGACGTCACAGATTGCGCGAATCAATTCCATTTCGTGCTCGACTATAACTATGCAGAGTCCCTGTTCCCGTAATCGACGCAAATCGTGCAATAAACGCTCAGTCACCCAAGGCGCTAGACCTACCGTTGGCTCATCTAGCAACAACACTCTTGGTTTTGCCATAAGCGAGCGGAGATACTCAACAATCCGTCGTTGGCCTCCACTGAGCTCCGCAGCTCTCACGTGCGCTTGATTTTCCATATTAAAGTCTCTTAACAATCCCATTGCATACTCGCGAGCTAGTTCCTCTTCCTGCTTCCAGGCTCTTCGTCGAAAAAGAGCAGCAGATAACTTGTCTCCTGTCTGGTTTTGCAGACCAACCAGCAAATTATCAATCACGCTAAGACGTCCAAATACTTTGGCTGTCTGAAAGGTCCGAATTAACCCGTGACTCGCTCGCCTCGCAGGACCAAATCGCGTGATGTTACGGTTATCGAGCAGGACTTGCCCCGCCGCCGGGTGCACTGATCCAGCGATGACCTGCAACAAAGAGGTCTTGCCTGCCCCATTGGGGCCGATAAGACCATTGACGGCACCGCCCTTGAACTCAATACTCACTCCATCAACCGCTCGAACGCCGCCGAATACAACTGCAATATCATTGACTTCGAGATATACGTCTACCTCTCGCTTGATCTCCGCAAACGGATCCATCAAGTTCGCCAAGATTTCACTCTCCAATCGAGGTGTTTGCGCTTTGCGCCCCTCGTAACCGGCCCGGCCTTAAATACGAAAAGATGTTTCGGCCATCTCCAGCGAGACGTAGATCGACACGCTCCCTCAGAAGGCCCTGGGGCCTCATCCAAAGGATGAGAATGTAGCCGAGACCAATGATCATCCATTGAACCGAATCAATAAGCCCCGGATATCCGATAGCTGGAAGAAAAGTAGGAGCCTCTAAAAGCACGATTCCAACTAGAAAAGCTCCGACGAGCGACCCTCGCTCATTACCGACGCCTCCGAGAATTACCGCCTGCAAGAGCACGAAGGTCTCCTGATACGACCAAGCCGACGGGGACCATGCGCCAATGAACTCGACGAGGATCCCACCGGTGACGCCTGCGATTACACCACCAATGATAAACACTTGCATCCTCACACCCCATTGGTTCTTTCCAACCGCAGAGGCAGCATCTTCATCATCTCGAATCGCTCGCAGAGTCCTTCCAAAAGGAGACATGCTGATCCAACGACAAAATCCATAACCGAGAACTCCGAGTAACGTCGCCCAGCCGACGTATGCCCAGTCGTACGATGATAAAGACAAATGCAAATTGGAGTACAGCGGCTGCGGGACTCCAGAAAGCCCGGCACCTCCGTTCAAGAATCCAGGAGCGTTTGTTACAACTTGCCCGACAATGAGCGCTACAGCAAGCATTGCAGCCGCCTGATAATCCCTGCGCATCTTACGCATTGTTGCCGGCCCAATCACCAGAGCAAGAAGTCCGCCAGCAAGACCGGCCGCGATCAAAGGCAACGGAAACGCTAGAGAGATACCCCAGAAATATCGTTGTCCATTGGATAGACCCTGGGCAGACGGTCCCAGTGATGTCAGCGACGCTGCATATGCTCCAGCAGCTTCAAAGATAATGAGTGCGAAGTTAACTATGCCTCCAAGACCAAACTGAAGGTTCAAAGAAAGAGTTCCGAGCGCATAGACAACGAAATAAACCGCGAGTGTCGAAAGATAAAAAGTCATGCGGTCACTTCCACTCGCTCCCAGAGTTCACTAAAGAATCCGCGTGGACGAACCAACAACATAATCAAGAGGATGCCGATAGCGATCATTATGTTGTAGGCCGCCGCGCCATAAGCACCGGCTACTTCGACAACTAATGACAATATGAACGCCGCGATTGCCGCGTAGCCAATCGCTCCGATCCCTGCCACAATTACAGCGGTCAAAACATATGGGAGATATGTATCTCCTGTCGTATAGTTGATGCTCATATAACTGATCGCGAGCACGACTCCCCCCAGACCGCAAAGTACTCCGGAGATGATCCACGTAAGTTTCAAGACTCTCTCGGTACGGATGCCCGATGCCAACGCAAGGTTCGCGTTTGCGGAACTCGCTCGAATCGCAACACCCAAGCGAGTTCGGTGCAGCACATATTCGAGCGAAGCGATAGTTACAGCCGCTATTAAAATGATGATCAGTTCTGTAGTCGTAAAAGTCATACCTCCAATATCATGATTCGAACCAAGCGGAAAATTAAACTGATATGTGGTGCTGTGGGTAATTGCCGCCATGGCATTATCTATTACGAGTCCCACCGCGATACTGACAATCGCCATCTCGAAGAGCCGAGACCCTTTTCTAGCAAACGTCCGGAATATGGTCTGTCCAAGAAATAGAGAGGTGAGCCCGACTGCCAAGGCGCCAATTAACGCGGCATACCAAATAAATACACCGTTCTCATTGAGGTAAAAGGCAATAAGTGCCCCGAGGCTCATAAGGGGTCCGAAGGCAAGATTTAGTACATTCGTCATGCCAAATTGAAGGGAAAATCCCATCGAGACAATGCTAAGAATTGCCGCATCAACGATCGCAAATCCGACTGCGGACAAAAATATATGCATGAAAGACCTCCGAAATAGACAGGCAGATTGTCACTTGGGCACAACAAACCCACACGGAGACCACTTCGTCTCCGTGTGGGCTCATTAGACAAGGTGCGAGAGCGTCTGGCTTCTATCCCACGTTTGCAATCATCTGATTCGTGATGACCCATTTGGTGATTGATGCACCGGAGGGCGACATCCCAATAGCTACTTGATTACCGCTCGAATTATGGTACTTGTCAAATATGAAACCACCGGATGAACCGACATAGCGAATCTTCTTGCCTTCATGAATCAGCTTGACACCCTCAGCAAAGCTATAAACCGTCTGCTTGCCCTTGCCAGGATTTGCGACATCCATGACGTATTTGTCTACAACGGTTGGATTGATCGAGTTGGCCTCGACGGCAGCAAGCGCGATCGTCGTCAAACCATCAAAACCAATCTTCACGCCAGGGAATCCGAGGAACTGCGATGGATTCGGAACATTGCTCGCCTGTGACAACAGGGCCGAGTCAAATAGCTTAGTTGCAGGGTTCGGGGCGGGCGCCTGAAATGACACGGCACTGAAGGCTCGCAAGAAGTTCGACTTGCCCATGGCGGCCTCGACAGGTCCCGTCCACGATGACTCGCCACCTGTAGCCGTGACGATGACACGGATGTGCTGAGAAGCACCCTCTTGCTGCTGCAGCTCACCAAAGAAGGTCGCTCCTGTTGTCGGATCCTCTTCGGTAAAGATCGCCTGTGGCTTCGAATTCAAAAGTCGGGCAACTTGTGCTTTGTATGACGGCTGGTCGGGCGTGACATTCAATGACGTCACCAACTTCATTCCTGGCACCTTCTTGAGTCCCTGCAACACGCCAGGCAGGTCGCCTTGAGATCCGCCGTCGGAACCAAACACTGTCGCGATCCGAGTCCATCCTTCACGCTTGGCCCACATAGCCATTGCCATCCCGTTGGCAGGATCCGAATACAGGCCTCGCCAAAAATACGGCATAGTCGAGTGATCAAACGAGGCCTCTCCAGCTCCCGACCACATGATGATCTTGTCGCGATTAAATACAGGGGCGAGGGTAGGCGCCTCGGTCGTCTGCGGAGCCATGACCATCAAGACGTTGGAATTTGTCGCTAGAAACTGCTCCGTGGCAGGCAAGGCGTCAGCTGGATCGTTCTTGGTATCCACATCCTTGATAACAATTTGGTGGCCGAGAATCCCGCCAGCCTTATTTATCAAACTCACTGATGGATATGTCTGAGCGTTGTTCAGCTGGCCAATGAATGCCTCGCCACCAGAAAACGGCGAAATTACCCCTATCGTTATTGGCGCCAGTGATCTCTTCACAGCCGCATGATTATGTAATGAAGTAGAAGCTTTTATTCCCGATGCCAAAGACACTCCAGATATTCCCGTGCTTATCAAAGTGGCAGCACCAAGCACACTTAAAGCATATTTTCCCAACCGTATTCCGTATTTCATTTTCCCCCCATTGCCGTGACCAGAATTCCGCTGATTGGGCATTCCGATCTTTTGCTGTTTGTCATTTTGCACCTAAACCGACCATGTTCTCGAAAGAAAATTTATGACCTATGTCAAATTGTCGGTACCAATCGCCCCCCCGAAATGCTTGCTCTACATCCTTGTCTCGGAAACTCGCCATAATCTTTTACTCCCGAATGGATGGTGGTTCGATGATCCCAAAACGCGATGTCTCCTTCATGCCACCGCCAACGGATGACATATTGCGGCTCAATCTGGTGCCGAAAGAGAAAATGTAGCAGCATCTCACTCTCATCAGATGTGAGTTCATTAATGCGCCGGGAGTACGCGCGACTTAACCAGTAATTCGACTCACCTGTTTCTGAAATGTACCGAACCAAAGGTTGAGAACGGGGCTGTATGTAATCAAACAAGAAATCGAAATCAACGTTGCGCTCGTTCAAATAAGAACGAGCCAGAGCAGAACCATCTCCCTCATATTTTGGATGGCACTGAGTGACGGTCAACGTCTGGAGAAATTGCTGCAGAGTCCCACTGAGATCTTGATAGCTAGTTACCAGGTCGGCAAACATAGTGTCACCACCGACCTCCGGCACGGTGTTCATTTGCAGCATTGAAAAGAGGGGGGGATTCTCTTGATGCATCCAGTCAGCGTGAAAAAATGGAACATTGTCGACCAGAGCCAAACCTGGGTGTGCATCAATGCAATTTTCCAAAGGGTCAAAGCGTAATTCGCCGAAAAATGAAGCAAACGTCTCTTGTTCTTCATAGGATAGGTATTGCTCCCGAAAAAAGAGAACTTTGTACTTCAGCAGGTATGTCTTCAACTGAGAGACTTGCTCAGGACTAAGAGGAGACTTCGTGACAACGCCGCTGATCACTGCGCCAAGTTTTGGGCTAATCGGCTGACAGGTGATTTCCGCGGTCATTGTGGCTCTTAGGCTCATGAATTTTCCCCCTTCCCCGCAAAATCAAGCGAACGAATACGGAGCGCTTGATCTTTACAACCCACCCTCGCGATCCTACGGGCCGTGACTCTATCGATTCCCTTTTGCTAATGCAAGTGATTAAGGATACGGGGTTTACCCCAAGCGCGAACTCTTAATCCGAAAGATCTGCCGCGCAGCAGATGTCGCGATCGAGAACTTTGCGTTCGTGATCAATTTGCTTATCGCCAAATGCATGTACCGGTAGTCGCCAGCGGCAACAAATTGGTGGCCATTAAAGACTTTCGTATAATACACTGAGTAAATGGTCATAGTAAAAGACCGCAGTGGCGCAGGAACGCAAAGCACAGTTCGGCATCGGTACCGATACGGTTGAGTCCCTCCTCGGCCGCCTGGCCGA
>Ga0307372_10009386_pt1 | contig 13495 bp, 7 predicted proteins | sample OX1MG_FD_202533 | JGI IMG/M metagenome (GOLD analysis project Ga0307372, IMG submission 202533) | Soil microbial communities from Risofladan, Vaasa, Finland - OX-1 | ecosystem: Environmental > Terrestrial > Soil > Coastal area > Acid sulfate soil | place: Finland: Risofladan, Vaasa | collected...
GGTGATTTTGATGCGACAGTTGTTGCCAACGCGCTTTTATCCCGGTCGGAAGAGGGTCGGCGCAAACTTGACCCGGTTGGAATATGACCCGGCAGTGAGAATCTTTGATGGGGTAGATTGGTACTGGTTGCCCAGCATGCTCCGCGCCCTGGCGTTTCTTATACGGGAGCGCCCCGACATAGTAGTGTTCCAATGGTGGAGCGGGACGGTGTTGCATTCGTACCTCCTGCTTGCTTTAGTAGCACGGTTGCTGGGGGAGCGAACGATAATTGAGTTTCACGAGGTGCTCGATCCAGGGGAGGCAAAACTGCCGCTGGTGCGGGCCTATGTACGGCTCGTCGCGCCGCTCATGGTGCGCCTGGCGCATGGTTTTGTCGTCCACTCTGCATACGATAGGAAGATGTTGCACAGCCACTATAAGCTGGGGCAACGGCCTGACGCATTGATTCATCATGGTCCGTATAACCACTATCGATTGACATACGGAGAACAGGAACCGCGAACCGTACCGGCATCGTGCTGTAATCTGCTGTTTTTTGGCTTGATTCGTCCATATAAGGGACTCGAAGATCTCATCAGAGCGTTCGATGCTCTTCCAGAGAACGAGATTACCAGGTGCTGGCTCACAATCGTCGGCGAGACCTGGGAGGGATGTACTACGCCTGCAAAACTCATCGAGCGAAGTAGGTATCGTGACCGGATCACATTCTTCAACCGCTATGTATCTGATGTGGAAGTGGCAAAGTACTTTGCAGGAGCAGATGCCGTGGTGTTTCCCTACCACCGGTCATCAGCGAGCGGACCGCTACACATTGCTATGAGCTACGGGTTGCCGGTAGTGGTAACGCGTGTTGGTGGCTTGATCGAGGCAGTAGCAGGCTATGATGGCGCCATTCTGGTGCCTCCCAGAGATCCCGCCGCGCTTCAAAGCGCGCTGTTGCAAGTAGCGAAACTGCGCGGAAAACGATATTCTGATCCCCATTCGTGGGAACATACTGTCGCGGGCTACCAGGCGCTCTTTGATACTCTCTGAAAGGTGCTTTGGGCTATGCGTGTGATCCACTCCTGGATGAAAGAAAGCTAGTAGAGATGGAGGGTATAATACAAGTCGCTCAACAGCCCAACCGCTTTGATCGGCAAGTGCTGCCTGGTAGCATGTACCAGCTGACGTGCAGCATTCTTTGACGGGTCATGGGCGCTGATCATTCCATCATGGGACGCGGGATAGGAGTAATCATAGACCATCTTCGCTTCAGCTCCCCATTTGCTTTTGTACCGGGCAAGGCCCTCGTTTTCCAATTCTACATCACCGAAGTCGTACCAGCGAATGCCATCCGCATAGGCATCCTGGATCGCCTGCCAGTGGAGGACATCGTTGGGCCGCAGTGCTTGATCCTCCTCTCGCCACCCTACGGTGGTCATGGAGATGGCCTGGCCCCATCGCAGATAGAAGAAACCGGATAGCAGCTTCCGGTGTCCTGCCTCGGTGCGTTCCGCCAGGAGCAGTTGCATCAGACCCTGGGGGTGTAGTCGTTTCCACGCCAGTTCAAAGAGGCGATACGGCTTCGGCCAGACAGAAAGCTTGCGCATGGTTTGTATGTAGAGTCCGTACCAGGCCCGTAACTCGTGCTCGGTCTCTGCCGGACGGACATGGACACCCTCCCTGATCGCTTTGTTGATCGCTCTCCTGATTGAGGAATTCAGGCGCATAAGGTTTGGTTGATCAGGCAATGCTAGCAGGTACGTCTGGTAAGCCGGTACCCCAACCACGCCCTCCACCAGGCCATCAAGTGGATTGGACATGATCCTGAGACACAGTTTGACACCGGATGCAGCCCGGGTCTTCTCAACGGCTGCTTGCAGAAGAGCGGCCCTTGCCTGGTCATCATAGGCGAGGGCACCGGTATACACGGAGGTAAAGCTGCGTCCGGTTCGCCGTCCTCGTCCGTAGAAAAGCGGCAGGATGCCAACTAACTTGCCGGTATCGTCCTCACAGGCCAGGTGGAACGGCTTGTAGCCGTATATTTCTTCCAGCACTTTAAGCCAGGCTGGATGATAAACCGGGGTCGGACTAGCGGGTACGCTAATCGCCAAAGCTTCCCAGCGGTGATCGGTCCAAGGGTCAATCTCGATGACGCGCAGGGAGGAACTTGCTGCTAGAATGTCAGGAATTTGCTTTGCTTTCATCGTTAATCCTCTCTTCCTCTGCATCTTCGTCGATTTGGATACTTAGTTCTGGCTTTAGATGATTTTCCGTCTCATCGAACACAAAGCGCCAGGTCGATTCGGAACGTACCTCTCCGGTAGTAGCGCAGCGAAAAACGGTGAAGCGCAGCTAGACTCCTTCGATAAGAAGTTCTCTGCGTTCTATAGTTGATAATGGCAGCCAAGTCGACTTCCCGTAGAGTGATGTTAAGGGAAGGTAAATATATGGCTACCAGGAACACTCACAATGCATCACACGACCATCAATTGGCGGTGGATAAAATATGCTGCTTCGGTACGATTCTGTGCGCCAAGCTTGTTCAGAATACTCTGAACATGTTTTTGCACCGTCTTCTCGGAGATGTGCAGCCCCTCAGCAATTTCGCGGTCACGATATCCCTGGCTGATTAACTGAAGGATCTCGCGCTCCCGTGTTGTCAACTGCGTGAACCCGTTGAATTCCGCATTGCGCAGTATTGCGCGGGAGCCAGACCCATTCTCGGAACCCCATAGCGGCATCGCCGCAGCGCGTAAGCGCTGCATCAAGCATGTCAGCAATTCTGGGCGTAACACAAATTCGCCACGATGTACAGCGTGAATCATTGCCAGAATATCATCCGGGTCAACGTCCTGTTTTGAGTAATAGCCCTGCGCACCTGCCATGATGGCCGCAAATGCTTCCTGTTCTTCCTCCTCATCAGCCAGAGCTATAATGCGGGTAGCAGGAGCAAGCTTTCTCAAACGGCATATCTCCGCAATACCATTAGAGCGGGCAATGTGCAAATCCAGCCAGATGACGTCCGGGTAGAGTTTAGCAGTATGCGCCTCAGCGTCGGTATAGTTCTGTGCGGTGACGACAAGTTTGACTTCCGGCCGGGGCGTCAATACCTGGCTGATCGCTGCGCGGACCAGAGCATGATCATCCACTATCAGTACCGACACGGAGTTTACCAACGAGTCTGAGCCATTGGTTTCCAGGTGACTACTTTCGGATTCCTGAGCGACGCGAAGATCCAACATGAGAACCCCCTGTCTCTTAGAACTCTAGATGAGGACGATCTCCAATACATCTCTTAAACGCCGGACAACATTGGTAGATTGAAAATTGATTAAAGTCGATGTTCGACTCAATAGGAGGACAACAATATTAAAACCCGCCTTGTAGGTTATAGCATACATTGTTATGATTTGCAATACTTATGTTAATTAAATGTAAAGGATTAATTGATTGAAGGTAATAATGAAAAGCCTGGGTTTCTATTATCATTCATTCGGGAAGAATAGAAGAATAGAAGAATCGACGAGTACTACGAGCAAAGCGTCGTACAGTACCCGAAAGATATTGGCGCAAGGGTCGGGGGGCTACCCTTGATAGCCAGGTATCATTGGTTGTGCTATGGTTTCCGCAGCATACTCTACCGCTCACTCAGCCTATGTACAAAAATGCTTGCAGCCATGAACAATTACGAACTTTGCAGAAGTAAAAGCGAGTAGGGAAACACGTTCTGTATCAATGGATATAACCGCTGCCATCTACCAATATACTATTTTCGAGAAGTAATAGTCAACCCCAGAAAACAGTACGTAATTTTACTGAATAGCGGCGTTGCTCCGAGAGGAATGTGCGTAGTAGAAGTACAAGAATAATGCTTACATCCTTTCCCCCGAAAAGCAGATGAATTACGCGCAAGTCCATTTGTGAATACTACGAGTAAATACCCGCCAAAATCCTTCTTGCTTTCACGGTTGTACAACCTACATGCTCTTGTTAGACTGTTTTTGATAGGTAAAGATATTTTCTTTTATAGCTCGATCAAAAGAGGACTCTGCATCATTCCTGATCCAGCTTTGATTGCTGCATAACGTCCACGTGGGCAAGAAAATGTCCAGGAGGTAGCGGTTTATGGATTCTAAGAAATTGAATACTCCTGTCCAGAATGCCGATCAGACGGTGAGGCAGCATGGGCAACGGCATGGAGAGGAACTCGTCGACAACCTGACCTATTGGAGGCAGCAGCTAGCAGGCGCTCCCCTCGCCCTGGATTTGCCTACTGATCGCCCTCGCTCGCCGGTCCATTTTCCCGAGAGAACGAGACACTTCTTTATCCTGCCCCAGCCACTGTCAGCCGCGCTTAAAACGCTCAGTCGACAGGAGGAAGTCAGTTTATTCATGACCTTACTCACGGCATTGCAGATATTACTCCATCGCTACACAGGCCAGGACGACTTGCTGGTCGGGACTCCCGTTATGGAACGTACCCCGGTCGGGAATATATTCGTCAATATTCTCGCGCTGCGCGCCAGAACATTGGGCAATCCTCCCTTTCGAAAAATGCTGAAGCATGTCAACGAAGTGGTATTGGAGGCGTACGCTCACCAGGAGACGCCCTTTGAACAGGTAGCACAGGCCGTGCAACTAGATCGGGATCCAGGTCGTCATCCAATCTGCCAGGTAATGTTTGTCCTGGAAGAGGCTCCACAGGAAGCATTGAATGAGTCGCCACTCAGCCTGCCTTCTATGGGAGCAAAGATGGGAAGTGAGACGGCGAAGCTTGACCTGGTATTCTCTGTGCAGGACACGGTAGAGGACTTGAGTGGATGCATCGAGTACGACGCCAACCTTTTCGAGGCGAAAACCGTTGACCGCATGGTCGGACACTGGCAGAGGTTGTTGGAGGGCATCGTAGCCAGCCCGGATCGGCGCACTGCTGATTTACCGCTGTTATCAGATGCAGAGTGGCAACAACAGGTAGTGGAGTGGAATGCAACCCTGGTAGATTTTCCCCGGAACAGGTGCTTCCACGAGCTGTTTGAAGCTCAGGTTGAGCGAACGCCCGATGCAGTTGCCCTAGTGTTCGAGCAGGAGCAGCTCACCTATCGAGAATTGAACCGACGAGCAAATCGATTAGCGCACCACCTACGGGATTCAGGGGTGAAGCCAGAGACACTGGTGGCGCTGCTCATCGAACGAAGTATTGATTTTGTAGTCGCAATTCTGGCTATCTTCAAGGCGGGAGGTGCTTTCCTTCCTCTGGACCCTCAGCATCCAGCCAGGCGACATTACCAGGTATTGAAACAAAGCCAATGTCACCTCGTACTCACTACAGACAAGTATGGACCAACTCTCACGGAAGCATTAGTGGAGATCGATGTCGGCCTGCGACCACAGACTATACACATTGAGAGGCTCTTACATAAGAAAGGAGCCGAAGAAAATCTACCGCTTCGAAGTACACCAGCAAACCTGGCGTATGTAATGTACACCTCCGGTTCAACTGGAGAGCCAAAGGGAGTGATGGTCGAGCAAGTTGGCATGGTTAACCATATCTATGCTAAAATGGCAGACCTTGCTCTAAACCAGGAAGATAGAGTTGCCCAGAATGGCCCACCTTGCTTCGACATTGTTGTATGGCAGTGCCTGGCAGCATTATTGATAGGGGGCGGTGTGCATATTTTTAAGGATGAGATCGCACATGACCCTATGCAACTACTAGGACAAATCGAGCAGAAGAATATTACGATTCTGCAGGCGGTACCATCTATACTAAGGGCAGTGGTGCAGCAGGCTGCTGCGCTTGTTGAGTCGCGCCCTCGCCTGACGAGCCTACGCTGGGTTGTACCAACAGGCGATGCATTGCCGCCAGAATTATGTCGACAATGGCTCCAGTTATATCCGTCAATTCCGCTGCTCAACACCTATGGCTCGACTGAATGCTCCGATGATCAATGCCACTATGCTATCTACCAACCACCTCCGTTGGACTATCCTTTGGCAATCATGTCGATTGGACGACCAATTCAAAATATGCGGACTTACATCCTGGATCAGCAGCTAACGCCCGTCCCAATTGGGGTGGTCGGCGACCTCTATATAGGAGGCATAGGAGTTGGCCGTGGATATTTGCATGATGCAGTAAGAACCGCCGAGGTCTTCATTCCTGACCCATTTTCAAGGGACCCAGGGGCGCGGTTGTACAAAACACGAGATAGGGCACGATACTTGCCGAATGGCTTAATAGAATTTCTCGGACGGAGCGACAACCTCGTCAAGGTCCAGGGTGTGCGCATTGAACCGGGTGAAATAGAGGCCATTTTGGAACAGCATCTTGCTGTCAAAGAGACCATTGTTATTGCCAGAGAAACCCCAACCGGTAACAAGTACCTGGTAGCATATATAGTCCCGACGCAGGATCAAGCAACCGCTAGTGAGGAATTGCGTACCTGGCTCAGGAAGAAGCTTCCCGAATATATGATTCCCGCCGCCTTTGTGTCGTTGGATGCTATGCCTTTGAATTCCAATGGGAAGGTAGATCGCCGTGCGCTACCTGTACCTGAGCGGACCAGGCGTGAAGCGGAAGAAACCGATGGAGTTCCAATGACGCCGGAACACGCACAGCTCAAGCAGATTTGGGAAGAACTTTTAGAGGTTCACTCCATCGGGATCAGGGATGACTTTTTCGAATTAGGTGGCCACTCTCTACTAGCTGTCCGCCTCATTGACCGGATTGAGCAAGTCTGGGGCAAGAAGATCTCTGCAACCACTCTGCTTGCTGGAGCGACTATTGAGCAACTCGCCGACATCCTTATGCAGCCGGAAACTCCCGCCCCCTGGACTGTGCTGGAGACGGTTCAAACCGATAACCCTAAACCGCCTTTCTTTTCAAGCAGGCAGCTAGCATCTTCTGTAAAATCTGCCTGGTCAAACTTCACCAGGAGGCATCAGGAGTAATCAAAGGAGACCTGGCAATGAAGTTGAAACGCCTTTCGGCTCTTCTCGTGAGCAGCCTGCTCCTGGGGTTTGGTCTGTTTGGTATCTGCAGTTTCGCTGCTTTCTTCAATATTCAGAAGGCCTCTGCATACCAGGCTACAAGCCCGTCTTTTGTGCGTATTATCCATGCTTCACCTTACGTGGGAACTGCCGATATATTTGTGGATGGCTCGAAGTTGCTGAGCAGCTTCGCATTCGGTTCAATCACGGATTACGCATCGATCCCACCTGGCCCCCACAAGGTAGAGATCGCGCTGGTTGGGAAAGGCATTGACGCAGCGGCCATTACAGAGACCCTATCAGTCAACCCTGGTTTCGCTTACACGGTAGCCGCCATAGGCACGCAACCGAACAATCTATCGCTGGCGGTCTTTGTCGATAGCAACCTGCTTTCTCCCGGTACGGCCAAATTACGGATGTATGAGCTTTCTCCCGACGCCGGCTCTGTTACTGTGGCAGCAGGAGGAACAACGCTTCTGAGCGGAATAAGTTACCAGAACGCCAGCAGCTACCTCGTGGTTCCGGTAGGCGAATATACATTTGACGTGACCTCTCCTACCAACGGCACGACGCTCTCGACCTCGGCAACGCTCAATGCTAACATGGTAGCGAGTCTCTTCGTTGTTGGAAAGTTCAACGGTTCTCCAAAGGGTGAGCTTGTTACCGCGCTGGCTGCCGGTCTTCCTGGTCTGCCAAAGACCGGCAGCGATCCCAACGCAGTTCCACAAACAGACGCGGCGCAGACGCACCCTTTCATCCCCTGGCCGTGGCCTCTGGGCATCGCGTCAATGCTATTCATTGGTAGTTGGATCTTTATTCGCCGCGTCGTAGCCAAGCGTCAGTAGGCGATAAGAGGGTGTGCATCTTTATGCGCGGGTTTCGACCAATATTAATCCTGTTCGCGCTGGTGTCGCTTCTCATGCTTGGTGCGTGTGGTAGCACTGTTCAAGAAAAGGCAGAGCTACACACTGTACATGCAGACTATGCCAACACGCCAATACCAGATGTTCCCGCAGCACGGCCAGAAAACAGAGCAGAGTATCCAATAAACCTGTTCTTTCCTGTACGCCTGGTTATTCCAGCCATAGGAATCAATGCGTTTGTGGAAAAGGTGGGTATTCGACCTGATGGCGATCTGGCAACGCCAACACAAAATCCCTGGGACAATGTGGGATGGTATGAACTGGGGCCACATCCGGGCGAGCATGGTAGCGCGGTCATCGACGGGCACCTTGACCGCCCCGGAGGCTATCCGGCAGTATTCTGGCGTCTACGAGATATACGGGTAGGCGACGATATACAGGTAACGAATAGTAACGGGAAGACACTGCATTTCCGGGTCTCACGCATCGCGTACTACACACCAGACCAGGCTCCTATCCAGGATATCTTTGGCAATCTGGGAGGCACGTATCTGAATTTAATCACCTGCGCAGGAGATTGGATTCCTGATCAGCATCAGACTACCCTGCGGCAAGTCGTCTATACCACATTCGTATAAGACGTGCATACCTGCTACATTTGAAGTACGCTGAACCTACGAGTTGCGCAACGAAGTTGTAGCAAGCAGGCGATGTGGCATGCATTGTAGCCACATGAGAGCCAAAAAGAAGGAGCAAGCCGATGTCATTACCGAAACTCAGAAACCCGAGACCGCTTGAGTATAGCAACTGTATACCGATGTGATAAGGGATAGATAGCCGCCTCTTAAAGGCCGCAAGGTACTATTGTATAGATGCCGCTACAGGCATTATTGGTACAGACGAAAGTTGTTATGTCTCTTTTAATCTACGTTCTGGACAGCTGAAAGGTGCATATTCTTGTCTGGTCGCCACGAAAAAAATGTGAAGAGAAAGGCCAGCAGCGGCGGCGTAATCGTGGTCAGACATGCCAGGCCCGTCCAGATTCCGAAAGGCGGATAGCCGTATAAAAACAGGTAGGTGAAGAAAGCAGAGGCGGAGAAAGCCAGCGTGAATGCGATCAGCGCGCGTCCCACGCGGCTCTCGTTGACGGGCAGCGCAACGGCTGCCAGGCCGATCAGCCAGGTGACATACCAGGAGAAGAACCAGGGCGTTACGATTAGCAGGACACCCAATGCCGCGAGGGCGGCGAGCGCGAAGGTGCGCGCGGTGGGCGAACGCCACAGCCATACCGCGCTCAGGATGCAGAGGAGAGCGACCAGCGCAATACCGATTGCGTCCCATACTCTGCGAATGCTGAATACAAAGATGAGCTTAGCTTGCAAGGTATTCGCGGGCAGGCTGTGATCGTGGCTCCAGGCGATGATGGCGCGCAAGATGGAGTTTTCCGCGCCGAGGGACGAGGGCGGCGATGTGAAGCTCGCGCGTATGTCCGAGATGCTGTGGCCGATCCAGAAAGGCGCGTATAGCGCGAGCGCGAGTATGCCAGCCGCCGCGCCTGCTATGAGGATAGCGAAGATAGCTGCTTGCCAGCGCAGTACGCCCCGCCTGGTTGCCCCGGCTTCGGGGTGAAGATGGGTGTATCGATAGATGGTTCTGCGCTGCGTTGCTGAATTTGTAGGCGCGTTGCCGCGCAAGACGTTCCAGGCCAGGAAGATGATAAAGAGCGCGATGACCGGCAGCGAGGTGAATTTTACCAGCGCGGATAGAGTGAACGCGAGCAGTGGGGGCAAGTAGCCGCGTGGCGATATGAACGTATTGCTTTGTTGAGCGCGCGCGGTAAGATAAATGCCGAGCAGGATAAATGTCATCATGAAGACATCATTGTGCCCGCCCAGGCTGCTTTCCAACAATACGAGGGGATTCCAGGCGTAGAGCAGCGCGCCGAGTGTCACTGTGCGTGATGATGCACCCATGGCGCGCAGGGTGCGCGTGACCAGCCAGACGTTCAGCAGGTGCGCGGCCAGCGCGAAGACGCGAAAAGCCAGTACGTATCCAGCCGCCTGCGGCCCGACTAGCAAACCTATGACCCAGCTAATGACTAGCCAGATAGGGCCGTAGGCGGCGACCGAGCCGGCCCAGTAATTCAATGGTATATAGGGATCATGGGGGAACGCGGTTAATGGCACGAAATAGGGATTGGCATGATAATTCGCCAGTAGCCTGCTATAGCTGGTATAGACAAGGATGTCGTGCGAAAGCATGGCCGGAGTGAATACGAAGATAAGACCTGCCAGCACTACGCCTGCCCACAGCAGAATGCGCGTCTGCCAGCAGCGCTTGCTTTCCTCCGGTAAGCGGGTGATGTACAGGGCGCATAGTCCGTAGACGACGAATAAGAGGGCAACCAGGCTCAGAAATTCGAGTATGCTGGTGTTGGTTTGCGAAGCTTGCGCGTTGCTGCTTATGCCCAGATTTATGGGCAGCCACGCGCCTACCCGCGTCAACCACGCGCCGAACGGCAGTTGCAGGCGAATGACAGGATCGACAATGCGATTGAGCGGAGCGGCCATCACTAGCACGCACAGCACATAGGCGATAGTACAAAGAATTGGTGGGAATAGTGATGCGTTTTTCGCGCCGGGAGAGGCGGACTTCTTTTCTACCGCCTGTGATGCATCTGCGCCCTTATTAATCATTTCGTCAAGTCCTCTACACCATCCAGCGATTCAGCACAAAGAGCAGGGCCATGGTTGCCTGCAAAAAGGGAAAGGCGATCATGACTGCCAGGTGCAGGCGGGGATGCTTCACGCCCAGGGCGGCCAGGGTGATGAAGGCCGGGAACATCTCAAGCACGAAGCGCTGCGTGGATACCAGGGCATCAGGCTGATGGATGGCCGGACTGATGAAGGTGAAGAACAGGAGCAGCCCTATCCAGAGTGTGTAGCTGGTGCGCAGTTTGCGCCAACCCAGCACCGCGAGTATGATAAAGCCGGCTGTAGCGGCGAGATCGAGCAGGATATGTACTTCGTAGAACGAACCAAAGGGCTGAACAAAGAAAAGTTGGCCCAGCGCGTAGACGACCCCGACTCCTGGTAGCGTTAACTGGCGGTCCCAGTGACTTTGTACGGTAGAGAATGCAAGGGGATCGTGAAACATTTTCCAGCAATAAAGACAGTAGAGAAGTGTGCCAAGCGGGATCAGCACGATTGGTAAGAGCCTGGGCAATGCCTGCCTCAATGTACTCACAATGCTCTGCTTGCCGTCTGCCATGCCTTTGTTCGCGACCCACAATTCGTAGAGATAAGGAAAGACCAACAGTACTCCGGCGGAACGAGTGAGCGCGGCGAAAAGACCCAGTAGTCCCGCCAGCCACCATTTTTGCCTCCGTATGGCAAGAAAAGTGCCGGCAGTCAGTAACAGAAAGAGTGATTCGTTGTAAGGGGCAAAGAAAAAGAATGCTGTCGGGAAAATGCACAGGTAGAGGAGCGTGCGCCGTCCGACGCGGTCTCCGAGCATGTCGGCAGCAAGCTGGTAGAGCACAAACAACGCGCCCAGCAGCGCCAGGTTGCTGAGGATCATGCCGATAGCGATGTATCCCTGGTTGCCGAATATGAAAGCCACGCCTCTGATGAGCAGGGGCAGGAGTGGGAAGAATGCCGTGTCGTAGATATTCTGGTAGCCATACTGCGCGATCTGTGTGTAGTGGACAGCATCCCAGCGATTCCACGAGGTGAGTAGGCCAACTATGTCTACTGGCTGTACCGGGTAGACATGCGGAGGCACCGGGAACAAAATATAGCCAATATAGGTCATCACAACCAGCAGCAGGCGAGTTGCTATGAATAGCCAGAATATATCGGCAAATGGTGCGCGTTTCATCGATAAATATTACCTATCAAGAAAAATACGTAGTTATGCTCTTTAATAGTAACGTATTGATATAAGATTCAGGCACATTTAGCAGGACATGCTAAACCAAAGGGTGATACACACGAGGATGCACCGGCAGCCAACATCAACGGCTGCCGGTGCATCCTCGTGTTTTTATTCTGCCAGCAGTTCTTCGATGCGTTTTTCGATGGTGCGCGCAGTGGGGAAAAATGCTGTTTCCTCTTGAGTGTTATAGGGCGCGGCAGGCGCGGGCAGCGCGGAGACGAACGCTGGCGTGCAATCGAGATCGTAGAAGCAGTTCTGCGTGATCCACGAATGGACGTGGCGGCCAAAGCTGGTCAGGTCGGACTCTTCTGTTACGACGATGACGCGGTTGGCTTCGCGCACGGCAGCAGTGATGGCATCTTCGTCAAAGGGGGCCAGCGTGCGCAGGTCAACGATTTCGATTGTGCCGCCGCTGCGGTTGACGATGTTGGCGGCTGCCGTGCAGGATTCGAGCACCATGGTTCCCCAGCAAATGACGGCTAGTTTGCTGGCTTTGTTTTCACTATCGCCGATGCGCACGCGGCGCGCCTTGCCGATGGGCAGTGTGTAGTAGCCATCGGGAACGTTCCAGTATTCAGCCATGGCCTCGATGATGCGTCCCTGGCTGTCTTTAGGCGGTTCTGAGCGATAGAGGCGACCGCGTTCCAGGAAGACGACGGGCGATTGGGCGCGCGCGGCTTCAAGAAGCAGTCCTTTGGCATCGAAAGGTGTAGAGGGACAGATGGTTATCATGCCCGGCACTGTGGTAAACCATTGCTCGCCTGAGTTGGAGTGACCAAACGCGCCGCCGCCAGCGCCGCCGCTGGAGATGGGACCACCGCCGCCGCTGCCCGACTTGGTGCGCATGATTATAGGGACGGTCCAGTCCCCAAAATTCTGGTAGGAGACGCGCGCGGCCAGGCGTATGGTCTGCGCGGCTGACTGGTGATAATCTATAAATTGAATCTCCGCGCAGCGAGCCTTGCCATCTACCATACCCGTACCCGCTACGACTCCGACGATAATCTGTTCATTCAGAGGGCTGCTGATGGCGCGTCCTGGAAATTGCGTGACGAGTTGAGCCGTTGCGCCGAAGACGCCGCCTTTGGGACTGCCAACATCTTGCCCGTAGACGAAGAAATTTTCATCGCGCTTCGCCAGTTCCACCAGCGCCTCGTTGATGGCTCCCAACATGGGCAAGAGTCTCTGCGCGCCGCGCGGTGTATTCTCCACCCACGCCGGGACGTTGACGATATGCTGCATGACCCGCTCTGCTGTCGGTTCTGGCTCCTGTAGCACCTGGGTTTCGGCGTGTTCAAGTTCGGCGCGCACCTCCTTGCGTATGCGTTCGCTGTCGCCTTCCTGAAGGTAGCCATGTTCGACGAGCCAGAGGCCAAAGTTTTTCACGGGGTCTTTGGTGGCGGCAGTGGCTTCGATCTCTTCCTTTTTGCGATACGATTTAATGTCTGTGCTGCTGGAATGGGCGTCGAGCAGACCCAGGTGCAGGTGCATCAGAACGGGGCCTTTGCCGGACCGCACGTGTTCTACCAGCCTGACGCTGGCCTGATAGGTGGCTACGGCATCGGTGCCATCGACTTCTTCAGCGTAGACGCCGCCGCCCCTGGCCCATTCGACAAGCGAACCGGCCCACTGGATAGATGAAGCAGCCGTGATGGCCCAGCCGTTGTCTTCAACGACCATCAGGATAGGCAATTGATGGACAGCCGACATGCGGAAGAGCGCG
>Ga0307372_10009387_pt1 | contig 13495 bp, 8 predicted proteins | sample OX1MG_FD_202533 | JGI IMG/M metagenome (GOLD analysis project Ga0307372, IMG submission 202533) | Soil microbial communities from Risofladan, Vaasa, Finland - OX-1 | ecosystem: Environmental > Terrestrial > Soil > Coastal area > Acid sulfate soil | place: Finland: Risofladan, Vaasa | collected...
GGTCGAGAGCGTGGGCCAGGCGAGCCCGGGCGGGGGACCGCACAGGTCCCGCCCCCGCACCACCCGACCCAGCCCGACCTCGCACACCACCGCCGACCCCACGGCGAGGTGGGCAGCAGGCATGGCCCACTCCGAGCCGACCAAGCAGACCACGGGAACGACGGGCACCGCAGTGCCGCCCGGACAGGTCCGGGCCAGGACGTCTCCGACCATGTCCGCCTGGCGCCGGACGCTGCCGAGCAGATCGCTGCGGTCCCAGCCGGCCACATGGAGCCTCATCGAAAGCCGGCCGAAGGGGCCCCGATCGATCAGCTCCACCCTCCCCACGTAGGCCTTGGTGTCGATGACGAACACCCCCGAGACCGCCACGACAACAGGTCGAGGTTGGCCCTTTCCACCTATCTCGGCTGGATCGGGAAGCTGTGGGCCAGGGGCCTCACCCGAGGCCGAAGTGGTTCGGAATAGAACGACCGCGAGCTGGGGCAGTGGCTCGCGCGGCCAGGGTCCGAAGGGCGTGATCAGGCGCCCTCCAGGTCCCCGAGCCGGCAGGATAGCTACGGCCACACCGGCGACGTTGTGGCGCTCAACGGTCCTTGATGATCCGCCCGATGTCGGCGCCGGAATAGATGCGCACTGCCACTCCCCCAACCTACCAGCTATTAGTCGGTAAATCCCGACAGAGCTAATACGTCGGTAGATCCCGACAGAGATGTAATGTCGGAATATCCCGGCAGAGGAGCAGGGAGGGGCGGCCGGCCGGCGGCGGACTCAGCCGGCCATGCCCACGATCGGTTGGGCCAGGCGCTCCGCGCCGGTGGACCCGAGGAAGGGGGCGTCCCCGTAGGAGAAGATGCCCCCGTCGGAGGCGACGAGCCAGTAGCCCCGGCCATCAGGCGTCGCCGACATGCCGACCACCGGCTCGGCCAGGGCCTCGGCCCCGGCCGATCCCAGGAACGGGGCATCCCCGAAGGAGAACACGCCCCCGTCGGAGGCCACGAACCAGTAGCCCCGGCCGTCGGGAGTGGCCGTCATGCCCACGATGGGTTTGGCCAGGCGCTCGGCCCCGGTGGAGCCGTGGAAGGCGGCGTCACCGAAGCTGAAGATGCCACCATCCGAGGCCACCAGCCAGTAGCCGGCCCCGTCGGGCGTGGTGGCCATGCCCACTATCGGCTTGGCCAGGCGCAGGGCCCCGGTGGACCCGAAGAAGCGGGCCGTGCCGAAGCAGTACACCCCTCCGTACTGGTCCACCAGCCAGTAACCGTGGCCGTCGGGGGTGGCGGCCATGCCGACCACCTTGATGCCCCGCCCGGCCGCCGAGCCGAAGTTGGCGGCGTCCCCGTAGGAATAGACGGCCCCGTTCTGATCGGCCAGCCAATAGCCCTTCTCGTCTGGCGTGGCCGCCATGCCCACGATCGGTCCGCCCAGGGCGCTGGCCCCACCCGAGCCTTCGAAGGCGGCTTTGCCGAAGTCGAAGATGCCCCCATCCGCAGCGACAAACCGATATCCGCTCATCTGGGCCGCCCCGCACCCCGAAGCCACCGCGGCGGGAGCAAAGGAAGCGGCCTGGGTCCCGGTCCGGGCCGGGTTGTCCCGGAACATCGGCCAAGAGGAAGCGCCGATGGAACCGCCGGCCAACTCGTAGTGGAAGATGACCCCGTGGTGGGTGGAGGTGTTGACCCCGGCGATGGTGATGCCCAGCGTCCAGTCCGGATCCATGCTGACCAGGGGACTGGACTGCATACCGATCTGGTTGACGGCCACCGAGGCGGCCAGGGCCCCGGTGCGCCCGTCGTAGATGTAGAGGCCATCTCCGGTGGGAACGAGAACGTCGTCATAGCCCTGCCCGGTGAGGTCGGCCGTGACCACGCTGCCGATGACGGCGCCCACGCCGGGCGGGGTCAGCACGGGCCAGCCCGGCAGTGGGTTCCCGGATCCGTCGAAGGCCCAAATCTGACCCAAGTTCGGATCGGCGGCGTTGCCCTGGACGGCCCCGACCACGTCGGTGCGGCCGTTGCCCTCCAGGTCGCCCAGGGCCGGGGAGGTGCGGGTGAAGCCGCCCAGATCCCGGGACCAGGCCACCGATCCGCTGGTCGGATCGATGACGAACAGCTTGGTGGAGTCCACCGTGGGCTGGCCCTGCTGGGCCCAGTAGAAGCCGGTGCCGACAGCCAGCATGGGCTGGCCGTTGCCCTGAAGATCCCCGACAGCCGGAGAGGACGTGACCACGTCATCGAACTGATCGGACCACACCACTTTGCCGGCGCCGTTGACGGCTCGGAGGATGCCACCGTGGGGAGTCGTCTGGTCCCCGCCCTCGAAGACCAGGGTCTGGCCCCCGACCTGGGCGATGGACGGAGAGGAGAAGACAGTGTCGTAAGTGAAGAGGGGCCAACCGGGTAGGACCGAGCCCGTGGCGGCGTCCAGGGAATAGGAGTCCTGACCCAGGGCTCCGGCCACCACATCCGTGCCTCCCCCGCAGGTGATGTCGGCCAGGGCGGGGGTGGCGTAGACGGGCTCGGAGGCCTGGTTGGGGTCGGAGCCGGAGTAGTGCAGGAGGCCTTGGCCGGTGGAAGAGAGCCCCCAATAACCGCCACCGGTGCCGCTGTCGTAAGTGCCGGTGCCGATGAAGACCTCGGGGTGGCCGTTGATGGTGGCCACCGAGGGAGATGAGTCGATGGGCTTGTCCAGCTGGGCCGGCCAGCCGGGCACCGCCGAGCCGTCGGCCAGGTGGAAGGCATAGACCTTGCCGTCCAGACCGCCCTCCACCATGGCCGGGCCGGCGCTGTCCAGAGTGGCGACGGTGGGGCTGGAGGCCCGGAACTGGACCCCGGGCATGTCCTTGGACCAGACCAGCTTCAGGTTGAGGGTCCCGGTGCTGACGTGGCCGGCGGCCGTAGGGGCCGCCCAGGAGTGACCGGGCATCCCGGCCAAGGCGGCCGCCGTCAGGGTGGCGGCGGCGGTGAGCCGGAGGAGATGGATTGGCCGTGGGAAGTGCATACGAAGGGAGGTATCGGCACAATCGGGCCCGACCTCAATCCCCGCTCGGCAGTACCTCCGCCACCAGGATGCCGACCAGGATCAATCCGGCTCCGGCCAGGCCGGTGGCCCCCAGCGGCTGGCCGTCCACCCAGCCCACGATGGCGGCCGTCACCGGCTCGATCATGAGCAGGAGGGCGGTGCGGGTGGGACCGACCCGGCGCTGGCCCCAGACCTGCAGGCCGAAGGCCAGGGCCGAGCAGGCCACCCCGGTGTACACGGCCGCACCAAGGGCCGAACCCGGCATCCGATAGCCGCCCAGGAAGAAGCCGGGCAGGAGGCAGCCCACAGCCACCACCCCCAGCTGGACCACAGCCACCGCCACCACGTCGTGGTACTCGGGATTGGCTCCGACAGCCCGGTCGATCTCCAGGATGTTGACGGCAAAGGTCACCGCACAGCCCAGGGTCAACAACTCCCCCAGCCCGACATGGAGATGGGCGCCGGTGAGGAGGAACAGCCCGGCCGTGGCCAGCACCACCCCGACCACCACCCGGCCGTGGGGCAGGCGGCCCAGCCAAAAGGCGCCCAGCACGGGCACGAAGACGACCAGTAGGTAGGTGATGAAGGCCGAGACGGGGGTGCTGGTGTAGCGCAGGCCGAAGGTCTGGAGCAGGTAGCCGGCCAGGAGCGGCACCCCGGCCCGGAGGCCGCCCCTGATCACGGCGGGCTGGCGGAGGCGGGACCAGCCCCCGATGCGGGCCAGGAACAGGCCAAGCAGGACCGTACCGGTCAGGAACCGGACGCCCAGGAAGGGAACGGGGTCCACCCGGCGGATGGCGTCCTGGACCGGGATGAAGGTGCTGCCGAAGGAGATGGCGGCCAGGACCACGGCCAGATGGGCCCGGACCAACTCCCGGCGGTCGGCCGCCTCGGCCGTCGGGCGTTCGGCCACGCCCGGAGGATATTGGGGTACGGGCTAGGGCTTGGTCGGTGCGGTGGTCGGAACGGGAATGGTGGGGATGGGACTGGGTGGGGAACCGCCTCCGCCGCCGGAACCGCCACCGCCGCCCGAGCCCCCGGACCCCCCGCCGCCGCCTCCGTTGCCGCCTCCGCCGCCGCCCGAACCCCCCGGGACGGTGACGGCCGGCGCCTTCGGGGTGGTGGTCGACGTGGTCGACGTGGTGGTGGAAGTGCTGCTGGTGGAGCTCGATGTCGAGCTGGTGGTGGACGAGGAGGCCGAGTTGCTCTCCCGGGCGGGCCCGGCCCGGTAACCCTTGACGGCCCTGGCGTTGCCGAGGATGGCGGCCATCATGGCCGGGTCGTTACCGTCCATTCCGAGGGCCCAGATGCCGACCCCGGCCAGGCCGGCCGAGTTGGCCAGCTGGGCCTTGAGGGCCACCGACTGGGGGTCATCGAAGTAGACCTCGTGCCAGTTGCCCTTGGGGTCCTGGTACTCGTACCAGGGGACGTCGGCGTTGGGGTCCCAGTAGATGCCGGACAGGCCGGCCATCTGGGCGAAGGAGACCGGGGTGGGCCCGGACGTGGCCTTGGCCAGGGGCAGGTTGTTGGCCGTCTGCCACTGGTAGCCGTAGAAGGGGACGCCGAGGATGACCTTGGAGGCGGGCACCGAGGACAGGTAGCCGGCCACCACGTCGGCATCGCTGGGATCGGTGCCTTTGAGCGGTGCGTTGGGTGAGGCGTAACCGGACTGGTACATGTCGTAGGCCATGACGAAAAAGCCGTCCACGGACGACTCCATGGCCTGAACATCGAAGAAGCCCTGGCTGTCGGTGGCCGATCCTCCGTAGGTGTCCACGGTGACCTGCCAGTGGGGATTGACCCCGTGGAAGCGCTGGGCCAGATAGTCCATCATCCGGGCGAGGCCGGCCCGGTCGGCAGCCCCGGTACCCTCGAAGTCCAGGTTGACCCCGTCCAGAGCCTTGGCCCGCACGGCCGAGATGATGTTGCCGGCCAAGGTGGCGTAGGCCGTGGGGTTGGCGGAGAGCTGATCCAGGGCCTTCTGGTCGAAGCACTCGACGCTCAGGACGACCCGGTCATCCGCGGCGTGGGCCCGGGAGATGAGGTCGGCCAGGGCCTGGCTCTGGTAGCCCTCCCAGCCCGGGCCGGACTGGGTCAGGCTCCCGTCGGAGTTGGCATCGAGACCGAAATAGGCGACGGTCGAGAGGCCCGAGACGTTGAATCCGGAGGAGTCGGCCAGGGTCCAGTACGGGGCGAAGCCGAAGACCTCGTGGGGCCGGAGCGTGGCCGAATCGGTGAGCGCCGGCGGGGCGGGCTGGGGGGCCACGGTGGCCGCCGGCAGGGGCGGCAGGGCGGAGGCGGCCGCCTCCTGGGCGGCCACGGCGGCGTCGGGCCGGTTGGACTGGGAGGGATCGGCTATTACCGGAGCCCGGTGGGCGGTCGCTCCGTGGGCGACCTGGGATCCGATCAGGCCCCCGGTGGCCACCACCAGTCCCAGTTGGAGGGCCAGCGCCCCGGCCATGAAGCCGGGCGCCAGGCCGGCGCCGGGACCCCGCCGCCACAGACCCCGCCCCGGGAGGGCGGGCGCCAACCGCCCAAAGATGCTCCGTGATCCCCCCATATATCAGTATGGCTTCTCGCCCCGACCGGGAGATTCCTGCCGTTCATCCCACTTTCAGGGCAGAGGGGCCACCGGGTTGGAGGCGGCGGAGGTGCTCCCCGACAGGGTCGAACCCGTCGACCCAGTAGCGCCACTGACAATTCCGGCCACCGTCGAGGGCGCCGAAGTGACCGTGCTGCCCGGAGAGCTCGCCTTGGACCCGGTGGAGCCTCCCGATGTCCCGGTCGAGCCCACCGTCCCGCCCACCGATGTCCCGGTAGAGCCGACTGTGCCGACCGTGGACCCAGTGGAGCTGACCGTGCCGCCCACTGAGGACCCCGTCGAGCTGACCGTGCCGCCGACCTGGCTGCCCGTCGATGCGACGGTCGATCCAGCCGTGCCACCGACAGTGTTGCCCACCGTGGAAGAGACGGAGCCCACCGTGGAGCCCACCGTGCCGGTCACCGATGAGATGGTCGAGCCGAGAGTCGAGCCCACGTCGGAAATGACACCACCCACTGTGCCGGGCAGGGTGCCCACGGTCTCGGGCAAGGTGCCCACGGTCCCGGGCAAGGTGCCGGTGGTCCCGCTGGCGCAATTCACGGCCTGGCCCAGGATGCCCTTCACGTCAGCGGGCAGGGTCGGGACCGTGGTCGATGGGATGCATGGGATCGGGGAGCCGGAGCCGCCCGGAGGAGTTGCGCTCTGGCCGGCGTTCAAGGTGGTAGCGGGCAGGGCCCCGAAGATGGAGCCCGAGGTCCCCGCGGCTGCGGTGGCGGTGGAACCTCCCCCGGCCACAGTGGACCCGGATCCGATCCCGGTCCCGCTCTGGCCCGTCCCCGGGGCCGAGGCGCTGGTGCCGCTCTTCCCGTCCCGATGGGTTCCTTTTGTACCGGCACTGCCACTGGCTGATCCGGTATGACCGCCCCATGTGCCCGCGGTCGCTCCCGACCCGGCCGGCGCCCCCGACCCAGGCGCCGCTCCTCCAGCCGAGGCCTGGGAGAGCCCTCCCCCGGCGCTCAGGGCGGCGGCTGAGCCGATGGTGGCCAGGCCCACCAACCCCGTTCCCAGGATGCCCAGGCTGGTGCCCAGTAATCCCCGCCGTAGCTTGGCTGATCCGAACCGATCGGTAGGCATTCGCCCTCTCTTTCCCTACTCCATAGGGATGATCGGCCAGACGTGCACGGACATGGATGGCTAGTTCGGCTCATTTCGCCGCCGTCATTAGTAGCTAGTCAGGTGGAAGTACCCAGTCCGGTTGACCCAGGACAGGAGCTAGTGCCTCGATCCGACCCAACAGAGTCCCTTCCCTGCAACCCGTACTGACCGTTCAGGGCGCCTATACCTTGTGCGACGTCATATCCCCGACCGGCTGGAGGCTCCCGCTCTGATCGGCCACGGTGTTCTGGTCGGCTCCCGCCTGTGCATGAACACTCACGCTCTGGCCGGTCATGAACTCGGGGTTCGGGTTGCTGGTTGTCCCGGCCATGGTGAGGGTGACCGTCGCGCTGGTGACGCCGTTGCCCCCGGAGCAAGCAGCCGTGAAGGTCGCGCTGGTCGAAGGGATCGGGTTTCCCCCCACTTCGACCAGGTAGTCCGAAGCGTTGGAGTCGACCGAGGCGCACACGATGGCCTCGTCATAGGTGAGCGTGATCGTCTTACCGCCGTTTGTCTCCGTGGAGCTGACGAAAGCGGGGTTGGCCTCGGTGATGGTGGTCGACCCGGTGGCGTTGGTGTCGGTCTCGGTGGCAGTGACCACGCAGGTACCGGGCGTCGTCGAAGCGGTGTAGATGACGCTGGCCTTGCCGTTCGCGTCGGTGGTCCCGGTGGTGGGGGAGAGGGCACCGCATGCTCCCGGAGGGCTGGCCGAGCCCAGGGTGAAGGTGACGGAATCACCCGCCACCTTGGTGCCGGCCGGCCCGGTGACGGTAGCGGTGATCGTCGAGGTGTCCTGGGTATTGGCGCCGATGGTCGGGGAGCTGGCTGAGACCGCCACGGTGTTGGTGCCCTGGGAGATGGGGGCGCTGCCGGTCCCTCCGGTGTTGGCTTCCGTGGCGGTGATGGTGCAGGTGCCTGCCGTGGTGGACGCCTTGTAGGTCGAGGTGACCTGGCCGCTGGGGTTGGTCGTCCCGGAGGAGGCTGAAAGAGTTCCACAGGCGCCACTCGGGCTGGCCGAGGTCGAGAGCGTGACGGAATCGCCACTCACGGCCGTCCCACTGACATCCTTGACCGTCGCCGTAACCGTTGACGTGGCGCTTCCGTCGTTCGGGACGCTCGATGGGCTGGCCGACACCGTCACGGCGTTCTGGCCTTGGGTGACGGTGGTCGTACCGGAGCCCGCCGTCTGGGACTCAGTGGCGGTGATGGTGCAGGTGCCCGGCGTCGTTGACGCGGTGTAGGTCGGGGAGACCTGGCCGTTGGCATTGGTTGTCCCCGAAGTCGGCGACAGCGTCCCGCAGGCGCCGCTCGGGCTGGCCGACATCGAGAATGTGACCGTGTCACCGGTCACAGCTGTCCCTGAGCTCGTGACCGTGGCCGTGACTGTGGAGGTGGCTTTGCCGTTGGCCGGGACGCTCGAGGGGTTAGCTGTGACCGAAACGGTGTCGGACTGACTGGGTGAAGGCGTCTGAGTAACCATCACCGTGCCCGACTCTGAGGTCTGGGCCTCGGTGGCGGTGATGGTGCAGAATCCCGGGGTCTTGGATGTGGTCTCGGTGACAGTTGCAACCCCGGACGAGTTGGTGGTGGCACTGGACGAGGAGAGAGTCCCGCACGCCCCACTCGGTGTCGGTGACCCGGTCGAGAACGAAACAGGGTCGCTACCCACCGCGCTACCGGCGGCGTTCGTAACGGTGGCCGTGATCGTCATCGTGCTGACGCCATCGGCCGGGGCGTTGGAAGGAGTGGCTGCCGCCTTGACGGTGTTCGGGGTGGTCTGGGCGATGGAAGCCGAACCTGAGGCCGCAGTGTCGGCCTCCTGGGCCGTGACGGTGCAGGACCCCGCCGTGGTGGAGGCGGTGTAGGTGACGGGGGCCTGCCCGGACGAGTTGGTGGTCCCGGTGGACGAGGAGAGGGTCCCACACGCCCCACTCGGGCTGGCGGAAGTCGTGAACGACACGGCGTCACCGCTCACCGCCGAGCCGGCGGCGTTGGTGACCGTGGCGGTGACCGTTGACTGCGTCTTCCCATTGGCCGGGACACTCGAGGGGTTAGCGGTGACCGTCACGCTGTCGGATGAGGTCGAACCGACCGTCGTCTGGTCGATAGAGGCCGCCCCCGAGGCACCCGTCTGGGACTCGGTGGCGCTGACGGCACAGAACCCCGGCACCCTCGACGCGGTGTAGGTCACGCTGGCCTGCCCGGTGGAGTTGGTCGTGGCCGTGGTGGACGACAGCACTCCGCACGCCCCGCTCGGATTGGCGGAGGTGGCAAAGGTGATCGTGTCACCACTCACGGCGCTGCCGCCCGAGGAGGTGACGGTAGCGGTCACCGTGGCCGTGGTGGTGCCGTTGGCCGGGACGCTGGCGGGGTTGGCCGAGACCGTCACGCTGTCCGCCGGGGTCTGGGTCAAGGTGGCGGTGGAGTTGGCGTCGGTGTCGGCCTCCGCGGCGGTGACCGTGCAGGTCCCCGCCGCCGTCGAGGCGGTGTAGGTGACACTCAACTGGCCGGCCGAGTTGGTCGTCCCACTCGTCGATGACAAGGCGCCGCAGGCACCGGTCGAGCTAGCCGAGAGGGAGAAAGCGACCGGGTCCCCGGCCACGGCGTTCCCACTTGCGTTGGTCACCGTCACGGTGACGGCGGCGGTGGCGGCTCCGTTGGCAGGGATGCTGGCCGGGCTGATGGCCACGCTCACGTTGTCGGTGGGGGTGCCGGTGCGGGCGTCGGCGGTGGCCTCGTCCTCGACGCCTTGGGACACGGCTCCGGTGCCACCAAAGACCGCTCCCGCGTTGAGGGTCCTCGAGTTGGAAGTCAGGTAGCCAGCCGAGTAGCTCCCTAGGGTGGTCGGATTCTCGGTCAGAAGCAGCGGAGCTGCCTTCGTCCCGCCGTACGGGGCGCCGGCCAGCGAGTCGGCCGGGTCGTCCCCTCGGGCCAGGTCGACGCCGGCGGCCGAGAAGCCCAGCGACTGCACGGCATAAGCGGCGACTTTGGCGGCGGTGTCAGTGCGGTCCTGTCCCGAGAAGCGCATCGTGGTGATGCCGAGCGCCTGGATCTGGGCCTCCACCGCCGCCGAAATGGCCGCCGTCCCCCCGGGGATCAGGACGAACTTGATCTGGAGCGACTGCAGCGCCTGTTTGGTGGCCGACGGCAGCGAACTCGGGTCGGTCAAGAGGACTGGGAAGGAGTCCTTGTACGAAATCGGGCCCATCACCAGGGCATCCGGGAAGTTCGTGCCCGACGCCACTACGGCGGTCCGCTCTCCCGTGCCGGCCGTCCCGACCTGGCTGGAAGCCGGAGCGGTGGCAACGGCGGCGGCAGTCTGATAGCGGTCCGCGCCGGCCACCCGGGCCACTTGGTAGTGGGCCTGCAGTTGCTGGACCTCGGCATCGCTGACGGCCGCACTGCCCCCGACCACGGCGATGTGGGTGACGTGTAGCTCGGACAGGGCCTGGCTGGTGGCGGCGGGCACGGAGTTGACATCGGTGAGCAGCACCGGCGCCCCTATGGCACCGGCCAGGTAGCTCCCGGCCAAGGCGTCGGGGAAGTGGGCCACTGACCCGTTGGCCAGTACGACGGTCCCTGACCCGGATGGAAAGGCCGCCTCGGCCAGGAGGCGGGCGGTGTCGTAACGGTCGGTGCCGCCGACCCGGTTGAAGGAAAAGGAGGTGGTGGCTCCAGCCGGCGCCGGGAGGCTCAAGGCGCCGGCCGCGACGGCTAGGACCCCGACCAGGGCGCCCATGACGACACGACGGGTGATTTCCACCTTCACGCGAACCTCCTCCATCCCCAGGCGCCCGGACCAACGTCCTGTACCGCCCGAGAGTGTGACAGACACGGGCAGCGGACGACCGGACTTGTCCAAAAGGTCCGTATCGGGCCGGTAGCTACGCAGCTGCCTCGTGGCGATCCGCGGCCCGAAGCTCCTGGGGCGAAACCGTGACGGAAAGGCGGGCAAGCCTTGACTCGGTCTACCCTGGCCGGGCAACCCGCTGGAGAGCGAAGTCCGGTTTGAACCCGGCGCTGTCCCGCAACTGTGAACCCTCCACGAGGGAGAGCCAGGCCGCCTGTCCGGTGGGTGCGACCAAGCACGTCGTGGAAAACGGGCTGCGTCGTACGGCAGGTCCCCCTGTCGTCGGGCAACAGATTCCCGACCCAGGAGCAGAGACCGATGACCCAACCGACCGGACAGACCGCCGACCCCCCCGGGCGCCGTATAACCCTGCTCCTGGGCGGGGCCCGATCCGGCAAGTCGGAGGTGGCTGAGGCCATGACCGCGTCCGAGTCGGCCCGCCTGGGGGCAGGGGTGACCTACGTGGCCGGAGCCGGGCCCGCCCCGGCCGGGGACCAAGACTGGGAACGCCGGGTCGAGGCCCATCGGCGGCGCCGGCCGGCGGACTGGGAGACCCTCGAGGCCCCCCTGGACCTGGCCGGCGTCCTGGCCGGCCCCGCGCTGGCCGGGCGGGTGGTGCTGGTGGACTCGCTGGGCACCTGGCTGGCCCGGCGCCCCGATTTCGCATGGGAGCCCGATCTCCTGGCCGCCCTGACCGGACGCTCCCTTCCCACCCTGGTGGTCTCCGAGGAGGTGGGCATGGGGGTCCACCCCTCCTCTGAGTCGGGACGGGCCTTCCGCGATGCCCTGGGCCGGCTCAACCGGGAGGTGGCCGACGCCGCCGGGGCGGTGTTCCTGGTGGTGGCCGGACGGATGCTGGCCCTGGATCGGCCATGAGCGAGCCGGGCGGCCCCGGGCCTGAGAGTGGCCGCGGTACGCCCGGCGGTCCGGGGCTGCTGGGGGCCATCGGCTTCCTGACCTGCCTGGGCGGTTCCCGCTCCCCCTCCCGGCGTGCGGTGGGCTGGTTCCCGCTGGTCGGGGGGGCCATCGGTCTGGCCCTGGGCGGGATCTGGTGGGGCGCGGCTCGGGCCTGGCCGGTGGCGGTCGCCGCTGTGCTGGTCGTGATGGCCGACCTGGTCCTGACCGGAATGCTGCATTTCGACGGCCTGCTGGACGCCGCCGACGGGCTGCTGGCTCCCATGGATCGGGCCCGGCGCCTGGAGGTGATGCGCGATCCCCACACCGGGGCCTTCGGGGTGACCGCCGGGGCCGCCATCGTTCTGGCCCGCTGGGCCGCCCTGGCCGCAATGGCCCCCCGTCCCTTGCTCCTGGCGGGCGTGTGGTGTGCCAGCCGCTCGGCCATGGCTCTGACCCTGGCCACCGTCCCCTACGCCCGAACCGAGGGAGGCCTGGCCTCCGCCTTCCGGGGTCCAGGCGCCCTGCCGGGTCAAGGCGTCAGCCGGTGGCGGACCGCCGCGCCCTGGGTGGGGCTGGGCGGGATCCTGGCCGGAGGGGTGGTGGCCGCCGCCCAGTGTCACCTCGGTGTGAGGCCGGGTGTCCGGGCCGGGGCGGTCGGCGGGGCGAGCGCGGTGGTGGCGGGGATGGTCGCCTTTGCCGCTGTGGTCGTCCTGGCCCGGCGCCGGCTGGGAGGCTTCACCGGTGACGTACTCGGAGCCGCCGGGGTGGTGGGCGAGACCGTGGGCCTGGTGGTGGCCTCGGCCCACTGGTGATTAGGGGTCCGCGGGTGAGGACGCCCCCTTTCCTGGCATCCAGCCGCCTGGCCGGCGCCGCCCTGGGCCTGGCCGCTGACCGCCTCCTCGGGGAGCCGCCGGCCCGGCTCCACCCGGTGGCGGCCTTCGGGGCGGCCATGGCCCGCTTCGAGGGCCTGGCCTACCGGGACAGCCGAGCGGCCGGCGTGGTTCACGCCGCCGCCGGCCTGGCCCTCGGCGCCGGAACCGCCCCCAGGGTGGTGCTCAGAAGCCATTCCTTCCTCGGGGAGGCGGTGGCTACAGCCGGGGCCGGCTACGTGGCGACTGCCGGGCGCAGCCTGGCCGACACGGCCACGTCCATCGGCCGGCTCCTGGAGGAAGGTCGGCTGCAGGAGGCGGCCGAGGCCCTGCCCGCTCTGGTGGGCCGGGACCCGGCCGGCATGGATGAAAAGGAGATGGCCCGGGCGGTGGTCGAGTCGGTGGCCGAGAACACCGTCGATGCCGTGGTCGCCCCGGCCTTCTGGGCGGCGCTGGCCGGCCCGGGCGGAGCCTTCTGCTACCGGGCGGCCAACACCATGGACTCCATGGTCGGCCACCGCAGTGCTCGCTACCTCAATTACGGCTGGGCCCCGGCCCGGTTGGACGATGGGGCCAACTTCGTTCCCGCCCGCCTGACCGTGGCCCTGGTGGCCGCCGCCCGTCCCGGATCGGCCCGGGAGGTCATCCAAGTCGTCCGGCGGGACGCCGGGAGACACCCGTCACCCAATGCCGGGCCGGCCGAGGCGGCCTTTGCCGCCGCCTTGGGTCTGCAATTGGGCGGCGCCAACCACTACGGGGAGCGCACCGAGATCCGCGGTCCACTGGGCCACGGGCGAGCCCCGGAGCCGGCCGACATCTCCCGGGCGGTGCGCCTCAGCCTCGACGTCGGAGCTCTGCTGGGCGGGCTGCTGGTCATCGGGTCCGGCCTGGGGGCCGGCCTGGGCGCCGCCCGCCGGAGACGCCGGTGACGCCACCCGCGAGCCGGCTGCCCCCGCCCCCGGGGGCTCATGGCGGTGACGGAGCGGCCGTGGCCGGCGCTCTCGGTCTCGACCCCTCTTTGGTGCTGGACCTCTCGGCCAGCCTCAACCCGGTGGCACCCGATCCGGCCCCAGCCGTCCGGGCCGCCATCGACGCCGGGACCCTGGGCCGCTATCCCGACCCGTCGCGGGCGCAGCGCGCCCTGGCCGAAACCATGGGAGTCGA
>Ga0307372_10009389_pt1 | contig 13493 bp, 13 predicted proteins | sample OX1MG_FD_202533 | JGI IMG/M metagenome (GOLD analysis project Ga0307372, IMG submission 202533) | Soil microbial communities from Risofladan, Vaasa, Finland - OX-1 | ecosystem: Environmental > Terrestrial > Soil > Coastal area > Acid sulfate soil | place: Finland: Risofladan, Vaasa | collected...
AGGAGCTTTTCATGATGAAGACATTAAAGACGGTCCTTGGTTATTCGTCATTAGCAATTTCGCTGGCGGCTGGCGGCATTCTTTACGGCTGCTCCACGACGAAGGAGGTCGATTACGTTCCCGCGCCTGCGCCGGTAGTGCAAATGACGCCACCTCCGGTCGTAGTCTCCGCGCCGCCTGCTATGGTGGTCGCGCCGCCTGATGCGAGCCAAACCACCACAACGAGCTGGGGCAATGGCGTCGTAGAGCAGAACAAGACGAAAACAATCGACGGTACGTCACAGCGCCAGACCACAACTACCTGGAACAACGGCTATCCGGGTTCTCAATCGACCTCGACCACGACCACCACCACCGGTCAATAAAGGGAATCACTCCTTATCAGCGGCCAGGTGGGTGTATACACGTCGAGTGCATACACTCGCCTGAGTATCCGCGCGTAGATCTACTTTCCTTTCCACTTGGTCGGCAAGCTCCAGATTTTTTGGCGCGAATCGATGATCGAGTGGTTCCTCGCGGCTGGGTTCGGCAATAACGCTTTCTACCAGATGAATCTGGACGGCAGGATCGACAATCCCGACCAGCGCATAAAAGAACCACCGGTCTCAACCGCAACCGGCTCGGCTTGATTCAGGGTCGGCAGAGAAGAGCACATCGTATAACTCATCGCGTTGTCCATCTCTTCTGAGCTCGAGATGGAGGTGTCGCAATTCTTTTGTCAAGGGGAACAAGCCATGGATCATAGCGAACAGCCGGTCGTGGCATTGATCGGTGCGGGCGAGATGGGAGCGGCCGTGGGACGACGGCTCAAGCTGTGTGGCGCGCGCGTTCTGACATCTCTCAAAGGCCGCAGCTCCGACAGCGAAAGGCGAGTACACCGCGCCGAGCTCGAGGTCATCGACGACGACGCGGCGCTCGTTCGTCACGCGGATTTCGTGCTTTCGATCGTTCCGCCGGGCGCGGCGCTTGAAATCGCCCGTCTCTATCGAGACGCGCTCGACGCGGCTGCGAAAGATGCGATCTTTGCCGATTGCAACGCGATTTCGCCGGCGACCGCGCACCGTATCGGTGAGGTCCTTGCGGGGGGAAGGTGCCGCTACGTCGATGCGGGAATAATCGGAGGTCCGCCGCCTGAAGACTTGAACGCGGGAGGTCCGCGATTCTATGCGTCGGGCGAGCACGCCGGCGACTTCGCGAATCTTTCCCGATTTGGCTTGGACATCGCGGTGCTCGACGGTCCGATCGGTGCGGCTTCAGGTCTGAAGCTGAGCTATGCCGGACTGACCAAAGGCATCACCGCGCTAGGTGCGGCGATGATCGCGGCAGCGTCGCGCGACGGTCTCGCCGACGCGCTAAGGAGCGAACTCGCGCGCAGCCAGCCGCAGATACTCGGCCGGCTCGCGCGGCAAATTCCCGCGATGTTCCCTAAAGCGCATCGTTGGGTCGCCGAGATGGAGGAGATCGCGGAATTTCTCGACGGCAGCGATCATGGCGCGATGATTTACCAAGGGGCCGCACGCCTGTACGAACGAATCGCGACAGAGAATGCGCATCAGGGGCAGACGGACGGCATCCGCGCGCTCGCGGATTTCTGCGCAGCCACGATCGATTCAACCCGCAAGGCGCCGAAATAAAATCTCAAAAATTTATTTTCCTTTCCAGGTGGGCGTCCGTTTCTGGGCGAACGCAAGCCCGCCCTCGCGCGAGTCTTCGGTCTCGAGGAGCTGCTCGTAACCCTCGTGCTCGAGCCGTAAACCTTCAGCCAACGGGAGATCGAGACCGCGCATCGCCACGCGCTTGATTTGCTGCACGGCCAGCGGCGCCGATTTACAGATCTCATCCGCGATCTCGTCGCACTTGCTCATAAGCTGGTTCATCGGGACGACGTGATCGACCAGGCCGAGCCGCAGCGCTTCGGCAGACCCGATTCGGTTGCCGGTGTACAACATCTGCAGCGCACGTCCGAGTGGAATCAGCCGGGGCAGACGCTGAGTACCTCCGCCGCCGGGCAGCCATCCGAGCCGAACTTCGCCGAAACCGAACTGCGCATGTTCCGCCGCGACGCGAATATCGCACGCCAGAGCCTGCTCCAGGCCGCCGCCGTTGGCGTGTCCGTTGATCGCCGCGATTACTGGCTTGTGCAGTTCGAGCATTATCGGGAAGGGCGACTTTCCCGCGGACGCGCCGCGGCCTTCGACGTAGTTCGATTTCACATCGCTGCCGGCGCAGAACGCGCGCTCGCCCGCGCCGGTCAGAATCGCGACCAGCAGTTTTGAATCGTCGCGAAACTCCGTCCAGATTTCGGCCAGCCGATTGTAGGTTTCAAAATCGCACGCGTTGAGCCGCTCCGGGCGATTGATGGTGACGCGCGCGATCGGACCATCTTTGTCGAAAATCACCTTCATCGAAATACCTCAACTCGATTCAGACGAGCCCAGTACTTCCGTCAGTCCGAATGCGCTGCGGCCCAGGAACTCCAGGCTCTCATCGCTGTCGAGCGGATGATAAAGTCCGGCGCGTACGTCGCGAAACAAACGCTCGAGCGGCAGACGCTTGAAATACGAGGAGCCGCCGACAGCGCGCAGAGCCAAATCCACCACCCGCACCGAATTCTCCACCGCGATCATCCGGGCCGCCACCGCCTTGCGCGACCAGCTCATCGGGTCGTCGCGATCAACTTCCGCCGCCGCCTTCCACATCGCGGCGCGCGCACCTTCGATCAGCAGATCCATCTCGCCGACCTTGTTGTACACGCTCGGCAGATGGCTCATCGGATATTTCAGCGGGTAGCGTTTGCGATCGCGCATGAACTCGACGGTGAAGTTGCGCGCCGCCACTGCGATTCCTATATACGGCGCTCCGATCGCGAACGGCGCCTTCGCGAACACTTTGGTCACGCGGCCGCTGCGCGAAACCGGCCTCTGCAACACCACTGCGGACTCCGGCACGAATGCTTCGGTCAGTTCCGAGCTGCGCGACTGGGTCGAGCGCATGCCCATCACGTCCCAATCATCCTTAAACGAAAATCCCCGCGTCTCGCGCGGCGCGATGTAGCAGGTGAGGATGACCGCGCGCTCGGGCGCGTCTTCCCACACCGCCTCGAAGAAAAACATATCGGCCGCGATGCTCTGCGTGCCGAATATCTTCCGCCCATTGACGATCCATCCGCCCTCGGCGCGGCGCGCGGCAGTGCGCGGACGCAGATTGATCACGGCGTTGTCCGGTTCCGAGCCGGAGCCGGCGCAAATCAGGCGTTCCTTCACAATCCGGTAGAGCTTTTCTTCGACGTTGGGAGCCTTGAACTTGCGATACAGATCGCACAGCAGCCCGACGGTGTTGAAGTGCATGTTGATCGCAAGCGCGGTAGGGCCGCATCCCTGGGCCAGCCGTTCCTGCGCCTTGATTCGCTCGAGCAGCGTCGCGCCCATCCCGCCGAATTTCTCCGGAATGGTGAGCACCGTGTAGCCGCTGTCCTTGAGCCGCGCGTAGTTCTCATGCGGGAACGACGCGTCGCGGTCGTGCTCGGCCGCGCGGGTGGCGAAATCGTCAGCGAGTCCGGCGGCAAGATCGATGAAGCGCTGCTCGCGCTCGGTATTGATCTGGTTCATCGCGGCGCCTCAGGACCATGCATCGTGGCCGGTTATATAGTTCATGTTGTTCTGCATCGGATTGCGGTTCACGAGAGGACGCATGAACAGCGGATGGCGCATGCTGCGCACCTCGTGCTCGATCGTGAACAGCACGGCACCGGTTTCGGGATCGGCGATATCCTTGAATCGATACTGATGCTGGTCGCTCTCCTCGCTGATCAGGCCCTTCTCTTCGAGCGCCCGATGAGGACCGGAAAAGTCCGCGACGTAAACCTGCACATGATGGCCGTCGTAAGCGGGTATTTCGCGGGCGGTTTCGCGAAAGATGAACTGCTGTCCAATCCCGACCGGGATTTGCGCGTAGCGTCCCTCGCGATCCTCCGCAGTCGCGGCCGGGGTGCGCATGGTCTCGCGGTAAAACCGCGCGATCCCGTCTGCCGCGCCCATAGGGACGGTGAACTCGACATATGCGATACCGAGCCGCATCGCGCCGTTATTCGATTCGGGGAAGTGACACCGGATACGGTTGCCCCACGGACAGGTCGTCTCGACGAAGGATTCGTGTTCGTGGAAATCGAAGCGGGTGCCGTCGAGTCTCTTGCGCAAGCGCATCAGGCGCTTCACCAGCGTCTCGCGATCGGGCAGCACGATACCCACATGGCCTCGCAACACCTGCTCCGGGTTGGTCGGCAGATGGAATTGGCTGCGCCCGGCATTAACCCACATATTGCTGACGCTGGTCATCAGGTATGGATCGCGCGTCAATCCCAATCCGGCGATGTAATACAACGTGGCGAACTGCTGGTCGGGAACGGCGAGATTGACGTGCTCGAGGGCGACAATATTGCCGAGATCCTCGGCCGTACGATCGAATTGACCGTCCATGTGCATTCCTCCATTCGCGCGCGCGGCGCGTGGCTCCGACACGGCGGATTTACCACGAAGAGCGCAGCCGCGTCGAAGGGTCTTCCGGACGGCGCCTGCCTGGAACTCAGCCATCGCCAGGGCCAACAACGGGAACTCGGCTTGAGCTGGACCGGGGATGGTATTTTCGACGTCCCCGCGTTGACGAACATCTGAAGAAGATGGGTCCGGTATGGAACTGAGGCGTGGCTGCAATGGCATCGACGCGGCGGTGGCAATCCTGTCTACGGAGTCGCAAGCCTTCCACTCGGCTCTCCGGTCGAACTGGAAGTAACCTTCGAAATAGAGGCCCGCGCCACATAACGACCCAGCAGTAGAGGGCTCGCCGCCGATGCGCTGATACCGACGCGATGTCGGCAAGCGGCGCAAGAGTGCATCGATGCAACTGAAATCGGTCGCAACGCTACAAATTGTCAATCTTTTGCCATCGTCGCGGCTGGTATCGGCGCGCGTACGAAAAATTCCGCGCTACCTGTTTCATCTCGGTGGCGACGCCGCGGCCAGGCGCGGCTTTTGCTCTGCTGATCCCAGACGCGCCCCTTGGGCGGACGATCCAGGTTTGGTCGGCGCGTTGACCTGCACGGGCCGGCGTCGCGTTCCCCTCGACAACGAATTCGTGCCAGTGCCTCGCGCCGACCATTTCTCTGGCTCCCCCTTGCGCATCGCGCCTGCGAGGCCCTATCGCCGAGCGCGCCGCTTGCTTGCCGATCCGCGCTCGATCTGAAACCTTTACAGGGCTTTGCCGGCGCACGGATGCGCGCGCAGGCGGATGCCTACGATGGACCGCGCTATCGAACCTCCCGCTGCCGCGTTGGCGGCCGACGCGCTCCATCCGCCGCGCAACTACCTGCCAGTGCTATTCGGCCTGTTGATGTCGGCCACGATCTTCGAAGGTTACGACATCACCATTTTCCATCTCTGCACGCCCGACATCATGCGCAGCTTTGCGATGTCCGACGCGTCGATCGGACTGGTCGCAACCATCGTGCGCCTGGGCGGATTGGTTTCGTTCCTGCTGGTCGCGAGCGCCGACCTTTACGGGCGCAAGCCGATTGTCGCGCTGTCGGTTTTCTTCTATGCGATTTTTACCCTGATGACCGCGCTGTCGCGCGGGATGGTCACGTTCACGGTCTTCCAGACTGTTGCGCAACTGTTCCTTGCGGCCGAGTTCGGAGTCGCGATCACGATGATCAGCGAGGAGTTTCCTGACGACGAGCGCGGCCGCGCGATTGCAGGACTACTCACGGTCGCGTTTCTGGGCGTGGCCGCGGCAGGCGGCCTTTACGGATACGTCGCGCCTTCAAGGTGGGGTTGGCGCGGCATGTATTTCATCGGCATCGCACCGCTGCTGCTGACCATATTTCTGCGCCGCGGCCTGCGCGAGACGATGCGCTTTCGCGCGCTGACGGCGGCGCGAACGCTCGAGGGGATCGCGCGCGGGCATCTATGGGCGGAGATCAGGCAGTCGATCCGCGAGATCGCGGGTCCCTATCGCTCACGCCTGATCGTGGTTGCGGCCCTGTGGAACAGCATCGGGCTTATCGGCGGCCCGACGATCACGTTCTTCAGCCTCTTCGCACGGCGAGAGCACAACTGGTCGGCCGCGCAGGTCGGGGTCGCGGTCATCGTCGCCTACCTGATGGGCAGCGTGGGCAGCCTGCTCGCGGGATGGGCGCTCGATCGGATCGGGCGGCGCGCCACCACCAGCTTCTTTTACGTCTGCGCCGCGCTGGCGATGGCCGCGTTGTTTCATTCGTCGAGCTTCCGCGGCCTGATGCTCGGGTTTGTCGCGACGATGTTCACCTATCAGGCGGCGCGCACCGCTACCAGCGCGCTGTCGGCGGAGCTGTTTCCCACTGAGATTCGCGCGGCGGGATATTCGCTGACGGTCCAGGTGCTCGGACAATTTGGCTGGGCGTTGTCGCCGTTGATCGTGGGTCTTTTGGCCGACCCGATGGGCGGCCTCGGCAACGCGGCGGCGATTTTCGCGGTCGGACCGCTCATCGGAGTTATCGTAGTGATGGGCTGGATTCCGGAAACTCGCGGGATGACGCTCGAGGAGATTTCACCGCCGGCTGCCTCGTGATCGGCGCTTGGGCGCGGCGACAATATCGCTGCCCGGCACCAGGTCGAGCGCCGCGAGCCACGCCTGCGCGCCACTGTCGGACGGGGCGCGCCAGTCGCCGCGCGGAGACAGCGATCCGCCGGAGCCGACCTTGGGCGCGTTCGGGATACACGAGCGCTTGAACTGGCTTTGGGCGAAAAACCGGGTCAGGAAAATCTTCAAGTAAGACTTTATCTTTCCGATCGGATATTGATTGCGCGCATTCTCAGGCACCGCCGGCCAGCGCCCCAGCGCGCGGTCGCGCCACGCCGAGTACGCCAGGAACGCGATCTTGGGCGGCGCGTAACCGAAGCGCAGCGTGTAATACAGATTGAAATCCTGCAACTCGTACGGTCCGATGATCGCCTCGGTCCGCTGCTCGGGATCGCCCTCGGACGAACGGCCCGGCACCAGCTCGGGACTTATCGGAGTCGAAAGAATTTCCAGCAGCGTCGCGCCCGCGTCGGGCCCGAGCCGTCCGGTTTCGGCAACCCATCGCACGACGTATTGCATCAGGGTTTTGGGCACGCTTGCGTTGACCGCGTAGTGCGACATATGGTCGCCGACGCCATAGGTGCACCATCCGAGCGCCAGTTCGCTTAAGTCTCCGGTGCCGACCACCAGGCCCGAGTTCAGATTAGCCAGCCGGAACAGATGGCTGGTGCGCTCTCCGGCCTGCACGTTTTCGAAGGTGACGTCGAAAATCTGCAGGCCGTTGGCAAACGGATGTCCGATGTCAGAGAGCATCTGCTGCGCGCTCGGCCGGATATCGATTTCGCCGGCGCTGCATCCTAGCACCGCCATCAGACTTCGCGCTTGCGCGAGCGTGCGCGCGCTGGTCGCAAAACCCGGCATCGTGTAGGCAAGGATATTGCGCCGCGGAAGCCGCAAGCGGTCCATCGCTTGCGCGCACACCAGCAGCGCGTGGGTGGAGTCGAGTCCGCCGGAGACTCCGATCACGACGCGCTCGATTCCCGCGTAGCGCAGACGGTTGGCAAGTCCCTGCACCTGGATTTCATAAACCTCGGCGCAGCGCTGGTCGCGGACCGCCGGATCCGCGGGCACGTAAGGAAAGCGTTCGTAGCCGCGTTCAAGCAGCATCCGCTGGCGGCGCGGAATTTCGAGCGAGAATCCGACCGAGCGAAACCCCGCGGCGCTTTCGCGCTCGGCCCGCGCGCAATCGCCAAAGCTGGTCTGGCGCATCCGCTCCTGCGTCAGGCGTTCAAGATCGATCTCGGCGCAGACCAGTTGCGGCGTATCGCTGAAGCGCTGCGACTCGGCCAGCATGGCGCCGTTCTCGCAAATAATCGCGTGACCGTCCCACGCGAGGTCGGTGGTCGATTCACCGGGGCCCGCCGCCGAGTAGAGATATGCGCCGATGCATCGCGCGGATTGGCTCGCGACCAGTTCGCGGCGGTAATCGGCCTTGGCTACCGTTATGTTCGACGCGGAAAGGTTCAGCATCACGGTCGCGCCGGCCAGCGCCGCATGCGCCGACGGCGCGATGGGCGTCCACAGGTCTTCGCAAATTTCCGCGTGCATCACCAGCCACGGCTGCTCTTCGCAGCGCAGCAGGATCCGGGTGCCGAACGCAACGCCGGCTTGGCCGGCAAGATTGATTTCGGCGCCGAGCGCGGAGGCGGCAGGCGCGAATTGCCGCAGCTCGTAGAACTCGCGGTAGTTGGGCGGATAGGTTTTTGGAATCGCGGCCAGAATTCGTCCGCGCGAAACCGCGACCGCGCAGTTGAACAGCGAATTGTCCGCCCGCACCGGCATCCCGACGACCGCGACCAGATTCAGCGTGCGCGAGGCGTCCAGGATCTCGCGCAGGGCGTCCTCGGCCGCGTCGAGCACCGCGCGCTGCTGGAACAGATCGTCGCAGCTATAGGCGGTGAGCCCGAGTTCCGGGAACAGCACCACCATCGCGCGCCGCTCGGCGCCGTCGCGCATCAGCGCGATCGTCTGAGTGGCGTTGAAGGCCGGATCGGCAACGCGCACGGCGGGAATTCCGACCGCGACGCGCACGAAATCATGATTGTAGAAATTAAAGAAGTTGTCGCCCGCTTTCACGCCGCATCCTTTTTCCCTGACCGGCTTTTTTTGCGAAGGCTGAACCGAAGCGGGCAGAGGACTTTGCGTATATTAGACACAACCAGACGCCCGTGTCATCCGGGGCCGGCTGGCGCTTATCCGGTCCGTTCAAGCGGAATGCGCTGCGATAAACTCGAGCATCATCGCCCGCAGCTCGCCGCCATGCGGTCCGAGCAGAATTTCGGCGCCATGCGCGTCGCCCGGAAATATATGAATTGCCTTAGGCGCGCGCGCATCTTTGTACAATATCGCCGATTGCCCCGCCACGAAGGGATCGTCCGCCGATTCGATGAACAGCATCGGCGCTTTCACCTTCGCGATCGCGCCGCTCACGTCCAATCCCTGGAACTCGATCGGCGTCGATAAAAGGATCAATCCCGCGAACTGCTCGCGCGAGGCGACCACGATCGCGGCCTCGGAACCCATGCTCGCGCCGGCGATAAAAATCCGCTTGGTTCGCGGACGCATGAAAGCAACCGCCGCCTCAAGATCCGCGGGAGCGTCGGGAACGTGGGCGAAGCCTTCCGATTCGGGGAATCCGCTGAAGTCGAAGGTCAGAGCCTGGTAGCCGTGCGCCGCCAGGTACATCGCGAAGTCGGTCCATCCGGTCTGATTGCCGTTAAATTGATGCGCCAGGATGACGCCGGTTGCGCCGTCGCCGTACAGATGCCCGCGCAGGAGATTGCCGTCGGAGCTTTTGAACGCCACCGCGGCTCCGCCGAGGTTCTGGTGAGGCTTCGACGGCGCGCGCGCCTGGCTGCATCCGGCGATCAGCGCCGCCGCTGCGAGCAGCAATGCGAGGCGAATCAAATCGAGAGCTCGCGGCGGATTGCGGCGACAATTTCGGCCGGCGGCGCCGCGACCTCGATTCGCAGCGCGTCGGCGGGCGCTTCCAGATCGGCGAACTGGCTTGCAAGCAATTCTGCCGGCGTGAAATGGCAGCGCCGCGCCGCGATCCTGCGCGCGATAAGCTCGCGCGATCCGTCGAGCCATACGAACCTGACGCGGGCCGAATTGGCGCTCAACATTTCACGGTACGAGCGCTTGAGCGCGGAGCACGCGACGATCGCGTTTTGTCCGCGCGCCAGATATCCGTCGATCATCGCGCGGATCGCGGCGAGCCACGGGCGCCGATCGGCGTCGGTCAGCGCGACTCCTGAATTCATCTTTTCGCGATTGTCCGTGGGATGCAGATCGTCGGCGTCGCGAAAATCCCATCCGAGCGAACTCGCCAGCATCCGCCCGATCGTGGTTTTTCCGGCGCCGGAAACGCCCATTATAATGACGACCATACGGCTCCGGCGGATTGACTATCGCTGCGGCGACGGCGCGGGGGTGAAGCTCACCGCGGTCCCGCCGCATTCCCAATAACCCTGATGGCTGCCCGGCTCGTAAACGCCGCTAGTCTCGTCGCCCGCCGGCACGAACCATCCGTGCGCCCCGGTTATCGCATCGACGCGGTCGCCGTACTGACGATAAGCCGCCAGCCGCATGCTGTCGCCGGGAATCGCCTGCGTATTGCCCGTGGGGTCTTTCTCGCAATAGCCCTCGACGGCGCCGAGAGTACTGATCTTGGAATGACCCGCAACGTCAGAGCCTTCGGAGACGATGATCTTTTGCGAAGCGGCGGTCATCGAGGTGTTATCCGCGCGGAGGTCGGCGGCGTCGTGTTGGACGACTCCGCACGCGGAGATCGAGCACAGGAAAAGAATGAACCAGGCACGTTTCATCAAGGCGATTCTCCTCGTGGTCATTCAGCGGCAGGCACAGCATACCAAATTCGCGCGCCGGGCCGTGGACAATGATCGTATATCAAGTACGATGTCGCCAATGCGCGCGATCAGGCGATATCGGGAAATCGCCGCACTGCTGATTGCGGGAGTGCTGCTCGCGATGCTTGCCCCGACGGCGTCGGCGGCGGCACACTCGGCGGCGTCCTCGCGCGAGGAGATTCGCGTCGCGCTGGAGACGTGGACCAAAGAGTTCAACACGCGCGACACGGGTCACGTGTCGCTGTTCGCGCCCGATTTGATTTCGAATTACCAGGGCCAGCCGGAAACTCACTATAGTAGTCTGTGCACGCAGTTGAAAAAATCGCTGTCTGACCCGGCGACTTCGTATCACTACGTCCCTAATCTTCACGAAATAATCGTTTCGGGCGAGATGGCTGCCGTAAGGCTCACCTGGATGATCACGGTTCGCAGGCAAAATCAAACGAAAGAATCGACGGTGGTGGATACCGGGCTTGACGTGTTTCGGCGTCAGAGCGATGGAAGCTGGATGATTGCGCGGTTCATCGCATATCCGGCGTCTGGTTCCTGGAAAGCGGGGCACGAAGGATCAAGCGGCGGGGAAGGAGGTTTGCGGTGGATTTGATCGATGGACTGGGAACGCTGGAACAGGCGGTCGTCGTCATCCTGTTTTTCTCGGGTGCGACGATCCTGGGATTGTACCTCGTAAGGCGCCTGCTGCCGGCGCACATCCTGAGCGAAGATCACGAGGTCGCCGGATACACGTTCGGTGTGGTCGGCGCCTTCTATGGCGTGGTGCTCGCTTTCGTGATCGTGGCGGCATGGCAGCGCTTCGAGCGCGCCGACGACAAGGCGCAAGCCGAGGCGCTGGCGCTGTCCAACCTCTACAGCCTGTCGAAGGGATTTCCGCAGCCGATGCGCGCCAATCTGGGGCAGGCAACCGGCGATTACGCCAGGCAGGTGGTCAATCATGAATGGGACGAGATGGCGACGCTCGAGTTCGAACACACCCTCGACGGCGAGGGGCAGCTATGGCAGGTGCTGCTGAGTTACAATCCGCAAAACAATCTCGAGACCGACGTGCTGGCGAAATGCCTCGATGAAATGGACGCGCTCAGCGACGCGCGGCAGCTCCGCTACGTTTACTACAAGGAGGATCTTCCGTCGGTGGTCTGGCTCGTGATCTACGCGGGATGCGTAATCACGATCGCGTTCTCGTATTTTTGTGGCTCGCGCCGGTTCTGGCCGCAGGCAATTATGAGCGCCACCTTCGCGCTGCTCATCGGGCTCACGATCATGGCGATCGCGGAACTTGCCAATCCGTACCAGGGTGCGGTGACCGTCACCAACGCGCCGTTCAAGTTCGTGCTCAAGATCATCGAGGATGACGCCGCGCGGCTGCCGTCCGCTGCGAATGCGCCCGCGGCCTCCGCTGCCACGCTCGGCAGGCAATAGGCCCTGGCGACTCGTCAGCGCCCCGACGGACGATTGTCGCGCGCGAGCAGCCGCTCTCGGGTCGGCTGGTCAGTTGCCGCGTCGGCGATGGTCCATGCCATCGCGAGCGCGCCGTCGAATACGGCGCGATCCGCGTCGGCGCTGATGCAGTGCGCGGTGAATTCCGGCTGATGGTTGATCGCGGGCAGCGAGTTGATTCCGATCATGGGATGAATCGACGGCAACGCGCGCGACACGTTGCCCATGTCGGTCGAGCCAGCGGCCCGGTCCATTCCGGGCAGGTTCAAAAACGTACGTCCCGCCTGCTCGGCGTTGCGCTGGTAGATCGCGGCCAGGCCGTGATCATGAACCATCTCGGCGTAGGGTTTTCCGCCGCCGCGGATTTCGAGCTTCGCGCCGGTGGCGAGTGCGCCGGCCTCGAAGCAGTTCGTCACGCGAGTCCTGATGCGCTCCAATTCGCCCAGGTTCTTTGCGCGCACCATGTATCGCGCGCTGGTATGCGCGGGCACGATGTTGGGCGCCTCGCCGCCGTGGGTGATGATGCCGTGGACGCGATCGTTGTGGCCGATATGCTGACGCAACAGTCCGATCGACGTCTGCGCGATCGTCAGCGCGTCGGCCGCATTGATGCCGGCCTCGGGAAAGGCCGAAGCGTGGGCTTCTTTGCCGGTGTAATGAACGTCGAAAGTCGCAATCGCGATAATCGGCGGCTCCGCCATGTCCAGCGGCGACGGATGCGTCATCATCGCAGCGTGCATGCCGTCGAAAGCGCCGCGTTCGAGCAGCAGGATTTTTCCGCTCGAATCGCCAATCTCCTCGGCCGGAGTGCCGATCACGCTGACAGTAAGTCCCAGGTCGTCCGCGACTCGCGCCGCCGCGGCACCCGCTCCGGCAGCCATCGCGGCGATAATGTTATGTCCGCAGGCGTGCCCGATGCCGGGCAGACAATCGTACTCGGCGCAAATCGCGAGGTGCAGCGGACCGGAGCCGGCGCGCGCGATGAACGCGGTCGGCATCCCGCAGACGCCGGCTTCCACCGCGAAACCCGCGTCGGCCAGATATTCGCACATCCAGCGCGCCGATTTTTCCTCCTCGAAGCCGAGTTCCGGATGCGCGTGAATCCGATGGCTCAAAGCCACCAGCTTGCCACGGGATTGCTCGACTCGTTCGCGCGCTGCGCCCTTTGCGTCCATCGTGTCACCTCTCGATTGGCCAGACACTAGCCGCCGGGCGCGGCGTCATCAATCTCAATGGGTGCGCAACTCGCGCGCTGTTTCCGCGTCTTGCGCGTGGTGCGGCAGACGGCGGCGGACGTTGCGAATTGCGGACGATCGCGCGGAGCATAAAAATTCGCAGCCTAACGTACGTTCGGGAGTTGACTCGGATCGTTTCGAGGTGAAGGATAGCCGGGGAATGGGAAGCGTGTTGTAGTTCTGCACGGCATCCCTGAACGAGGGACTGCATCAGGCTGCATCCGTGATTTTCCCGGATGACCGTAGAACATGGCTGAATGGTGGGCGCGGCTCCGATCGGACCGATAGGTGTCCGACGGTGTCCGGATACGCGGCAGGCGGGCCG
>Ga0307372_10009393_pt1 | contig 13491 bp, 17 predicted proteins | sample OX1MG_FD_202533 | JGI IMG/M metagenome (GOLD analysis project Ga0307372, IMG submission 202533) | Soil microbial communities from Risofladan, Vaasa, Finland - OX-1 | ecosystem: Environmental > Terrestrial > Soil > Coastal area > Acid sulfate soil | place: Finland: Risofladan, Vaasa | collected...
TGGAGCCCAAGTCGGTCGCGGACCGACAAAGTTTGAATCCGCCGAGATCCTGACCTGCTCAAGCTTGTAAACCGAATCGAGCGGGACAAGCCACCGGTACCTGTAATACAGCTCACGGCGGATCAGATAGACCCGAGCGTCGTGGGTCATGGCAGCTCGCCGACCTGCCATTACCAGATCTGATAGGAGCACGCGTTGGCATCTTTGGAAGTCGACGTAGAAGTCGACGTCGACGTCCTCAGCGGGTGGCGGCGCCAGCCAGAAGGTGTGGGCGTGCGCGACAAGCACATGGCCCTCTTTTTCTGCCCATCCCGCCCTTACCGCTGCCCTCTGTTGCGCCCTCACCGGGCACGGTTTAGCGGTCAGTCGTCGACGACAACGAGCTCTTCCTCGAGTTCTCCGACGTAGCTTCCTTCCAGAGTTCCCCGAGCGATGGGATTGCCCTCCGCGTCGTCAGTGATGTTGAGGGGAATCCGTGCCTGGAACCGGTTGAGGGCCTGCCAGCTGTCATCGGGCAACTCGATATCGAACTCGGCCAGGGTCTGGGAAGGAATGGCTATGCCGCTCCTGGCTGCCACCAGGAGCAGAGGCAGGACCTGGCGCATCTGCTGGACGCGCTCCATGGCGCCGGCCAACTCGGCGTAGTGATCGGGTTGGATGACGACGGCCGATGGCTCACGACGATAGGGGCCAACCGCTACCACCTGGTGGGCGGAGAGTAGGCGGAGCAGCTTCTCCTCGCTCACCTGGTCGCGGAACTCAGCTGTGCCTACGGAGTACGCATCCACCAAGTTGTGCCTCATATCGTACATCTTATCGAATAACGCTAGCCACCGCCAGGGGTGTTGTACGACATCTCGTACATTCTAGGCGACTCAAGGGGTGCGTCGGCCGATCGGCCTGGAAGCAGCGCCGATGATCCCATCCCGGCTTTGAATCACCGGCCTGGGGGCCCGGGCCGGCGCCGGCCGGCCACCCGGGCCGCCGTCAGCCACACCACGTCGATGACCAGATCCCAGCCCCGCAGGGCCACGGACAGGGCCGCCGCGTCCCCGAAGCCGTAGCGGCCCTTGAGCACCAGGGTGAGGATCCCCTCCCTCACCCCCAGGCCGCCCGGGGCGATGCTCACCAGGCCGCCGACGGCTCCGGCGTTGAAGGCTCCGGCCAGCAGGGCCAGATCCCCCCATCGAACCGGCAACAGGGCGGCGGCCAGGAACAGGAAGGCCCCGGTGCGCAGGAGGGAGTTGACCCCGTACCAGCCCTCGGCGGCGTAGACCGGCACCGTCCCCTCCGGGCCGGGCCGGGGCGAGGGCATCCGGGGGACCCAGCGGCCGGCCCGGCGCAGGAGCAGCGGCAGAGAGACCAGCCCGGCCGCCCCCAGGGCGGCCACGCCCACCCGGGCCGGCCGGCTCAGGACCGAGTCGGGCAGCAGGGCGCCGGTGAGGACGGTTCCCCAGCCGACCACGATGGCCACCTCGATGGGCAGGGAGGCGCCGGCCAGTATCCGGGGCACCCCCTCCCGGGCGGCCAGGACGACCCGGGTGGCCAGGGCGGCGGCCCCGGTGGGCACGTAGCGGGTGATCTGGGCCGTCCACCAGATCCGCAGGGTGGCCCGCCGGGCCACCAGGGGCCCGTAGGCGGAGATGAGCAGGCGCCAGCCCAAGGGCATGCACAGCCCGGCTACCAGGCTGGCCACCGCCGCCGGGGCGAACCAGGCCGGCGCCACCCGCAGGTGGATGTGGCGGAGGGAGGAGGCGTTATCGATGCCGACCTTGACCACCACGGCGGCCACCGCCGCCACCATGGCCACCCGGGCGGCCAGCACGATCAGGCGCGGGGGGCGGCGCAGGCCGGCCCGGCGGGAGGACTCGGATGACTCGGCGTCCGGGTCCGGCGGAGTCCCGGGCTCGCTCACCGGGAGCCTGCGGGGCGCCGGGCCATGGCGTCCTGGTAGGCGGCCAGGTGCTCGGCCACCACCACGGCCGGGCGGTGCGCCTCGGCGGCCCGGGCCGTCGGAGCGGGGAGGGGCAGCCGGGCGATGGCTTCGGCCAGGGCGTCGGGATCCTCGGCCGGCACCAGGATCCCGTCTTCGGGTGGATGGACCACCTCGACCAATCCGCCCACCGAGGAGGCGATGACGGGGACACCCAGGGCCAGCGCCTCCAGCGCCACCAGGCTGAGACCCTCGTGGCGGCTCGGGACCAGGAGGGCGTGGCTGGAGGCCATGACCCCGGCCAGATGGGATCTCGGCATCGGGCCGTCGAAGACGACGGCCAGGCCCCGGGCCCGTCTCTCCAGGGCCTCACGCTCCGGACCGTCGCCGACTATGCGCAGGCTGGCCTCTACCCCCTGGGCGGCCAGGCGGGAGAGGGCGTCGATAGCGACGTCAAAGCCCTTTTCGGGCGATAGGCGGCCCACGGCCACCAGGCGCAGGGGCGAGGAGGCGGTCAGGCGATCGGGGCGGGGCGCATCGGCCGGGACGACCAGGGGCATGCGCAGCACGCGCGTCTGCGTGCCGGTCAGCTCCTGCACCGTGCGGGCCAGGGGGGCTGACACCGCCGCCACCACCCGGCCCCGGCCCAGGATCCGGCGGGCCAAGCGCCCCAGCGCCGGCCGGCGCATCAGCTCCACGTCGGAGCCATGGCAGGTGATGACCAGGGGTGCCCCCGACGCCAGGCCGGCCGGCACGCCCACCAGTCCGCCCGGCAGCCACCAGTGGGCGTGGATCACGTCGACCCGCTCGGCCCGGGCCAGCGCCGCCGCCCGGACCGCAAAGCTGGCCAGGAACGGGACCAGGGCGGCCGCCCCCAGCGGGCGGCGGACGCTGGAGGTGAGACCACCCCGGTAGGCCAGCACCTCGGCCCACGCCGGGCCGTATCGGAAGCGGAACACCCGGGAGTCGCCCACCGTGTCCCGCCGCTCGAGGCCGGGGCCGTGGGGGGCGAGGACCAGGGCCTCGATCCCGGCCCCGGTCTGGGCCCGGACCAGGTCGGCCAGGTACGGGGCCTGGTGATCGCCCTCCCACCGTGGGAAGGAGGAGGTGAGGTGCAGGACCCGCAGGGGCGTCAGGTGCTCTTGGCCGAGCAGGTGGTCTCCTGGCGGTTGCCGAAGACGTGCACCGTCACCGGGTACCCGGCCGGGTCGTTGAGACTCAGAGTCGCCACCCAGGGGGCATGGGTCAGGGTGTAGGTGACCGTCGAGGGGTTGGCGTGGGCGTCGTCGGCGTAGATCACCGACTCCCGGTTGGTCGTGACCGTGACGACCAGGTGGGAGCCGGACGGGTGGGCGGTGGCGCTGCAGGTCGGAGCTGCGCCGGTCGGGGCCACCCCCGACGCCTTGGTGGTCGCGCTCGAGGCGCCGCGGCTGGACGTGTGGGTGGCCGTGGTCTTGGAGCTTCCGCCGCAGGCGGCCAGCACCAGGGCGCCGGCGCCGATGAGAACTAACGGGTTCCGTCGCATGGCCGTACAGGCTGGCAAAGAACCGCCCGGCCACCAAATCCCGCAGACCCGCGCCCGGCCCGGTAACGGAGCTCTCCCGCCCGACGGGCGAGAGAGGCCGGTACATCCTCGCTCACACCTCGGGCAACACTGCCGCCACCTCTATGCCTCACGGCGGCGGGCCGGGGGGCACCAGGGTTGAGGAAGTGGGACTCCCCGGAATGGTGGTCGTGGTCGAGGACGTCGAGGTGGTGGTGGTCGGAGGGTTGGCATACGGCGGGGAGGGTTGGACCAGATAGCTCTGCCCCGAGCCCAACGGTGTCGGTGAGTCGGCGGAGCCGGCGGCTATGGAGCTTTTCTGCACGAAAACGCTGGGGGGAGCGAGGGCCACCGGCGGCTGGGCGAAATCGGTGGGAGGCACGCCCTTGAGCGCCGCGCCCATGTAGTCCGCCCAGGTCTCGGCCGGCAACGTGCCGCCGTAGACACAGGGCACATAGCTGCCCCGGGAGTAGACGCCTTCCAGGGGGGCATTGGTCGAGTTGAGATGGCCCATCCAGACCGCCGTCGAGAGCTGGGGGGTGTAACCAACGAACCAGCCGTTGGTGCAGAAGTCGGTGGTCCCCGTCTTGCCGGCTTCGGGACGGTTGAGGACCGCGCTCGGATACCCCGTGCCGTGCGAGACGACTCCTTCGAGGATCTGGGTCTCGGTGGAGGCGATGGAAGCCGGCAGCACCCGGGTGCCCACCGGCTTGGTGTTGTTGATGAGTGTCTGGCCCGCCCCGTCGATCACCTTGATCACCGGGCTGGGAGCCACCCGGGTCCCCTGGTCGGCCAGGATTCCATAAGCGGAGGCCATATCCAGGGGGGACACCCCCTCCACCCCCAGGGTCAGGGACAGACCGTGGACCTGGGGGGAGTACCAGGCCGACTCGATCCCCATCGACTGGGCCATCTGGATCAGGTTCTTGAGTCCCACCTGGTTGGCCACCTGCACGTACACGGTGTTGATGGAGTTCCAGGTGGCGGTGCGCAGGGTGTAGTCGCCCCCGCCCTCGAACTCGGCGTTGTGGAAGGTGGAGCCGCCGATGGTGATGAGCCGGGGACCGGAGTACACCTTGTCCGGGGAGATCCCCTGCTCGAGAGCCGCGGCCAGGGTGAAGACCTTGAAGGAGGAGCCGGCCGGCATGCCGGCGCCCCCACCGCCGATCATCCCGTTGGCCCAGCACGGCGCGGCCAACTCGATGTGGACGGTCGGGCTGGTCGGTTTGGACGGGCATCCCCCCAGGGCCAGGTTGACCTGGGAGGCCGAGTAGTCGCGCCCACCGACCAGGGCCTTGACATAGCCGGTGGCCGGTTCCAGGGAGACCAGGGCCATGTCCACCGGCGGACGGGTGCCGTTGAGGGTGCGGCCCACGGCTGCCTCGGCCTCGGCCTCGTCGGTCGGATCGAGGGTGCTTTGGATCTGAAGACCGCCTCCGTAGAGCTCCTGGTCCCCGATGACGGCTCCGAGATACTCCTTCAGATAGTCGATGAAGTACGGGTACTGGGACGTCTGCTGGGACTGGGGCCCGTAGACGGCGGTGACCGGCACGCCGGGCTTGACGTTGGTGGCCAGGGTCAGTGTCTCGGCCATGGCCTGGGTGTACTGGGCCTGGCTCAGGTACCCGTACTTCTCCATGAGACCGAGCACCGTCTCCCGCCGGCCCTCGGCCAGGGCCAGGTTGGTGAGCGGGTCGTAGGCCGAGGGGGCGGGCAGCACCCCGGCCAGGGTGGCCGCCTGGGAGGCGTCGAGGTCCTGGACCGGGGTGCGGAAATAGGTCTCCGCCGCCGCCCCCACGCCGTAGGAGCCCTCCCCGAAGTAGGAGTCGGACAGGTACTGGTAGAGGATGTCCGCCTTGGACAACTGGCGGGACACCTCACCGGCCAGGATGGCCTCGTGGATCTTGCGCAGCAGGGTCCGCTGGCCGCTGGTGTAGGCCCCCTTGACGTACTGCTGGGTGAGGGTGGAGCCGCCCTGGAGGACCTGGCCGTGGACCACGTCGTCATACAGGGCCCGCAGCGTCCCCCGGATGGATATGGCCCCCTCGGTGTAGAAGTTGTGGTCCTCGGAGGCCACCACGGCATGGTTGAGGATGGCGGGGACGTCCTTGGGTGGGACCGGGGTGTCCCGGCCGTACTGCTGGAAGGTGGCGATGACGTTGCCCTGGTCGTCGTAGACCACGCTGGGGGCGCTCAGCTGGGAAACTTTGGGCTGGGGCAGGGAGGCGGGCAGCGGCAGGAAGATGAAAGAAGCCAGCACCACCCCCCCGCTCATGAGGGGAACCCCCACGGCCAGGAGGACGGCGGCCACCAGGACCTTGAACGTCCGGCTCAGGATGCGCAGAGGACCGACCCGGGGCATGGTCGTGAAGGATCGCGCAACCTACGGTGGAGCGGTGCGCACCGGCCGTTCCTCCGTGGCGACTATCGCTGTCACGGCCGTCGTCACCCTGGCTGCCACCGCCTGCGGGGTCCCCGTACAGACCCGGCCGGTGGCCCTGTCGGCCAGCCAGCTCCCGGCCGGCCTGACGGGAGCTTCGACCACCACCACCCTGCGCGGCTCGTCCACCCCGGTCTCGCTCATCCAGGTCTATTTCGTGGCCGGGGACCGCCTGGTGGCCCGGAGCCGGCTGGTGCCGAGCCCGGGCAGCCTGCCCGAGGCCCTGGCCGACCTGCTGGCGGGGCCCACCCCGGCCGAGTCAGCCGCCGGCATCCGCACCACCATCGACCCGGCCACCGAGCTCATCTCCGAGCGGGTCATCCGCAACCGGGTGGTCCTCGATGTCTCCCAGACCTTCGCTGACACCGGTGGGCCGGACCAGATCCTCGCCATCGCCCAGTTCGTCTACACCGTCACCGGCATCCAGACCGGGGTCAACGCCGTCAGCTTCGAGCTGGGGGCCAGCCCGGTGGCCGTCCCCACCGCCAACGGCACCCTGCTCTCGGCCCCGGTCGGACGGGCCGATTACTCCAGCCTCTTCACCGCGACCTCACAGCCCGGGACCAGCGGCCCGTTCTGACCCGGTCCGGCGACCGAATATATCTGTTTGTGTATAATAAGGTTGTGAAGCCCGCTGAACTGATCCGGAACGCCCGAACTGCGGCCGGGCTCACCCAGGTCGACCTGGCCCGCCTGGGCGGGACCGCCCAGCCCGCGGTGGCCGCCTATGAGTCAGGGGCCCGGACTCCGAACCTGACCACCCTGGAGCGCCTGCTGCTGGCCTGCGACCATGACGTCGAACTACTCGCCCGCCCCCGGGTCCGCCGGGGAGCGGCGTCGCTGAGCGACATATCCGAGACGATCGCCCAGGACCTGGCCGAGGGCGATGAAGCCGGCGCCGTCCGATTGCTGTTCGGATTCGCTGACGACTTCCGGGGTTCATCGCGGCCCGGGCGCATCTCGCTCATAGCCGGTAGGCCAGGCCCGACCGGTGCAGCCCGCTTCGACGCCGCCCTGGCCGGACTAGCCGAGTTCTTCGCGGCCGAGGGAGGCCTGGCGGCCCCGGCCTGGGTCGATGATCCGGACCGCTTCGTGGTGCCTTGGTGGTTCGTGGCCAGCCGCACCGCTTTTCACGCCTATGTGCTGGCCAACACGCCGGCGCTGATCGCCCGCCACGGCGTCTTCATGGCCCGGGAGGTCTTCGACCGTGCCTGACAAAGCGCTCACGCGAGCTCGGATCGTCGCCGCCCTACAGGCTCTGGGTGACGACCTCTCCAGCCAGGGCGTCCGGGGAGACATCTTCATAGTCGGCGGAGCCGCTATGGCTCTGGCCTATTCGACCCGACGGGTGACAAAAGATGTCGATGCCGTCTTCGAACCTAAGGCGGTCATCTACCAGGCCGCCGCCAGGGTGGCCGAGGAACTGGGACTTCCCGAGGATTGGCTGAACGACGCGGTGAAGGCTTTCCTGCCCGGACGCGATGAGGCTGCCCGGCCCGTACCAGAGGTCCACGGCGTCGAGATCACCACGGCGTCACCCGAATTTCTTCTAGCCATGAAGCTGATGGCCATGCGCGTTGGGGAGGACGACGAGGACATCGAGATCCTGCTCCGCCAGACCAAGCTTCACAGCGCCGAGGAAGCTCTGGACCTTCTCCGGCGGACCTATCCGCACGGTGAGCCACCGCTGAAGACCCGGTTCTTCCTGGAGGAGCTGTTCGGCTCCGGATCCTTCGCTTGATGCCGCTGTGTTGGCGCCAGATCGCCCGAGGTCTTCCGGGAGCTAGACGGGTCGAACCCGGAACTACGGCACGGGCAGCGCGCTGGGCCGGTAGGCGATGAGGTCCCCTCCGTCGGCCACGTAGACGGTGTGCCGGGCGATGGCGACGCCGGCGCTGTTGAGCGGGGTGAGGATGGCCTCACTGGTGTCGGCCGAGAGGGAGCGGTGCAGCACCGGCGCACCGGTGGCGGCGTCGAATCCGTCGAGGAAGCCCTTGGAGTCGATGGTGTAGATGACTCCGTCCGCGAAGCTCACGGATTCGTAATGCATACCGTCGAGGAGGGGCGAGACCCACTGCGGGGTTCCGGTGGTCTGATCGAGGGCATCCATGAGCCCCCCCGGCGTTCCCACCGTGTACACCGTGGTCCCGGCCCCGGCCGGGCTGTCGGCGTTGCACAACGCCTGGGTCTGATAGGCGTACTGATCGACGTTGCCCTTGTAGGCGGCCACGATCTTCCCGAAGCTGGGTCCCGGGTGGACGATCCGGCCGCTCCTGCCTCATCAAACAGACGTCACGGCCCGGGCCCGGCTGCCCCTCCCGACAGCACCAGTGCCCTGAAGCGGGCCAGGCGGCTCAACATGGATGGGCCACGTAGGCCGATCAGCAGATCCTCTATATAGGCGAGGTCCATGTCCGAGAGGGTCCGGACCATGGCTTTGAGGTCGATCCAGTCCTTGTCCCGGCCGAAGGACAACTTGAACACCACCAGGTCCTCGGCGGAGAGAAACGGAAGGTCAGGTCCCCCTTCACGCCCGAAAGGAAACCGACGTACCCGGGCGGCAACGCGCTCATAACTGTTGTCCAAGGAGAAGAACAGATCGATCTTGGCCAGCTCCCCGGGTCGGCCCAGGCGGACCCCGGCGTTCGGCAGCCACCCGGCCGGGTCCCCCTCGGCCATCAGACCGCGCCGCTCGAAGGCTTGCACCACCTCGGCGGCGTTAGGGAAGGGAACGAAGACGTTCACATCCACATCAATCGTGGCCCGAGGTTCGGCGTAATAAGCCAGCGCCAGGGCTCCACCGAAGGCGTGTTCCGCTCCGAGGCCTTCGAGGATGCCATCAACCTCGAGTACCAACTCAGCCAGGCTCACCGATTGGACGGACGGAGGGCTTCGGCCAACTCCAGTAGCTCGACCAGCGCCCGGCCCCGGACCCCGGGTGGCGCATCGCGGGGAACCCTCGGCGGTTCATCGGGGGGGTCGTCCGCCAGGGGGCCGGCGCCGTCCCACTCGCCGGCGGTACAGGGGAGCGGACAGGGGATGATCCGTTGGTAGTCCGTAGCGGCGAGTTGGTAGCCGCAGGCCATGACCAGCCGGTTCAGGGTTCCCGCCGACGGGCTACGGCGGTCCCGCTCGTAGGCGGACAGGTTGGGCTGGGGAATGCCGGCCAGGTCGGCCAGGGCGGACTGGCTCAGACCCCTGCCTTCCCGGATCTGGCGGATAAAGGATCCGAACACATCCACCATCTTATATCGACATCGATATGAAACGACCTGAGTTCAGGAACCCGGGTCCCCGCAGTCGGGGCAGGGGCCCCCGGTGTGGATGTCCGAGCGCAGCAGCTGGGTGCCGGCCGAGTCCAGGGCCACCTCCACCGACCCCGCCTCCCGGTCCACGTGCATGGAGGCGTAGGGGCGCCAGTCGGCGCTGGAGTTGGACAGGGCGAGGCCCCGGGGCAGGCGGGTGAACCGGCCCCGGCCGGTGTCGAAGGCCCAGGTGGTGGTGCAGGACTCGACCAACACCAATTCGTCTCCGGGCTTGGCGGGAGGGGGTTGGGTCAGGTCGGACACGGCCCCGCGATGTTGGCAGATGGCTCGGAGGGGCCGTCCCAAAAGTTCCAAACGGCGCCTCACCCGCCCCGGCCGCCGACAAAGCGGACCGGTTTGGGCCACCATCTGGGGGTGTCCGGGCGCATCCTGATGGTCGAGGACGACCAACGCATCCGCTCCTCCACCGCCCTGGCCCTGGAGGACGAGGGCTACGAGGTGGAAGGCACCGAGACGGCCGAGGAGGGCCTGGCCCGTTTTGCCGCCCACCCGGCCGACCTGGTCATCGTCGACCTCATGCTCCCCAACATGGACGGCTTCGAGTTCTGCCGGACCCTGCGGGCCCAGGCCGACGTGCCCATCATCGTGGTCACCGCCCGCACCGACACCCACGACGTGGTGGCCGGGCTGGAAGCCGGGGCCGACGACTACATAACCAAGCCCTTCGTGGTCAAGGAGCTGGCCGCCCGCATCCGGGCCCACCTGCGCCGGACCGGACGGACCTCGTCCACCGCCGAGGCCGGCTGGGAGTTCGGTGATCTGGTCGTCTCCCCCGACGCCGGCGAAGTTCGCCTTCGCGACCTCCAGCTCCACCTCACCCGGACCGAGTTCCGCCTCCTGTGCGAGCTGGCCGCGCATGCCGGCAAGGTCCTGTCCCGCGAGGCCCTGCTGGAGTCGGTCTGGGGCTACGACTACTTCGGGGACAGCCGCCTGGTCGATGTCCACATGCGCCGGCTGCGGACCAAGGTGGAGGCGGACCCGGCCAACCCGACCCGGATCGTGACCGTGCGGGGGCTGGGCTACAAGCTGGTCCCTTGAGAGGCGGGCCGCGGTCGTCGGCGGGAGGGCGTCGCCGAGGCGGGGTGCGCCGCCGGGGCCGGGCCAGTCTCGGCGCCCGGGTGACGGCCGGCTTCGCCTTGAGCGCCCTGGGCGTGTCCGTCGCCCTGTCCTTCACTGCTTATTCCCTCACCCGCCGGTCGGTGCTGGAGGCCCGCCAGAGCCAGGACGTGCGCCAGACCGCCGCCAACGCCCTGGTGGTGGGCGATGCCCTGCGCTTCAGCGTCCCCGACCTGCCCGACGTGCTCTCCTCCCTCGAGACTCCGTCGGGCTCGGACTCCCTCCTCTACGAGCACGGCCAGTGGAATGTCTCCAACCTGGCCTACAACAGCGACTCCATACCCTCAGCCCTCAAGCACGCCGTCATCGCCCGGAACACCTCGGCCAGTCTCCAGTACCGCCTGGACGGCCACGCCGAGTTGGCCGTCGGCATCTCCCTGCCCACCGTGTCGGCGGCCTACTTCGAAGTCTTCGACATGGAGGACGTGTCCCGCACCCTGGTGGATCTGGCCCTGTCCCTGGCTGGGGCTTCGGTGGTCACCATCGCCGTGGCCGCCCTGATCGGCAGCCGGGCCAGCCGACGCATCGTGGCCCCGCTGCGCCAGACGGCCACCGCCGCCGCTGCCATAGCCGGGGGCCGGCTCGACACCCGCCTTGGCCCGGGGCACACCAGCGAACTGGCCGACCTGGCCGAGTCGTTCAACGCCATGGTCAGTGCTCTGGAGGGGCGGATTCAGCGCGATGCCAGGTTCGCCAGCGACGTCAGCCATGAGCTGCGCTCCCCTCTCACCACCCTGGCCGCCAGCCTGGAGGTGCTGGAGCACCGCCGCCCCGAGCTGTCCGAGCGGGGCGCTCAGGCCCTAGATCTCCTCTCGGACGAGGTGTCCCGCTTCCAGCACCTGGTCGAGGACCTGCTCGAGGTCTCCCGCTTCGACGCCGGCGCCGCCGACCTGTCGCTGGAGGAGGTGGACCTGGCCGATCTGGTCCTCTACTCACTGGTCACCCTCAACCGCCCGGACGTGACGGTGTCGATCAAGGCTCCGGACCTGGTCATCCGGGCTGACAAGCGCCGCCTGGAACGGGTGCTGGCCAACCTCCTGGCCAACGCCGACGCCCACGGGGGCGGGGTCACCGGAGTCGAGCTGGGTCGGCGGGGCCCAATGGCCTACCTGGCCGTCGATGACGCCGGCCCCGGGGTGCCTCCCGAGGCCCGTCAGGTCATCTTCGAGCGCTTCGCCCGGGGCAAGGCGGCCGGGCGCCGGGCCCGAGGCGACGGGGTCGGCCTGGGTCTGGCTCTGGTGCATGAACACGTCCGCCTCCACGGCGGGTCGGTGACGGTCACCACCAGCCCCAGCGGGGGGGCCCGCTTCCTGGTCGAGCTGCCGATGGAAGCCCCGGTCGAGCCCGACGCCTCGGGCGAGTACCGCCCCGGGGACTCGGCGAAAGATCCCCGGGGCAGTACCCCCGACGGGAGCGGCAACTCACGGCGGGGCTCGGCCCGATGAAACTCCCCGCCGCCAGGGGGACGGCGGGGGACCTCCAGGAGGTGTCTCTACTCTTCCCTACGGGCGATGTAGGTCCTGCGCCGGTTACGTTCCGGTTTGATGACAATTCACGGGCCCGGCCCGGCTCGTCTCCGGCTCTGGCGGCGTCCGCCTGACTAGTTGAGGGTGCGCTTCTCCAGGACCTTGCGCTCCAACTCGTTGAGGCCTCCCCAGATTCCGTGGGGCTCCCGGATGGCCAAGGCGTAATCCAGACACGGCTTCTGAACGGCGCAGGTGGCGCAGATGGCCTTGGCCATGGCCTCCCGGTCGGCCTTCTCATCCTTGCGCTCGAAGTGTGACGGCGGGAAGAACGCCTCCGCCTGGGGTCCCCGGCAGGCGGCCTTGAGCTGCCAGACCTCCTCGGAGCGCTGATCCTGCAGTCTTTGTGCTGCCATTCCCCCAACCCCCTGTCCAACTCACGGCGAAACTACCTCCGCCCACTACCCCGCACAAGGCCCAATTTGGCCGCCGCCGCGGCTGGGTTTCGAGGCTCATCATGGGTCCTGACCTGGGCCTCCTGCCGCCGCCAGGCACCGGCGGCTCGGTGGGGAGAGGGCGGGTGGGTAGCCTCCCCGACCGATGGAGCCGGCAGCTTTCCTGGGGGCGTCGAGGGTCCTCATCGTGGCCGGCAAGGGCGGGGTGGGCAAGACCACCGTCAGTGCCGCGGTGGCCCGCATGGCCTCCTCGGTGGGGATGCGGACCCTGGTCGTCGAGATCGAGGGCAAAAGCGGCCTTTCCCCCCTGTTCGGACGCTCCGGCTCCCTCTCCTACTCCGAAGCCGAGCTGCTGGCCCCCTCCGACACCGAGGGCGGAATCCGGGCCCGGACCCTGACCCCGGATGACGCCCTGCTCGATTACCTCATCGACCACGGCCTGAAGCGGGTCTCCAGGCGCCTGGTGTCTTCCGGGGCCCTGGACGTGGTGGCCACCGCCGTGCCCGGGCTGCGGGACATCCTGGTGCTGGGCAAGGTGAAATCCCTGGAGAAGGGCGGCGAGGCCGACCTGATCGTGGTCGACGCCCCCGCCGCCGGCCACGCCCTCACTTTCCTCACCAGCGCCAAGGGACTGCTGGACGCCTTCCGGGTCGGGCCCATCCGCACCCAGGCCGCCGAGGTCATCGGTCTCCTGTCCGACCCGGCCCGCTGCCAGGTGATGCTGGTCACCCTGCCCGAGGAGACCCCGGTCAACGAGATGATCGAGACCGCCTTCAAGATCGAGGACCGGGTCGGCGTCAGCCTGGCCCCGGTGGTTGTAAACAGCATCTATCCGGTCCTCGAAGGCCTGATCCCGGCGGCCGCCTCCGCCGCCTTGGAGACCGACGCTGGTCTGGCCGAGGCGGGCCGGTTCCGCCACGCCCGCCAGCAGTTGCAGGCGGCCCAGATGGCCAGGCTGGCCGAGGCGCTCCCTCTCCCCCAGCTCCGCCTGCCCTACCTCTTCTCCACCGACCTGGGCCCAGCCGAGGTCGACCAACTGACAGCCGCCCTGGCCGCCGGCGTCCGAGCCCTGCCTGATCGCCAGGGGGCGCGGCCGTGACCCCGGCCGAGCTCGCCCGGACCCGGTCCGTCCTCATCTGCTGTGGCTCGGGCGGTGTCGGCAAGACCACCGTGGCCGCCGCCTTCGCCCTGGAGGCGGCCCGGATGGGCCGGCGG
>Ga0307372_10009398_pt1 | contig 13484 bp, 10 predicted proteins | sample OX1MG_FD_202533 | JGI IMG/M metagenome (GOLD analysis project Ga0307372, IMG submission 202533) | Soil microbial communities from Risofladan, Vaasa, Finland - OX-1 | ecosystem: Environmental > Terrestrial > Soil > Coastal area > Acid sulfate soil | place: Finland: Risofladan, Vaasa | collected...
TCTCGTCCCACTGGCACCGCGGGAGTCGATCACGGCCATCATCGCCACCCGGGAGTTCGCGCCCGATCAGTTCCTCGTGTTCGCCACATCACTCGGGCAGGTGAAGAAGACGGCCCTGAGCGAGTATGACAAGTCACGCCGGGAAGGGTTCATCGCCATCAACCTGCGCGAGGGAGACGAACTGGTCCGAGTGGTGGCGACGTCGGGAGACGACGACCTGTTCGAGGTGACGCGCAACGGCATGACCATCCGCTTCAACGAGACGGATGTCCGTGCCATGGGACGCGATGCGGCCGGTGTGCGGGGCATCCGCCTGCGCGAGGGCGATGCGGTCGTCTCCCTCGACGTCGCCGCGGACGACACGGACATCCTGATCGTCACCGATGCGGGCTACGGCAAGCGCACGAAGCTCGAGCGGTTCAACCGCCAGGCCCGCGGCGGGCAGGGGGTGCGGGGCATCCGCTTGACCGGCAAGCGCGGCAGCGTGGTGGCCGCCTTCATGGTCGCGCTCGACGAGGAGATCCTGTTGGTGTCGTCGGGTGGCGTGGTCATCCGGACCCAGGCCCGTGAGATCGCCTCGCAAGGACGGGACGCCACCGGGGTGCGCGTCATGAACCTCGACGACGGCCAGAGCGTGGCGGCCGTGGCCCGGGTGAACGCGGAGACCGAAGACGAGAGTTGAGCCGGGCCCGCGAGGGGCCGGTACTCAGAAGATGTGCAAGGACGAGAGGGGCCAGACCCGGACCTCGACCTTGCCGACGATCAGCGACCGGCTGATCGGGCCCCAGTACCGGCTGTCGCACGAGTCGGTCCGGTTGTCACCCATCACGAAGTAGTCGTTGGCCGGAACCCGGTAGGGACGGGCCAGGTTCGACGTGTTGCCGGCCGGGCCGGCGACGGTGATGCCCTGCTCGGAGGCCGGGAGCCAGCTCTCGTCGAGCTTCTTCCCGTCGATGTAGACGTAGCCGTCCGTGAGCGAGACGACGTCGCCGGGAAGTCCGATCACCCGCTTCACCAGGTCGTTCACCTCGGGCCCCCCGCAATTCTCGGCCGGAGGCCGGGAGAAGACGACGATGTTGCCCCGGTCGACGCCGTGGAGGTGGTAGCTCAGCTTGTTGACCAGAATGCGGTCGCCGATCTGCAGCGTCGGCTCCATGGACCCGGACGGGATGAAGAACGTCTGGACGACGAAGGCCCGCAGGAGCACCGCCACGAGGACGGCGACGACGACGACGACCCCTGCCTCCTTGAGCCAACGCGTGGAACTCGGCTTGTCCGCCGGTGCGCCCGCTGGCTTCTCGTCGTCCGGGGGCCCAGCCACGGGAGGCTCCTCGACGGCCAGCGCCGGGTCGTTCGTGTCGGGCATCACCGGAGGCAGGCTAGACGGCGACGCGGGAGCCTGGGGCTCAGGCCGGGGCTGGAATGACCGACGCCGTGTCGCGGCCGGACCGCAGCAGCGTGCCCGGCAGCGCGCCCGTCGGGGCGCCGTCTCGGATGGTCTCGACACCGTTGACCAGCACGCGGACCACCCCATGGGATCCGGCGTAGAGGCGAGGGGTGTCGCCGGGTAGGTCGTGCACCAGCCGGGCGGGCTCGGAGTCGACCGTCTCGGGATCGAACACGAAGAGGTCCGCCACATAGCCCTCTCGGATGAGCCCTCGATCACGCAGCCCGAAGAGCTGGGCCGGCTGCGATGTCAGCATCTGCACCGCCCGCTCCACCGGGACGAGCTTACGGCCGCGGAGGCAGTCGCCGAGGAAGGCCGTCGGGTAGCTCGAGCCGCACATTCGGTCGAGGTGGGCGCCGGCGTCGGAGCCCCCGACCATGGCGCGTGGGTCGCTCCAGATCTCCGCCCGCATCTCCCAGGTGGCCTCTTCACCGTCGTCGGTGTTGGGCCACAGCACGGTGCGCAGGTCGTCGGCCAGGACGATGTCCAGAAGCGTGTCGAAGGGCGCGGTGCCGCGCTCGGCGGCGATGTCGGCCACGCTGCGGAACGCGCACCCCTCGTTGGCCGGTGAGTAGGTGTCGCCGATGACATAGGTGCCCCAGCGGGCCAGGCCGCGGAAAACACCGGCCTCCTTGGCGTGGGCCCGCTCGTCCAGCAGCGTGCGCACGGCCGGGTCGGCCAGTTTCTCCATGCGCTCGGCCTCGGGCAGTCCCATCACGTCGCCCCACCCCGGAATGAGGAAGAGCGCGCAGTGGGTGCGGAAGCTCATGTTCATGGGGACGAGCGTGGGCATGGTGAGGGCGACGATCTTTCCGCCCGCGGCGGAGGCCGCCGACGAGGCGGAGAGCTGGTGCTCAATGCGGTCGGCGGAACGGGCGTCGACGGTGAGGACGTTCCAGTTGAGGGGGCGCTGGGCGGTGACGCTCATAGTGGTCATCAGGTCGATCTCTTCGGGGGTGAAGGAGTCGAGGCACCCGTTGGTGATGTACTCGAGCGTCGTGCCTTCGTGCGCCGCCACTTCTTCGCAGAAGGCGAGCATCTCGCGGCGGTCGGCGTAGCGCGAGCTGATGGGGCGACCGTCACCGTCGGAGTGGGTCCGGGACTGGGACGAGGAGAAGCCGAGGCCGCCCGCTGCCAGTGACTCGGCCAACAAGGCGCGCATGGCGGCGACCTCGTCGTCGGTCGCGACCTCCTCGCCGCGGTCGGCCCCCATGACCTTCCGCCGCAGGGCGCAGTGCCCCACCAGGAACCCGGCGTTGACGCCGAGCCGACCCTCGAGCCGGTCCAGGTACTCGCCGAACGTGGACCAGTTCCACGGCACGCCGTTCTCCAGGGCGGCCAGGGGCATCCCCTCCACCTTGGCCATCATCCGCCGGATGTAGTCGGCGTCCTCGGCTTTGATGGGGGCGAGGGTGAACCCGCAGTTGCCCCCAATGACCGTCGTCACGCCGTGCACGTTGGAAGGGGAGGCCAAGGGATCCCAGAAGAGCTGTGCGTCGTAATGCGTGTGCGGGTCGACCACCCCCGGCATGACGGTGAGCCCACCGGCGTCCAACTCGGTGGCGCCGGTCTCGTCGATCTGCCCGATTGCCACGATCCGGCCGTCGCGGATGCCGATGTCGGCCAACCGACCGGGCTCTCCGGACCCGTCGATCAGCGTGCCTGATCGGATGACGTAGTCGAGCATGGGACCTCCGGGGAGCGGGCACGCACGGCGAGTACCGAGCGCCGAATCTGACGGCCCGTCAGCTTAACGCCGGGGGCCGGCCCGGCATGAAAAGTCCCTTGTCGCGCTCACGGGAAGACGGCTTATGTCGCCGGGATCAGGCCGTCTTGTCGTGGGCGGACTCCACCCCTTCCCGGTAGCGCCGGAAGATCACGGACCGGATCTGCTGGAGGCGAGCCTCCACGGCCGCTTGCCGCTCGGTGAGCAGCGCGAGGTGTTCCTCGATCAGTTCCAGGACGCGACCCCGGGCCGGTGGTGAGGACAGGTCCAGCCGGGCCATCTCCCGATGGGGCGCCAAGAGATGATCGGTGCGCACGAAAAGACCCTCGTCGATGTCCACATCGATGTCCAGCAGGTCCTCGTCAGACCACTGGGGCTCGGGCGGGGGAGGGGCGACGACACCCGGGAGCTCGTCCACGATTCCCTGCTGTCGGGTCTGTGGCGCCGGGCCCGACTCGGTGAGGATCGCCACGTCAGCGGCCAGAATGGCCCGGGCGTAGCTCAGGGAGTCGCGGATCACCGTGAGATCCTCCCTCCAGGCCCTGATTGGTATGTCGCCCAGGCGTTCTGCCTTGGCCGACTCGCCGAGGACCCGGCCGATGTCCACCAGGTTGATCGGACGCGTCTGCTCGGAGAGCCACTCGGCGTCCTCCGTTTCGTCACGGGCGTATGCAGATGCTGCTGGCACCGGGTCACACTCCCCTCTCCGCCGCCTAGGGCTGCTCGAGTCGACCGCTGCTCGTCCTTTTCCTTAGCACGAGGGCGGGCGGAAAGAGAGCGATACGCACATCGCGGGCCCGTCGTCAAGGCGGCGTACCGGCCCAACGGGAGTTTGGAACACCGGCCTTGTGGATGACGGGTTCCTTCCTGCGGAACCCCTATGTCCGGAGAATCCTCCCCAAGTCATCCACAGGCTGTGCCCGATGCAATCCCCATCCCCGTTCTTTCGCGCGGGCACGCCACGTGCTTTGCTCTGTGTGTGCCCGGACAACCAGGCGACCCGCTGCGAGGGCTGACGTGTTGAACCTGAAACCCACATCCGAGGGCGTATTGCCCGGCCAGCTCCTCGGGCGGGCCATCAGGGCGGGCTACATCGACGCCGGGCGCTTCAACATCCCCGACGCCAACGTCCAGCCTGCGAGCCTCGACCTGCGCCTCGGGGAACGTGCCCTGCGCATCCGCTGCAGCTTTCTCCCCGGGTCTGATTCGGTCGAACGCAAGTTGAAGGACTACATCCTCGACGAGATCGATCTCCGTGGGGATGGGGCCATGCTCGAAGCGCGCTGTCCCTACCTCATAGAGCTGAAGGAGCGACTCGACCTGCCCGCCGGCCTGCGGGGCAAGGCGAACCCGAAGAGCTCGACCGGGCGGATCGACGTCTTCACCAGGGTGATCACGGACAACAGCGACCGTTTCGACGAGGTGGCACCCGGCTACTCCGGGCCCCTGTACCTGGAGGTCGTCCCGCTGTCGTTCGCGGTGCGGGTCCGGGAGGACCTGACGCTCAACCAGCTCCGCCTGTCCATAGGCCGGCCCTGGCTCAGCGACGAGGAAGTCCGCCAGACGCATCTGGAGGAGCCGATCCTGTTCAGGTCGGGTAGCCCGGTCCCCGTCGAGGACCTCGTACTCTCCAATGGTCTCTTCCTCGGACTCGATCTTCGCGGCGACGAGCGGGGACAAGTCGGGCACAGCACGCGGGACAGCGCGCCACTCCTCGACCTCACGTCGGGTGCGGAGGTCGATCCGATGCCGTTCTGGGACCCAGTCTTCCGCGAGGACGGCGACCGCCTCGTCCTCTCCCCAAAGCGCTTCTATCTGTTGATGTCGAACGAGGCGGTCAGTATCCCGCCGAACCTCGCGGCCGAAATGACGGCCTACGACCCGACCAGCGGCGAACTGCGTACCCACTACGCCGGATTCTTCGACCCGGGCTTCGGATTCGATCCAACCGGAGGCTTCCGCGGCTCGCGCGCCGCGCTCGAGGTGCGCGCCCATGATGTGCCGTTCATGGTCGAGAACGGCCAGGCCGTGTGCAAGCTCACCTTCGAGCGCATGCTCGAGGAGCCGACGTCGCTCTACGGCTCGGGCATCGGATCGTCGTACCAACAACAAGAAGAGACGCTGAGCCGCTACTTCCGTCGCACATAGGGGTAGCGCGGACCACAACGCGTCCGTTCGTGCGCGCAGCGCGCTCGCGCACGACGAAAGCGCCCGTGAGCGCAGCGGTGGCACCGGATCCAAACGCGACAGCGACAGCCTCGGTTGATCTGCGCCGGATGCACCGGGTGTGCATTGACAATTCTTGACCACCTTCGCATGCACTCCCGCGATCCTCGTTTCGCCGGGTATGGGAGGTGCGCGCGGATTCCGAGCGGCGTGTGTCCCAACACACGGAAGGAAACAAAACTATGAAGCGGACTCGATTGACATCTCTGGGTGTCTTACAGGCGGACTTGTTCTTGCGGCCGGTGCGGTTGTCGGCGCGGTGCCGGCAAGCGGCGCGGCCCCGGCAACGCCCGATCTCCAGACAACGGTGCAGGCGGTGCAGGCCGCGGCCGCGGTGGCAGAGGCGACCGGGTCGTCCACCCCGACGGCGCTCGGCCCAGCGTCGAACCCACTGCCCTCGTTACCGGCCTCGGCCGCGGTGCCGATCACGGCACTCTCGAACGAGATAGGCAGCACTTCGTTGCCGGGCCAGAACTCGACCACCGGCTCGAACACAACGGGACAGTCGTCCCCCTTGGCAAACGCCAACGCGCCCATCAATGCGTGCTCGCTCTCTGTGGGCGTCACCGCCGATGCCGGCAGCAGCTGCTCCACCACGTCGGTCGGGCTGGACCAGCCCGGCGGGCTGGCAGACGCCAACGCCCCGATCACGGCACAGGACAATGCGATCGGCCTGTTGAACCAGGCGGCTTCCGCATTCGGGCTGACCGACAGCGGCTCAGGCTCGACGGCGCAGCACGGTGCTATCAACGCGGACGCCCCCGTGAACATCTGTTCCGTGAACGTCGGTCTTGCTGCCGATACGTCGAGCAACTGCGACACGTCCGGGTCGAGCGGGCCCGCCACGCAGACGGGGGTGGTCGACGCCGAGGTGCCCGTGACCGTCTGCGACGTCATTGCAGAGATTGACGGGAACAGTTCGTCCAACTGCCCGCAGCATTCCGATCCCGCGGCCCAGCAGGGTCAGGCCGCCGACGTCTTCGTCCCGGTGACCGCCTGCGGCGCGGTCGTCGAGGTGGACGGCTCGTCCAACGGCATGTGTATGCCGGACGCCGGGTTCCCACTCACCAACGACCTGCCCACCTGTGACGGGAGCCAGAGTGCACCCGTCGACGGCGTGATTCCGATGAATGCGTGCAGCGTCGTGGTGGCCGTCGACGGCACCGCCAGCAATTCGTGCGAGCCTTCGCACGTCTCGACGTCGACAACGCCCGGGTCGGTCCCGCTGTATGCGCCGGTCTCGGCCTGCGCCGTCTCGGCCGCCCTCGACGGCACCGCCGACGGCACGTGCACCCGAACAGGCTCCACTTCGACGTCGACCGGGAGTCCGGGGAGCCCGGGCGCCGGCGGCACCGTGCGGGTGACGATCTGCGGCGTGCAGGCGGCATTGGAAGGCAACGCGGACGCCTCGTGCCCGCAGCCCACGACGTCGCCCTCGGCCGCCACCGTCCCTGTCGGGAGGCCTTCTTCGGCTTCTGCACCGGGAGTGACTCCTGCTCCGGCAGCTCTGGTCGCGGATTCGGGACCGATGAGCGCCCCGGCCGTTGCCACGGCGGCGGCGGGCGCCAGCTCGCTCGCTTCGACGGGCGCCCCGCTATTGCTCGAGGTCCTGATCGGAGCGGGAGCGCTGCTCATGGGCCTGGCGATCAGCCGCTCAGCGGGTCGGCGGGTGAAGAAAGGTGTCGTCGCCAAGTAGCTGCGACCACGAGAGATACGCGTCCCCCGTGGCGGTCTGCCGCGGGGGACGCAGGGGATGTCGGGAGGGGTGCATGGTCAAGGAGCACGACGCGAGCGATGTGAACGACCTCGAAGAGGTGTTTCGGTCGCAGGCATTGAGTCGGGCGACCGGGAGCGGTTCGGGAGGTCTCACCCCCCGGGGAGATCACGATGATGCGCTCCTACGGAGAATGTTCGGCCACGCGTCCAGCGCGCTGCCCGACTTCCACCGTGACGACGAAGCCGGAGCCAGGAGCCTCCCCCCTGAGCAGGGCGCACTGTCGCCTGCGCTCAATCCGGCCTTGCTTTCGGAACGACACAGCGAGGTGGCGTCCTCGGGCGGAGGTGCGGCAGTTGGAGAAAGGGACGCCGCGGTGTCTGCCGAGCCACCGTGGAGGCGTGGACGCGGCCGGTACTGGACGTTTGCCGCGCTCGGCGCCCTCGCCGCTCTTGTCGTAGCCGGAGTCACCGCCGATACCGGTCAGCCGGGGCCATCGAACCGATCAGGCCAGGGAGCACACGGGACGTTGCGTCCGCATCGCGGGCCTGGCTCGCCAGGCAACGCCTCGACGCCGCCGGCTGCGCCGGGCTCACTCACCGGAGCCGTTGGATCCGGCGCCCTGGCCCTGGGGGCGCCATCGGCAGGAACACGCCGTTCGGGCAATGGCCCGGCAGGACATGTCACTCTCGGCGCGGCGTCCACGACGACGGGAACCGTGCCGCCACTCTCGGGTGGATCACCGGGGGCCGACGGTGGATCCCCCGGAGCAACGGGTTCGAGCGGGACCAACCCAGCGGCGCCGTTGGCGGCCGACGTCGGAAGCACCGTCGCGAACGTCGGGTCTTCGGTCACGGGTCTCGCCAACCAGCTCGGGAGCTCCATTCCCGCCGCGGCACCGGCGACCAACACGGTCAGCGGTGCAGTGAGCGGGGTCCTCAATTCTGTCGAGCAAGCAGTGGACCCGACGACCTTGTGACAACGGCGAATTGCCGTTCGGTTGCACGTTGATTGCTGACCTCGCGCCTGCAATACACGCGCAACGGCGCGCGCGAATGTGAACCCGCGATCACAACCCACAACGCCATCACAACCGCCCGAAACGCAGCGCAATTGGTGCACGACGAGTGCAAGAAGAGTTGAGTTTTCAACGGGAACACGGCGGTTCAAACCAATTCCAAACCACATTCCAGTTTCCTGGTATTCACGTCGCACCCGCTCTTATATGGTTGGACGTGAGGGGGCGTCTGAACCTCGGAGGCGTGACTCCGAGAGGTATGAGCCCGGCCTAACAGACGATTGTGGAGGATCATGGGGGGGTCGAAGCCCGAGTGGGCTACTGCGAGCGATCATGCGACCTTGGAAGAGGTCTTCACGTCACGCTCGTTCGGGCACCCACTTCCAAAAGAGCCGCCGACCGCGGTCGCGCCCGAATCGATCGTTGCACCGAGACTGTTCTTCGTCCGGAACCGACTCGTGGCTTCGGGCGCCGCCGCCGCGGCTGCACTGTCTGTCGTGGCGGGCCTGAGCATCGGCGCGGGGCCCATGGCCCAGAGCGTGCTCTCCGCGCACGGCCCGGTCGCTTCGAACACCAGCACGACGACAACCGTGCCGAGCGCCGACGTGCCCACAGGCCCGACGAGCACGGCCCCCATCGCAACGGTCAGCCAGTCCGGCGGCGCCGGGCCAGTGGCCCCTGAAGGCGCTTCGTCCGCGCCACGCAACGCCATTGTCGCCAATGCGTCACCCCAGGTGATCACGCCGACGGCAACGCTGACCGTGATCGGGACCGGGTCCTCCGCCCCGGCGTCGGGCGGCAACGGGACCACGACGACCACGACCACGACGCCGATCAGCACGACCACGACGACATCGCCCCCATCCACCACGACCACGACCATTCCGGTCTCGTCCGCGTCCGGCGGCGCCGCCCCGGTCGGGAGTGGAAGTAGCAGCACCGGAACTGGCGGCACAGGCGGCAAGGGCTCCGGCTCGTCGGGCACAACGGGTAGTGGGAGCACCGGGAACACCGGCGGAACGGGCACAACCGGCACGGGCACAACCGGCAACACCGGCACCGGGAACACGGGCACCGGCAGTTCCAGCGGCACGGGCGCGACCGGCTCCGGCGATGGCGATAGCGATGGGCACGGTGGGCCGGGGCACGGCGACGGCGGGGGCGGATGCACGCACCGCTGGGCCACGTCCTCGAACCACTTTCCCTGAACGAGCGGTAGCGGCTCCGTCCGCGCCGGATGACCCTGGGCGCACGGAGCACGAACATCGGCTGGTAAGCATGCAGACGCCGGCGCGGGTCGCGTCGTGGCGTGAGCGAGGTCAGCCGTGAACTACACGAATCTTGGAACGTCCGGGCTACGGGTCTCGAGGGTCTGCCTCGGCATGATGGGCTTCGGGAACGACAGTGACCGGCCCTGGGTCATTGACGAGGATGCCGCCGAGCCGATCGTGAAGGCCGCCGTCGAAGGAGGCGTGACCTTCTTCGACACGGCTGACGCGTACTCGGGCGGGGCGAGCGAGATGGCGACGGGGAGATTGGTGCCGAAGTTCCTGAGTCGGGACGAAGTCGTCATCGCCACCAAGGTGTTCATGCCGGTCAGCCCGGGCGAGAACGGCGGTGGGCTGAGCCGCAAACACATCCTCGCCGGCATCGATGCTTCGCTGAAGCGCCTCGACATGGAGTACGTCGACCTGTACCAGATCCACCGCTGGGATCCCCGGACGCCCATTGAGGAGACGATGGAGGCCCTGCACGACGTCGTGCGGTCCGGCAAGGCACGCTACATCGGCGCCAGCAGCATGTTCTCGTGGCAGTTCGCCAAGGCGCAGTACACGGCCGAAGCGCACGGTTGGACGAAGTTCGTCTCCATGCAGAACCACTACAACCTCGTCTATCGCGAGGAGGAGCGCGAAATGATTCCGCTCTGCCTCGACCAGGGGGTGGGCTGCATCCCGTGGAGTCCTCTGGCGCGCGGGGTGCTGGCGGGGACCCGCACCCGTGACGGCGGCCGTCACACGACCCGTTCGAGCACCGATCCGTTCACCGACTACCTCTACGAGCAGCCCACCGACTTCGACGTCGTCGATGCCGTGGCCGAGGTGGCCGGAGCCCGTGACGTCCCGCTGGCGCAGGTCGCATTGGCCTGGGTGCTCGCCAAGCCCGGAGTGTCGGCGCCGATCGTCGGTGCCACCAAGAAGAAGCACCTGAAGGACGCGCTGGCGGCCGAGGAGCTGGGCCTGTCCGAGGACGAGATCGCCGCGCTGGAGAAGCCCTACGTGCCCCACCCCGTGCTCGGTCACTTCTAGCAAGGCGGGCCGGGCTGTCCGGTAGGGTCGCGGCGCTGCGTGGGTTGCAGCAACACAGATCGGGGGTGGCATGCGGGTCGCACTCACGGTGGCCGACTTTCTCGACCGGGCTGCATTGGTCTACGGGCATCGAACGGCGGTGGTGGACGAGCCGGCGGCACCGGGGTCCTTCGGGACGCTCACCTACCGTGAGCTCGAAGCCCGCGCCCGGGGTATGGCCCTGGCGCTGGACGACCTCGGGGTCGAGCACGGCGAGCGGATCGCGATCGTCAGCCCGAACTCCGGGCGGTTCCTGACGTCCTACTTCGGGGTCAGTGGCTATGGCCGCGCGTTGGTGCCCATCAACTTCCGCCTGACCGCCGACGAGATCGCCTACGTGGTGCAGCATTCCGGGGCGTCGGTCCTCCTGTACGACCCTGACCTGACCGACGAGGTCGACTCCACGAAGGTCGCACACCGCTTCTGCCTCGACGGCAGTGACGATGCCGCTCTCTTCGCACCCGCTCCCGACGGCGTGGCCCCGCGGGCCTGGGCGTCCGACGAGGATGTCGCGTGCTCGGTGAACTACACCTCGGGGACGACGGCGCGGCCCAAGGGGGTGCAGCTGACGCAGCGCAACTGCTGGCTGAACGCCGCCACCTTCGGTTGGCACACAGGGGTCAGCGACCGGGACGTCCTGCTGCACACGCTGCCGATGTTCCACTGCAATGGGTGGGGCATGCCCTATGCCGTCACGGGCATGGGGGGCACCCATATTGTGCTGCGCAAGGTCGACGGCGAGGACATCCTGACCCGGATCGAGCAGCACGGCGTGACCCTGCTGTGCGGGGCCCCAGCTGTGGTGGCCGCCATCCTGGGCGCGGCGGAGACCCGGGCCGCCGAGGGCCGGACCATTCCCGGGCGCGGCACGGTACGGATCGTGGTCGCCGGAGCGCCCCCGCCGTCCAAGACGATCGAGCGGGTGGAGGCCGAGCTCGGGTGGGAGTTCATGCAGATCTACGGCCTGACCGAAACGTCGCCCCTGCTCACCATCAACAGAGCACCGGCGGAGTGGGACGGGCTCGACGTCGCCGAGCGCTCGCACCTCCTGAGCCGCGCCGGAGCACCGGCGATGGGGGTGCGGATCGCCATCGACGAGGACGGCGAGGTGTTGGCGCGGTCCAACCACGTCTTCGGGGGGTACTGGGAGCAACCGGTCGAAACCGAGGCCGCCTTACACGGGGGTTGGTTCCACACGGGGGACGGCGGCCACTTCGACGGAGCCCACGTCGTGATCTCGGACCGCAAGAAGGACGTCATCATCACGGGCGGCGAGAACGTCTCGTCCATCGAGGTGGAGGACTGCCTCTATCAGCACGAGGCGGTGGCCGAGGTCGCCGTGATCGGAGTGCCCGACGAGAAGTGGGGTGAGACCATCAAGGCGCTGGTGGTTGTGCGGGAGGGGTCCACGGTCGACGAGGCGGAGCTGGTCGCGCACTGTCGGGCGCGGTTGGCCCACTTCAAGGCGCCGACGAGCATCGAGCTGCGCGACGCGTTGGACCGGACGGCGACCGGCAAGCTGCAGAAGTACAAGCTGCGCCGGCCGTATTGGGAAGGCCGGGGAAAGCTCGTCAATTAGGTCAACGGCGGGGCGGGAGCGGCTTCCCCGAGCGCTCCTCCATCACGAGGTGACCGCGCTTGTCGAAGGCGGCGGCCACCTTGCCATCGATCAGCTGGCGCAACGGGTCGCCGACGATGGTGCGACGCCACCCCGTATCGAGCCGGCTCGGCTCGCCGCAGAGGAGCTGGGCGATGTCGGCTCGCGTGGCGAGGAGGCCCTGGTCGAAGTCGAGGTCGTCGGCGATCTGGCGGACCAGGCCCGAGCACACGGCCACTGCGGCTGGCGGGGCAGGCGCGTCGCGTCCTTCCGAGGGCATCCGGATCCGGTCCGGGGGGAGCTCCAGGCCGCGCTCGACCGCCTGCATGATGGCGGCGGCCCGGCCCTGGGCCAGGTGGCGCCCGTCGACGCCGCGGGTGGCCCGCAGCTCGTCGCCGTTGCGCGGGGGTCGCTGCGAGAGCGCCAGCAGCCCCAGGTCCGACAGGACCATGCGGCGCGGCCGGTTGGTCTCGGCGGCCGTCCGCTCGCGCCATGCGGCCACCTCCTGCGCCACGGCACGGGAGCGACGCGACATGCCCCGGATGTCGCCGAGCTTCCACCACGCCTCTTCGGGTACCCGGGCCGAGGTGCGGTCTCCGAGCACCTGCTCGCACTCACTGAGGGCCCATTCCAGACGACCCAGGGCCCGGAGCTTCTCGGTGAGCACGTCGCGCAGCGCCAGGAGGTGCGCCACATCATTGAGGGCGTAGGTGATCTGGCGCTCCGAGATCGGCCGGACGAGCCAGTCCGAGAGGCGGTCCGCCTTGGGCAGGGTGACACCCAGCATCTGGTCGACCAGCCGGGAGAGCGACGGCGTGGACAGCCCGAGGAAGCCGGCGACGATCTGGGTGTCGAAGACGGTGGCGGGCATGACGCCACAGGCCGCCATCAGCACGTCGAGGTCCTGGAAGGCGGCGTGGACGACGGCGACACCGGGCCCCCCGAAGAGACGGGCCAGCGGGGCGGGGTCGACGGCGAGCGGGTCGACCAACGCCACCTTGTCGGCCCAGGCGATCTGAATCAGGGCCAGGTCGGGCACATAGGTGCGCTCGGTGTGGAACTCGGTGTCGAAGCCGTAGGAATCCTCGGCGGCCACCTCGGCGATCAGCGCCTCGAGGGCCCCAGGATCGGTGACGATGGCGGCCGGTGCGGTCACCGGGCCGTTCCCGCAGTTCGCAGCGGTGCTGGTGCGCTCGACTTCTCGGCTGCGACGGGTGGTTCGATGATCTCGGCGAGGTTAGCGCAGGGGGCCCCCGACCCGATTCGGGTCCGCTCCCCTTTTCCCAGGTCAGAGCAGGTCCGGCCAGGCCGGCGGTCTCGCTCGGCCCACGCGGCCCGTTGGACGTTCGCTGCGTAGACTCGGAGTCGATCCTGCGCCGCCGCCTGTCCCCCCCGGGTGCGCGTTTGGAAC
>Ga0307372_10009399_pt1 | contig 13483 bp, 11 predicted proteins | sample OX1MG_FD_202533 | JGI IMG/M metagenome (GOLD analysis project Ga0307372, IMG submission 202533) | Soil microbial communities from Risofladan, Vaasa, Finland - OX-1 | ecosystem: Environmental > Terrestrial > Soil > Coastal area > Acid sulfate soil | place: Finland: Risofladan, Vaasa | collected...
TGCACGAAGAGTTGGGCACCGAGGTCCCCGAGCTGGTGCGCCGGATGCTGCTCACCAGCTGTCACGTCGACCCGGTGCCCGCCTTCGTCCCTGTCCTCGAGAACATGGTGGCCTCTGGTATCGCTCTCGGTGATGTGCTGAACGACTCGGGTTACTCGCACCGCGTCCCGGCGCACTGGGCCCTGCCGTTGCGCGCGCTGCGAGCCCAGCTCGTCATGGACCTCCATCCCCACGACCGTGGCAAAGGAGGCACCTACCAAGGGGCCATCTGTTTCAACGGATCGCTCTACTGCCCTCGACACCGGGCGCCCTCTTTGGCCTCGAGCCGTTGGCGCGTGGGGCGAGCGCAGAACAGACCGCGGCCCACGACGCCCGCAGCGCCGAGCTGGACCGTTATCGCTTCTCCGTCCTCAACGCCGACGACGCCGACGGGCATCACCGCGTCATGTGCCCCGCCGTTGCGGGCAAGCTCCGCTGCCCGCAACGGCTCGAGTCAATGGCCCTCTCGCACGCCCGTCCCGAGATCCTCGCCCCGCCCGAGCATGTACCGGTGTGCTGCACCCAGGTGAGCATCACCGTGCCGCCGAGCGTCAACGCCAAGACCCGCCAAAAGCACCCCTACCCGAGCCAGGCCCACCGGCTCTCCTATGGCCGGCGCTCCGCGGCCGAGCGGGCCAACGCCACGATCAAAGACCCCGCTTCCAACGACGTTGCGCCGGGCTGGTGTCGCCTCATGGGCCTCGTGCCCATGACCCTGATGCTCAGCTGCCTCATGGTCGTGCGCAACCAGCGGGTACTGACCTCGTTTGCGGCCCGTCAGGCCGAGAACGAGCGGCGCCTGGCCCAGGGCCTCGCACCCAGGACACGACGGCGCCGACGAAAGACCATCGCTGACCTGGTCGGCTCCACGGCCAACGCTCCACCGTGAGAGGCGGGGGTTGTCCGGCGCTTCGGCATCGCTCGAACTGACGCGTTCCCGAGAGAGGGCCCCAGCGCGGCGAGCTGCCCGGGAGCGTGACACAACCGCCTGTTACAACAAACGTGAAGATGGGAGAGGTCTAAACGTGAAGACCTCTTGGTGGCGGGGGCAGGATTTGAACCTGCGACCTTCGGGTTATGAGCCCGACGAGCTACCAGACTGCTCCACCCCGCGGCGAAGGAGAGCAGTGTACACGGGTCCCCGAGGCCCGTGTCCAGGGGCGGGTGGGCCGACTTAGAGCGTCTGCGCCGTGGGGGGCGGGGGCGGCGGGCTGAGCGGGTCCGTGGTGGCCGCTGGCGGGGGTGGCGGGCTCCCGGCGTCGGCTGCGGCCGTCGGGTGGGACGGGGGGTCACTGCCCGGCGCGGCCGCCGCGGGGGGTGCGAACGTCGTGGCCGTAGGTGCCGCCGCCGCCGATTCGGGTGCCAGGGCGAGGGCACCGTGCTCGGATTCATGCGTCTGGAGGGCTGCCACCAGGCGATCGATGTCGGCGTCGGTGGTTGGAGTGGCCCGGCCGGTCCTGGTGGCAAAGACGGCTGCTCCGAGGTCGCGCAGCATGCCGTCTGCCACCTTCTTGGACTGCACTTCGTCCAGCTTGGCCTGGCCCTTTTGGGCCGCATCCTTGGCCATGACGGTGGCCGCCGTCGCTTGCGCCTTTACCTTGTCGAGCAATCCCATCAGCTCATCCTTTCCATGCGGGGTCACACAAGCATCGCATGCAGAGCGACTGCCTGCTCATTGTGACGGCGCGGCGGTCGCCAACGTTGTGGTGGTCGTCGACGTCTTGTTCTTGGTGCTCTTGTTCTTCGCGGGAACGGTGGTGGTGGTGGTGGTGGTCGTCGGGGTTGCGCCTGCGCCGGTCGTCGCCGCCAGGGCCTGCTGCGCATCGGTGATCTGCTGCTGCATGGCGTTGATGTCGCTCTGATACGTGCCGAGGTCGCCGGCCTCGAGCGCGGCCAGGGCGTTCGTGTAGTCGGTCTGCGCAGCATTGAGATACTGCTGCACCGCAGCTGGGACCGTGCCGGTCCCCACGCTTGGACCCGTCCCCGTTCCGCCCGACACGGCCGTATGCAGCAGTGAGCTGAGGGTCGCGGAAACCGTCGACTCGATCACGACCTTCTGTCCGAGCACCCCGATGACGTCGGTCAGCTGAGGGAGGGGGTTCGACGACGACGCCACGTACAGTGGCCGGAGATAGACGATCGCTTGGCCGACCGGCACCATGAGCGTGTCGCCCAGAAGGACCTCCGAGCCATGCTGGTCATAGAGCGTGATGTCCGACGACACCGTATGGTTCGCTTGTATGTACGAATCAGCGTTCGCCGGGCCCGGTATGCCCTGCGGCGTTTCGAACACCGTCAGATTTCCGTAGTCGCCCGGATCGGAGGTGCCCACCATGAACGCACTCAGATTCAGGTTGTTCGAACCTGACGCATTCGACTGCGATGCCGGCACGTAGGCATCAGTGACAGTGAAGGCCTGGGTCGACGAGCCCGGTAGTGCGGTCACCTGGTAGAGCGGGGCCATACGAGCTGGGCTGGTCGAAACCAACTGACCCTGCTGGTTGTACGTGTCCTGCACCTGCAATGCCTGTGATTGGGTCCCCGCGCCTGCCGTCGGGGAAAGTTGCCATGCGTTGTCGGCCGCATAGAACTGCGAGGGCGACGTCAGGTGGTACCGGCCGTAAATGGCCGATTGGATGGAGAAGATATCGGGGGGGTAGCGCAGGTGGGCCTGCAGGCCCGCGCTCATCTTGGAAATTGGCGTGAACATGTTCGGGAAGGCCGCCTCGTAGGCCTGCAGGATCGGGTCGCTGGGATCCGCTTCGTAAAAGGTCATCTTGCCCGTGAATGCGTCGACAACGACCTTCACCGAGTTGCGCACATAGTTGTAGCTCCCGGGCAGGCCGCTCCCGGACGCTACCTGCTGCGTGTTCGCGTTCTGCGAATAGGGGTACTGGTTCGTCGTCGTGTACCCGTCGACGATCCAGTAGATCTGCCCATGGTTCGCCACCACGGCATACGGGTTCTGGTTGAACGTCAGGAACGGCGCCGCCTTCTCTGCCATCTGCACCGGGTCGCGCACGAACATGATGCGCGAATTACCGGTGATCTGGTCCGAGATAAAAAGATTGAAATCGCCGAGGCGAAGGGCAAAGGCGGCCCGCTCGAACACGGACGACAGCTTCACGCCACCCGTGCTGTTGTAGTGACTCTCGATGCTGGTGCCGTTCCCCTTTTCGAAGTCCACCTCAAGCTGCTTGGTATTCGCCACCACGTACCCTGTGTCCCCCGACGCGAAGTAGACATTGGGTTGCGTGACTTTGGGCAGTCCGTTCGATGAGGAAGGTGGCACGTTCTTGATGCCGTAGACCGGGTTGCCGTTGGACTGGGCCTGGTTGGCTACCGCCACCGCGACGCCCTCACCGTGGGTGAACTGGAGGTGCTCGTTGACCCACGACTGGGACGGGAGATTCGCCGTAGAGATCTCCCGGACGCCGATGAGGACAGGAGTGACCTTCCCGTCGATCGTGTAGCGGTCAACGCCGAGTGACGGGAAGGTGTAGTACGACCGAATCTTCTGTTGCTGTACGAATGTCTGCAGGGTGATGGCATTGTCCGGGTCCCACAGCCTGATGTTCTTGAGCGTCGCGGACTGCTGCGTCACGGTTGCGGTCGTGACGTCTGTCGTGGCCGAGTACTGCTTGACCTTGACGTTGTTCAGGTCGTAGGCGGCACGTGTCGCCACGATGTTGCGGTGTATGTAGGGCGCCTCGAGCGAGGACTGGGCGGGGGTCACCTTCAAGGTTTGCAACAGCGCCGGGTAGATCACGCCGACGACGAGGGCGACGAAGGCCCATATTCCGACGGCCAGGACCGGCAGCGTCCACCCCTGACGACGGATGTTGAAGAGAAGGATGGCGGCGGCGAAGATGGAGACGACGACCAGCAACAACAGCGCCGGCAGCCGGGCGTGCACATCGGTGTATCCCGCGCCGCCCACGTAGCCGTCCTGCGCGTTCACCAACCCCCAGCGCTGGAGGATGTAGCCGGCCGCCTTGGTCAACGCGATGAGCGCCAGCAGGACCGAAAGGTGAGCCTTCACCGCGGGACGAACCCGCGGGATCCCTCGCTGCGGCATGATCCCACCGTTGAGATAGTGGAACAGCGCGGACACGGCGAGCGTCACGATCAGGATGGCCAGCGTCCAGTCGACGACGAAGTTCAAGAATGGCAACTTGAAGACGTAGAAGCCGATGTCCTTGCCGAATTGCGGATCCTTGATGCCGAAGTTGCCGCCGTGGCGAAAGAGGATCCAGTTCTGCCATTCCCCGATCGTTCCGGACGCGGCGATCAGGGCCATGATGATGGCGAGTGCGATGTAGAGACGTCCGGCGTAGGGCCGCACGATCTGCTGGTACCGCCGCACGAGCTCGTCTTTCTGCACGGCGCCGAGATCCTCGCTGGCCAGGCGGTCGCAGACGACCAGGTTGACCCACATCACGACGAAGAAGATGGCTCCGAAGACCCCGAAGAGCCCGAGCTTCACCACCAAAAGCGTGGAGAACACGTTGTGGTACCCCACCGACGAGAACCACAGGCCGTCGGTGTAGATGCTGGCCAGCGTCCGCAGCGAAGCCAGCAAGATGATGAAGACGACAACCGCCCCGATGACCCACCACCGGGCTCGCCGGCGCGACCGGGGCGAACGGGGGGTTGAAAGGTCCTTGGGGGTGCGCACGGGGGCGAGCCTAATATCCGCCGCCCGAGAGTCCTGGTCTAGGGCGCTACGGGCGCCACCAGGCAGCGACAGCCCGAGTGAGCTGGCGGATAGGCGTGTCCCGTGGGGAAGCCCTCGGCCAGAGGCACGGCTCCCGCCAGGGCATTGTCGTCACAGTCGGAGCAACCGGTCGATGACGTCATCACCCAGCGCACCAAACCCTCAGAGGAGGAGGCAGCCACGCCGGCCGAGAAGGCCTGCACGGCGAAGTCCCCGACCAGGCGTTCGATCCGTTCACCTCTCCACTCGCGGAATGCCGCCCCCACGCGATCCGCTGCTTCTTCGCCGGCATCGGTGCCCTCGGCGATCCGCCGGCGCAACATGGTCACCACCGTCCGGGCCAGGCCGGCCGCCGCCTGTTCGACCGCACCGTTCGGCGACGCCGTCACCTCCGCACCTCCCCCGAACACCGCTCCGGCTGCGAACGCATCGTCGAGGTGGCTCTGCGCGGCCGAGATGAACATCGAAAGGTGAAGGTCCTCAGGACCGAGCAAGGCCTCCCCCGCCAGGGTCGGCGTGCTGCGCAGCACATCGAGCAACCGGTTCTGATCATCGCCCAGGGCACGCTTTATGTGCCGGGAGAGCTGAGCCGAGATCGGCGAGAGCAGCTCGTCGCGCGAAGCGATGAGAGCCGCGTCGGGCCCCTCGTCCCCGCTCTCACCCTGATCGTCCGCCTCGGCGTCGGCCCCTGCGTCGGGCCCGGCCTCGACCTCCGCCAAGGTTGCGACGTTGCCTCCCTCCGCTGCCGTGGCTGGGGCCGTGGCGCCACCCGATTCGCCCGTCGCGGCCCGGATGCGGGCAAACAATTCGTCGACCGAGGGCGCGCCTGCACCGAGCGCCGCCTCGCCGTGCGCCTCGCGTTGCTGGTCGCTCTCGTCGCCGCTCGCGGCCCCGCCGACTCCTCCCTCCGCCGCTTCCTGATCATGCGGAGCGTCCTTCGGCAGGTGCAGCCGGGCCTGGTCGCCTGCGGCCGAGGCCGCGGCACGGGCGTCGTCGTCGGAACGTTCCAGCTGGCTCAGAATTTCGTCCATCGACGCCCGTGCCCCTTGGACCGAGGCGGCCATCTCGTCGCGGGCGGCACGGAGTTGCTCGATCTGAATCGACAAGGCGCGCCGGCGACCGGCGAGATCGGTCATCAGGCGCTTACGCGCCTCTTGAACCTGCTCGAGGAGGGCGCGACCCTCCTCCTTGGCGCGCGCGATCACCGCATCGCCTTCGGCCACGGCGTCGAGCCTGATGCGCTCCACCTCGGCCAGCGCCTCTTGCCGGGCGTTGGCCACCATCAGCTCGGCTTCTGCGACGCGTTCGGCTGACGCTCCTTCGCTGCGCTCCTGTATCTCGTTGGCCCGGCTCTGGGCCTCACGCAAGAGGGTGGAAGCACCTTCCTGGGCCTGGACCACGATCTTGGCCGCTTCGTCATGGGCGTGGCGGAGGATCTGTGCGCTGTGCTGACCGAGAGACGAGGAGAGGGTCGCCTCATCGACCACGGGGTGGGCCGCCCGTTCGTCCGCCTCTGCGACAGCGGCGCGCAACTCCTGCTCGCGCTGTTCGAGCACCTCGATGCTCCGGGCGACCGTCTGTAGGTAGGTCTTGACCTCATCGACGTCAAAACCCCGGCGGACGATGGCGAACGAGTGGCGAGCGATGTCCCCCGCCGTGACACGGGCGGAGGAAATGGGTGAACGGCCTTCAGGCATGAGGAAAGACTACGGCGCCGCCTGGGCCGGCACGTGACTGGAGGACAATGTGCCTCCGAGCCGCTTCAGTATCGCCAAGGCCTGGTCAAGGGTGGACACGGCATAGACGTGGAGTTGGGGGGTGTCCTTGGAGAGCGCCGCCTTGTACTCCTGCGGCGGCACGAAGAAGACGGTGGCCCCCGCCCTCTCGACCGCGATCGTCTTCTGGGGCACCCCGCCCACATCGCCCACGGCACCGCTGGCATCGATGGTCCCGGTCGCCGCCACGGTGCGGCCCCCGGTGAGGTGGCCCCCCGCGAGCTTGTCGATGATGCCCAACGTCATGGAGAGGCCGGCCGACGGCCCTCCGATGTCCACCGTGTTCACCGTGATAGTGACCGGGAAGGTCCAGGACTGCTGGGTGTTGGGATCGATACCAAGGTAGGCCGTGGGTGTCCCCTGGCCGCAGCCGCCATCAGTCAACCCCCGGGGCGGGGCTCCCAGCGTGATGCTTCGTTGCACGATCGGCCCGTTGACGAACGCTCCCGATTGTTTGACCGATGACTGTTCCACCGAAAGCGTGGCCGATGTGCCCGGCGTCAGCCCGTGGAGTGCCGTGACGAGTGAGCACACCCCGGTGACCGGGATGCCGTTGACCGCCGTGATGACCTGGGAGACCTTCAGTTCGTGGGAGGCCGGCGATCCCGGAGCGATGCCGAACACGAGGGCGCCCGCGTCCTGCTCCTTGACCGTGTAACCGAGATGCGTCAGCGCAGCAGCCTTCGCCTGCGCTTGGGCCTGGCTCATCTCCAAGAAACCTTGCGGGGCCAACTGGTCAGGCGGGGTAGAGGGGCCGAGCAGTTCCACCGAGGGAACGATTTGGCTGTCCGACGAGAAGTAGCGCTCCTCGAGGTAGGTCAATGCGGTCAACGGCTTCACAAAGACGTCGGTGAGGAGAATCCTCCCTGACAGCCGGTGATCCAGCTCGGGTGGGACCTTGATGAAGGATGAGACCGGTGAGGCGTCTCCCGGGGAGATGGCGTAGTCGTTGACGTTCCAGTGGCCGAGAATGACCGTCGCCACGACGAGCAGGGCGGCGAGCACCGTGAGGACGATCGGCCATCGTCGACGGCGCACACGTCCCGGCGCGACGTGACTGGATCGTATGGGGATGACCTCGGCCTCCCCGGCTGCATTCGTCGTCATGTCGGCCATACTCGATTCAGTGAGCGATGATCCTGCCACGGAACGTGGCGCCCGACGCCGCGCCGTAGCCCGGAGGCGGCGGCGCGTGATCGCGGCCGGGCACACGGGTCAGGTCGAGCTCGCTCGGGCCGGACTGCGGGATCCCGACCCCGATGTCCAGGCCGCTGCGCTCGGCGCGCTGGCCCGTCTCTCGTCCCTCACGGTGGCCGACATCACCCACCTCCTGGGCACAGGGCTAGCCCCGGTACGGCGCCGGGCCACCGATGCCGCGCTCTCGGTACGCGGTCCGGGCTCACGGTCCACGCTGTACACCGCGGTGGCTGAGGCACTTGGCGACCCCGATCCCCTGGTCGTCGTGGGAGCGGCCTGGTTCCTTTCGGAGCGTCGGGTGGCCGCGGCCGTCACCGCGCTGGTCACGACCGCCCGCACCCACGAGGACGTGCGCTGCCGGGAGGCCTCCGTGGCCGCGCTGGGCGCGATCGGCGACCCACGAGGGTTGACCGCGGTCATCGACGCACTGGACGACAAACCCACCGTGCGGCGTCGAGCCACCGTCGCGTTGGCCGGATTCGACGATCCCCGGGTCGAGCCGGCGCTTCGCCGATCGGCCGAGGACAGGGACTGGCAGGTGCGCCAAGCCGCCGGCGAGCTGCTGCGTGAGGACGGATAGACGGACGCGCCGAGCGAGCACCTGCGCCCCGCCGACTCAGTCGTCGTCAGTGAAGAGGCGCTTGAGCCGGTCGAATGACTCGAGGCACTGCCCTGCACCCTGCACGACGCACTCGAGCGGAGCGTCCACCAGGTGCACAGGCACGGCGGTGGCATCGGCCACGCGTTGGGTGACGCCGCGCAGCAGGGCGCCGCCTCCGGTGAGGTGGATGCCTTGAAACATGATGTCCTGCGCCAGTTCGGGAGCAGCCTCGCCCAGGCAGGTAGCCGCGGCGGCGATCACCTGGGCCACGTTCTCTTCCAGCGCCGCCCGTACCTCCTCGGGCGTCAACACGACGACCTTGGGCCGGCCCGTGGCCACTTCGCGGCCCCGAATCTCCGCTCCCTGCTCCCCCGGATAGGGAAAGGCGGAACCGATCGCGTGCTTGACCGCTTCGGCCGTGCGCTCGCCGATGGCCACACCGTGCGTGTGGCGCACGTAGGCCTGAATGGAGGCATCGAAGTCGAATCCACCACAGCGCAGTGCCCTCACCGCCACCACCCCACCGAGGGATATGACGGCCATTTCGGACGTGCCCCCTCCGATGTCGACCACCATGTTGCCCACCGGCTCATGAATTGCGAGACCTGCACCGATGGCCGCCGCCATGGGTTGCTCGATGAGGAAGCAGGCAGACGCGCCGGCCCGTCGCGTCGCTTCTTTGACGGCGCGTCGCTCCACTGCGGTGATCGCCGAAGGCACGCAGATCAACACTTTGGGTCGGTTCAAACGGCTCACGCCCACCCGGTGCAGCAACACACTGAGCATGCGTTCGGTCACCTCGAAGTCGGTGATGGCACCGCCACGGAGGGGACGTTCTGCCACGATGTACCCCGGGGTGCGGCCGATCATCTGCCAGGCGTCCGTGCCGATGGCCAGGACTTCGCGTGTGCGCGAATCCAAGGCCACCACCGTCGGTTCGTTGAGCACCAACCCCTTGCCCTTGGCATACACCAATGTATTGGCTGTCCCAAGGTCAATGGCCAGATCGCGTGACATCGTGGCCTCATGGTACGGCCGGTTGGGGACCCCGACCGCATTTCGCGCTCCACCGTCGGTAGCCTCAGTGCGTGACCCCTACACCCGAGGAGCCACTGGAAGAGGGACCGGACAGGGACAATTCGGGCCATTTCCCCTCTGACGCAGACGCCGCGCTGCGCGGCTGGATCGACCCCGATGACCGCCTCTGGCGCCATCCGAGCGAGCTGGCGGCACGAGCCACGAGGGTCACGGGGGCCCGCCCGATGCTCACCCGGCACCCCCGCGCCACGGTGCTCATCGGTGCCGCCGCCACCCTCGCCGCGGTGGCATGGGCCATTGTGCTGCTCTCCCCTCCCTCGGATCACACCGGCTTCGCTCCCGCCAGCGACAGCGCGTCCGAGGTCCCCGTGACCACGCTGGCCCTACGGAGTGGGACGGTCCCCACGTCGGCGCAGGCTGCGAGCCATTCGATGGTGCAACTCCGAGCCGTCACCGACCATGGGGTCGTCTCCCTGGTCGGCGTCGCCGTGGCCGAGGGGGGACTGGTCGCGACCACCGCCAACGGCCTCTCGGGACTACGCAGCATCTCCATGATCGACGGTGAAGGTCGCCGCTTCAAGGCCGCGGTGGTCGGGGTCGACGCCGCCTCGGACATCGCACTCGTCAGCGTGCCTGTGGACGTTCCCGTCGCACCCTTCGCCGACGATGCCGCCCTGTCCACGGGGAGCGCCGACATGTCCTTGAGCGTGGCGCCCCCCACGGCCGCGACGACCACGCTGCACAGCGATGCCGGCACGGTGACGGGCATCGACACCGAGATCGCCGGCGGATGGGCCAGGGGCATGCCCGTCATCACGTCCTCCCCGACAGCGATCAACCAGGAGCCCGGCGACCCTCTCTTGGATCAGGAGGGTGCCGTCATCGGGATCCTCTACAGCTCAGGTTCGTCCGCCAGCTACCTCCCCACCCAACTCGTCCTCGGCGTGACCGACGATCTCCGGTCGACCGGTCGGGTCATTCACGGCTGGCTCGGGGTGGAGGGCTCCACCGCATCAGGCTCCAGCGGCGCACGGGTGGCCGCGCTCATGGCTGGGAGCCCCGCCAACGGACTGCTCCACCCCGGTGATGTCGTGGTGGCGTTGGGCTCGGTGCCGATCCGTTCCATGGCGGATCTGCGGGCCAGGTTGTATGTGATGGCACCCAAAACGACGGTGGGGCTGTCGGTCGTCGCCGGAACCTCGACGCATGTCGTCGACGTGACCCTCGGCGCCTCCCCCTAGCATGTTGAGGTGAGCATGTTCGGTTCGGGCGACCCCGACAACCCGATGGGCGGACTCCTCGGTGATCTCTTGAAGGTCATCGGGTCCGCACCTGGCGGTAGCGACACGTGGTTCGACGCCGCACGGACATTGGCCCACGGCGTGGCCACAGACGGAGAGAGCGACGACAACGCCGATCCGCTGGTGCGTATCGCATTCGAAGAGCTGGCCCGGGTGGCTGAGCTCCATGTGGCTGACGCCACGGGGATCTCGCTGACCGCAGGCGGGACGACCGTCTCGTTCGATGCCGTCGGTCCCGGCCAGTGGTCGTACCGGGCGCTTACGGCCTACCGGCCAACGCTCCAGCTCATGGTGGAAGCACAGCAACAAGCCGCCGCAGCGGTCCCGCCGACCATTGACGAGGGATTGCTCGATGAGCCGTCGGGCGGGATCGGGGGGCTCCTGGGCCAATTCGCGCTCACCCTGGGCCCGGTCCTCCTCGGCATGCAGTTCGGCTCGGCCGCCGGCCATCTCGCTCGCCGGGCCTTCGGCCAGTACGCCCTTCCCCTGCCGTGGCCCGAGTCGAACACTCTGTTGCTCGTCCCGAGCAACGTGGCCAAGTTCGCCGAGGACTGGAGCCTCCCCCTCCAAGAAGTCCAGCTCTGGGTCTGCCTGCGCGAACTGACCATGCATGCGGTCATGACCCGCCCGGGCGTGCGCTCCTCGCTGAACCTCTTGTTGTCGGACGCGGCCGCCCACGCCGCGGCCTCGCAACGCTCCATGGTCGAGCGGCTCGGCGACGGACTGGGTGACCCGGCTGCGCTCGAGGGAGTGCTCGGCGATCCCGAATCGCTGCTGGCCGACCTCATGAGCCCCGAACAGCAGCACGTATCGAATGCGCTCACTGCGCTGACGACCAGCATCGGCGCCTACGTCGACCACGTGACGGCGGGGATTGCCTCGACCTTGACCTCGTCGCCGGCGGCACTCGGTGAGGCCTGGTACCGCTACCGGGTTGAGGACACCAAGGGCGAGCAGGCCTTCGCCGGGCTGTTCGGGCTCAACGTGGGCCAGGTAGAGGTGGATCGTGGAGCGAGCTTCATCGACGGCGTCGTCGAACGTGCGGGGGAGGATGCCCTCACCCGGCTCTGGGCTGACGAGCGCGACCTGCCTACCCCGGCTGAGGTGGACGCACCCGGCCTGTGGCTGGCCCGCATCGGCCTGCTCGACTGACGCCCGCTCGACCGACGCCTGCGTGATCGACCTCGACCCGAGGAACGGCTACTCCGCCCCATCCTCGGGAATTCCGAGATCCCACTCCAGCCTCAAGTTCTCCCGTTCGGCATCCCGAACGACACGCTCACGATTGCGACGGAACTGGGGATCATGCGGCGGCAGGAGGACCAATCGGGCCAGCACCCGCTCACGGAACGCATCGATCACGTCGGCCGGGCCAAAGTCAGATTGGACGTCCCAGTGGGGTGCGATGGGCCCGAGGTACACCACGCGCACGTGCCCGATCGGGTCGATCGGTTCGGTGGTCTCGACTACGTCGTCCTCGTTATCCGGGGACATGGCACCTCCTGGCCTTCCATCATGCGGCGAACGGCCGTCAGCGTACCGGAGCATCGAGTCCGGGGTTTCCCCGTGCCTGGATCCCCAGATTCTTACGAAGTTCCTATGCTCCAGATATTCTCCTAGCGGCCCTTTTTCTCTAGAATGGTGCGTGAAAAGGGAGTTGCAAAGTGAATACTGAATGGATGGCCCGGGGGAAATGCCAAGAAGTTGCACCGGACATCTTCTTCCCGAGTGACGGGATGGGAGTGCTGGTCGCACAGAAGATCTGTGCCGAATGCCCTGTCTCCGCGACGTGCCTCGAATACGCGCTCGAGAACCACATCGATCACGGCGTATGGGGTGGCTGCTCCGAGCGGGAGCGTCGTCGCATCCTGCGCCGCCGCCGGGTGTCGCAGTCGGTTTCGGTCGGCTAGACCAACTCGCTGAACCGAGCGGCAGCCCACCGATTCTCGCCTGGCCCCTCGGCGTTCCGGGCTCCGAAATCCCCTTTTCTCGCCCATAAGACTGGGTCCCCGGACGTTCCTGCCGATCTCAGCGCGGGCAGACTGTCGTGCATGATCATCGGGTGCGTGGTCAACGTGAGCGAAGGCCGCGACCAGGACGTTCTGGGCGAACTGGCCGCCTCGGCCGCTGCGGTCCTCCTCGACGTGCATGCGGACCCCTATCACCATCGCTCCGTCTTCACCCTGGCCGGTGCGGTGGACGACATCATGGACGCGGTCAGAGCCCTGGCGGCGATGAGCGTGGCCCGTCTCGACCTGCGCACACATGACGGGGCGCATCCGCGCCTGGGGGTGCTCGATGTCGTTCCTTTCATCCCCTTCGTCCCGGGCCAACCCCCGAGCCACGACCTCAGCGCCGTCATGCCGCTCCGGAATGAGATCGCGCGGTGGGCGGGCACGACCCTTGCTCTTCCGAGCTTCTTGTACGGACCTCTTCCCGGCGGAGTCACCCGTACATTGCCCCAGCTCAGACGGCATGCCTTCACCGGCATGGCGCCCGATTTCGGCCCCGCCCGGCCCCATCGCACCGCTGGCGCCACCGCAGTCGGAGCCAGGCCGGCCTTGGTGGCCTACAACGTGTGGGTCTCCTCGGTCAGCGTGGCCCACCAGGTGGCGCCGCTCGTCCGCGGCCCCATGGTGCGTGCGCTCGGTCTGGCGCTGGGTGACCGAGCGCAGGTCTCCTGCAACCTGGTCGACCCGGCCCATCTGGGCCCGGTCCAGCTCTACGACCTGGTGGCCGATCACGTCGACCAGCTGGGTGGCAAGGTCGTCGGAGCCGAGCTGGTCGGTCTCCTTCCCCAGTCGATCCTCGCTGA
>Ga0307372_10009401_pt1 | contig 13482 bp, 9 predicted proteins | sample OX1MG_FD_202533 | JGI IMG/M metagenome (GOLD analysis project Ga0307372, IMG submission 202533) | Soil microbial communities from Risofladan, Vaasa, Finland - OX-1 | ecosystem: Environmental > Terrestrial > Soil > Coastal area > Acid sulfate soil | place: Finland: Risofladan, Vaasa | collected...
CGAGCCGTTGAGCAGATCCGGGTGGCGCCGCTCCTTGCGCGTCATCGAATTGATGATCGCGACCATGCGCTGCACCTCGCGATCATTGACCCTGGACTTGACGCTGGCAGGCAGCGCGGCCACCCCGGGCAGCTTGTCCATCAGCCCGGCCAGCCCGCCCATGCCCAGCATCTGCTGCAGCTGGTCGCGCATGTCGTTGAGGTCGAAGCGCTTGCCCTTGGCGACCTTCTGGGCGAGCTTATGTGCCTTGTCGTGATCGACGCCGCGCTCGACCTCCTCGACCAGGCTGAGCACGTCGCCCATGCCGAGGATGCGCTGGGCGATGCGGTCGGGGTGGAACGGTTCCAGCGCCTCGGTTTTCTCGCCGGTGCCGAGGAACTTGATCGGCCGCCCGGTGACATAGCGCACCGACAGCGCGGCACCGCCGCGGGCGTCGCCGTCGGTCTTGGTCAGGATCACGCCGGTCAGCGGCAGCGCCTCGGCGAATGACTTCGCCGTGGTAGCGGCGTCCTGGCCGGTCATCGCATCGACCACGAACAGTGTCTCGACCGGGTTCAGCGCGGCATGCAGCGCCTGGATCTCGGCCATCATCGCCGCGTCCACCGCCAGCCGCCCGGCGGTATCGACGATCAGCACATCGGCCACCTCGCGGCGTGCGGCCGCTACCGCAGCGCGGGCGATGGCCAGCGGGTCCTGGTCGCCGCTGGAAGCGAAGAAGCCGACGCCGACCTGGGCGGCCAGCGTCTCCAACTGCGCGATCGCCGCCGGACGGTAGACGTCGCAGCTGACCACCAGCACCTTTTTCTTCTGCCGCTCCTTGAGGAAGCGCGCCAACTTGGCCACGGTCGTGGTCTTGCCGGCGCCCTGCAGGCCGGCCATCAGCACCACCGCCGGCGGCGTCGCCGCCAGCTGCAGACCGGAATTGACCGCACCCATCAGCGCGGTCAGCTCGTCGCTGACGACCTTGACCAAGGCCTGGCCGGGGGTGAGGCTCTTGAGCACCTCCTGGCCGACCGCGCGCACCTTGACGCGCTCGATCAGCGCCTGCACCACCGGCAGCGCGACGTCGGCCTCGAGCAGGGCGATGCGCACCTCGCGCAGGCTCTCGCGGATGTTTTCCTCGGTCAGCCGACCGCGGCCGCGCAGGCGCTGCACGGTCACAGACAGACGTTGGCTCAGAGACTCGAACATGGCGCGACTTCGCAGGCGAACGGTGGATTATAGCCGGGCTGGCGCGGCGCTTGCGCAGTGCTCGTGCTGTGCCACACTTTGCCGATGCTGAGCGTCATCACCCTGGGTGCGATCGTGCTGTATCTCGCCGCCGCCGCGCTGCTGGCGCGCCCGCTGCTGGACGGGCATGACGTGCCGCGCGCACTGCCGCTGGTGGCCGCCAGCCTTGCCGTCAGCGGCCACCTGGGCGAAATCCTGATCGCGCACCGTGGCGCGCTGGACCTGCACTTGTTCGCCTCGCTGTCGCTGATCGCCGCGGTGATCGCGGCGCTGACCCTGCTGGTCAATGTCAGCCGCCCGGTGGCCGGTCTGGGCGTGATCACCTTCCCGCTCGCCGCCGTGCTGCTGGCGGTCGACGTGTTCGTGGCGCCGGCCACCGTGCCGCTGCCGATGGACTGGCAGATCAAGCTGCACGTCTCCCTAGCGCTGATCAGTTACGGGCTGCTCTCGATCGCGGCGCTGCTGGCACTGCTGCTGGCGTTTCAGGAACACGCGCTGCGCCAGCGCCGGCTGTCGCGCTTCCTGCGCGCGCTGCCGCCGCTGACGCTGACCGAGGCGCTGATGTTCCGCCTGATCACGGCCGGCTTCGTGCTGCTCTCGGCCACCCTGGTGACCGGCACGCTGTTCGTCGACAACCTGTTCGAGCAGCATCTGGTGCAGAAGACCGTGTTCTCGGTGATCGCCTGGCTGGTGTTTGGCACGCTGCTGATGGGGCGCTGGCACTGGGGCTGGCGTGGCCGCCGCGCGGTGCAACTGACCCTGGCCGGCATGGCCATGCTGGTGCTGGCGTTCTTCGGCAGCAAGTTCGTGCTCGAACTGATCCTGCATCGCAGCGTCTAAGCCGCGGGACTTGCTGCCCACCGCGGCCGCCGCGCAGAATCGCAGCGTCGTCGCCGTAGGGATGCAGCCATGGAACCGGAGCCCGCAGCCGAAGAACGCCGCCATTTTCAGCGTCTGACGCTGGAGGGCAGCGCGCGACTGTATGCCAGCGGCGGCTACTGGGACACGCAGCTGATCGACATGTCGCTGAAAGGCGTGCTGGTAGTACGCCCGCCCGGTTGCGATCCGGTGCCGGGAGCGCGTTTCCGCATGGACCTGCGCGTGCACGATGCGGTTGTGATCAGCATGGGCGTCGAGGCCGCACGGGTCGAGTCGCAGCGCATCGCGCTGGCCTGGGACCGCATCGATCTCGACAGCCTGACGCGCCTGAAGCGGGTAATCGAACTCAACAGTGCCGAACCCGAGTTGCTCAACCGCGAACTGGGCGGACTGGGCTGAGGCTCAGCGCAGCCCGGTCTCGTTGCGCGCGATCACCATGCGCTGGATCTCGCTGGTACCCTCGTAGATCTCGGTGATCTTGGCGTCGCGGAAGTAGCGCTCTAGCGGCAGCTCCTTGGAATAACCCATGCCGCCGTGGATCTGCAGTGCCTGGTGGGCGATGAACATCGCCGCCTCCGAGGCGTACAGCTTGGCGACCGAGGCTTCGGTGCCGAAACGGCCGCCGTTCTTCACCGCCTCGTTCTTGGCGAACGCCGCGCGCAGGGTCAGCAGCGTGGCCGCGTCCAGGCGGCATTTCATGTCGGCGATCTTGGCCTGGATCATCTGGAAACTGCCGATCGCCTGCCCGAACGCCTGGCGCTCGCGCGACCACGCCAGCGCGGCCTCGTAGGCGGCGCGGGCGATGCCGATCGCCTGCGAGGCGATGCCGATGCGGCCGGCGTCGAGCACGCCCATGGCGATGCCGAAGCCCTTGCCCTCCTCGCCCAGCCGGTCGTCTGCGAGGCAGTGGTAATCGGTGAACTCGATCTCGCAGGTGGCCGAGGCGCGGATGCCCAGCTTGGGTTCGGTCTTGCCGCGGTGGAACCCCGCGCCAGCGGTGTCGATGATGAATGCGCTGACGCCCTTGGCGCCCTTGCCGGGACTGGTGATGGCGAACAGCACCATGTACTTGGCCACCGGGCCGGAAGTGATCCAGCTCTTCTTGCCGTTGATGACGTAGTGGCTGCCGTCCTCGCTGCGGACCGCGCGGGTGTGCATGTTGGAGGCGTCCGAGCCGGACTGCGGTTCGGTCAGCGCGTAGGCACCGATGGCTTCACCCGAGGCGATCGCGCGCACGTACTTATGCTTCTGCGCTTCGGTGCCGTACTGCAGGATGCCGTTGCAGAACAGCGAATTGTTGACCGACATGATGGTCGAGTGCGCGGCGTCGGCGGCCGCGATCTCGATCATCGCCAGCACATAGCTGATCGGGTCCATGCCGGCGCCGCCGTACGCGACGGGCACCTCGATGCCCATCAGGCCGAGCTGGCCCATCTCACGGATGTTGTCCAGCGGAAACTCGCCGGACTTGTCGAACTCCGCCGCCACCGGCGCGATACGTCGCGAAGCGAAGTCGCGCGCCACGGACTGGATCGCGAGCTGGTCGTCGGTGTAGCGGAAATCCATGGCGATCCTCCGGGCTGCGCCGCCGGTCCGGCGCGTTCGAGTCGGAAAGTGTAGCGCGCGCGCTCAGCGCGAACGCGCATCCGGCGGACACGCCAGCGGCGAAGGCTTGCCGCGGCGCTGCGCCAGGATCCAGTGCAGCAGTCCCGGCGTGGCGTAAGCCTCGGGCCAGATGACATGCGTGGCCGGCTGCGGGCCGTGCGCGTATTCGGTGTAGCAGGGTTGCCCGCCGGCCGCGCGCAACGCGGCAACCACGGTCCGCGAACCCTTCATCGCGCCACCGAAGCCGGTGACCACATTGGTATCGTTGTCGTCGGCGGAGTGGAACACCCACTCCGGCACCGGCGCGATGCTGTTCAATCCGGCGATCTCGGTGGCGCCGGACATCGGCACCAGCGCGGCGAAACGCTCCGGCCACGCCTTGGCCAGATCCCACACGCCGGTGGCGCCCGAGGAAAGTCCGGTCAGAACGATGCGATCGCGGTCCACCGGCCAGCGCGCCTCAATGGCGCGGATCACCGCCATCACCGCGGCCGGCTGCCAGTACTCGTGCGGCGTCTGCGGTGCGGCGAACAGCACCGGAATGCGCTTGGATACCGCATCGTCGAGCAGTTCCAGAGCACCGTTGCCGCCATAGGCGATCTGCGCCGCGTTGTCGGTGCCGTCCTGGTCCGAGCCGTGCAGGAACACGATCAGCGGCAGACGTTCGCCGGGATGGACAAACGGCGGCAGGTACAGGCGGTATGGCAGACCGCCTGCGGGCGCCGGCTGGCGCAGGAACGCGGAAGTGGGCACCGTAACTGCGCGAGCACCCGCGGTCACGATCAGCAACACCAGGGCAAGCAGGCCACACAGACGCATGAACGCCTCCGGCAAAGCGTCCAGTTTACTGCCTTGACGCGCGGCGACCGTCAGCCTAGCCTTTCCATCCTTTCATCGCGATAAATGGATATAGCGATGGACCTGACCGACACCAGCACCCTGCTGCGCCTGCTCTCCGACCCGACCCGGGTGCGCCTGCTGGCGCTGCTCGAGCGCGAGGAGCTGACCGTCGCCGAACTCGCTGCGGTGCTGCATCTGGCGCAGCCGCGCGTGTCCACGCATCTGGCCAAGTTGCGCGAGGCCGGCCTGGTACGCGACCGCCGCGCCGGCGTTTCGGCTTACTACCGCGCCCAGCACGGCAGCGATCTGCACCGCGACGCGCTGCTGCAGGCGCTGCGTGAACAGATCGATGACGCCGTGCTCGATGCCGACGCGCAGCGGCTGCCCGACGTGCTGGCGCAGCGGGCGCGCGACTCCGGTTGGGCCGACAGCGTCGCCGGCGACATGGAGCGCCATTATTCGCCCGGTCGCACCTGGGAAACGCTGGCACGCGCGATGCTGCAGTTGCAGGAAACCGGCGACGTGCTCGACATCGCCTCCGGCGATGGCGTGCTCGGCGAGCTGCTGGCCCCGCACGCGCGCTCGATCCTGTGCGTCGACGCCAGCGAGCGCGTGGTCGCAGCGGCGCGCACGCGCCTGCAGTCCTTCGCCAACGTCGAAGTGCGCAGCGGCGACATGCACGCGCTCGATCTCGGCGCGCGCCGCTTCGACCTGGTGCTGATGCTGCACGCGCTGACTTACAGCGAGCACCCGGCGCAGGTGGTGACCGAGGCCGCGCACGTGCTGCGCAGCGGCGGCCGCCTGCTGGCGGTGACCCTGGCGCGGCACGCGCATCGCGCCGTGGTCGAGCCCTACGACCACCGCAACCTCGGCTTCCGCCGCGAGGATCTGCTTGGCTACGCGCAGAAGGCCGGCCTCGCGGTGATCGGCTGCCAGCGTCTCGGTCGCGAACGCAAGTCCCCGCATTTCGAAATCCTGTCGCTGCTGGCAAGGAAACCATGACCACCGCCCTGCCCTGGCTGCGCCCCGACCGCGTCGAGAAACTGCACGACGCGCTGGCGCGGCGCATCCTGATCCTCGACGGCGCCATGGGCACCATGCTGCAGCAGCATCGTCTCGACGAATCGGGCTATCGCGGCCAGCGCTTCGCCGCCGGCTGCGACGGCGCGCGTGCGCACAGCCATGGCCCCGCCTGCGGCTGCGACCTCAGGGGCAACAACGACCTGCTGACGCTGAGCCAGCCGCAGATCATCGCCGACGTGCATCGCGCCTATCTCAAGGCCGGCGCCGACCTGATCGAGACCAACACCTTCAACGCGACCTCGGTCTCGCAGGCCGACTACAAGCTCGAACACCTGGTCTACGAGCTCAACCGCGAAGGCGCGCGCATCGCGCAGGCCGCCTGCGCGGCGATGGAATCCGACACTCCTGACCGGCCGCGCTTCGTCGTCGGCGTGCTGGGGCCCACCAGCCGCACGCTGTCGATCAGCCCCGACGTCAACAATCCCGGCTATCGCGCGCTGCGCTTCGACGCGCTGGCCGCTTCCTACCTTGACGCCGCGCGCGGACTGGTCGACGGCGGCGCCGACCTGATCATGGTCGAGACCGTGTTCGACACCCTCAACGCCAAGGCCGCGCTGTTCGCGCTCGAGGATCTGTTCGAGCAGCGTGGCGTGCGCCTGCCGGTGATGATCTCCGGCACCATCACCGACCGCTCCGGACGCACGCTCTCGGGGCAGACCGCTGAGGCGTTCTGGTACTCGCTGCGCCACGCGCGCCCGCTGGCGATCGGACTCAACTGCGCGCTCGGTGCCGACGAGATGCGCCAGCACATCGACGCGCTGGCGCAGGTGGCCGACTGTGCCGTCAGCGCGCATCCCAACGCCGGCCTGCCCAACGCCTTCGGCGAATACGACGAGACGCCCGAGGACATGGCGACGACACTGCGCGGCTTCGCCGAGTCGGGCCTGCTCAACATCGTCGGCGGATGCTGCGGCACCACGCCGGCGCACATCCACGCCATCGCCGCGGCGGTGCAGCCGTTCCCGCCGCGCGCACCGGCAACCCCGGCGCCATACACGCGCCTGGCCGGGCTGGAACCGTTCGTGATCACGCCGCAGACCAACTTCGTCAACGTCGGCGAGCGCACCAATGTCACCGGCTCGGCGCAGTTCAAGAAGCTGATCAAGGAGGACCGCTACGACGAGGCGCTGGTGGTCGCGCGCCAGCAGGTCGAGAGCGGCGCGCAGATCATCGACGTCAACATGGACGAGGGCCTGCTCGACGCCGAGGCGGCGATGGCGCGGTTTCTGGATCTGATCGCCGCCGAGCCCGACATCGCGCGCGTGCCGGTGATGATCGACTCGTCGAAGTTCAGCGTGATCGAATCCGGCCTCAAGTGCGTGCAGGGCAAGGGCGTGGTCAACTCGATCTCGCTCAAGGAAGGCGAAGCGGTGTTCCTGCAGCAGGCCGCGCGCGTGCGCCGCTACGGCGCGGCGGTGGTGGTGATGGCCTTCGACGAACAGGGCCAGGCCGACACCCTGGAGCGCAAGCTGGCGATCAGCCGGCGCGCCTTCGCGCTGCTGACCGAACGCGCCGGCTACGCGCCCGAGGACATCCTTTTCGACCCCAACATCTTCGCCATCGCCACCGGCATCGACGAGCACGCCAACTACGCGGTCGACTTCATCGAGGCCGCGCGCCAGCTCAAGCGCGAGTTTCCGCTCAGCCACATCTCCGGCGGCGTCTCCAACGTCAGCTTCTCCTTTCGCGGCAACAACCGCATGCGCGAGGCGATCCATGCGGTGTTCCTGTACCACGCGATCGGTGCCGGCATGGACATGGGCATCGTCAACGCCGGCGCGCTGACGCTGTACGACGATCTCGATCCCGAACTGCGCGAGCGCGCCGAGGACGTGGTGCGCAATCGCCGCAGCGACGCCACCGAGCGGCTGATGGAGATCGCGCCGCGCCTGCTGGGCGGGACCCGGGACCCGGGACCCGGGGCCGGGGAAGCGCTGGCCTGGCGCGGCTGGCCGGTCGCCAAACGGATCGAATACGCGCTGGTGCACGGCATCGACAGCTTCGTCGAGCAGGACACCGAGGAGGCGCGGCAGGCCGCGACGCGCCCGCTGGACGTGATCGAGGGCCCGCTGATGGCGGGCATGAACGTGGTCGGTGACCTGTTCGGCGCCGGCAAGATGTTCCTGCCGCAGGTGGTGAAATCGGCGCGCGTGATGAAGAAATCGGTCGCCTGGCTGATTCCCTACATCGAGGCCGAAAAGGCGCGCAGCGGCGACACCGCGCGTTCCAACGGCGTGATCGTGCTGGCCACGGTCAAGGGTGACGTGCACGACATCGGCAAGAACATCGTCGGCGTGGTCCTGCGTTGCAACGGCTTCGAGGTGCTCGACCTCGGCGTGATGGTGCCGGCGCAGACCATCCTCGACGCTGCGCGCGCGGCCAACGCCGACATGATCGGCCTGTCCGGCCTGATCACGCCGTCGCTGGAGGAGATGAGCCACGTCGCCCGCGAGATGCAGCGCCAGGGCTTCGCGATGCCGCTGCTGATCGGCGGCGCCACCACCTCGCGCGCGCACACCGCGCTGAAGATCGAGCCGCACTACAAGGCGCCGACGGTGTGGGTCAAGGATGCCTCGCGTGCGGTCGGCGTGGCGCAGACCCTGCGCACGCCGGAGCGCAGCGCCGACTACCTGCAGAAACTGCGCGAGGACTATGCCGCCGTGCGCGCGCGCCATCGCCAGGGCGGCGAACGCAAGCGACTGCTGGCGATCGACGTCGCCCGCGCGCAGCGTCCCGTCTTCGACTGGTCGGCCTACACACCTCCAGCGCCACTGCAATCCGGCGTCACCGTCTTCGACGACTACCCGCTGGATGAGCTGGCGCGCTGCATCGACTGGACGCCGTTCTTCAACACCTGGGAGCTGTCCGGCCACTACCCCGCGATCCTCGACGACGCCGTGGTCGGCGCGCAGGCGCGCAGCCTGTTCCAGGACGCGCAGGCGATGCTCGAACGCGTCATCAAGGAGAAGTGGCTGACCGCGCGCGGGGTGATCGGGCTGTGGCCGGCAGCCAGCGTCGGGGACGATGTCGAGGTCGAGGTCGAGATGTCCCTCTCTCCCCCCGGGAGCCAGGTCGGCGACGACGTCAAGGTGTCCCCCTCTCCCCTCGGGAGAGGGGTCTGGGGTGTGGGTTCGGCCAATTCGCAACGCGCCGTTCCATCCGAACCCTCACCCGCCCCTTCGGGGCACCCTCTCCCGGGGGGAGAGGGGAGCACCGCATCACGCACGGTGCTGCACTTCCTGCGCCAGCAGGCCGACAAGCCGGCCGAACGCGGCAACCTCTGCCTCGCAGACTTCATCGCACCCAGGGACAGCGGCGTGCGCGACTGGATCGGCGGCTTCGCCGTCACCGCCGGACTGGGCATCGAGCCGCACGTGGCGCGCTTCGAGGCCGCCCACGACGACTACGCGGCGATCCTGCTGAAATCGCTGGCCGACCGGCTCGCCGAGGCCTTCGCCGAACGCCTGCATCAGCGTGTGCGCCGCGAATTCTGGGGCTACGCCGCGGACGAGACGCTCGACATCGACGCGCTGATCGCCGAGCGCTACCGCGGCATCCGCCCCGCGCCCGGCTATCCCGCCTGCCCCGAACACAGCGAAAAGTCCACGCTGTTCGCGCTGCTCAACGCGACACAGCGCACCGGCATGGTGCTCACCGACAACTATGCGATGACGCCCGCTTCCAGCGTCGCCGGCTGGTATTTCAGTCATCCCGACAGCCGCTACTTCGTGGTCGGCCGACTGGGCCGCGACCAGATCGCCGACTACGCGCAGCGCAAGGGCTGGACCGTGCTGGAAGCCGAGCGCTGGCTGGCGTCGTGGTTGGATTACGATCCGGAGTGACGTATCGGGACCCGGGACCCGGGAGACGCGGAACGCGTGACGCTGCCGGCTCATGTCCCTGCGTGGTCAAGACATACAAACCGCGTCGTCCGGATGCAGTGCCCCCCTTGTCATTCTGTGTGCAGCGAAGAATCCGGCATTCGCCCGGCGCAGCGGAATCCGGGAACACACCCGCGACGACGCGCTGCATGATGGGTAGCCCGGATGCAGCCCCAGCGGGGTCGGGGAATCCGGGGCTCGATCAAGCATCGCCCCGGATTGCGGCCTGCGGCCTCCATCCGGGCTACTCGCGCTCACGCGGCTCCATCCGGGCTACTCAGCGCATCGATTGGATGCAACCGGGGCTCAGGCCGCGGCGTCGCGCCCGCGGCGGTGGCGCAGCTCGATCATCAGGTTGTAGCTGGCGATGAACAGCGGAAACAGGTTCTGCAGAATGCCGACCGAATCGTTCTTGCCGAACACGAAGTAGCTCAGCGTCATCAGGCTGCCGACGATCGACAGCCACCAGAACGCCATCGGCATGTGCACACGGCCGAGCTTGCGCGTGGCGTACAGCTGCACGAACCAGCGTCCGGTGAACAGCAGTGCGCCGGTCAGCCCGATCAGTTTCCACGGTGTGATCACCCAGTGGCCGAAGGTGAACAGGATCTGTTCCATGGCATATCCCATGCGGCGCGAACGCGCAGTCTAGCAATGCAGCCCGCGCGCTTGTGCCGGTCGCATGGCAGCCGCTAAGGTCGCGGCATGCTGTCGGTCGCGCAAATCGCCTTCCTGCTGATCCTCGCCGCCGGGCTGGTGCTGCTGGCGATCGAACGCGTGCGCATCGAGCTGACCGCGCTGCTGCTGATCGGCGCTCTGGCCGCCAGCGGCGTGCTGACGCCGCTGCAGGCGCTGACCGGCTTCGTCAGCGACGCGGCGCTGATCGTCATCGGCGTGCTGGTGATGTCGGCGGCGCTGGCCGCCAGCGGCGCGACCACGCGTATCGCCGACTGGATCGGCCACCACGCCGGCGCCAGCGAAGGGCGCAGCCTGCTGGTGATCATGGCGGCTGTGGCGCTGCTGTCGGCTGTCAGCCACCATCTGATGGTGACGGCGATGATGCTGCCGGTACTGCTCGACCACGCGCGGCGCACCGGGATCGCCGCCTCGCGCCTGCTGATGCCGATGGCGTTCGCCGCCTCGCTGGGCACCACCATCACCGTGTTCGCCGCGCCGTCGATGCTGCTGGCCGACACCGTGCTGCGCCAGGCCGGGCGGCCGGGGCTGGACATGCTGTCGCTGGCGCCGGTGGGACTGGCGCTGACCGTGCTCGGGATCGCCTACATGCAGCTGGCGCGCGGTCTGCTGCCGCGCCATCGCGGCAGCGATGCCGCCGTGCTGCCGCCGGCGCCGACCGGCGCGCTGCCGCCGCGGGAACGCATGCTGCGCGCCGTCGCCATCCTCGCCGGCAGCATTACCGTGGCCGTCGTGCAGCCGCGCATGGCAGCGGGCGCCTTTCTCGGCGGCGGCGTGCTGATGCTGCTCGGCCGCTGCCTGGCGCCGCGCGCGGCGCTGCGCGCGATCGACCTGCGCATCGTGCTGCTGATCGCCGCCGCGGTGCCGCTGGGACTGGCCATGGACCTGACCGGCACCGGTACGCTGGCTGCGCAGGCGCTGGATCCGCTGCTCAGCGGGTGGGGTCCGATCGGGCGTCTGCTGGCGATGTTCTGGGCCGCGGCACTGCTGACGCAGCTGCTGTCGGATGCCGCGACCACGGTCCTGCTGGCGCCGATCGCGCTGCACCTGGCCGGCAGTCTCGGCCCCAGCCCCGAGGCCGCGGTGATCTGCACCGCGGTCGGCGCCGTCGCCGGATTCCTGACCCCGATCGGCCACCACGGCAGCCTGCTGGTGCTGCGTCCGGGCGGCTATCGTTTTGCCGACTACCTGCGCATCGGTCTGCCGCTGACCGCGCTCAGCAGCGTTGCCACCGTGACCATCGCCGCGTGGCGCTGGCCGCTGACGGGCTGAAGCCCCGCGATTGACCGGCCGGCGCCCGAGCACGTATCCTGCGCGACCTCGCATCGGGCGGTTAGCTCAGCGGTAGAGCACTGCTTTCACACGGCAGGGGTCACAGGTTCGAACCCTGTACCGCCCACCAGATCGAGTTTCTGCGAACGGGGCATCACGCTGATCGACTCCGCAAGGACGATCAGCCCCAAGCAGCCCCTCGCCCAAGGCGTCATCCCGGCGCCTGGAGCCTGCTGTTCCGGGCCGACGCGGGACCAGCTGCGGCACAGTCCAGCGGACCACCGCAATGTCACCGGCGTGCCGGCACGCGGGGCGTGCGGCGCCGCTATCATGCGCGTCAGCACCACCCGCGGGCTGCGGTCCGCGCAGGCCCGGGCGTCTGCGGGCGCCTGAGCCCCTGACCGGAATCGCCGATGGATGCCCTCGAACGCCACTTCGCCCCCTACCGGGCCAATACCGTCGGCCACGACCAGACGTTCCGCTCTCCTTATGGCGAGCAGCGCATCGTCTACGCCGACTGGACCGCGAGCGGTCGCCTCTACCACCCGATCGAGCGCTGGCTGCTCGAGCGCTTCGGCCCGTACGTCGGCAACACCCACTCGGAGTGCAGCGAGACGGGCCGGGCGATGACGCTGGCGTACCACGAAGCGCACCGCATCCTCAAGGCGCACGTCAACGCCGGCCGCGACGACCTGATCCTCTCAACCGGCACCGGGATGACCGGCGTGATCAACAAGTTCCAGCGCATCCTCGGGCTCAAGGCGCCGCAGGGGCTGCGGTCCCTGCTGCAGATTCCGGAGGCGCAGCGTCCGGTCGTCTTCGTCACGCACATGGAGCACCACTCCAACCATACCTCGTGGCACGAGACGATCGCCGAGGTCGTGGTGATTCCGCCCGACGCCGACGGCCGCGTGGACCTGACCGCGCTCGACGCGCTGCTGCTGCAGTATCGCGAACGGCCGCTGAAGATCGGCTCCTTCACCGCCTGCTCCAACGTCACTGGCGTCGGCACGCCCTATCACGCGATGGCCCGACTGATGCACCGCGCTGGCGGTGTGGCATTCATCGACTTCGCCGCCTCGGCGCCTTACCTGGACATCGACATGCACCCGGCCGACCCCGAGGAGCGGCTCGATGCGGTGCTGTGGTCGCCGCACAAGTTTCTCGGCGGGCCGGGGTCCTCCGGCGTGCTGATCTTCAACCGCGCGCTGTACCGCAACACCGTGCCCGACGACTCGGGCGGCGGCACCGTCAACTGGACCAACCCCTGGGGCCAGTACGCCTTTCTCGACGACATCGAAGCGCGCGAGGACGCCGGCACGCCCGGGTTTCTGCAGACGATCAAGGCCGCGCTGGCAGTGCAGCTCAAGGACCAGATGGGCGTCGACGCGATGCACCGGCGCGAGGCGCACATCGTCCCGCGCGTGATGGACGCGCTGCAGGCGATCCCCGGCTTGCATGTGCTGGCGCCCGCGTTGCGCGAGCGACTGGCGATCTTTTCGTTCTACGTCGAGGCGATCCACTACAACCTGATCGTGCAACTGCTCAACGACCGCTTCGGCGTGCAGGCCCGCGGCGGCTGCTCCTGCGCCGGCACCTATGGCCACTACCTGCTGCACGTCGATCCCTCGCGCTCGCGGTCGATCACCGAGCGCATCGATCACGGCGATCTGTCGGAGAAGCCCGGCTGGGTGCGCCTCTCGTTCCACCCGAGCACCACAATGGCCGACATCGACCACACGATCCACGCCGTCGCGGAAATCGTGGCGCAGGCCGGGCACTGGGCGCAGGACTATGTGTATTCGCCCGTCACCAATGAATTCGCGCACCGGGCGGTCGATGCCGAGGTGGCGCGCGCGCGCATCAAGGCATGGTTTGAACTGGAGCCACCCGGCGACGCGCGGGCGCAGTCATCCTGATCATCGCCCGGGGCGGGCGGGGGGGGGGCCCCCCCCCCCCCGCCCCCCGGCGCGCGGCCGGGGGGGGGCGGCACCGC
>Ga0307372_10009402_pt1 | contig 13481 bp, 14 predicted proteins | sample OX1MG_FD_202533 | JGI IMG/M metagenome (GOLD analysis project Ga0307372, IMG submission 202533) | Soil microbial communities from Risofladan, Vaasa, Finland - OX-1 | ecosystem: Environmental > Terrestrial > Soil > Coastal area > Acid sulfate soil | place: Finland: Risofladan, Vaasa | collected...
GGCGGCCACCCCGGTGCCGCGGAACGTGATGGATCACGCGAAGCGGGCTGTCGATGCCTGCCCGACCCTGGCCCTGCTGATGGAAGAGGTCACCGGCAAGCACCGCTGACGGCCCCCGTGAGCCGTCGGGGCCTCTCCTGGCGGGAGGGCCTCTCCTGGCGGGAGGCGGTATCCCTGCCCCTGGGGGTGGTACTCCTGGGGGGGTGGCTGAGGGGGATCCGGTGGGCGCCTGCGTCTCTGGCCCGGGCAGGCATCACACCGCTCAGTCGTCTCCCCCCCAGGAAGTCTTCACGTGGGTGGTAGCCGACGGCACGCCGTCGGAGCAGGACACCACCATGGTGACGGTGCGCTGGGAGGACTTGAACGAGACCTGCGCGGTCGCGGCTGGCCCGCGCACCACCGAAGTTGCCTCGTATCCCTGCTGCGGGCTCCAGGACTGCAGATAGGCGCCCACCGACGCGCAGCCCGCCACCACCGTGCCGCCCGACGAGGTGAGCACCGTGCCGGCGGTGGACTGCGGGCTCGGGGACGCCGTTGTCGGCTGCGGGGTCGGCGACGCAGGCGGCTGTCTGGTGATGGGGGTCGCGACGCCGCCGAGGCGGACGGACGGCACCGGGGTGGGGGCCTCGGCCGACTCGCTGGCGAGAGCCTTGTTCACCATCGCCACCGTCAGCTGCTGGCCGGGCGAGGCGGCGATGCCCTCGCCGAGCCGTGACACCGCAAGCAGGCTTCCCCCGGTCGCTGCGGCCGCCCCGAGCAGCCACGCACCGACGCCGATGAGGATGCGGGTTCGCACAGTGCTGAGCCTCACGGATGTGACCTTAAGGGCAGGTAAAGCGCCCCTCAAGGGATTCGTGGCCGCAGGGGTGGCCAGACCCGGATCTTGTGCACGTAATGGCCGGCACCGGATACCGTCATGTCGTGGCACAGCTACTGCTGGTGGAGGACGACGCCGCCATCCGGGGCGCCCTGATCAGGGCGCTCACCGAGCGCGGTCACGCGGTGACGAGCATGCCCACCGCCATGGAAGCACTGCAGCACATCCTCGACTCGCCACCCGACCTGATCCTCCTCGACCTCGGCCTGCCCGACCTCGGCGGCTACGAGGCGCTGCGGATGATGCGCGCGGTCAGCTCGGTCCCGGTGGTGGTGGTCACCGCCCGGGACGACGAGGCCGAGATCATCCGGGTACTTGACGCGGGCGCCGACGACTACGTGATCAAGCCGTTCGGCGCGGGCCAGATCGATGCCAGGATCCGGGCGGTGCTCCGGCGCGCCGCCCAGGACGAGGCCAAGCAGGCGGGCCCGCTGGAGGTCGGTGGCCTGCGGCTGGACCCGCACGGGCATGAGGCCTCGCTCGACGGGACCCGGCTCGACCTGAGCCGGCGCGAGTTCGACCTGCTGCACTATCTCGCGCTCCACGCCGGCCAGGTAGTCACCCGGCGGGACCTGCTGACCCACGTCTGGCGCATGCCCTACGGCGGCGCGGACAAGACCGTCGACGTCCATGTCTCCTGGCTGCGCAGGAAGCTCGGGGAGACCGCGCAGCAGCCTCGCTACCTGCACACGGTGCGCGGGGTCGGGATCAAGCTCAGCGCGCCCTGATGAGATTCCGGGTCATCCTGCTCGTGGTGGCGACCAGCTCACTGGTGCTGGTCTCCTTCCTGGTGCCGCTCGCGCTGGTGCTGCGCAGCTTCGCGGCCGCCCAGGTGGTGAGCACCGCCAACCTCCAGGCGCAGAACCTGGCCCCGCTGGTGACCACGCTGGACACCAGCAACCTGCGGCTCGCGGTGGACCAGGTGAACGCGGAGAACACCAGCACCCCGGTCACCATCTTCATGCCGGGCGGGCGCGAGATCGGGCCGCGCGCGCCCTCGTCGAAGGCTGTCCTGCTGGCCAGGAACGGCCGCAGTTTCACCACGGTCAGCTCGCGTGGCGCGGAGGTCCTGGTCGCCGTGGAGGGCTTGCCTGCCGGGACCGCTGTGATCCGCACCTTTGTGCCCAACCAGGCGCTGCGGCACGGGGTCGCCCGGGCCTGGCTGCTGCTCGGCGGGCTCGGGCTCGGGCTGCTCGCACTCAGTGTGGTGGTCGCCGACCAGCTCGCCCGGTCACTGGTCCGCCCGATCGTCGCCCTCGCCCGTGCCTCCGACTACCTGGCCACCGGGGACCTGTCCGCCCGCGCCACGGTGGCCGGGCCACCGGAGGTGCGCCGGGCCGGCGCCGGGCTGAACCGGCTCGCGGTGCGGATCGGCGACCTGCTGGCCCATGAGCGGGAGACCGTCGCCGATCTGTCCCACCGGCTGCGCACCCCGCTGACAGCGTTGCGCATCGATGCCGAGTCGCTGCGCGACCCGGGTGAGATGGCGCAGCTCCGGGCGGATGTGGACGCGGTGGAGCGCACCGTCAACGAGATCATCCGGGAGGCGCGGCGGCCCACCGGCGAGGGCTCGGGGGTGCTCTGCGACGCCTCGCTCGTGATCAACGAACGGGCCGCGTTCTGGCGGCCGCTCGCCGAGGACCAGGAACGGCCGATGACGGTCGAGGTGGCCGGCGGGCCGTTGCTGGTCCGCGCGTCCCGTGAGGACCTCGCGGCCTGCGCCGACATCCTGCTGGAGAACGTGTTCTCGCACACCCCCGAGGGTCTGGCCTTCGCCGTGCGGCTCAGCCGCCGGGCCGGCGGCGGGGCCTGGCTGGTCGTCGCCGACGACGGGCCGGGGTTCCCGCACGCCGACCCGACCCAGCGCGGCCTGTCCGGTGGTGGCTCCACCGGCCTCGGCCTCGACATCGCCCGCCGGATCGCCGAAGCCTCCGGCGGCACCCTGACCGTCGGCCGCTCCCCGTCCGGCGGCGGCTCGGTGACCCTGGGGCTCGGGCCGCCGGCCCGCACACCCGATGGCGGGCGCCGGCACCGGCGGGCCCGCGAGCGCCTGCAGCGCCGCCGGGGCGGTGCCAGCCCGGGCCCGCCCGCTCAGCAGGGCACCTGGGATGACGACGAGACCACGCCATGGAGCCTGCTCGGCAGCTCGCACATCGATCAGTGACCCTCGGGTGTGGCCTTAGTGCCGTCCGGACTGCTTAGACCGGGCTCGCGGGCAGAACGCCGGCAGATAAGACATCCGCCCGATGCGGCCATGCCCGCCTTAGAACGACCCTTGAAGGTGAGGGCCAGGACCTGGCCCCGAACCCGGGAGGGCACGATGAACCCAGCACTGACGCAGGCCCTGATGGCCGAGCGGGTCAGGGACCGGCAGGCCAGAGCACGCCAGGCGGGACTCGCCAGGCAGGTGCGCCAGGCACGGCACCGTGCCTGTGACGACCGCACCCGCGCGAGGGAGGGGCAGCCCGGCTGCTCGCAGGCCGCCCGCTTGCGCAGTGCATGAGATGGCTCGTGACCGCCATCTTCCGGACCAGCCGCGTCACGGAGCGGGCTCGCCCGCGCTGTGAGGCTGGCGCGGAATCACGTAGGCGATGACCAGGCCGGCCAGGGTGATGACCAGCAGGGTGGCGAGGGCGACGGCGAACGGTTTCCCTGCGGGCAGCTTGACGGCCACCAGGACCGAGCCGACCAGCGCGGTGCCCAGCGACGATCCCAGGTTGGAGACGCTGCGGGACAACCCGGAGATGTCCCCCTGGTCGGCGTCGGGGAAGCTGGACTGGACGACGTTGACCGACGAGGTCAGCATGACCCCCACCCCGGCGCCGAAGAGGAGCAGCCCAGGCACCCAGGTGAGGATGCCCGAATGCGCCCGGACCAGCGTCAGCAGCAAGATCATGCCGACGGAGGTGACCAGGAACCCCGCGATGATCAGCCACCGCTGCGGATGGCGCCGCGCGAATCTGTCGGCACCGGCGGAGGCGGCCAGGATGCCCACCGTGGCCGGGGTGAGCATCAGGCCGGTCTGGATCGCGTTGTAGTGGTTGACCTCCTGCAGGTAGACGGAGACCACGAAGAAGGAGCCTTGCAGGACGAGCCACTGGATGACCTGGGTGCCCATCCCCAGGTTGGCGACCTTGTTGCGGAACATCCGCAGCGGCAGCAGCACGTCCCTGCCCTTGCGCTCCGACGACCGGACGTGCAGGAAGAACCACAGCAGGAACAGCGCGCCGATTCCACGCCACCACCAGGATCTGGAGCCCGAACGAGGCCCGCCAGCTGATCGCGCCCGTCACCAGGCCGCCGATCAGCGGACCGGCTGCGGCACCCAGGCCGCCCGCCCCGCTGACCACCCCGAAGTAGCGGGCCCGTGACTTGACGTCCGGGAACGCCACGGTGACCAGGATGTAGATGGGCGGGATCATCAGCGCCGAGCCCAAGCCTTCGAGCAGTGAGTACCCGGCTATCAGCAGCGGCAGCCCCATGGAAAGCGCCGCCAGCAGCCCTCCAACCCCGTAGACGACCAGGCCGGCGACAAAGCACCGCTTGCGCCCCCAGATATCGGTCAGCTTGCTGCCCGGGATCATCAGCGCTGCCATCGTCAGGGTGAACAGTGTGATCGCCGTCTGCACACCGGCCACCGTGGTGCCCAGATCCTTGGCGATCGCGCTGATGGCCACGTTCATGTTGGTGGCGGCATAGCTGGCGATGAACTGGGCCAGCGCCAGCGGCAGGATCATCGTGCGGGCGTTCACGCCCGCCGTGGACGGCGCGCTCACCTGGGCACCTCAAGAAACCGCATACGCGAAGGCTCTCTGGCACGGCCCGGCACGGGCATCACTCGGCCAGGGTGATCGGGAACCCGCTGCCATGACCAGCAGGCCGCATGGAGATGAGCGAGCCGCATTGGTAAGGGAACACTTGTTCGATAATGTGCTAGCTTTGCCTCATGGCCGGGTACCTGCCGCCTGGATGGCCGACGGGAGTCCACCCACCGGGCAGCGCCGATTTCGAGCGGACCGCGGTGGCGTGGCTGCTGGACGTCGTCCCGCCGGACTACCGGCTGTACGGCGTGCTGCGGCGCCACCCGGTCGCCCTGGCCACGCTGGCCAGGCACCACCTGGCCGGCTGTGTGGAGGGGGCACGCCAGGGATACCGCACGGCCCGGACCGAGCTCGGCGCGACGCTGCCGGTACCCGGCCTGGACGCGGTGCTCGATGCCTACCGGAGTGAGGGGAGCCGGCTGGTCACGACCGCGCGCGCGGTAGACCTGGTCGAGCGGGCCCTGCGTGGGGAGGTGTTCACGCCCCGCCTGCGCGACCAGCCGGGCCACCCGGCGGCACCGCCCGGCAAGCCGGACCGCAGCGGTGCGGCGGGGCCGGCAGCCCGGCAAGAGGAGGCGGGGCCGGCAGCCCGGCAAGAGGGGCCGGAGCCGGCAGCCCGGGAGGAGGCGGCAGCTACCCGGGCCGGGCGAAATGGCACCACAAGCGGGCCGGGGCGAGAGGGGGCGGCCGACGGGCCTGCCCGGAAGGGAGCGGCGGCGGCCGGCCGGGCCACCCGGAAGACGGCGGCAGATGGCAAGCGGACCGGCCGCGCTAAGCCACGGCCCAGTCCTGCCTAGCCGTCAGCCCTGCCTAGCCGTCAGCTCTGCTGGGTCACCAGCCTGGCGTTGCCCAGCGCCACGCCGATCCGGCTGGCCAGGTCGGCGGTCAGTTCCACCACCTCGCGCGGCAGCCGGCCGTCGCGGTGGTGCCCGACGGCGAGCACACCCGCGTCCCGGTCTGCGCCGAGCGGGAAGCACCAGGCGGTGTCGGCGGCGAGCGCGTCCGCGCCAGCCGGCGCCTGCGCCAGCCCGGCGGCGATCAGCGGCCAGCGCACCACTGTGCCCTTGTGAGCGGGTCCGCTGGCCGCTTCCGGCCCGAGCATGCGGTCGAGCATCCAGGCGAGCGCAGCCGATCTGGCCTCGTCCATGTGCCGCGCGTACACCGTCCGCAGCCCTGCCTCCTCCGCCGGGAGCAGCACCGCGCACCAGGGCACCAGCCGGGGCACCGCGGCCTCGCCGGCCAGCACGAAGATCTCATCCAGGCCGACCCCGCCGGCCAGCAGGCCACGCGCCTGCGAGAGCGCGCCGATCCGCCCCCGCCGGATCCGCTCCAGCTCGCTCAGCCTGGCGCGCTCAAGCGGCGGCCCCCACCGGTCAGCGAACTGCTGCAACCGCATGGCCTCGTCGTCACGGAACCTGTCCGGCGTGGCCGATGCCACCGCCAGCAGACCGGTCACCCGGCCGTCCACCACGAACGGGACGGTCAGCACCGAGGGGGCCGCACCGGCCGCCGCCCGCGCCGCCGCCAGCGACCCCCCGCCCGGCGCCGCTGGCAGGTCCTTGCTGCCCGGGAGGCCGGCGTTCGGGCCCGCGTCCGGCGCCGGGAAGCTCCCCGCCGCGGCGCGCAGCCGGAGGTCGCCGTCCTCGTCGGGCACCAGCGCGTAGGCAGCCTCGGCGCCCACCGCCACCCGGGCCGACTCGACGGTGCTGGCCAGCAGTTCCTCGTAGCCGGGCTCGCCAAACGGCGGGGCCGGCCACCGGTGATAGCCATCGCGGCCGAGCGGGCCGGCCGGGTGGTCCGCGGTCACCGGCGCGACCTGCCGCAGTGCCGCCGCCAGCGCGGCCTGGCCGCCCAGCCCGCCGTCGGCGGCCGGCTGGAGGCCCGGGTCCAGCATCGTGTGCAGGCCGTCTTCGTGGCCGTTGCCGCGGCCCAGTTCCGCCCCGGCTCCCGCCTGCCCGATCCGGAACCACACCGCCTTGGCGGCCCGCCCGTAGGTGACCCCCCACGCCGAGGCGAGCGCGGCGGGGAGCAGCAGCCCGCGCCCACTGGTGCGTTCGGCCGGAACATGCTCGTTCTCGGGGGGTTCGGGGACCAGCCTGGCCGGATGGCCGTCGCTGACCACCACCTCGACCCCGCCGCCGGTCAGCTTGCAGGTGACCTCGACCGGGGTACCGGCGTGCACGACCGCGTTGGTGACCAGTTCACTGGTGAGCAGCACCGCGTCATCGACCAGGCCATGGCCATCGGCCGTGCCCCCGCCGATGAGCCAGGACTGCAGGGTGTCGCGCACGAAACGGCGCGCCGCAGCAGCGGCCGTCGGCTCAGGCTGGTATGCCGCGGTCGCTACGAGAGTGCCCGATCCCTCCACATGCCCTTTCGGCTGTCGGCGCTGCTGCCGCAAGGCGGTCACCCCCGGCGCGCGCGGGCCACGCTAGCGGACCCGCCGCCTGAAGTTGATGGCGGTCGACCCCATCGTGACAGACACGTGAGGTGTTTCCTGGCCGATCAGCGATGATCGCCATGCACCGGCAAGGGTCGTGACCATCCGTTACCCGTCACATACTCGCGGACGACTCTAGCGGGTACCCCGGCGATCACGCACCGGTCCGGCACCACACCGCGGACCACCGAACCCGCCGCGACCACCACGTTCCGCCCGATGCAGGCGCCCGGCAGCACGATCACCCCGGCTCCCAGCCAGCTTCCCGCGCCGATGGAGACCGCGATGTTGCTGGGCCACTGCCGCCCGATCGGCACGTCCGGATCGGCATAGCCGTGATTCTGGTCGGTGATGTAGACGTAGGGGCCGGTGAACACGTCGTCCCCGATCACGATGGAGTAATGGGCGACGATGTGGCTGCCCCGGCCGATGACGCAGCGGTCCCCGATCCGCAGTACCGGCCGGTCTCCGAGGTCCTGCCCGGGGACCATCCCGGCGCTCAGGCTGACCTGGGCGGCGACCATCGTGTCCGCGCCGATCTCGATCCAGCCCTGGCCGTACAGGGACCCGGCCGGGAACCCGATCACCGACCCGGGGCCGAACGACGCGAACGACCGCCCGGCCGGGGTGCCCGCGGTGATCACGCCAGCCCGCTGGGCCGCGCGCCAGAGCCGGTGCACCACACGCCATGAGATCGCCCGGCCGCCTCGCGCGACCGCGTCCTTCGCCGACATGATCGACAACGGTACCCCGGCCTCCTGCCAGCTTTTGGCCCCCGGTCTCGCCGCCTGGTCCGGCCGGGGCGCCGCCCCCGGCCCGGTCTCTTACCCCGCCAGCGGCGCCAGGGGCACGAGCGGGAGCACGCCACGGCCCTCGTTCGGCATCGCAGGACGTGGTGTGTGTGAAGCCGCCAGCTGGCCGCACGCGCCATCGATCTCGCGGCCACGGGTATCGCGCACGGTCACCGGAATCCGGCCGGCCTCCAGGATGCGCACGAACTCGCGGGTCGCGGCCGGCGAGGACGCGGTCCAGCGGGAGCCGGGGGTGGGGTTGAGCGGGATCAGGTTGACGTGCGCCAGCCGCCCGGCGAGCAGGCCGGCCAGTTCCCTGGCCCGCCAGGGCTGGTCGTTGACGCCGCCGATCATGGCGTACTCGATGGACACCCGGCGGCCGGTGACACCGGCGTAGTCCCACGCCGCGCTCAGCACATCGGCGACCTTCCAGCGCTGGTTCACCGGCACCAGCTCGTCACGCAGGCCGTCGTCGGGAGCGTGCAGGGAGACCGCCAGCGTGACCGAGAGCCGCTCGGCGGTGAGCCGCCTGATCGCCGGGACCAAGCCGACCGTGGATACCGTCACCGACCGCTGCGAGATGCCCAGGCCATCGGGCACCGGATCGGTGAGCCGGCGCAGGGCGGTCATGACCCGCGCGTAGTTCGCCAGCGGCTCCCCCATGCCCATGAACACCACGTTGGAGACCCGGCCGGGCCCGCCGGGCACCTCACCACGGGCCAGCGAGCGCGCGCCGGCGACCACCTGCGTGACGATCTCGGCGGCGGACAGGTTCCTGGTCAGCCCGGCCTGGCCGGTGGCGCAGAAGGGGCAGGCCATCGCGCAGCCCGCCTGCGACGACACGCACATGGTGACCCGCCCGGGGTAGCGCATGAGGACCGACTCCACGTAAGAGCCGTCGAGCGTGCGCCACAGGGTCTTGCGGGTCATGCCCTGGTCGCAGGACTGCTCGCGCTCGGCGGTCAGCAGCCTGGGCAGCAGCGCCGCGGCCAGCTCGGTGCGCGTCGCCGCCGGGAGGTCGGTCATCTCCCCGGGGTCATCGGTCAGCCGGCCGAAGTAGTGCCGCGCGAGCTGGTCCGCCCGGAAGGGCTCGGCGCCGAGCTCGGCTGCCGCCCGGCTGCGTTCAGCGGGGTCGAGGTCGGCGAGATGCCGCGGCGGCCGGGCTGGCCTGGCCGGGCTGGCGGGCCGGAACGGGCGGCCGGGCTGGGCGGGCTGGGCGGGCCTGGATCGGGTGCCGGGCAGCAAGGATGCTCCGTTCGGGGTGCTGGCTGGCCGTGTCCCGCCGGCGAACACGGGGCGCTGACCACGACAACCTCAAGAATATCTGCCCGCGCCCAGTCATGACCTGCGGTGAGTCAGTAGATTTCGGCATATGGCAACGTTGCGCAAGGGCGCGAGGGGTTCCCGGCTGGCCACACACCCCGGGCAGCCGGGTGTCCTGCTGGAAAGCGAGAGCCCCTACGGGAGCCGGCGCGTGGTCGTCGAGTACGACGGCGCCGCCACCGCGGCATACCTGCACGACGCCGATGTCGTCGTGGGAGCCGCCTGGATCGCCAATCACCAGCCAGCGCCCCCCAGCACGGACATGTCACGCCTGGACACCGGCCAGGCACCGCTCATGCCCACCGGTCACACCAAGCATCCGGGCGGGCGGCCGCCACTGGACGCCCGGACCCTGCGCGCGCTGTGGTTCGAGGAAGGCGACGGGGTCGCCATCATCGAGGGCGGCCAGCTGCTGGCCGTCATCCCGGGATGGTCCGACATGTCCCGTGGCATGCCCGGTTACAGCCGGGACGTCATCGGGCAGACCCCGTTCGGCTGGTCACTGGACGACGCGATGGAAGGGCTGGGGCCGCGGGCCGACCGGGCAACAGCGTTCTGGCGGTGGCGGCAGCGGGAGGACTCGTGGGCCGGCTTCCAGCAGTCGATGCTCGGCCACCTGCTCGCGCGGCTCGGGCCGGGCGCGCGGTACTGGGACGTCGGCGGCGGCAAGCAGCCGACCGTTGGGGTCTCCGAGCGCCCGCCCACCGAGCAGCGTCCCTACACGGTGCTGTCCACGCTCGGCATGAGCTGCCAGCGGATGCCGGTCGTCGAGCAGGTCATGGAGGATCCCAGCGGCAGCGCCCGGATCGAGCTCGCCATCGCCACCACCATGCCCAGCCCCGAGGTGGCCCGCATCTTCCTGTGGCTGGCCCAGTACCCGTGGCGGGCGGTGACCTGGTTCGGCGCCGGGCACAGCATCCGCTGGTACCACGAGCCCACCACGTTCCCCCTCGGCGGCGGGAACGAGGGGGTGCTGCTGCTCGATGACCCCGCCAGGCTGATCGGCCCCGAGGTACCCGACCTGTCCGGGTTCACCTTCGCCGGGGAACCCGTCCGGTGGCTGTGGATCCTGCCGGTCACCGAGCGGGAGCGGCAGCTCGCCAAGGAACGCGGTGCGACCAGCCTGATCAACCAGCTGGCCGCGCAGCGCCGCAGCTGGGTGGCCGGCCGCTGAGCGCGGGCTCAGCATGATGCTGGCCCGGCTGGGAGCCGGGCCAGCATCGTTACGCCATCAGTGGATGTGGAGGCTGACCCCCAGCAGCGGCAGCCACCACAGCAAGATCGCAAGTATCGCCGAGAGGACGGTCTTGAGCAGGCCAACGGTGATGTAGTCGCGGGTCCATGCCACCACCACACCAATGATCAGATAGATGAGCACGATGATGCCGATCGGCCGCTTGAACATCTGCGCCGCTCCCATCCCCCCGACCGGTGTACGAGACGCCCGCAATCTCCCCCTGAGCGCCGCGTAACAAACCTCAACGGCTCCTGGCAAAAAGGGCGGTGTGGCAGGGCACGGGACGGCGGTCAGCGGCGCCGGGGAAGGCTGGTCAGCGGCGCCGGGGAAGGCTGGTCAGCGGCGCCGGGGAAGGCTGGTCAGCGGCGCCGGGGCGGGCGGGTCAGCGGACGAAGACGAACAGCAGCAGCCACACCACCGGCGCGGCGACGAGCAGCGAGTCGATGCGGTCCAGGACCCCGCCGTGACCCGGCAGCACCGAGCCCATGTCCTTGATCTCCAGGTCGCGCTTGATCATGGATTCGGCGAGATCGCCGAGCGTGGCGGCCGCCAGCGCGGCGGCACCCACCAGCAGTCCCTGCCAGACCGCGCCGCCCAGCAGCGTGGGCAGCGTGATCGCGCCCGCCACCAGGCATGCCAGTGCCGACCCGCCGAACCCCTCCCAGGTCTTCTTCGGGCTGATCACCGGCACCATCAGATGACGCCCGAGCAGGATGCCCGCGAAGTAGCCGCCGATGTCGCTGCACACGGGCAGGATGAGGAACACCAGCGTGCGCTTGTATCCGTCGGGCGCGGCCAGCATGAGCGCGACGAAACTCGCCATCAGCGGCAGGTAGACGAGCGCGAAGACGCCCGCCGTGACGTCCCGCAGATAGCCCGCCGTGCCGCCGGCCAGCCGCCAGGCGAGGATCGCGATCACGGTCAGGGCGAGGCATGCCACCACGGCACGCTCGCCTTCCCAGTAAGCCAGCGCGACAGCCGCCGCGCCGCCGGCCGCCACCGGCACGAGCGGGAGCCGGATTCCCCGGGAGCCGAGTGCCCGGGACAGCTCCCACAGCGCGATCCCGACCGCCACAGCCACGTACACCAGGAACGTGGCCTTCACGGTGAACAGGGTGACCAGGGCCAGGGCGCCCAGCAGCAATCCGACCGCTAGCGCGGCTGGCAGGTTCCGCCCCGCCCGGACGCCCGCCGGGCGGTCGGAGGCAGCCTGCTCGGGCGCGGAGTGCTCGGGCACGGCGCGCTCATTCGCCGGGCGGCCGGAGGCGGGCCGCTCAGGCTGCCCGGGCTCCTGGCCAGCGTGGTCCCCCGGTGCCGGGCCATCCGGGCGGCTGTCGTCCCCTGGAACCGCGGGCCCGGCCGGCTCGTCAGCTGGCAAGTCAGACCTCGAGGAGTTCGGCTTCCTTGTGCTTGAGCACTTCGTCCACCTGCCCCACGTAGGTGTGCGTGAGATCGTCGAGTTCGCGCTCCGCCCGGTGGCCCTCGTCCTCGCCCGCGTCCCCGGCCTTGACCAGCTTGTCGATCGAGTCCTTGGCATGGCGGCGGATGTTGCGGATGGAGACCCGGCTGTCCTCGGCCTTGTGCCGGGCGACCTTGATGTATTCCCGTCGCCGCTCCTCGGAGAGCTCGGGGAAGACCACCCGGATGATGGCGCCATCGTTGGATGGGTTCACGCCCAGGTCACTGTTGCGGATCGCCTTCTCGATCGCGGCCAGCGACGACTTGTCGAACGGCTGCACGACGACCATCCGCGGCTCGGGGATGTGGAAGGACGCCAGCTGGTTCACCGGGGTCTGGGTCCCGTAATACTCGGCCGTGATCTTGCCGAACATAGCCGGGTGCGCGCGGCCCGTCCGGATGGTGGCGAAATCCTCCTTGGCCACCGCGACGGCCTTGTCCATCTTTTCCTCGGCCTCGAGGAGGATGTCGTCTATCACTGCCGCTCCTGTGGGTCCGTGCGTGTCTGGACTACCTGCCCGCGGGCCTTGGCCCTGGCTGCGGCGCGTCCTCAGCCAGCCTGGCCCACCTGGAACCGGGCGAACGCCTGCACGGTGACACCCTGCTCGGACAGGACCTGCTTGATGGTCTTCTTCGGGTCCTTCACGAACGCCTGCTCGGTGAGCACCACATCCTTGAAGAACGCACCAAGCCGGCCCTCGACGATCTTGGGGATCGCCTGCTCCGGCTTGCCTTCGTCGCGGGTCAGCTGCTCGGCGATGTGACGCTCGTGCTCGACCACGTCAGCAGGCACCTGGTCGCGCGTCACATACTGCGGCCGCATGGCCGCCACCTGCTGCGCGACGTCCTTGCCGGCCTCTTCGGACGGCGCGTCCAGCTGCACCAGCACACCGACGGTCGGCGGCAGGGCGCGGTCGGACCGGTGCAGGTAGCTGGCGATGTAGCCGCCCTCGAAGGCGGTGTACCGGCCGAGCTCCAGCTTCTCCTTGAGTGAGGCGCCCGCCTCGTCGATGAGCTGCTGGGCCGTGGCCCCGGGCCGGACCTCCACCCCGAGCAGCGCCAGCCGGTCAGCAGGCCGGTGCGCCAGCGCCGCTGCCGCGATGTCCGCAGCCACCTGCTGGAAGAGATCGGTCTTCGCGACGAAGTCGGTCTCACAGTTCAGCTCAACCAGAACCCCTGCGCTGGTGCCGTCCAGTACCGCGGTCACCAGCCCATTCGCGACGGTGCGCCCGGCCCGCTTGCCGACGTCCTTGACGCCCTTGAGACGCAGGACCTCGACCGCGGCCTCGAAGTCGCCGTCGGCCTCCTCCAGCGCCTTCTTGCAGTCGAGCATCCCAGCGGCGGTGGCGTCGCGCAGCCGCTTGACATCCGCGGCGGTGAAGTTCGCCATGTCCTCTTCTCTCGCTTCTGGTCAGTCATGCAGTTGTGGTGGCCGGTGGGCGCGGTCAGGCGACCTCGGTTGTGTCGCCCGCCTCCGGCTGAGCGGCCCCGGCCTCCGCGGCCACCGGCTCGGCGGCCTCGGGCTGAGCGGCCT
>Ga0307372_10009403_pt1 | contig 13481 bp, 14 predicted proteins | sample OX1MG_FD_202533 | JGI IMG/M metagenome (GOLD analysis project Ga0307372, IMG submission 202533) | Soil microbial communities from Risofladan, Vaasa, Finland - OX-1 | ecosystem: Environmental > Terrestrial > Soil > Coastal area > Acid sulfate soil | place: Finland: Risofladan, Vaasa | collected...
GGGCTTGTCGAGCGATCGCTCACGCTGCGCTGGGCGGTAATCGCGGTCTATGTCGTCGCGGTTGGTGTGACTCTGCTCGCCGGAGAAACGCTCGGCACCGAACTTTTCCCCAAGGTGGACACCGGTCAGTTCCAGCTTCGTATTCGCGCGCCCGCTGGAACCGACATCGCCCACACGCAAGAGATCGTGCGCCAGGTCGAGCGCCACATAAGCGACCAGGTGGGGTCCGGTAATGTGGAACTTACCCTGGCCACGATTGGTGTTCCGAACTGGCAATACCCGGTTGATCTGGTCTACCTCTGGAACAGCGGACCGCAGGACGCGGTCCTACAAGTCGCGCTCAAGTCCGGAAATCGGCCGCCGCTATCCGTGATCGAAGATAGGCTCCGCCAAAAGCTGGTGCGCGACTTTCCGGGCGTGCGCTTCTCCTATGAGGCCGGCGATATCGTTTCACAGGTTCTCAACTTTGGTTCTCCCACGCCGGTTGAAGTCACCGTTTGGGGTAAGAGTTTCGAGTCCCTGCTGCCGTACACGATAAAACTGCAATCGGCGCTTGAACGCATACCCGAGCTGCGCGACGTTCAGCTCGCGGAGACGCTCGACTATCCAACTGTCAACGTCAATATAAACCGCACGCTCGCTGGCCAGTTTGGCGTCACTGTCAACCAGGTCGCGACCTCGGTGATCGACGCGACCGCAACCAGCGTCCTCATTAGTCGCAACTACTGGGTCGATCCGAGCAGCGGAATACCGTACCCGGTTGAAGTCCGGGTGCCACCCAGCCAGTTGGCGGTCCCCGGTGCCTTGCAGCATCTGCCGGTGATGCCGATAGGCGCTTCACGCCCGCTGGTCTCCGACGTGGCGGAAGTCACGCCGGGACAGACCATGGGCCAGATCGATCACTTGAATAACCAGCGCAGCTTCAACGTTGTCGCCAATGTCGAAGGCCGCGATTATGGCCGTGCGGCGCAAGACGTCGAACGGGCGATTGCCTCGCTCGGTGCGCCCCCGCGCGGGGTTACGGTGGAAAACCGCGGCCAGTTGGCGCAAATGCTGGAGACGTTGGCGGGTCTGCGCACTGGGCTGTTGCTGTCGATTGCAGTCGTGGTGCTGGTGCTGGCCGCAAACTTCGAATCCGTCAGTGATGCGCTGGCGGTGCTGTCGACCATTCCGGCAGTCTTGGGTGGCGCGATACTGATGCTCCTGCTGACCGGTAGCACGCTCAACATCGAGTCGTTTATGGGTGCGATCATGGCGGTCGGCGTCGCGGTCGCCAACGCTGTGCTGCTGGTCACCTTTGCGCGCGAGCGGAGAATGGCGGGAGCGCCTCCGTCTCGCGCAATTATCGAGGCCTCTGAGCGGCGGCTCAGGCCCATTCTGATGACCACTCTGGCGATGGTCGTGGGAATGCTGCCGATGGCCTCCGGCCTCGGCGGCGGAGGCGCGCAGACCGCGCCGCTGGGGCGTGCGGTCATTGGTGGTCTCTTGGCCTCGCTGTTCGCAACCCTGCTGGTGTTGCCGGCGGTGTTTGTCGCGCTTACCCCCGACCAACCGGCGCATTCCAACTCTCTTGACCCCTACGATCCACAAAGCACGCACTTCGAAACAACATGAATTGTTTAGCCCGAACTCTTGCGAATTTTTTTGGAAAGCTGATACCGCCGCTCAGCAGCAGTGAACGGGTGCTTTGCCTAATAGTCACTATGTTCATTGCCGTTGGCGGCTGCAACTCGGATGAGGCTCGTTCAAACACCGCGAGCCCGCCCGCCATTCCTCAAGTCGAAGTGGTTTCGGTTGTCTCTCGCAATTTGTCCATCCTTGACCGGCTCCCCGCGGAACTCGCAGCGTGGCAGCAGGTGGCTATCTATCCCAAAGTGCAAGGGTTCATAGAGGAAATTCCGGTCGATCGCGGATCGATTGTTCGTAAAGGCCAGTTGCTGGTGCGATTGTCGGCGCCCGAACTCCTCGCTCAGACGGCGCAGGCCCAGGCCACCATGGCGGGCGATGAAGCGACGTACAGAAGACTAGTCAAAGCCTCGCAAACTCCCGGCGCGACTTCGACAAACCAGGTCGAGCTTGCCGACCAGGCCTATCTGGCTGACGGCGAGCGAGTGCGATCGCTCAAGGCAGTCGCCAGCTATCTGACCATCACCGCACCCTTCGACGGCATCATCACCGAACGCAACGTGCATCCGGGCGCCCTCGTCGGTCCGCCGAGCGAGCCGCTTGCCACTGCGGTACCGTTGCTGAGGTTGCAGCAAGTCGCTCATTTGCGGCTGGTCGTTCCGGTTCCGCAGGCCGACGCCGACGCAGTAGATGAAGGCGCCCAAGTCAGGTTCCAGGTAAGAGCTTGGCCCGGCCGGTACTTTACCGCCACCGTCAGCCGAATCTCGCATTCAGTCGATCCCGCCACTCGCACCATGCCGGTCGAAGCCGATTACTACCAACACCAGTCCCTGCTCGATCCCGGCATGTTCGTCGAAGTTTTGTGGCCCGTCAGAGAAAGCAACCCATCGCTGTTCGTTCCTTCCAGTGCCATCGTGCAAACGCCCACACGCACTTTTGTCGATCGGGTCGAGCAGGGCCGCATCAAACAGGTTGCCGTTCAGCCGGTGCGTACGATGGGAGAGTTGCTGCAGGTGTTCGGCGCTTTGCACGCGGGAGACCAAGTGCTGCTCAAAGGCTCGCAAGATCTGTCCGATGGAGAGCAAGTGACGGCCGTCCACACGAAAGTCGAGACCCCTTGATTTCGTCAATCCGGCGTCACCCACTTTGATACTTGAATTTGGCCCACCCTCAGGGGTTTTATGATCCTTTTTCCTGATAGACTTTAATCGTCCGGTCCTTTCGCGGCTGCGCGCCAGGTGACCTGCGCAGCACGTATCTTGCGCGACCAGCGTTGCTAGCGCGCTCCACCATAATCGGCCTTCAGCTATCCCTTTTCTCCGCTGCCGGCGCGGCGTAGGCATCAGCGCGAATACGATGACAACGTCTATGCACGCTCGATACTGGCTAAGGATGGACCATTGTAGTGATAATCCGGGCGACACGCCTGCATCAACGCGCGCATATCTTTCCGGAGTTCCTCGAGCGTCGGCCGCCCAACAAACCACCAACCATCATAGATCGCGTGGATCGTCAAGTCCGGGGTCAGGGAAAAGGTATAAGGAAGGGCGAGCAGCCCGTGTCTGAAATCCGGTGGGGTCACTTCCACGATATCGAGCTGCCGGATAGCCTGGCGCTCGTGGTCACTGAGAAACGTGTACGTCGCAGCCAGACCGGTGCGGAAGGCCGCGCTCACCTCTGGCTGGTCGGTGCTGACGACGGCCAGCTTACAGTAGTTGACCTGCAAGTCCTCCTGTAATTCGACGAAGCGCCGCAACTGCAGCGCGCATTTCGGTCACCAATAGCCACGGTAAAAGCTCAGGATCAGCGGAAAGCCACTCGCCAGTTCAGACAGCCTGATCAGTCGCTGCTGATGATCGGGGAGCGTCAAGTCCGGGAATCGTTTGCCCACAGCGAGATCGGAATGCATAGGCACCTCTTTTCATGACATGGCAATGGCCAATTGCGGCTGAGCGGTTTTCCTAGCGTGACTGAAACAACGCCACCAGGAAATAGCGCCGAGCGTCAAACCAGGTACGACGCAGAACGAGATTGGCTCGATGTCCTAAGTCACGGACTTCGTTCGCAGTATACTTATACGAACTTTCCGTGTGAATAGTTTCATCTTTGCGAAACGATATGACTTGCTCGATCTTGACGATGGGCACGTGCTGCGGCAGCCGACTGCGCAGGTGCATCTCAATACGCCCCCTCTCAGCGTTGTAAAGGGCCACATGCTCAAACGTTTGCGGGTCAAATTGCCCGCCAAGCTCAGAATTAATACGGTGGAGGACATTCTGGTTGAATGCGGCCGTGACACCCTGGGCGTCGTCATAGGCCGGGACGAGGATCGCGGGCGATTTTTTCAGGTCGATGCCCAGGAGAAAGACATCCTCAGGTCCCAGAATGGCCGCCGTGCGCCGAAGGAACTCGACGCTTTCTTCAGGCGTGAAGTTCCCCAGACTGGATCCGAAAAAGGCCACGGCTTTCTTCTCCAGTTGAAACGCCTGAATGACCTCCGGTTCTCCCGCGAAATCGGTATGCATGGCACTAATCTCAATATGAGCATATTCTTGCACAAGTCGATTGGCGGTGTCCCACAGGATTTCTCGAGAAATGTCTACCGGACAATAGCGAAACGGTTGCCCCGCCCATTCATACGCCGTGAGGAGGTAACGGGTCTTTCTGGCATACCCGGAGCCGAACTCCACCAGCGGCAGGTGACCAATCTCGGCATGTATCTCAGCGGCATAGGTGCTGAGAATCTCCAGTTCTGCCCGATAGAGATAGTACTCGGGCAAGGCGCAAATCTGCTCGTAGATTTGGGAGCCGCGCTGATCATAAAAATACTTCGGCGGCAGCGATTTTTGTGGGGCGGTCAGGCCAAACGCTACGTCCCGCGCAAAGGTGTGCCGATGCACCGCTACATCCATGTCATGAAACTGAAATCGCTTGTTGGGCGTGGCCTCGGTCTCCATTGGCTATCCTTTACCACGATCTCAAACCCATAGTCGCGGGGGACGTTGAGCCGTCGTCATCCGAGCCATGCTGTAGTTCGTCGACCGGGCTTCTAAAGCTCGTTGAGTCGCCTGGATAAATTGCACGCGCGCCAACCCACTTTGCGGGCATGGAACTTACTCCCGGATTGTTCCGGCTAGCCGGATCCCGGTGAACTGCCATCGGGCATCGGCCGGGAAAAAGTTCCGATAGGTGTGCCGGATATGCGAGACCGAGGTCGCGCACGACCCGCCGCGCAAGACAAACTGGTTGGCCATAAATTTGCCGTTATACTCCCCCAGCGCGCCTGGTGGCGCGATGTACCCGGGATAGGGGGAATAGTGACTTTGAGTCCACTCCCAAACGTCTCCAAAAATTTGGACCATCGGGGCAGCGGTATCGATCTGGCTGATGGGGACAGGATGGAAGGTTTGGTGTTCAACGAAATTACCTCTGATCGGCAGGGGCATCGCCGCAACTTCCCATTCGGCCTCCGTGGGCAAGCGCGCATCAGCCCAGCGTGCATAGGCGTCCGCTTCGTAGTAACTGACATGACATACGGGTTCGGCTTCCCATACGGGTCGCATCCCGGCAAGGGTCATCATCCACCACGTGCCGTCTCGCTGTTCCCAATAGAGCGGGGCCTGCCACCCTTCGCGCTGGACCGTATCCCAACCCATGGACAGCCACAACTCGGGCCGTTCATACCCCCCATCGGCCATGAAAGCCAAATACTCCCCGTTGGTGACCAGCCGCGACGCCAACTCGAACCGCTCGACAAAGCTCCGATGCCGAGGGAACTCATTATCGAAGGCGAACCCCTGACCGTCGTGGCCAATCCAGTAGACGCCTTCGAGAAAACTCACCCATCGGAGTGGGCACACCGTCGGCACACCTGTCGGGACGTCAGGGGTTACATACGCAGGTCGCAGGGGATTGCAGGCGAAATTATACTTCACATCGGTCAAGAGTAATTCTTGGTGTTGCTGCTCATGGTGCAAGCCGAGCTCGACGATCGGAGACCAGCGCGCGAGCATCTCGCCACGCAAACCTTCCAAAAAAGCGGTCATTTGCTGATCCACATAGGCTCGATAGCGATAGACCTCTTCAATGGTTGGACGTGAAAGTAGCCCCCGTTTGGGGCGGCAATGCCGCTCACCAGCCGCCACGTAATAGGAATTGAAGAGATACGCATAGGAGGCATGCGGCGATCGATAGCCCGGAGAGGCCACGGCCAGAATAAAGGTTTCGAAAAACCAACTCGTATGTGCCAGATGCCACTTAGGCGGGCTCACATCCGGCATGGCCTGAATGACATAATCCTCCGTCATCAAATGCTGGCAGAGCTGCCCGGTAAACTGTCGCACCTGAGGGTAACGCCTGACAAGAGCCTCCCGGTGGGCAGTCTCACCCAGACCGTAGAAGACAGTCGCGCGATGAATACCGTGATTGATGGGCACATTCCTCTCCTCTTTCACTTGTCTTCACCTCGACACCAACAACTCCACCTGGTAAAAACGCAAACCCCGGATAATCGCCTCCTCAGCCATGTGATTCTCGCACGAGATCCACTAACTCGCCAAAGCTGTCGATTACATGGTCAGGCCCGCACTGCAACAGCGTTTCCCGCGTGCCAAAGCCGTAGGTAACGGCACAGGTCTCGGTGCCAGCCGCCTTCCCGGCCAGAACATCGGCCGGAGTATCGCCCACCATCAGGGCGTGAGGTGGCGCACAATGTAATACGGCGAGGGCCGCAAGGATGGTGTCGGGGGCGGGCTTGAGGCGCAGACCAGGGCTACCACCCTGGACGTGCTGGAAGAAGGGGATGAGGGCGAGCCGCCGCAAGACGATCTCTGCTTGACCTGACTCTTTGGTGGTGACGACGCCGAGCGTGAAGGTGGACAAGGCCTGTAAGGTGAGGATAACCCCAGGGTAGGGTTGGGTCAGACGGGCGTCCTGTCTGGTATACATGTGGCGGTATGCGGTCAGGAAGGTGCTGAGCAGCGCAGGTGACAGCATACCCCCGAGCTCGCTGAGCATCTTGGCGAGTGGCTTGCCGATGTGCTGGGCAATCGCGGCTTCGCTGGGCGGGATCCCCCCAACCACAGTCCGCCATGCGTGCTGAAAGGCCACAGCGATGTCTCGCCGGGAATCGACCAGAGTGCCATCGAGGTCACACAAGATAGTGGTGGTCGTCATAATCAGCGGTCTCGAGAAATACCAACAATGGCTGCGCGCGGTGGTGGGATATATCTATTCGTTACCATCGCGGCTGATCGTTGAACGCGCACAGTACGCGAAGGTCATATAATCCGCACGCTGACGCGCAAGCGGCCGCGAGAACAAAACTACCTGAATTAGCTGTGAGACGCAGGCGAACTGGGTCTTTCAACCTTGCCGACAACCGGCAAGAATAATTGTCGCAATCGGCATAAAACAATTCACGCGATAAACTCTAAAATCGGTGCCCCGTGCGCAACGCAATATTCTATCTGACATACAATGGGCTCTATAATTTCACCAACGGCATCGGCACGCAAACACAGCTCCTGATCAGCGGCCTCGAAGTGCTGCGCGCGATGCTGGTCAAACGGTATGGCCCCATCGATGTGCATGTCGTCTGCCCCTCGCCCGATGCGCACACCTGGGGTTATGATCACGCCTTCTTTCAGCGGCAGCAAGAACGTCTCGCGCTACTCGGTGGGTACGTGCACCTAATTCCGTACAAGCGGGAACCGACCCAGGATCTCTGGGAAATCGCCTCCTGGAAGGCCCTTTGTCAGAACGCCGCACCGCTGTTGCATACCCAACTGGCGGCCTATGAGCGGTCGTTAATCATCTGTGTGGACCAGCCCTGGTTGCAGACACCTTATACGCTTGGAATGGGCCAAAGCCGGGCGCGTCAGATCGATATGCTCTTGGTGCTTTATAGTACCGCGTTTGTCCGGGGCTGGGAGACGCCTGACGCGGCAGAGGTTGCCTGGGAACAGGAAGGGCTGGAGCTGGCACAGCCCGGTTCGCGGGTAGCGCTGGCCGACATTTGCCCGTCGTTTACCTCGCACCTCAAAACCCACTTCCGGCTCTCGGCGGGACAGTTCGCACCTTACACTTCGAGCATCCTCGTGGACGACCCCACGTTTGTCTTACAGGACGAGACCGTCTTGCGCACAACGCTACAGGCGTACGGCATCCCTCTCGATGCGGACCTGGTGTTGGCATTTGGCAGGGCTGCACCGATCAAAGGATTTGAGCAGATCATTCCCGCCCTTGCGCCGCTGCGTGACCGGGTGCATTTCGTGCTCATCTCGGTACCCTACATCAATGACGACGCACAACAACGGGTGTATGATCAACTGCTCCAACAGCACGCCATACGGGCAACTCACATCAAGGTGTTTACGCGTGATTTACCTCGTGCCCTGTGCCAATGGGCGCGGACAAAAATAGTAGTGGTTCCGTCCCGACACGAAACGTTCTCCAATATCCCGCTCGAAGTCGCGCTGTGGGCACGCGACAAGGGGCCAGTCATCGTGGCGTCGACCGCCGGTGGGTTCATTGATCAAATCGAGCCAGGTATGACGGGCTTTCTTGTCGATATCTTGTCCTGTCAGCAGGTAACCCAGACGCTCGAACAAGTGCTCAATCTCTCCCCGGAGGCCCACGCCACCATTCGGCATCGGGCGCATCAGCGGGTCGTCCAGAAATACGACTTTATACATAATTTTCCGGCGACCCTCCGTTGGTTCTGGCAGGGGGAGCCTCGGAGCCCGCGCCACCACGCGCGCTGAAGACTGGCCGCGCCATGGCAGGGCCCAGCGCGAGGTCACCGGGGGGGGAGGAGGCTACCGCGCCGGTTCGCCATAAGCGTGCTGACTCCCGTCAGCCTCTCAGGGGAACTGAGCCGGCCGGCCGTCTGGCTCCAGGATTGCATTCAAGCGCTGGCACAAGGCAATGACCTCATCGGCATAGCCGGGAAACCAGGCATGCATCCACATGGGCCGCTCGAAAAACGCCTGCGGCGGTTGCTCCGGGTGTCGAATGCCAACACGCATCACCATTCCGCTGGCGTTGAGAAAACTCACCTCGTCCAGCAAGCGCCCCGGCGCCGCAAACCCGATCGCAACGGGGCATAACGCCGCGATACCCACCAGCGACGCCGCCACACCGCGCAGGCAAAAAGCCTGAGTGCGGAACCGTACCTGTGCTGGCAACGCCAGTAAAACCGTGCGCATCGTCAGGCCGGAAAAAACCGTATCATCAACCACCGCCAGAGCGGGTACCGTATCAAGCGGCGGTAGCTGTTGCGCTAAGAAAATCCCGGTAGTCGTGACGACGTTATAGCCGCCGTGGCCGTCCTCTTCACGGGTGATGTCCACACGCGAGATCTTGGGGAACCAGCCTGTGCGCGCGTGCAGTTGTTGCGCGACACGTTCACCGGCTCGGCCGATGCCGATCGCCAGCGAAAAGGAGGCATACTTGCCGTGCGCCACTAATGGCGCCAACTGAGACTCGAGAGTGAGCAGCACTACACGCTTTGGATCCCGGCACACAAGCGCGAAGAACTCCCGCGAGAGACGCCAGGCTGGCGATGCCTGTCCGTGCTCCCGCAAGACATAATCACTGAGATCGTCGTGAATATATAATCTTTTCGGGGTCGGCGCGGCGTAGGGCTCAGTATTCCTCATGGTCATCAACTCCCTTCGCGGCGGCAGAGGGCACCGCTCCGATGGCTGCTCGGGATACGTCCGAGAGGTGCTATTATAGCGTATGCTATCGTCTGGCCGAGTGGTTCGCCCGCATCCGTCGATGGATGATCTCCAGCGGCATCGCACTCCGCAGCCGGAGCGCCACCGTCAAAGACTATCGTTTCAATAGTACGGTATCCAGCATGCCAAACAAAGACATGCCCCTTTTCCGAACTGTAAGGGGTCTGGATGACTTATAGTCAGTATCGATCATGGCCAGATAATATGATCGAATTTTCAAACGAACTACCGTCTGACATTATAGATACTAATACCTTTCGGGAAATTGAATGGTACTCTTCTCGTCTTCGCAGCTTCTACACCTGGCTGTTAAATTGATACACATGGAACACTTGACTCGTCCATATGGCGCTTTCTACCAAATGGCCTGGGACCAGGCGATAATGTTTCCCATGCTGGAAACGTCAGGGCATCGAGCTAAATTCATCAGTGAGGTGCTGTATATCTACAATGCGGCAAATCCGATCAATGACTGCAAGGTCGATCGCCAATTGCAACCAAGTCTTGAAACGGTAATCCGTATGCAAAAACGATATAACCGCCTTAAATGAACCGGTCGCGAATTTCGGACAACCGCGGAGTGCCAACTTGAAGCCGTGATTAGTCACGGCCCAAGGTACGTGCGCGTGCGGCGCCAGCGGCAGCGCGAGATGTTCGTGCCGTTACGCCACGATCCGGGGCACGCGCAAGTCGACTTCGGTGAGGCGCTGGCGGTGATTGCCGGTGACGCACGCAAGATCCATTTTTTCGCGATGGACCTGCCGCACAGCGACGGCTGCGTGGTGCAAGCCTGTCCGTCGGACAGCAGCGAAGCCCGTCAACGCGCTGATTTGATTGATTTTATGAGAGAATCGCCGCATGCGAGACTCATTGGCGGAGGGGGTGGGATTCGAACCCACGGTGACCTTTCGACCACGCCGGTTTTCAAGACCGGTGCCTTCAACCGCTCGGCCACCCCTCCAATGCCACGTCTTTATTATGGTTTTGCTCATCACCACCCGCAACCGTCCACCCAAATGAGTTCGCGCGATTTCATCACACCAGTCCAGAGTTCGGCGACGACGAGCGAGAGAGCGGTAGAACGGCCCGGTCGCATCCATGACCGCGATGGCCGCAACAACCGAGGCCATTATGTTGTGCGGATACAGCCAGGCCAGCCATAGATTCGAGAGCAGGGTCAGCCGACCGGATGCTGCATCCAACGTCCTCGTCCCCAGCGCGCCCATCGTGAAATTGATCGCGAAGATCCCGCCCCAGAAGCGCGCGGCACGGTTGCAGTGCTCATTGCCGGTCCTCAGCGCGATCCTCTTGAAAATAAGGATGGGCAACGCCAGCCCATCGTGAGCTGGGCAAACAGGTAATGTAACATTATCGTAAGAGCGAAGTGAATGCGGTCAACTGTCAGGAGATCAATCGAGAATGATCTCCGTGGCGCCGCTCACGGCGCATTGCCGGTCTCTAACGGAAATCCCTTCGCCTTCCATTCAGGGTAGCCGTCCTGCAGGCGCATCGCCTTGAAGCCGCGCCTGCGCAGCGTTTCAACGGCCTCGTAGGACATCAGGCAATAGGGTCCCCGGCAGTAAGCGATTATCTCCTTATCGCGCGGCAGCTTTTTCAGCCGGCGCTGAAGCTCCCTAGTCGGAACATTGATGGCGCCGGGCAGATGACCGGCGCCGAATTCCTCGGCGGGCCGTACATCAATGATTGTAACCGTGTTGTTTTTGATGCGGCGGTGCAGCTCTTCGCGCGAGACCGGCTCGAGGGGGACGCGCTCGCGGAAGTATTTTTCAGCGATTGCTGACATCTGCGCAAGATTGCGCTCAGCAATCTGCCGCAGTGTCGCGAGCATCCCGACGACGGCTTCGTCGCTTAGCTGATAGAAGACGCGCTGCGCATCCTTGCGCGAGGTGACCAGGCCGGCGCGTTGCAACCTGTGGAGGTGCTGGGAGGTGTTGCCGAGCTTAAGCCCGGCGGCCTCGGCGAGCAGCTCGACGCTGCGTTCGCCCTGGGCAAGGATCGTCAGCAGGAGCAGTCGGTGAGGCTGTCCGAGTGCGCGCGCGACAATGGCAAGCTGCTCGAGCACGAGGTGCTCCGGGCCTGGACTTGCATCGCCAAGTAAAGTAGTTATCATGTTCCATAGATTATTAGAATATATTTAATGCGTCAACGCCCGGCTTGCTGTCTTACGCGGCACGTCGCGCAAGGAGCGCCGGATGGAGAAAGCCATGCACAAACCGCGATCCGCGCCTATGATTCTGGCGCTCGGGCTGGCGGCCATCTTTTGGGCGGGAAATACATGCGCCGGTGGCCGGCGCCAGATTTCGCTGGCCGAGGCGCTCCGGATCGCGATGCGCCAGAACCGCTCGCTTCAGGCCGCGGGACTGGAACAGCAGGCGGCCGGTTCGGAGGTCACGGTCGCGCGCGCGCAAATGCTGCCGCGCCTCGACGCGATCGAAGACTATTCCAACTCGAACTACCCGCCACTGGTTTTCACCGACATCCTGGCCCAACAGGATTTCTCACAGAGCGATTTTTCGTTGCACCATCTGAATTTTCCGGCGCCCTATTCCAACTTCCAGAGCCAGGTGGTGATGTCGCAGTCGCTCTTTGCAGGCGGGCGGCTATTGGCCGCGCTGCGGGCGGCTAATGATCAAGCCGCTATCAGAACCTTCCAGGACGCGCGCACCCGCGAGGAGGTGGAGTACCAGGTAATCGGTGACTACTACAGCGCCGTGCTCGCCGAGGAAACTACCGGCGTGGTGCAACGCGCGCTCGAAGCCGCACAAGGGCATCGCCGAGTGGCACAGGATCGCGTCAATCAGGGTATGGCGCTGAGGTCCGATCTATTGCGCACACAAGTGTTGCTCGGAAGTCTCGAACAAAGAGCAATCGAGGCCCGCGAACAGATCCACATCGCCTGGGCCACCCTGGCGCACACGCTCGGCGCGGAGGACGAGGAGGTTGCTCCGCTGGAACCCGCCGAGGCGCTAGCAGAATCGCCACCGCCGGACCTGGCCCGGCTCGACGAACTCGCGGCCGAAGCTCCCACGCATTGGCCCGAATACCAGATTGCGCATGCTCAAGTAGATACCGCACGCCAGCAGGTCACGATCGCGCAGGCGGAATATCTGCCATCGATGAATCTTACGGCCACCTACGAAAATGATTCGCAGTACCTGACGCGCGCGGGCAATAGCTATCTGGTTTATCTCAACGTGAAGGAGCACCTCTTCAACGGCTTCGCGAGCCAGGCTGGGCTCGACGCGGCCCGCGCGCGCCTGCGCCGCGCCGAGGTGCTGGAACGCGACCTGCGCGGGGCGATCGCGCTGGAGGTTGAAACCGCGTTTAGAAATCTCGCCGCAGCGCGAAAAAATATAGAAGTAGCCCGGAAAGACAACGAGTACGCCGCCGACGCACTCAAGATTCTGGAGGACCGTTACCGCGCTGGACTGGCCGCCAATGTGGATGTGCTCGACGCGCAGGCCGCGCGCAGCGATGCCGACATGCAGCTCGCGCGGGCGCGCGTGTCGGTCGTGATCGACGAGGCGGCGCTGCGGCTGGCGAGCGGCGAAGCCCCGGCCGGAGGTTTGGACAAATGAGGTGGGTGCGTTCGCACGGATGGCTGATCGCCGGTGCCGCCCTGGTTTTAGTGGTGGTCGCGTTCTATCTGCATGGCGCCGGGCAAATCAGGCCCGGATTGTTACCGGCGCCCGCATCGTCAGATGCCAACGCGCCCTCAGCTCAGGTCACCGCAAAGACGGTTCCAATGGAAATGCAGGTGGTCGGCAGCATCGAGTCGCGGGTGCCGGTGGAGCTTTCGAGCAATGTATCGGCACGCGTGCGGGCGGTTCACGTGCGCGCCGGGCAGCACATTACAGCGGGAGAGATTCTGATCGAAATGGATTCCACGGACCTTGACGCCGGAGTCGCGCAGGCGCGCGCAGGGGTGGCCGCCGCGCAGGCCGAGGTCGCAAAGAGCGCGGCCGATTGGCGGCGGTATTCGGCGCTGTACTCGCGCGGCTCCGCGACCGCGCAGGAACGCGATGCGGCAGAGGCAGCCTACCGCAGCGCACGCGCCCATGCGCAGCAGGCCGGAGCCGCCGTCGCCGCGGG